>Ga0209754_1000243_pt1 | contig 82366 bp, 69 predicted proteins | sample MesohylBB_FD_187295 | JGI IMG/M metagenome (GOLD analysis project Ga0209754, IMG submission 187295) | Host-associated microbial community of the marine sponge Aplysina aerophoba from Gulf of Piran - sponge mesohyl, lysed by bead beating... | ecosystem: Host-associated > Porifera > Sponge >...
TTGCTGATACTTAGGATCGGAACACTCGTCATCAGATACCTCCTCGCTGGCGTGGAGGCGCAGTATCTAATGACAGTCGATAATTTGCCCTTCAATACTCAGTGATTATTTTGATGCGATTGCCCTGCTCCCTCGGCTGGCGCATCTTGAAGTTCACCGCTCCAAAGGCTATACTGCTTGTTTGGACTTTCGCCTTGCACTATCCATTCAGCATGGTCGCCAGATGCAGCGCGAGCGTATCACGGATCACATTTTCGTCTTCCGCAGCGACTTGTATGCGCAAGTCACAGCTGGCCTCGTGCTCACCGCTGACGGCGCTGTGCTGATCGACACCTTGCTCTATCCAGAAGAGACCTTGCGCATCCGCCGCTACATAGAACAAGGCTTGAAGTCGCGGGTCCGCTTTGTCATCAACACGCATTATCATGCCGATCACAGCACTGGCAGCTGCTTCTTCCCCGAGGCAGAGGTGGTCGCTCACCAGCGCTGTCGTCAGCTGCTGAAGGAGCGCGGACACGAGAGCTTGCGGCGCATGCAAGCGACTGGCGGCGACTTTGACGCGGTACATGTTGTCCTGCCAACGCGCACATTCGAAGACACCATGCTGCTGGAGTTGGGGGGCTGTCGGTTTGAGTTGCGGCATAGTCCTGGGCACAGTCCAGATTCCATCACTTGCTGCGTGGATGACGATACGCTCTTCGCGGCCGACACACTGATGCCCGTACCCTATTTTGTCGATGGCAATCTGGAGCAATTGGCCGATTCGCTGCGGGCGCTGGTGGCAGAGGAATACGAGCATCTGGTGCAAGGGCATGGCGAAGTCATCTTGCGTGGCGAAGCGCCTGCGAAGATCTCCAGCGATCTGGATTACTTGCAGCGCTTGCATGAGGGCGTGCGAAGCGGATTGCAGCGGGGAGACGAAGACATTGAAGAGCGCCTCAGTCTGTCGGATTGCGGCAAGAGTTTTGATCAGCTGCAGGGCATTATCGAGCAACTGCATCGTCAGAATATACAGTCGCTTGTGAACGAGCTGCTGGCGGAAACCCCCGCGCGGCACAATCGACGAGTCGAAGGAAGCAATCTATGGATGCAAAAGCAACTTACTTGACCAGCGCCGGCGAAGCAGAATTGCGCAGCGAGCTGCAACATCTGATTACGGTTCGGCGTCCGGAGTTGGCGCAGAAGCTAAAAGTTGCCGTAGCGCAGGGCGACCTCAAAGAGAATGCCGATTATCACGATGCAAAAGAGCAGTTGGGCTTCATCGAGGGTCGTGTTCGCCAGTTGGAAGGCATTCTGCGCGATGCGGTTGTGGTCGAAGCGGGCGAAGGCAACGACGAAGTGCGTGTCGGCTCGACCGTGATTATTCTGGAAGATGGCGAAGACGAATCGGAAGAATATCAGATCGTGGGCAGTGCAGAAGCCAACCCGCGCCAGCGCAAGATATCACTGGAAAGTCCCATCGGCGCTGCGCTGCTGGGCAAGAACCAAGGCAAGAAAATCAAAGTACAGACACCCGACGGCGTCGTCAGGTTCAAGATTGTCGCCGTGCGTTAGTGGAAGATCTAGGATTTACGCCCCCATCTTGACGGGTGAGACGTAGAGGGAGCGCTGGCCGAGATCACGAATAGGGCATGAAGTTGCCAGTGCCGCCAAAAGGATCGCTTTCTTCGTCTTCCGGGCGCTTCTTGGGACTTTGCGGAGTCTTGCTGGCGGCTGGTGGGGGTGGTGGCGAGGCGCTCTGTGATGGTGGGGCGACGGGCACTTCGGCATATTCGCTGAAAGGCGATGCTATCGCGCCGGGATACACGTCTGCAGGAACCGCTGCTTGCCCCGCGCCTTTATACCAAGCCATCAACTCGATCTGCAGCGATTCGATGCCGCTGTTGGGCAAGCCGCCGCCATAATTGCAGACCACCGCTTTAATCTCTGCCTGGATGATCAAGGCGCTGCTCTCTACGACCTGCACGGCACCAGCTTCAGCCGCTACGATGTCGTTGGCAAGATCGCTTACACGCTCGCCGATATTGGCTACCATGGCCGGATCTCCCATAGCCGCTGGCGCAGCGAAGAACTTCGACAGCGTCTCTTGGGTCTGGATGTCGAAGCCCCAAAATTCAACCGATTGCAGCTCGCCCGAGACTTGTGACGCCGCGGAAATACCACATTCGCCCAGGAAATCGCTGCCCTGCGCATGGCTCAGTTCGATTGCGAATGAATCGTCATAATTGCTGCCTTTGACAAAAGCCGACATGGTATGCAAGACTGGCGCGCCAAATTGCGGATGCATCGTGCCGCTGGGAGGGGTAGCGGGATCTTTCCATTGCGGCGCTGACGAGGGATTGGCAAAGCCGCTAGTAGCCTGGGGACCAGCCTGTGGGGCGGCAGCGGCTGTTGTCTCTGGAAAGTGCGACGCATCGTCTGGCATGGCGGCGCCTCCGCTCATGCCGAGCAGACCGCGTCCGATTATGGTCGCGATTGCAGCGCACAGCGCCACGATGAACAGAGAGGCGATCATCTGCAGGCTGCTGAAGACCATGCCCGGATCTTCGGGAGCGTTTGCGCCATCCAGCTCGTTGAAGCCGGGAATGCGCGTAATGGCATCCAAGGCTTGTCGTTCTGCCAATGGGATCTGCAAATTGGCGGCCAGGCTGCGGACGGTCGCTTGTGGTTCGGGTATCTGCTGCAAAACCAGCAGGGCGTTGCTGTCGTCATAGCTGATCGTCTGTGAGTGGCCGACCGCCACCATGCGCACCCATTGCTCAATGGCTTGCTGGCTCATGTGGCGTGGCGAAGCGCCGGTAAACTCGGTGGGGATGATGACATAGGCGACAACCAGCCCAATAATCATGCCGGCCAAGAGCAGAGCGATTGTGCCCCGCTGGGGCGCTGAATCGATGAGGCTTTGGATGCGCGGAGAGGACAAGCTCAGCCCGCTGGCATTTTGATCGGCAGGTGCAGCGGGCATGGGGGGCTGTGAATGCGGAGAATTGCCAGCCTGAAGACTCATGCGGGTCAACCTTTCGAGGTTGCAATAATATAGCTGGGCAGCATTATAGGCTGGTTGTGAAATGGCAACAAATGCCATGCGCGGCAATTTGTTTGCATTTTGCTCGTGTCTGTGGCGGCGCTGCGCCTAGTCTGTGAGGGGCTCCGCCACTTCGACTGTGTTGAGATTGCGCGGCAGACGCCAGGTCGTGTAGTCGCAGTCCGGATAGCGGCTGCAGCCATAAAAGGTACGACCCTTGCGCGTGCGTTTGCGGACGACCTCGCCTCGTTGTTCATCCCCGCAAGTCGGGCACAGATGCCCAGTACGATCGAGGTATCGCTCCGTGTGTTTGCATTCAGGATAGCGCGAACAGCCGATGAATTTGCCATAACGCGAATGTTTCACCAGCAGATCGCCCTCTTCGCAGCTGGGGCAACCGCGGCCGACCTTCTCTGCGACATCACGTTGCGGCATATTCTGCTCTGCATACTGCAGCCGCTGCTCAAATGGAGCGTAGAATTCGCCCAGCATCGGCCTCCAGGGCAGCTTGCCGTTCGACACCGCATCCAGCTGGTCTTCCATGCGCGCAGTGAAGGTGTAGTCCATCTCTGCGGCGAAGAATTCCGACAGCAGTTCGCAGACGACGAATCCCGTCTTGGTTGGCTTCAAGCGGCGCTGTTCTTGCGTCACATAATCGCGGGCCTGGATGACGCTGACTGTCGGGGCATAGGTGCTGGGACGGCCGATGCCTTTGTCTTCCAGTTGGCGGATGAGCGTGGCTTCGGTATAACGCGGCGGCGGCTGCGTAAAATGCTGCTCGGGCAAGATCTGCCTGCGCTCGAGCATTTCGCCCGTTTGCAGGTCCGGGAAGTCTTGCTCTGGTTCTGCGCTCGCTTTCACAGCGCCAGAAACGGCCAGGTGCCCGCTGAATTTTAGCTTGCTGCCCGATGCGCGCAGCAGGTAGGGCATGTCTTCGGGAGTCAAGCCGGCGGCGATTTCGATGCGCAATGTGTCATAGACAGCCGGCGCCATCTGGCTGGCCACAAATCGCTGCCAAATCAGCCTGTAGATGGCAAGTTGCGCCTTGTCCAGATGCCCCGAGAGCGACTCGGGCGTCCGTTTGACGCTGGTGGGGCGGATGGCTTCGTGAGCTTCCTGGGCGCCCTTGGCACGGGTTTTGTATTTTGGCGGCGACTTGGGCACGAAGGAACTGCCGAATTTGTCTGCGATGTACCTGCGCGCCTCGTGCTGGGAGTCTTGCGAAACTTGCACGCTGTCGGTACGCATATAGGTGATCAAGCCGATCGTTTTGCCCGTGCCGATGTCGATGCCTTCATACAGTTGCTGGGCAAGGCGCATGGTGCGGCTGGCGCTCATGCTGCGGCGCGATGACGCTGCTTGCTGGAGCGTGCTGGTGGTGAAAGGCGCAGCTGGTCTGGACTGGCGCGTGCCGCGTTTGACGGCAGCCACCTGGAACAGGCTATTGCGCAGCATGTCGACATGGGGCAGCACAGTCGCTTCTGTATCCAGCGCAGGTGGATCGCCGCTCTTGGCATCAAAGCTCACACTGGAATCGCCGATCTTTGTCAGGCGGGCTTTGAATGGCGCGTTGGCTTGGTCTTGTCCTTTTGCAAGCAGCGCGTCTATCGTCCAATGTTCGACTGGAACGAAGCTCTTGATGGCATTTTCGCGCTCGACAACCAGACGCAAGGCGATGCTCTGCACCCGCCCGGCCGATAGCCCGCTGCGGACTTTCTTCCACAACAGCGGCGACACCTGATAACCAACCAGTCGGTCTAGGATGCGCCGCGCCTGCTGGGCATCGACCAGATCCATATTGATGTCGCGAGGGTTGGAGAACGCAGCTGCTACGGCGCTGTCGGTGATTTCATGAAAGACGACCCGTTTTACTTTGGCTTCGGGCATTTCCGCCGCGGCCACCAGGTGCCAGGCGATCGCTTCGCCCTCGCGGTCGGGGTCTGTCGCCAGGTAGATTTCTTCTGCGCCCGCTACCGCCGCTTTGAGTTCCTTGACGGTGGCGCGCTTTTCGTTGGGCACGCGATATTCGGGTTCAAAGTCGTTTTCAATATCCACCGAAAGCCGACTCTTGAGCAAGTCGCGCACATGCCCCACGGATGACAGCACGGTGTAGCCCTTGCCCAGGAAGCCGCCTATGGTGCGCGCTTTGGCGGGCGATTCAACGATAACGAGCTTGCCGACATGTTTGGCTTTGGCGGCGCGCTTGCCATTGGACCTGGATTTGGAAACGGCGCGAGATTTGCTTCGCGACTTTTTCGGGGCTTTTTTGCGCTTGGGCTTTGCCACTACTTGCGGTTTGGGGATGCCGTCGTGAGCTGGTGTAGTGCCCCTGCGGTAGAGGCCCTTGCCGCATTCGGCGCATTGTCCGCGCGTGCCAGCTACACCAGCTTCAGAATAGACTGCCTTGGGGTTCTGCATGATACGTTTGGTTTTGCAAGTCAGGCAATGTACTTCAATCGCTTGTTTTTCTTGGTCAGCCATATCCCGTCCTGGTCGGTGTGTGGGTGCTGTTAGAGATACTCATTGCTGCCATTTTCGCGCAGGTAATCCACTACCTGTTTGACATCTTCGGTGCGGTCTTTGTGACAAACCAGCAGCACATCGCCCGAGTCGACCACCACGACATCTTCTACGCCGATGGTCACCGCCAGCCGATCGCTGAAGACCAGCGTGTCGCGCGTATCCAGGATGACGCGGTTTTCGCGCGCTTGGCCCTTGATACAGTTGCCAAAATTGTCTTGCGGCAAAATGTCATATAGGGATGCCCAGGTGCCGACATCGCTCCAGCCGATATCAATGGGAATGACGGCGATATTATCCGCCTTCTCCATGATGGCGAAATCAATCGATAAAGTCGGCATCGTCTCCCAGATATCGCGCAATTTCGTCTGATAATCGGGCGCCTGGCTGACCGATTGCAAATAAGCGCACATGGCATACATGCCCGGCTGGTAACGTTCGAGGTCTTGCATAGCCCGGTCGACGCGCCAAATGAACATGCCCGAATTCCAGCTGTATTCTCCCGCCGCCAGGAAATGCGTCGCCCGCACGATATCCGGTTTTTCGGTGAAGCGTCGGCTCATGTACACCGGGAATCCGCGACAATCGCCCAGCGGCTGCCCCTGCTGGATATAGCCAAAGCCAGTTGACGGATACGAAGGCGCCATGCCCAAAGTCACAATTCTGCCATCCTGCGCCAGCTGCCAGGCCGCGCCCAGCACATCGCAGAATATGTCGACTTGGCTGATGTGATGGTCGGCGGTCAAAATGGCAACGGTCGCGTCTGGATCACGTTGCTGGATGACGCTTAATGCCAGCGCCAGAGCCGGTGCGGTATTTTTTGCATAGGGTTCAATGACGAAGTTATCGCGGGGAATGTCCGGCGCTTCGGCCTGCAGTTGTTCGGCGTATTGCTTGCCAGTGACGACAAAGATGTCTTCTGGGGCGAAGAGCGGTTGAATGCGCTCGATGCTGGTGCGAAACATGCTGTGATCGTCAATGAGCGGCAGCAGTTGCTTGGGCATGTCGGCGCGGCTGAGGGGCCACAGGCGCGTGCCTCTGCCACCGGCGGCTATCAACGCATAATAGCTTTTCATCGCCTCGACCTTTGCGGGTTGGGATTGCGCGCGAGGCAGTATTGCATAGCGCCAGCGCTCTCGACAAGTCCCTTTAATTCCAGCAGCGCCAGCGTGGCAGAGACGGTGGCGGCGGGTAGTTTTGTCTCGCGGACGACTTCATCCACATGGCTAGGGTCGGCGTCAAGCAATGCCAGGATGGCGCTTTCTGTCTCGTTGGCCGGCTGGATACGCTCTGCCTGCCGCTGCGTTTGCGCCGCCAGATGCGTCATATTCAAGGCATCCAGAATATCGCTGACATCCAAGACCAGCCTCGCGCCGTCCTGGATCAGCCGGTTGCAGCCGCGCCCGCTGATGCTGTGATAGCTGTGTGGCACGGCGAAGACATCCCGCCCCTGCGCAAGGGCGTGGTCGGCGGTATTCAGCGCGCCGCTGCGTTCTGGCGCTTCTGCCACGAGCAGGCCATGCGAGAGCCCGCTGATGATGCGGTTGCGCTGCGTGAAGTTCGTGCGCAAGGGTGGCGAGCCAACCGGCAGCTCGCTGATAATCGCGCCGTTTTGCATGATCTCTTCGGCAATATTGATGTTTTCGCGTGGATAGATGATGTCGATGCCTGCGCCCATGACGGCGATGGTGCGTCCGCCCGCTGCCAACGCGCCACGATGCGCCGCCGCGTCGATGCCATGCGCCAAGCCAGAGACAATCGTGATGCCATGCTGCGCAAGCTCTTGCGCGAGCTCGTTCGCCGCATCCCAGCCACGTTTGCTGGCTTTGCGCGTGCCGACAAGGCCCAGGCACTTTTCGTCATCTGCACTGAGCTGTCCGCGCACATAGAGCAGCAGCGGGCGATCGTCTAGCTGACGCAGCAAGGCAGGGTAGGCGGCATCGTCTTGGGTTACCAAGCTCGCTCCAGCCGCCGCAACCTTGCCCAACTCGCGCTGCAGGTCGATTTTCTGGCGCGCTGCGCAAAAGCTGCCCAGCATCTTCTTCGGCAGGGGCAGTCGCATCATAGCGGCGTCTGTCTCCAACCAGAGCGCTTCTGGCGACTCGAAATGCGCCAACAGCCTCGACAGCTTGACGATTCCGAAGTCGGGCAACAAGTGCAAGCCCAGCCAATAGCGGTGCTGCGGATTATCGCGCATGCAGTTTCATCTTTGTGGTGAAGTCGTCAAAAGCATATCAGCGTGGGCAAATTGCTGTCAAGGCGGGCGCTGGTTTCTTGTTGGGGGGAGCAGCCCCTCGGGCAAGGTCATGCTGATGACGCCGCTTTCAAAATCAATGTGGTCTATCGTCTCGTCGTGCGCGGGGATAAGCAACTCGCCACCGTCTGCGCTTTCGACTATGTAGACATCGTTGGCGCCGGTTTCCAGCACCTCGCGGATGCGACCGACCTCGTTGCCATCGGCGACAACCAGCAGGCCGGTCAACTGAAACAGGAAGTATTCGCCTTCGTTCAGCGGCGGCAACTGCTCAATATCGCAGTATACGAGCTTGCCGCGCATTTTATCGGCATGTTCGCGGCGATCGCAGCCGTCCAGCGAGAGCAGGGCATAGGCTTTGTTGAAGCGAATTCGCAAGACATCGACTCGTGCGCGTTCTTTGCTGGTATCGCTGTCGGCCAGGTAGATGTACTCCAGCTGCCTGAGCGCTTGGGGGTCGTGGCAGAGCACGCGCATGCGCAGTTCGCCACGCACGCCATGCGGACGCAAAATCTCGCCGATGACCAGTTGTCGCGGCTTTTGACTGTTTGTCACGATTGGCTATTCGATTTCCAGGATAACGCGTCGCCGCCGGTCGCGTCCGCGTTCGTTCTGTTCGGGCATGGCACGCAGCAGCGCGCGGATGGAATTGGCCACGCGGCCGTTGCGCCCGATGACGCGCCCCATATCGCCAGAAGCGACCGACAACTCCAGCACGACATTGCGGCTGTTGTCTTTGCGGCTTACCCGCACCTGGTCGGGGTGGCTGACCAAGTTTTCGGCGATGTATTGAACCAGTTGCTCTTCCATAAGCAGCGCTGCCTTTCGTCCTAGCTCTCGGCTTCGGCAGCCATGCGAGCCGCCTCGCGCGCCTTGATCTTGCTTTCGCCGTCGCCGGGGGCTGGATAGTTGGTCTTTGGGCTGGGCAGCGGCGGACGCGTCTCTTCGGCTTCGCGCAGCAAGTCTTCCATGCTTTCGCCAGCCCGCAGCCGTTCATATCGCGCCCAGGTGCCCGTGTGCGTCAACAGCCGGCGGACGGCATCGCTGGGCTGCGCGCCGACCGAGAGCCAATACAAGGCGCGGTCTTCTTCAATGATTTCTGTGGCGGGCCGGGTGCGCGGGTTGTAATGCCCGATATTTTCCAGGTAGCTGCCGTTGCGAGCCTTGCGCTGGTCGATGACGACGATGCGGTAGCTGGGCTGGCGCTTGAGGCCCTGACGGCGTAGACGAATGCGAACCATGTGTTTTCTCCTGCTAGTTTAGGCGGTCAAGCCGGGGATCTTTGGCATCTTCCCGCGGCTGATTTGATTCATGAGACGGCTCATCTGGCGGAATTGCTTGAGCAGATCGTTGACATCGCGCACTTCCACACCACTGCCGGCGGCGATTCGTTTCTTGCGGCTGGCTTTTAATATGCGCGGGTGGCGGCGTTCCTGTGGCGTCATGGAATTGATGATCGCCTCGACCTTGCGGACGCGCTTTTCCATATCATCGCTGTTGATTTCGGCTTGTGTCTGCAGTTTGGACATGCCGGGAATCATGCCCATGACCTTGCCCAGTGGTCCCATGCGGCGGATCTTCTGCAGTTGCTCGAGGAAGTCTTGCAAAGAAAACTCATTCTTCATTATTTTGCTTTGCAGGCGCAGCGCTTCTTCTTCTTCGTAAAGCGTCTCGGTCTTTTCAATCAGCGACATGATATCGCCCATGCCGAGGATGCGTTGGGCGATGCGATCGGGGTGGAACAGCTCCAGCGTGTCGGCGCTGACCTTCTCGCCGGTGCCCATGTATTTGATGGGCACGCCCGTCACCGCGCGCATGGAAAGAGCCGCTCCGCCGCGCGCATCGCCATCCACGCGCGTAAGGATCAAGCCAGTGATGCCCAGGCTTTCGTTGAAGCCACGCGCGATATTGACTGCTTCCTGCCCGGTCATGGCATCGGCGACGAGCAAGATCTCGGCTGGCGAAGAGATGCGTTTGATCTCCTCCAATTCTTCCATCTTTGTGTCATCGATTTGCAGGCGGCCCGCCGTGTCTATCAAGACGACATCGGCATTGTTTTCGCGCGCCTGTTTCAGTCCGCGCCTGACGATATTGGGCGGCGTATCGCTGGCGCCTTCTTCGTAATAGGGCACGCCGATCTGCCTGGCCAGCGTTACCAACTGGTCGACCGCGGCGGGGCGATAGGTATCGGCAGCCAGCATCATGGGCTTGCGGCCATTGGAGCGCAGGTGCAGGGCGAGCTTGGCGGTGTTGGTCGTTTTGCCAGCGCCTTGCAAGCCCACCATCATGATGACATGCGGCGTGGAACTGCCGCTGAAACTGAGTCGGCCCGCTTCGCCAAGCATATCCACCATTTCTTCGTGGATGATCTTGACGACCTGCTCGCTGGGCTTCAGCGCATTGTGCACTTCTTCGCCCAGGGCCCGTTGGCGGACTTGCTTGATGAAATCCTTGACGATGGGCAGCGCGACATCCGCCTCGAGCAGCGCCATCCGCACCTCGCGCATGACGGCTTTGACATCGGCCTCTTTGACGGTGCCGCCCTTGCGCAAACTCTCAAAGGCGGTATCCAGTCTTTGGCTTAGAGAATCAAACATAGGCCTCGCTCGTCGAATTGCGACATGGCAGTCTACAGGCTGGCTCGGCAACTGTCAAGGCAGGGCTTTGGCTATACGCACGCCGCGCAGCATCGACAGCGCCGCCAACAATCCCAACAGACCCGCCATTGTGCCGATGATGACGAAGTTGCCGCCGCTGACTTTGTAGATCGTTGCGCCCAGCGCAGCGCCGACAACCCTGCCCAGCGAGTGCGCACCCTGGTTGGCCGACATCATTACCGCGCGCGCATCGGGCAGGACTTCGGTGAACAAGGGCAGCGCCGACACGATAGATGTCTCGATGCTGACGAACAGAACAAAAATGCCCAGCATGGCCAGGGGCAAGCTGAACGACAAGCCAGGGATAATGAAAAAGCAGACTGCGGCGATCAACATGCCGGTCGTAGCGGTGCGTTTCGTGCCCAGCCGGTCGGCCAGCGCGATGACGATGAACTCGCCCAGGATCTCGGCGATGGCGATGAGGATGGTCAACGTGCCCAGCGCTGTCAGCAACAAGTCGAATGAGTCTTCCATCCACAAGCCATAATTGATGAAGAATGTCTCGTGCGCGATGGTCATGCAAATCGAATACAGCAGCGCAAATAGGGCCGGCGGGTGACTGCTGACACGGCGCATGGCGGTCAATGGATTGATGACAGTGATGCGATCGTGGCGCTGTTGCGGATCCTGATCGGCTTCGACCATCAGCCACACAGCCAACGTGCCCAAACCCAACAGGCCAGCGACGAACAGGAATACGGCTTGCAGGCTGCTGGCTTCCAGCAAGTAACCGGTGACAGGCGCGGCAATGACCAGCGAAAGCGCCCAGCTTAATTCGGCGAATCCCATCACGCGCGCGCGGCGGCTGAATGGAATGACATCGCCAAGATAGGCTTGGAAGGTCGGGTCGTAGATGATCTTGCCCACGCCCAAGGAAAACATCACCAGTACGAACAGTCCCCATTCGGCAAAGAACGCGCCCAGCAGACTCATGACAGTCATCATCAGCAGCGAGCCAACCATGACTGTTTTGCGCCCGAAATGCTCGGAGATCGTGCCAAGCAAGGGGCTGAACAAGCCTGCGCCGTTGGTCAAGGCGATGACATTCTGTACGCTGACGGCGGAAACGCTGAATGCGCCGCCAATCGCCGATACAAAAGGATAGGCGAATCGTTTGCTGACATTGATGACCAGACGCGCAAAAACGATGGCGAGGATCGAGCGGATGACGCCGCTGTCAAATTGACGTTCTGCTAGCGCTGGTTTACGAGACATGCTGCAGCGTCCTGTCGCAGGCGGGCGCGAAGTCGGTCAATCCTCGGTAGCCACGGGCGAAGTCGGCTGCGCGCGAACCGACAATGACGGTTGGCACGGCATTCAACGTGTGCCGGCGCGTGCTCAAATCTTCCATATTGCCGTGATCGCTTGTGATAACGATCAAGCCGGCGTCGTCATCCCATTCCTCGAGCAAGCCGCCCAGCACAGCATCAAAACGCTCCAGCAATTCCACACCCAGCGGCAGCGTGCCGCGATGCCCGATGCGGTCAGTCATCCAGTGAGAGTGGAAAGCGAAGTCGTAGCTGCTAGACAGCTTTGCCAGCAATCGTCCGGCCTCTTCGGGGCTATAGTCGGGCAGGTCGCCCATATTGAGGTGACGCCGCCAGCCCTCGGTCGTCCATTCCGCCGTCATTGCGCGCCGATGCCTGATATCGTCGATGCCAAATTGCGCGCCATTCGCTACGAAATCCGCCAGTTGAATGCTGGAACGCAGCGTCTTGCCGCGCTGCCAGTCTCTCTGCAAGCGAGAAGGATAGGCAGTCAAGAGCCTTGCCGATCTGCCGCCACCCCGCAGCTGCAGGAAAAGGCTGTGCTCGCTGATGATGGAACGAGTCCTGGCGTCCGGTTTCGGTCCATAGTGTCGTCCCAGCATTTTCGGCACATTCAAGCCTGTCAGCAGCGCCGCTTGCCCGGTGCCGCTTTGGGGTCGCCCAGCCACGCCCATCCGCGCATCGGTGGGGATGAAGATGGCGCGTTCGCTCTGCTGGATGCCGGTCTGCGCCAGCCAGCGCAGTCCATTGCTCAAGCTGTGCATAGTTGGCGTTTTGGCGACAGCGAAGGGGTTGTGCAGCAGATCGTCCGCGCCCAAACCAATGCCATCCAGAAAAAGTGTCAAAATGCGCATCGGTGGCTAGCGGTGGGCGAGCAGGAATGGGTTGGTCCTGCGCTCATGCCCGATGGTCGTTTCACCCATGTGCCCGGGCAGCACAGTCACGGCATCGTCCAATGGCATCAGCCTATCCAGGATCGAGCGCATCAACAGCGCGTGATCGCCGCCGGGCAAGTCGGTGCGGCCTATGCTGCCAGCAAAGAGCGTATCGCCGCTGAAGAGTATCCCTTCTTTTTCCATGAGCAAGCTGATATGACCGGGCGCGTGTCCGGGCGTATACAGGCACTTCAATTCAATGCTGTCCAAAATGATCGTTTCTTCATCTTCCAATCTCTTGTCGGATTCTGGCGGCGCGGGCAGCTTGCCCAAGCCAAAGTAAAGCCCTTGCAGGGGCACTTCTTGCAGCAGGGGAGCTGCCTCTTTGTGTGCGACAAATGGAATTTGCCATTGTTCCTTGAGCGCGGCGGCCGCCAGCACATGATCGAGGTGGGCGTGCGTGGCTACCATCATCTTTATGCTCCAGCCTTCTTCGGCAGCGGCAGCCAAAATGAGATCGGGGCTGTCGACTGGATCGATAAGCAGGGCGTTCTTTGTCGCGGTATCCGCCACCAGATAGGCGTTGGTGGCAAATGCGCCCAGCGTCAGCGACTTGATAGCGATTGACATGCGTTTCCTTTCTTATAGCGAGCTCCGCAGCATGGCGCGCAGTTCCGCTACCTCCTGCATCTTCAGCGCGACAGCTGCCAGCGCGAAAGCCACCAGCCCCAGCAAGCCTTCGCAAGCCAACCGCGCGAGGGTCATGGTCAAGCTGCGCTCGGGCAGGGCAGTCGTCCATAGCGTATCTGCGGCTATGATGACAGCCGCCATAATCAGCGAAGCGACCAACGTTTTCATCAACGTGCGCGTCAATTCATTTTCCTGCGCGCCCTGCCAGCGCCGCCGCAATATGACCAGCAGCGACAGCACCTCAAACATGACGCCCAGCGAATTTGCCAGCGCCAGCCCGCTCACATTGCCGATCTCGGGTCGCAAGCCCAACCAGGGCAGCGAGCGCGCCACAGCATTGCCAAAGCTGGCTGCATCAACAAGCTCCACTTCACTCAAGACCAGGGCGCCTGCAAAGTTGATCAGCGCGCCACCAGCGGCAGCGAAGAGCGGCGTCAACGTGTCTTTATCGGCATAAAAGCTGCGCGCGATCACTTCCAGAACAGCATGCACGATCAAGCCCAACGTGAACATGCTCAACGTGCTGTAGACCAGCGCCGAAGCAGATGAGTCAAATGCGCCGCGCTCCAGCAGGCTGATCAGCGGTCTGCCCAGCACAATCAAGGCGACAGCGGACGGTATGCTGCAGGCCAGGATGAATCGCAAGGCCCCAGACATTGCGCCGCGCTTGCCCGCCAGGTCGTCTATCTCGCTCAGCGCAGCCAAGGTCGGAAAGATGACGATGCCCATGGCTGTGCCGATCAGTGTCTGCGGGATCTGCATCAAGCGCCAGCCCCAATCCAGCGCGCTGACGGAGCCACTGCCCAGTCGCGAGGCGATATTATTCATCACCAGGAAATTGAGACTGAACACGCCCAGCCCGCCGATGCGCGGCAGCATCAGCCAGATTACCCGCCACAACTGCCGATTGCCGAAGCCCAGCTCGAGCCGCCAGCGCATGTTGTAGCGTGCCAAACCCGGCAGCTGGACGCCAAAATGCAATGCCGCGCCGATGACTGCGCCCCAGGCAATGCCATGCACGCCGAAACCCGGCAGCAGGAAGAGCACGCCGAAGAGAATGCCCAGATCGAACATGATGGGCGCCAAGGCCGGCAGCAGAAAATGCTGATGCGAATTGAGGATGCCGCTAAATGTGCCGCTGACGGAAAAAACGATCGTGCTCAGCAGCAAGATGCGCATCATGTCGATGGTGTTTTGCGTGGTCGGCGCATCAAAGCCCGGCGCGACCAGGTTGCGCACCAGCCAGGGCGCTAGCAAAAATACGGCCGCGCTGATCAGCAGCGCCAACATGAAGATGGTGTTGATCAGGTTGCTGGACAAACGCCAGGCCGCTTCGCGCTGTCCCTTGGCGAGCATGCCGCTGAAAACGGGAATGAAGGCATGAGTCAGCGCGCCGCCAGAGATCAGGATGACGATCAATTCGGGGATGCGGTTGGCGGCGACATAGGCGTCCAGTTCGCTGCCCACCCCAAATGCCTGGGCGATGATTAGCGTCTGCACCAGGCTGATGAGCTTGGCTGCGGCGAAAGCCAACATGACTGTCACGGTCGAACGGGCGATGCGCCGATTTCGCCCCAGGGTTTTCGAGCTGTCCGCTATGCTGGTCACTGGCTTAGGCTGTCCAGCGCTTGCCGCGCCGCTTCGTAATTGCGGTTGTAGCCCAAAGCGCGCCGATATGCCGAAGCTGCCCGCTGGGTCTGGCCCTGCGCTTCATAGACGCGACCGCGCCAATAATAGGTTTCTTCCAGCTCGGGGGCTGTATTTTGGTTGTGAGCGGACAGGGTCAATACATCTTGATAGCGACCGACGGCGAAGTAAGCTGCAAATGCGCCATGCTGATACCACATCATGCGCCAGGGAAGCCTGCCGGTGCTTGTCGCCTGGTCGAAGGCCGCCGCTGCTTCCTGATGCCGCCCCAGCGCCACCAGCGAACTGCCCATATTGAACCAGGCGAAGACATCTTGTGGATTGCTCCGCGCCTCGCTTTGCGCAGTCTCGAAAGCGATTTTCGCTGCGTCTGTCTCGTTCCAGTGCTCCGCCAACATGTTGCGCAGCAATGACTCGCGCTCGGGATGATAAACGACGATGAAGGTGCGGTTGAAGGCGCGCCAATCGTTGTCGACGCGGGCATAGCTTTCGGTTATGCCATTGGCATCGGGACCAACGCCCAAAAAGCTGTCATAAAAATAGAAAAGCTGGACGGCATCGTCATAGCCGACGACCACTCGATAATGACCGATCCAGTCGTAGCCCTCGAACATTGCGGCGGTTTCGATCACGGTCGGGAAGCCATTCGCCACGAGCCGCTTCAGCAAATCTAGCGAACCGCCGACGCGCACGATCGCTTCGACAAAACTCTCCTGGCGCACAAAATTCGCCAGCTCATGCGGGCTGACATTCTTGTCTTCACGATTCGGCTTCAGTATGTCGCCGGCATAGGCTTGGGGCTGTCGCCAGCCATGAAAACTGAGCGCCATGGTGATGGTCGCGGGACCACAATTGTTCCAGGTCTGCTGCTGGTGCAAGACGCCGTCTATGCGCGCGCTGGCAGGCAAAAAATCAACTGGCGGTGCAAGGGACGGCAGCAAGGTGGGTTGCGGAATGGTCGCTGTGGGCGGACTTATGAAGGTGGCGGAGGGCGCAGCAGTGGCGGGAATCGGACTTGGAGAAGCCGTCGCTGCTATGGCAATCGGGGCTGCTGTCACGGTTGGCGAAGGCAAGTCCAGCGGCAGATCCAACAGCGACAGCGCCTCGCTCTCAGCGGCGGGTGCGGCGATTGTCGGGAAAACGCCACCGGCTGGAGTCGGTCTGCGCAAGACCCTCATAAACGGCAATTGGTCGATGACGCGCTGCTGCTGCGCCGGCTTCAATATTTCGCGAAAGCCATACACGGCGAAGGCAGCCCCCAACACAAAGGCGAGGAAAGCCAGGATGATGCCCCAAAACAGCCAGCGAGGCGGCGCGCGCAACCCCTCGTCACGGCGCAAGATGCTTCGGGGGCTGGGCTGGGTATCATGCAGGCTGCGCACAGTTGCTGGCTCGCTGCTTTGCCATACCGTCAATATAGCATAGTAGCGGCGATAATCCAGCGGCGGCGAGCTAGAGGCGGCTGCGCGCGTCCAAGAATGATTGCAGAATAACGCAGGCTGCCAGGTCGTCGATCGGCTCGTGAGCGCCCCGCCTCAGCATCCGCGCCATATTCCGCGCTTCTTCGCTGGTCAGGTATTCGCTGATCTCGTGCACAGGCAGATCAGTCGCATTCCGCAAATCTGTGATCCAGTCGCGCACGGTGTCCGCCTGCGTGGCGATGCCGGCTGGGGCATTGGGATTGACTGGCACGCCGACCACAAGAGCCACAGCCCTCTCCCGCATGGCGATCTCGATGATGGCGGCAAAGTCTTGGCTGGCTCCGCGGCTTTGCAATATAGCCAGTTCACGCGCGCTGATTCCCAAGGCGTCGCTAATCGCCAGACCGATGCGCTTTTCTCCGAAGTCGACTCCCAGCAGGCGTCCGCTCATGGGGCTTCCTGGACTTCGATATGAATGCGTATGGGCAAGAGCGGCATATGCCCGAAACCACGCGGGTGCAAGCTGAGGCGGGGCGGGGGCTGCTGCACAAAACCCTTGTTGTCGCGCAAGATGCTTTGCGCTTCGTCAAGGTCTGCCCCAGCAAGCTGCTCACGCAGGGAATCGGCGTCCAGAGATGCCAGCGCAATGCCTCTGCCACGTGCTGTGAAGCGAATCTGCTCTTTGGCGCGCGACAGATTGAATGCGCCGCGCTCGTAGACCAGCGAATCGGTCTTGAGAGTCATGTCGGGGGGCACAGACGCCTCCAACTCTGCCAGCACAATTTGCTGCGCCAGTTTCTCGTCCACAGCCAGGGCCGTGACCACAGCGCGCATGGTCAGCGACAATTGGCTGGATATCGCGCCGACGACAGCGGAATAGTCCAGCCAGTCTTTGTTTTCTTCGGCGATTTGCAAAGACTCGATGATGATGACCTGGCTCTCCGACAAACCGGCGCGCATGCGGTCGTAAGCCAGCGATTGCAATTGAAGCCGCGCGATATCCAGCAGGCGCGTTTTGTCGGCAGCTGCAACGACCTTGACGCTGCGATCGCTCCCGCCGGCCGCAGGCGCAGGATTGCTGATTGTCACGCTTTGGTCCAGGGGACCGAAGACCCTATTGATCATGCCCGCATCGACATTGCCGATGCTGCCGCGATAGCCTTCAGCAGCCACTATCGCTGCATCGATGCTGCTGCCGATGCCACCGGGCACGACTACACTGGCGATTGTCTCAAACAGAATGGGTTCAGCCGTGCTGGCGCCTATGGTCGATCCAGCTGGGATGTCAACGGGCTGGTCGGTGAGGTTGGAGAATGTCACCGCGCCTGCTGCAGGGACTCCGTCAAGCCATTGCGTCCCGCTGCTGGGGATGCTCGCGCTGGTTTCGATTGTTTCGCGCAGCGGGATTGCCGGGATCAGCGCGCGTTGCAGATCGACAGCTTCGGCTTTGCGGTCGGCAGTGATTTCGACCTCGATCCCCACTCGCTCGCTGCGCAGCCGAACGCGAAGCACCGCGCCGGGCGCAATGACATACACCAGCGCGCCGACGACCGCGCACAAGAGCAGGATGATAGCGGCGCGCAAAAACAAGATTCGCCATTTGTTTCTTTCGCGGGGTCTTGCCAACCTGTTGGCGATCCATGCCAGGTCGCTGGGCTGCAATTCGGCGCGCGGACGATGATAACGGGGCAGGAAGACCTTGTTGCGGCTGCGTTTCCAGCGCTGGTTTTGGCTGGCTTCGATGCTCTCAAAACAGCTGAGGTTCAACTCGGCGGCATGCGCTTGCAGACCGGGGTCCTGCGAGACGATTGCCAGTTGGATGACATTTCGGTCGGCTTCTCGCTGGATCAGCACCAGGTCGAGCCGCCGTTTGAGGTTGTCGCAGTCGGGCGTCCAAACTAGCACGACGCGCTGTCCACGTAGTTGCGACAATCTGGCGCGTAGGCTGGTGATCGTATCGTTTGGCGCGAGATGCAACTGCTCAATTGTGGAGGACATTACGCAGGCCTGCGCAAATACTTAGCTGCTGTTGATCAATTCACGGGCTTTTTGCAGCGCCTCGGGTATTTTGCTGCTGTCGCGTCCGCCAGCCTGCGCCATCTGCGGGCGTCCGCCGCCGCCGCCGCCGACCATGCGGGCGATCGGTTTGATCAAGTCGCCAGCGCGCGTGCCTTCTTTCACCAGCGCATCGGAAACAGCTACAATGATCTGGGGCTTGCCGCCATTGTCGCTCGCCAGCACCAGCACGCCACGGTCGACGCGGTTGCGGAACCAGTCGGCCATATCGCGCATGGCATCCATGGGCATGCTGTCCAGCTGTGCCAGCAAGGCTTGCACGCCGTTCAGTGTCTCTAATCCGCTCATCAACAAGTCATCAAAGTCGCTCTTCGCCAACTTGCGCCGCAGCCTCTCGTTATCACGGCGCTCGGAAGACAACTCACCTTGCAAGGCGACGACCCGCTCCAGCGCTTGTTCGGGCACTGCGCCAAGCTGCTCGACAATTGTCTGCAGCGCGCCCAGCTTGTCATTGAGGAATTGGACGGCGGCGTGACCGGTCAGGGCTTCGACACGGCGGATGCCTGCGCTGACGCTGCCCTCGCTGGTAAAAACGAAGCTGCCGATTTCGGCTGTGTGCGCGACATGCACGCCACCGCACAATTCGTAGCTGTAGGGTCTGGCGGGCGACTGGATTACGACGGTGCGAACCTCATCTCCATATTTCTCGCCAAAGAGCGCCATTGCGCCTTCTCGCCGGGCCTGCTCCAGCGCTTTGACCTGCGCGCGCACGCCGTAGTTGTCTACGATGACGCTATTGATCTCGGCGGAGATGGCAGCTAGCTGGGCGAAGTCGACTTTTTCGTGATGCGAGAAATCAAAGCGCAGCCGCTCTGGCGCGACCAGCGAGCCTTTTTGTTGCACATGCGTGCCCAGTTGATTGCGCAGCGCGGCATGCAGCAAATGCGTGGCTGTGTGATTGCGGATGATGCCGCTGCGGCGCTGGCGGTCGATGCTGGCAGTCACGCGGTCGTCAACAGACGGAGTGCCTTCGACGACTTCGCCGACATGTACGATCATGCCTGTCACTGGCTGCTTCATGGCATCGACTTCAATTTCCCAGTTGTCGCCGCGAATGCTGCCTGTGTCGCTGACTTGTCCACCCGATTCGACATAAAAGCCTGTTGCAGCCAAAACGATTTCTGCGCGCTCGCCTGTGATGAGGTTGTCGACAGCGCGTCCATTCTGCAGCAGCGCCAGCAGCGTCGTCTCGGTGGGCGCATCGCTGTAGGGATCGTAAGCCACGCCTTTGTCTGGCAGCCGGTCCTCCGCTTGCAACTGCGCCAGCAACGCGGCATAGGTCTCGGCCGACTCGATTTCGCCCATGGCTTGTCCGCCGCCACTGATGCGCGCGTGTTCCGCTTCTGCGTCTGTGAAGCCGGCTTCGTCGACCGTGAAGCCGCGCTCTTCGACGACATCGCGGATTACCTGGAAGGGCAAGCCCAGTGTCGCTTTCAGATAAAATGCCCGTTCTCCAGACAGCTCGCCGCCGTCATCCAGCTGCTCCAGCATGCTATCGAGCTCGTTCAAACCGCGCTGCATGGTGTGGTGGAAGCGCTCTTCTTCCAGCGTGATGATGTCTTTGATGCTGTCGGCTTGCTCGACCAACTCGCAGTAATGCTCGCCCATGTTGTCGATGACGGCTTGCGCGATTTCCGCCAGGAAGGGGCGGTCAAATCCCAGCTTGCTGCCAAAGCGAGCCGCCCGCCGAATGACGATGCGTGGAATGGCAGCGCGTCCCTTTGCGCCCGGCAAGACGCCGTCGCAGATGAGGAATACAGCCGCGCGGGCATGATCGGCAATGACTCGGTAGGGCACGATATTGGCATCGCGCTGGGCATCGTTGTGCCCGGTCAGCTCTTGCGCGCGCCGGATGATGGGCATGAACAGATCGGTTTCGTAGGTGGCTTCCACGCCCTGCAATACCGAGACGATTCGCTCCAAGCCCATGCCCGTATCCACGCCCGGCGCTGGCAGCGGCACATCGTACAAGCCGCTGTGCTGTGGGTCTGCTTGCTGGCGATTAAACTGCATAAAGACCAGATTCCAGATTTCCAGAAAACGCTCGTCTTCGGCTTGCAGCTTGGGGATGATCTCGTCTTCGCCAAGCTGTGGCTGCTTGTCCCAGTGAATCTCGGTTGTGGGACCGCAGGGACCGGTATCGGCCATTTGCCAGAAGTTGGTATCGGGACCCATGCGGGCGACCCGTTTGGGATCAATGCCCAGGTCGTCCACCCAGGCGCTGTAGGCTTCGTCGTCATTCTCATAGACGGTATAGACCAGTCGCTCGGGCGGCAAATCAAACACCTTGGTCAGCAAGGTATAGGCATAGCGGATCGCGTCGCGCTTGAAATAATCGCCAAAGCTGAAATTGCCCAGCATCTCGAAGAATGTGTGGTGGCGCAGCGATGGACCGACATTTTCCAGGTCGTTGTGCTTGCCACTGACGCGCATGCACTTCTGCGAGGTGGCGGCGCGGCGATAACTGCGCTTGTCCAGCCCCAGAAAGACATCTTTGAATTGCACCATGCCCGCATTGACGAAGAGCAGCGTGGGGTCATCCGCAGGCACCAGCGAGGACGATGCGACCGGGCGGTGCTTCATCTCCTCGAAGAAGTCGAGAAAGGCTTGCCGGACTTCGGCGCTGCTCATGCGTTTCATGGCTGCATCCCCAAGATTGCGCGCTGTGTTGCGAGGGCGATTATAGAGGGCGCTGCCCAGCATCAACAAGGGCGCATCGCTGTGCTATACTGGCCTTGCGACGACCTGCGGGGAACGAAAGTTGACAGACATGACGACGATTGAAGAGCAAATTGAAGTCTTGATGTCGGGCACGGCCTATGGCGACCCCGATACGCGCGAGAATATGCGCCGCGACCTGCATGCGCGCCTGCTGGAATGCGAGCAGGAAGGGCGGCCCCTGCGCGTCTATTGCGGTTATGACCCGCGCACATCCGACCTGCACCTGGGGCATACCATCACGATGCGCAAGCTGCGTCAGTTCCAGGATTTTGGCCACGATGTAACTTTTCTGGTCGGCACATTCACCAGCCTCATCGGCGATCCATCGGACAAGGACAGCGCCCGCGATCAACTGACCATGCGCAATGTCGAAGACAACGCCCAAACCTATGCCGAGCAGGCTTTCAAGATTCTTGATAGAGAAAAAACGCGGGTTCGCCGCAATGACGAATGGCTGGCGCCCCTGGACTTCGCCGATATCATCCGCCTGGCGAGCCACTTCACCGTGCAGCAATTCATGGCCCGCGAGAACTTCTCCAGGCGAATCGAAGACGGCAAAGCCATTTATCTGCACGAATTCTTTTATGCGCTGATGCAAGCCTATGACGCTGTCGCTCAGGAAGCGGATGTACAGGTCGGCGGACAAGACCAACTTTTCAACATTCTGGTGGCCGGTCGCAAGCTGCAGACGGGCTTGGGACAAAAGCCGCAGATCGCCATCATCATGGGCGAAAGCCTGCCCGGCACCGATGGCGAAATCAAAATGTCCAAGAGCCTGGGCAATCACATCCCGCTGCTCAGCGAGCCATGGGATATGTTCGGCAAGGTGATGAGCTTGCCCGACAAAGCCATGGGCATCTTTCACAAGCTGATTCTGGGTTGGACGCCGGCAAAGGTTGCGCGTCTGGAAGAGCAGTTGCATAGCGGCGAATCGCATCCCAACGATGTGAAGATGCGCCTGTCGCGGGAAATCGTGGGCATTTTTCACAGCCCGGCGGCTGCGCAGGCTGCTCAATCGCGCTGGGACGAAGTCTTTCGTAGTGGAGGCGGCCTGCCCGATGACATCGCCGAATCGAGTTTGTCCGCCGATGCCGAAATACGCGATGTGCTGCTGCGCCTGAAGATGGTAAGCAGTCGCGGCGAAGCCAAAAGGCTCATCCAGCAGAACGGCGTGCGCCTGAACGAGCAGAAAGTCGCCAGTCCGCAGACGACCATCACGCTGGACATGCTGCCGGCCGTGCTGCAAGTGGGCAAGCGCCAGTTTGTGCGTTTGGTGCGCGCTGATGGCGACCGCAGCTAACTACACGATTGATGAACTCATCAGCGTCTGCATCTCGCGGCAGGTGCGCGATGGCGATGTCTGGGCGCAGGGCATCAATACGCCGCTGGTTTCGGCTGGCTTGATCCTGGGCAAGCTGCGTTATGCGCCGGGCGCTCGCTTCACCTCGGCTATCGGGCAGGCGCTGCTGCAAGACTGGGGCGCGCTGGGCATCAGCCACATCGAAGAGCTATGGGTGGGCAAGGGACTGGTGCATTTGGGTTTTGCGACTGGCGCAGCGGAGATTCTGCCCAGCTTCCAACCGAAAGAGTTCTTTCGCCCGGCGCAACTCGACGCGCGGGGCAACACCAACAACATCGCTTTTGGCGCGGATGTTCACAAGCCTCGCATGCGCCTGCCAGGCAGCGGCGGCATCCCCGATGTGACGCCCTGCTACGACCACAGCTACCTGTATGTGCCGCGCCATTCGCGCATTACCTTTGTGGAGAAATGTGACGTTGTCAGTGGGCTGGGACATGTGCCTTGGCGTAGAACGGGCGGCGGACCGCGTTACCTGATTAGCGACCTGGGCCAATTCGACTGGAACGACGGAGAGATGCGCCTGACCAGTTTGCATCCTGGCGTGGAGCTGCGACGCGTGCAGCGCAAGACCGGCTTTGAGCTGGCTGTCGCGGCCGACCTGCGCGAAACTCCGCCGCCCGAGGCTGAAGATCTGCGCTTGCTGCGCGAAGAGATCGACCCGCTGGGCACGCGCAAATTGGAGACCCTGGCTGGCAGCGCGCGCAAAGCCCTGCTGCGAGAAATATTGTGCCAGGAACGCGAAAATTACGAAGTCAGCGCCGCCACAGTCCAACTCTGAATGCCGCGGAATCGGTCGGCTGGGCTGCTCAGATAACCCAATTGCATACCCTCAATGCTATCGCGCGCGACAAACGTGTAAAGCGGATAATAGAGTGGAATGGCGATCGTCTGCTCGGCAAAGGCGGCTTGGAATGCCCGCAGCTGTTCCGCTCGGCGCATGCCAAAGATCTCGCTGCGGGCAGATTCCAGCAATTCGTCCAGCGCATGCTCGCTGACACCGCCATAGTTGCCGCCGTCGCCCTGTTGCGCCGTATGCCAAAAGCGAAACAAATCGGGATTGTCGCCGAATCGCTGCTCGACAATCGCCGCAGCAAATTGTCCCGCTGTCAGCCGCTCTTGAACTTGCTGCGCATCGACCGCCACAATCTCGAAACGGAATCCCAATTGCGCCCACTGCACGCTGATGGCTTGCGCCAGACTGATGTGTTCGGGACGGTCTTGCACTAGCAATATGAAGGGCTGCGCGGTCGCTGCGGATGCGTCGGCTTGGGCAGCCGCTTGTGCTGCTTGTGCCTGCGCAAGGTCGTAGCGTGTCCAGTCGGGGTGAGGCAGATAAGCCGAGAAACCGGGCGGGTAGGGGCTGTCGGCATAGGTGGCATCTGAACCGAGCGTCTGTGCGATCAACGTTGGCACATCCAGACTGAGGGAAAGCGCCTCGCGCATGCGGCGTTCGGCAAATGGACTCTCTTGCCAGTTGAAGATCAGCATCGTCACAGCCGACTCGACTTGGGTGTATACGTTTGCCTCTGGCAGCGTCAACAATTGCTCACGCGGCACGATAGTTGCCAGCGCGTCTATTTCCTTGGCGATGTATGCGGCGATGGCGGCGGCGGAGTCGGGAACCATGCGAAATATCAGTTCTTTGAAGTGATAACCAGACTGCGCTTGGGAGCGTCGCTGAAAGATCGGCGAAAGCGCGAGCAATACGGTGTCAATCTGCCCCTCGGCTGTGACATGTAGATGCCCCAGCTGATATGCGCCGCTGCCGATTGGCGACAGGTTGAACGGATGCTGCGCCAACTCGTCAAGCGAAAGACCGCGCAAGGCGTGTTCGGGCAAGATGCCGAATGTCAGCAGATGCGGAAAGCTGCTCAAGGGCTGTGCCAGGCGCATGCGAAGCAAATGATCGCCCAGCAGCTGCACTTCGACCGTGCGCCAAAATGCAGCTGCTGCCGACACCGTTGCATAGTCCGCGTCGCTCATCAACGCGGTGGTGAAGAGCACATCGTCCGCGGTCAAAGGCAGTCCGTCTTGCCAGAACACATCGTCTCGCAGGCGAATCGCATAATCCAGGCCATCGCTCGAAATCACCAGTTCGCTCGCCAAATGCGGGACTGCTTCGCCATAGTCGTTGATGACGAAGAGGCTCTCGAAGATCAGGCTGGTGATGTCGCGGTCGACCGGATTCAAGTGGGCAAAGAGCGGGTTCAAGCGCAGCACGTTGCCGACCATGCCTTCGCGATAACTTGTCGACGAGATGGTGACCGGCATCGCGGTGGGGACGGATGTTCTTGGATGAACAGCGGTTGCTGGGGCGGTGTTTGTGGGCTGCGGGGTGGCTGCCCGTGGCTGCGGAGTCGCGATGCTTTCGACGTCTCTGGTCTGGCGAAAATAGGCGCTGCCCGCAAAGAGCGCGCTGGTCAGGAGGAGCAATGCCAACTGCCAGCGAAAGCCGCGAAACACGCCTCACCTCGCCAACAGGATTAACGAATATCTGCGGGAAAGAATCAGCCGACCGTTGCTACAGCGAACAAGGCGATGCCCAGGAAGGCAATCGACAAGAAGATGGTGATGCGGAAAAGCGTCTTTTCTAAGCCCCGCCGCGTGCGAGCAATGCCACCGCCTGCATCACCGCCCAGCAGACTGCCCAGCGCGCCACCCTTGACCTGCAGCAAAATCAAGATGATCAACGTAATGGAAATGATGATTGCCGCTACTTGCAGCACAATCGCCATGGCGCAACTCCCAATCGCTATTCAAGCGCGTAATGCCCGCAGTCTAGCACAGCGCGCAGTTTCTGGCTAGCCCGATTCAGCCGCGCAGGGATTCCAGAAAGGCGATAGCGGCAGCCAGCTGATTGTCGTTGTCGCTGGCGTCATCCTCTTCAATAATGATATCTGGCACGACGCTGGTTTTGTCGATTACGCGCCCCAATGGCGTTAGATAGCGCCGCACAGTCAAGCGGACCGCGCCGCCATTGACGATCTCCTGGATGGTTTGCACCGTGCCTTTGCCAAAGGTCTTCTCGCCGATGATGGTGGCTCGCTCATGATCTTGCAATGCGCCGGCCAGCAACTCGGACGCGCTGGCGCTTTCGCTGTCAACCAGCAGGACGATGGGCACATGGATGCTGACGCTGCTGCCGTTGCCCTGTGTCATGCGGATTTGCCCGTCGCGGTCAACTTGCTGCAAGACGATGTCGTCGTCTAAGAAGAGGCTGGCGACGTCTATGGCGCTTTCGATCGTGCCGCCGGGATTGCCACGCACATCAACGATCAGCCCGCTGCGCGCAGGCATGTCCACCGCCGCCAGCGCCTCTTCCAGCTGCCCGCGCGCCAAGTTATGAAATTCATTCATAGAAATGTAGGCGATATCGCCATGGACCTCGTAATCCACATTGGGCACGACGAAGACATCGCGCACGATATCAAAGGTGAGCAGCTCATCGCCGCGCCTGAATGTGACTCGGACGCTCGTGCCGCGAGGACCGGGCACCAATGCGCTGAGATCGTCCTGTGTCAATCCCGCTACCGACTCGCCATCGACAGCAAAAAAGATATCGCCTCTCAAGACGCCGACTTCGGCTGCTGGAGAGTCTGGCGCCACTTCCATCACTTCAATGCCGCCTTGATCGTTGGTCTTGACCATCACGCCGATGCCAGTGAATTCGCCGGAATAGTCATAATCGCGCGCATACACCTCGGGACGAATGTAATAGCTGAATTCGTCTCCCAGCGAGTCGACCAAGCCGGTCAGCGCGCCTTCGACCAGTTGCTCGGAATCCACCTCGTCGATATAGCGCGACTGAATGAGATCCCAGGCTTCCCAAAATGGCTGGAAGAGCGGATCGCTTTCGGCATGGCTGGATGGGAGCAGGCTGCCAGCGGCAAGGCCCAGCGCGAAGGCCAGCAGGATGAGCCATATCGATCGGGCGCTGTGCGGCGCGCGGATGGATGTCATCGCCTCTCCCTGGTCAACTAGACCTTTTGTCCTGCCTGTAGTATAAGCTATCGTGGCTTTGCGTTTCTCAGGCGCAGGGCAGATCCCGCGAATCTGAAAGACGGGCTCAGCGATGGTCCATACGCAGGTCACCATTGATGAAGCTGCCGCGTTCGTACAGGACAGTTGCAACCTGGCGCTGGGCGGCATGACGCTATACCGCAGGCCGGTCGGCTTTGTGCGAGCGCTGCTGCAGCGTGCTGAGCTACCCCGCGATTTGACCCTGCTCAGTTTCACCGGCGGCATTGAATCCGATCTGCTGGTTGGGGCGGGCTGCGTGGCGGCTGTGCGTTCTGCCTACTTTGGGCTGGAGTCTTTTGGTTTTGCGCCGATGTTCACACAATTCGCGCAGTCACAACAGATTCGCGTCATTGAAGAGACCGAAGCGAGCATCGTCATGGGCATGCGCGCGCAGATCAGCGGCGTCGGATTCATGCCATCGCGTGCCTGGCTGGGCACAGATCTGCCTGCGCTGCGCCCTGATGTACGCAAGGTGAACGATCCTTACAGCGGCGACGAGTTGATCGCCTTTCCAGCCATTCCCTGCGATGTCGCCGTGCTGCATGGGCTGGCTGCCGACCGTCAAGGCAATGTGCTCATCAACAACAATATGGGCATCGACCTGGAGCTGGTCTACCTGGCAGACACAGTCATCGCCACAGTGGAGCGCATTGTGGACAAGCTGGAACGCAGGACAGACGGCGTCATCATTCCCTACCCGGGCTGCACCATGATCGTCGAGCTGCCGGGAGGCGCCGCGCCGACGAGCTGTTATCCGCTCTATCCGCTGGATGGCGCTGCGATCTTGCAATATACCGATGCTTGCAATGCAGGCAACTTCCAGGCCTTCCTGCGCAGCTTCTTGCAGAGCTGACTGCGCGCAGAACCTGGCAAGAAACATTCGCTTGCGCTCGGCGGACGGCTCGGTTATACTGCAAGACAGCAACATATTTCGAGACTTGGGGAGCTTGCGTGAGTAGGCTGAGAGGGTGTGTGTGCACACCGACCCATCAACCTGATCCAGGTAATGCTGGCGTAGGGATGTCAACCACAGCCCACCGTGAAACGCGCCGGAAATTTGCCGCGGCGCGTTCTTGATTTCTACGCAGGCTCCGCTTCAGTCTCATCAGCAGTACGCCGCGTATCCCGCGCGGTCGGTCCGTGCCAGATGAAGGGAGCACGCAATGAAGTTGCGCATTTCGCTGATTATCGTTTTGCTGGTCGCCGCGCTGAGCGCGCAGGCGCAGGAGGAGGACATGGTCGTGCTGGTAACGCATGACAGCTTTGCCATATCCGAATCGGTGCTGGAAAGTTTTGAATCGCAAACGGGCATCGCCGTCGAGGTACTGCGGGCTGGCGACGCCGGACAGATGGTCAACCAAGCCATCCTCAGCAAGAACAACCCGCTGGGCGATGTCCTGTATGGCGTCGACAACACATTTTTGAGCCGCGCGCTGGATGCCGAGATCTTTGCGCCATATCAATCGCCAGCGCTGGATACGGTCGCTGCAGATTTCCTCAGGGACGATGACTTCCGCGTTACGCCTGTCGACTTCGGCGATGTCTGCCTAAATTACGATATCGCCTGGTTCGCCGAGAACGAGCTAGCGCTGCCAAAAACGTTGGATGAGCTGGCTGACGGCATCTACGCTGGCTTGCTGGTGGTCGAAAACCCTGCTACATCCTCGCCGGGTCTGGCATTCTTGCTGGCAACTATCGCGCACTTCGGCGACGATAGCGAGGGTGGCTACCTGGACTACTGGGCGGCATTGCGCGCCAATGATGTGCTGGTCGCGGATGGCTGGACAGACGCCTACTACGGGGAATTCACAGTCGGCAGCCGCGGCGCAGGATCACGGCCGCTGGTGGTCAGCTATGCCAGCAGCCCACCCGCCGAGGTCATCTATGGCGAAGATCCAGAAGCCGGCGCGATAACCGGCGCGCTCACCGACGAGGGCATGTGCTTCCGCCAGGTTGAGTATGTCGGCCTGCTGGACGGGGCTGCCAACGAAGCTGGCGCGCAGCTGTTCATCGACTTCATGCTCAGCGCCGAGTTTCAAGCCGATATGCCGCTGAACATGTTCGTCTTCCCGGTGGTGGAAGCGATCGATTTGCCAGAAGCATTCCTTGCCTACGCTCAGATTCCCTTGCAGCCGGCTGTCGTTGATCCCGCGGATATCGAAGCCAATCGCGAAGCCTGGATACAAGCCTGGGCAGAGGTGATGCTGCGGTGAGAACTTGGCTGTCCAGGAGCGGCTATGCGCTGTATTTGCTGCCACTGCTTTTCCTGGGCATTTTCTTCCTCTATCCGCTGCTGGCTATATTCGATATCAGCCTGCGTCCCGATGGCGCGCTGGATTTGTCTGCCTTTGGTCGGCTGGTCGCCAGCGACTATTACATCGAGGTCTTGCTTTTCACCTGCTGGCAAGCTGCCTTGTCCACCGCCCTTACGCTGCTCTTGGCTACGCCCTGCGCATTTGTCTTCGCCCGCTACCGATTTGCCGGCAAGTCGCTGCTGCTTTCCCTGGCCACGCTGCCTTTTGTGCTGCCGACAGTCGTGGTCGCGCTGGCATTTGCCTCCCTGACAGGCAAAAGCGGCATCCTCAATAGTCTGCTGCGCGCGCTTTTCTCGCTGGACTACACGCCTATCCAACTGGAACGCACGTTGGCTATCATCATCATCGCGCATGTCTTTTACAATTTCGCCATCGCCCTGCGCATCATGACGGGCTATTGGGCGTCGGTGGGCTTCGAGACTGAAGAAGCGGCGCGCTGTCTGGGGGCAGATGCCTGGTCGGTTTGGCGTGATATCCGCCTGCCTCTGATCCGTCCGGCGCTGCTTTCGGCGGGTATCCTGGTATTCATCTTCTGCTTCACCAGCTTCGGCGTGGTGCTGATTTTGGGCGGTATTCGTTTCGCCACGCTGGAAGTGCAGATTTATTATCAGGCTGTCAATATATTCAATTTGCCGCTGGCTGCCGCGCTGTCTATCGTGCAGATCTTGTCCATGCTCGCGCTGATGACGATATACACGCGCCAACAGAGGAACTTGCAGCTGCGACTCGCCAGCAGCGCCACAATCGCCAGAGCGCCTCGCACTGCCGCCGAGAAAGTCGCAGTTGCCAGCTGCGTCGCTTTGATCTCGCTGCTGCTTTTGTCGCCGCTGTTGGCTTTGCTGGCGCGGGCAGTATTGCTGGGAGGCCAAGTCGATTTGTCCAATTTTTTGGCGCTGGCAGAAAAATCCCGCGGTTCGCTGCTCTTCATCGCGCCGTTGGAAGCCATCGTCAATTCGTTGCGATTCGCCTTGCTGGCGATGACGGCTGCTTTGCTATTGGGGGTCATCGCCGCAAGCATGATCCACCGGCGCGGACGCCTGGCGCGCTTTTGGGATCCACTCTTTATGCTGCCCTTGGCGACCAGCGCGGTAACGCTGGGCTTCGGTTTCATCGTGGCGCTGGACGAGCCGCCGCTTAATCTGCGCGCCAGTTGGTTGATCATACCCGTTTCGCATACCCTGGTCGCGCTGCCTTTCGTGATCCGCAGTGTGCTGCCGGCCATGCGCGCCATTCCGCCTTCGCTGGGAGAAGCCGGGCGCGTGCTGGGCGCAAAGCCACATCAGAAGCTGCTGTCCATTGATGCGCCGCTGCTGGGCAGGAGCATTGCTGTCGGCGCGACATTTGCTTTCACTGTGAGCATGGGCGAGTTTGGCGCGTCGCTTTTTGTGGCGCAGCGCGAGTCTGTCACGATGCCGGTGGTTATCTATCGGCTGCTGGGCGATCCGGGCCTGGCCTCGTATCGGCAATCGCTGGCGATGAGCGTCTTGCTGATGCTGGTCTGCGCGGGCGGATTTATGCTCATCGAGAGGCTGCGCGCCGCTGGACTGGGCGAATTCTGATGCTGCGGCTGGCAAATGTGGCGCATGCTTATGGCGATGTGGTCTCGCTTCGTGGCCTGTCGCTGGACTTGTCGCCGGGCGAGATCCTTTGCTTGCTGGGTCCCAGCGGCTGTGGCAAGACGACGTTGCTGCGAATCATCGCCGGGCTGGAAGGCGACTACAGCGGCGAAATCAGGCTGGACGGGGCAGACATCCGCCCTGTGCCTGTGCATCAACGCGGCTTCGGCTTGATGTTTCAGGATTATGCGCTCTTCCCGCATATGTCTGTGCGGGAAAATATCGCCTATGGATTGAAGCGGCGCGGTGACAGGCGGCGGGACATCAAGCGCCAGGTGGATGCCTTGCTGGAGCGGGTCGGGCTGGCTGGTTTGGGCCCGCGAGATGTGGCGGCGCTTTCGGGCGGGCAAAAGCAGCGAGTGGCTTTGGCGCGCAGCCTGGCGCCCAACCCGCGTCTGCTGATGCTGGACGAGCCACTGGGTTCGCTGGATGCTCAGTTGCGCGATCAACTGGCGCTGGAATTGCGAAAACTGCTCAAAGAGACCGGAATCGGCGCGATATATGTGACGCACGATCGCCGCGAAGCCTATGCCGTTGCCGACCGCATCGCTGTGATGGACGCGGGCAGCATCCAGCAATGCGACAGTCCGCGTCAGCTCTATCACAAGCCTGCCAATGCGCATGTCGCGCGCTTTCTGGGATTGCGCAATCTTTATGCGCGCGCAGAAAACGCCCGTGCATTGCAGCTGGCAGAGCAGGCCCGGGCGCTGCGCAACGCTACGCAGTACATTTTGATTCATCCGCGCGGAATCAGCCTGGATGGCCTGGCATCTGCGCCGGCTGCCGAATTTGAGGCCACGCTCCTTGCAGCTGTCTTCCGCGGCGAGGCTTGGGACATTCGCCTGCGGCTGGACGGAGATCTGCATTTGTCATGCTCGACAAGCGAATTGCCTACGCAGATCGGCAAACCTGTGCGCGTGTTCGTGGCGTTGGAGGCAGTGCTGGCGCTGGACGAGTAGACCTTGCCTGTGCCGTTTGCGCGCGGGCATTTATAATCCGATCTCAAGCCGCAAACACAGATGTAAGGACCAAGCCATGCCGCGAGCCTTGATCAGCGTTTCCGACAAAACAGGCATCATCCATTTCTCCAGAGAACTCCACGCCCTGGGCTGGGAGCTGGTGGCGAGCGGCGGTACAAGCGCCACGTTGATGGCAGGCGGCATTCCAGTCACCAGCGTCGAAAGTCTGACGGGGCAAGCCGAACTGCTGGGCGGGCGCGTCAAGACCTTGCACCCGGCCATACACAGCGGCATTCTGGCGCGCGACAGCGATTCGGATTTCAGCGAACTGGCGCAGCATGGCTACGCGCCTATCAGTCTGGTGGTCTGCAATCTGTATCCCTTCAGCGAGACGATCGCAGCGGACGATGTCGCTCTGGATGATGCCATCGAACAGATCGACATCGGCGGCGTCACGCTGCTGCGGGCTGCGGCGAAGAACTTTGCGCGGGTGACGGCGCTGTGCGATCCTGGCGATTATGACGCGGTGATCTCGGCGCTAAAATACGACGGCGCAAGCAACAGCCAACTGCGGCGCGAATTGGCGGTAAAAGCTTTCGCCCATTGCCGTGATTATGATACGGCTATTCATACATGGCTTGCCGACTCCGATGTGACGCCAGCGGCAGACGAAACTGTGCCTGACAACATCTTTATCGGTCTGCGGCGCAGCCATGAATTGCGTTATGGAGAGAACCCGCATCAAGCTGCCGCCTATTATTCGCGCGACGAAAACCAGACGCCACTGGGCGCGCGCCAGCTGGGCGGCAAGCAGCTTTCTTACAACAACATCCTGGATGTAGATGCGGCTTGGCGGGCAGTCAGCAGCTTTGACGCGCCAACAGCTGTCATTGTCAAACATCTAAACCCGACCGGGATCGCCAGTGGCCAATCGTTGGCGGCTGCCTTCCCATTGGCGCTGGCATCGGATCCGCTCTCGGCTTTTGGCGGCATCATCGCCCTGAATCGCGAAGCCGATGCCGAGCTGGCGCGCGCGCTGGGGGCGCTCTTTATCGAGGGTTTGATTGCGCCGGGCTTCACCGACGAAGCGATTGAACAACTGCGCAAAAGGCGGGTGAATTGTCGCCTCTTGCAGATGCCGCGCTCATTTGATGACGCTGGCTACGAGCTGCGCAGCGTCATGGGCGGCTTGCTTCTTCAACGGTATGACACTGGCGATCCAACCGAGACGCAGCTGACGACAGTGACGCGGCGGGCTCCGACAGATGCCGAGCTGGCTTCATTGCAATTCGCCTGGCGAGCCGCGCAGCATGTCAAGTCGAATGCCATCGTGCTGGCGCGATCCAGTCATACTGTCGGCATAGGCGGCGGATTGCCCAGTCGCGTTGATGCGGCAGAGCTGGCGATCGGCAAGGCGGGCGCAGAAGCGCAAGACGCGGCGCTGGCATCGGACGCCTTCTTCCCCTTCCCAGACAGCATAGAGCGGGCGGCGCAGGCTGGCATTCGCTGCATTATCCAGCCGGGCGGCTCCATCCGCGACGCGCAAGTCATCGAAGCGGCGGACCGCTATGACATGGCGATGGTGTTCACCAGGACGCGCCACTTCCGCCATTGATCTCAGACGGCTTCGACAGCAGCTTCATCCACGCGACCGCCGAGGACAGGCAACTCGCCCTGTTCCCAAGCCACCAGCAGCGGCACAGCGGTGAAGATCGACGAATACGTGCCGCTAAGCAAACCGATGAACAAGATAGCGATGAATTGCTTGACCGTCTCGCCACCGAAGAGCAGGATGGCGATCATGATGAAAAAGGCGTTCAACTGCGTGGCTAGCGAGCGATGGATGGTCTCCCAGATGCTGCGATTGACGATAGTCTCGTAGGGTTCGCCCAGGTGCTTGGGGATATTTTCGCGGATGCGGTCGAAGACGACGATGGAATCTTGCACAGAAAAGCCCACCACCGTCAGCACAGCCGTCAGGAAGAGCGCATCAATCTCCCAGCCCAATAGCAAGCCAAAGAGCGACATCACGCCCATCACAACCAGCATGTCGTGGATCATTGCGGCGATAGCGCAGACGCCGTAACGAATGGCGTTGGGCACCTGGCGGAAGGCGATGACGATGAAGCCGGTGATCACCAGCGCGCCCACTGCCACAGCCGCCAATGCCGAGCGAGTCACTTCGCCGCCGATAGTCGCCGAAACCGTTTCTATGCCGAAGCTGTCGCGGTCGATAGGCGCGAGTTCGCCCAGGCTGGCCAGAATGTCGTTCGTCACGGCTACTTCATGAAAACCCGCCCGCACCGACCAGCGGAAGTCGTCTGCGCCGCCGATTTGCTGGATGATGACATTGTCATCGCCAAAGCTGGTGAAGACGCGGCGGATGCCATCTTCGCTCGCGCCAGCCTCTTCAAATTTCAACTCGTAGATGCTGCCGCCCAGAAAGTCGATGCTCAGGCGGAAGGGCGCGCCAGTCGTCATTGTCGAATAGAGCATGATCGCCAGACCAGGCACGATCACCAGAGCAGACAGAACAAAAAACCAGCGGCGCTTTTGAACGATATTGAACATGTCGGCAGCCCCCTCAAGCGCCCAGCAGCGCGCGGTTGCTCTCGATGCGGCTGCGGAAAACCCCAACGAGGATGTACAAGAAGGTGCGCGTTACGATGACGGCGGTGAACAAGTTGAGCATCAGCCCGATCGCCAGCGTCACCGCAAAACCAGCCACAATGCTTGCGCCAGGCGTCTGCCCGAACATGAAGAGAATCCCGCAGATGATAATGGTAGACAGGTTGCTGTCGCGAATGGATGTCCAGGCGCGGTCGAAGCCGGCTTTCAGCGCCGCCTCTAGCCCCAGGCCTGCCCGCAGCTCTTCCTTGATTCGCTCGAAGATCAGAATATTGCCATCCACCGCCGTGCCAATTGATATGAGAAAGCCAGTGATAGCTGGCAAGGTCAACGTAACCGGCAGCAGCTTGAACACAGCGATATTCAAGAAGATGAAGACGACCAGCGCCAGATCGGCAGCCAGGCCCGGCAGCCGATAATAGATGAGCATGAATGCCAACACGACCAGCACGCCGATTACGCCGGCCTGCACGCTCAGCCGCACCGACTCTTGCCCCAGCGTCGCACCGACCTCTTGTGTGCTTTCGATGCGCAATGGGATGGGCAGCGCGCCCGAACGCAGCTGCAGTGCCAGGGTGTTGGCTTCGTCTTCTGTGAATTGGCCGCTGATGACGCCGCCGCTGCTCAGTTGTGCCTGGATGACCGGCGCAGACAGCACTTCGCCATCCAGCACGATCGCCATGGGCTGGCCGATGCGTTCGGCAGTGAATCCACCAAAAACAGACTGGAACTCTTCTTTGATCTCGAAATTGATCATCCATTCGGCACTGCCCGTGCCTTGGGGCGGGGCGAGCACGGCGCTGGCAGCCTGCAGACCAGCACCCGTCATGACGGTGCGGAAGGGCAAACCAGTCACTGGATGCGCGCGGCGCGATGCCAGCGGATCGTCCTCGCCTTCGGCCACAGTCGCATTGCGGCGCATGTCGACTTGTTCGCTGGTAACGATCTCGCTGCCCACCAAGTCATAGGCTTGGGCGCTGAGTCCGCCGAAATCCACGAATTCCAGCAAGGCGGTCTGCTGGATGGTGGCGATGGCTTGCTGTGGGTCGCGCACGCCGGGCAACTCGACCAGGATGCGGTCGCGCCCCTGCACTTGCACGGTCGCTTCGGTCAAGCCCAGCGCATTGACACGCCGCGAGACATTGTTGGCTGTTTCGCCCAGGTCTTCGGCAGAGAAGCTATCCGCGGCGATATCGGCTTGCAGCAAGACGCGCAAACCGCCAACCAGATCCAAGCCCAGGCTCTGTGTGATATTGAGCACGAATTCGGGTGTGCCATTGCCATCGGCGTCAAACTCCAAGTTTTCATTGCATTTTAGCTTGGCGAGCGCAGCATCGTCGGCGGCGGCGCAGGCAGCGGCATCCACGCCTTTGCTCTCGGGCGGAGTCGCTACCCAGATGCAGAAAGCGCAGAGAACGGATATGAAAATGAGCCAGCGGCTGTGTCTGCTCATATTTTTTCGCCTTCCTCGCTGGATGACGTTTGATCGCGGCTGCTGCCGCTGCCACGGGCGGCGCTTTCGGCGATAGCCTGCGGATCGTAGACTTGCTGCAGGGCGGCTGTCAGCAGCTTGATGCGCACGCCATCGGCGATCTCGATAATCGAGAGGCCAGCCGCCACATCAATATCGATGATCTTGCCGACGATGCCGCCATAGGTAACAACTTCGTCACCCACATGCAAGGCGCGCACGATTTTCTGCTTGTGCTGAAAGGCGCGCTGCTTGGGGAAGATGACCATCGCCCAATAGCCGCCCAGCGCCAGCGAAAGCACCGCGAAGACGAGCACGAATTCTGGCATGGCTGCCTTTGTGCATAGTTAATCGCAAAACGCCTGTAGTATAGTGGTGAATGCAGGGCATAGCCAGACCGCATCGTCTGCTTGACTATGTAATTAGAAGTCTTTACAATAGCAATCCAACTTGTCGCCAGCGAGTGAAGTGGACATGACCATGCGCAGCGCAAAAACCAAAGCAATTGCGGGAAGCATCGCCCTGATCCTGTTGCTTGTGCTGGCGACCGCCCCTACTGGCGCTGGCGATGTCGCCCTGAGCCTAAACAGCGGCGAAGAAAACGAAGTCTTCTGGATTGAAGGCGAGCCATCGCTGGTCATGAATGGCTTTGACCTGTCCGCCTTTGCTGATAACCTGCCCGTGGCCCTGGATGCAGTAACCCTGTCGGTAGAAACACCGGTGCCGGGCGGGCGCGTTGTCGTTGTGGTATATGAAGATGCGACTGGCGGTTCCCCGCACGATGCCACGCTTGCCTATCGTGAAGTCATTTCTATAAGCGAAGCTGGCAATGTGCGCATCGCCCTGGCCAAGCCTGCCTTCGTCAACGAGACGGTGGCTTGGGTCGGTTTTTATCTGCCGGTGGGCTTCCGCTTTTATGGCGATACTTCCGGCGCGTCTTCATTCACATACTGGGCGTGGACGCCGGGCGGTTCCTTCGACCTCACTTCGCCAGCGCGCGCTGTGGTGCTGGGTCCTGGCGATGGCAGCGCGCCAGTCAACATCCAGATGGATGGAATTGCGCGCATCGGCATTGAGTTGCGGCAAGCCACGGGCTTGGAATTGGCGCGTCTCGCCCCGCTTGGGCAGCAAGTGGCAGAAACAGCCGAGGTGGACGTCTCCAATTTCAAAGAACATCACAATTGCCCAGACTTTTTGTGGGATCCAGCCAGTTCCCCGCTCCGCGTGACCTGCTTCGTCGGTTCGCCAGTCGAGACGCCGGTGGTCATTCAAGATGCGCCGGATGGCTTCATTGATGTCCAGCGCGAAGGCATGCTCTACAAAGTCGTAGCGGAGAGTCTTAACGTGCTGCCCGAGCCGATTATGCACTGCATCCGCGTGCCAGAAGCGCATCGAGAAACGGCGGTGATTGGCGAGGCGCGCGATATCCCAGAGCGTTGGTATATTCTGCCCTCGGTGCGCTATGACGATATGGTCTGCGCCGACATCAGCTTCGCCAATTATGTGTCCTACTTCTTGCCGCGCAGCCCCGACGCCGTGCAGAATGTCAACCTGGTCATCGGCTGGTCGAAGGTTTCCCCGCATCCTGTCATCTGTGGCTTGCCGCTCAAGATTACGGCTGCTGTCGTCAATACCGGCCGCGAAGAATTCTTCACCAACGATGGCAACATCCGGATCAGCGTGGAGAATGTCCACCTGGAATCGGGTTTCTTGGATCCAGTTAAGGATATCATCGTGCCGGCCTGGTATTTCAAACCAGGCGACCGGCGTGGCGTTCCCATCGAGTTTTTAAATGAAGATGAACAGCTTCGCGACGGCACAAGGATTGGTGATCGCTATCGCTTGCAAATCCGCATTGACAGCAACTCTCAGGTCGAAGAGACCAGTGAATCTGACAACATCTGGTTCACGGAATACATCTTCGCGCCGCTGCATTCGACCTATCAGTGCTTTGACAAAGAACCTGACGAAGGTTCAGATCCGCATTACCCGCCGATTTGCGATATTGATCATTACCATCCACGCATCGGGCAGGGCAAATCTCCAGGACACAATATCAACTTGGAGACCTACGGCTATGCGGTGAAGCAGCCGCTGGACCCGGACGGATTCGGCTTTGGCTTGTACGGCTACAACAGCTGCCTGGACGCGCACTACTATGACACTCGAACCAGCACAAGTGATTACATCGAATACTGGAATGTGCGGGGCGAGCTGGACTTCGAACAGATTGGCGAGGGCCTGGGCGCTTGTGAACTCAGGGCGGCTAGTAGCGATCCGAGTGCTATAGGCAACAAGGATGCTTATTGCAACTGCCTGGCAAACTTGCCTGGACGATTCGCAATCGGACAAGACGGGTGCGACGCCATCTGGGATCAAGTTGCGAGCGGCGGATAATCCGCGAGGCGGCGTAAATTGCTAGCAGGGGTTCGCCTCTGGGCAGGGACCGAAGAGCGCTATTCCGAAAGTTGGGGGGCAGAGAATCGGGAGCGCCGATCCCCTGCGAGATTGGACAAAGAATAGATCCGATGCGACTCAAGACGAACAAACGACTGGCGCGGCGCAACCGTCAGATCACCAACTATCTTTTCTTCGGCACCTTCGCCGCGTTGATTTTGGGTTTCATCATCATAAACGCCCCGCTCTTCACCACCGATGTGCCCGACACGTTGACCTTGATCGCGCAGTCGGCCATTCTGCCAGTGGCTTTTGTGCTGACGGTCGTTTCGGTACGCATGACCAACTTGTGGGCGCGCCGCCCCCGCCCGGAAGATGCCATCGAAGGCGGACTAAAAGGCTTGAGCAACAAGAGCGTGCTCTACAATTATTATCACTTCCCTGCGCGGCATGTGCTTATCTGCCCACAGGGCGTCTTCGCCATCACCACGCGCTGGCACGACCAGAGCTTTACCTACCGCAACGGCAAGTTTCGCAGCCACAAGAACATCCTCAGCAAGTTCTTTTCGGCAATCCGCTTTGATGGCGTGGGCAAGCCGCTGCGCGATGCCGAATTCGCCTGTGCCCGCGTGCAGCGCGCCATCGACGCTGTCGCCGATGATGTCACTGTGCAGCCGCTGGTGGTTTTTATCGATCCATCCGCGGAAATCGAATTCGAAGACGAACCGCCTTTGCCCGTCCTCTACGCCGATACCAAGAAAAGCCCGAACCTCAAAGATTTTATGCGCGACAAAAAGCGCGAGCTGGACCAGCGCGCAGGCGATGCCAAAGCCCGCAATGCCAGCCTGATGCCGCTGACCGACGAACAGATCGAAACCTTCGAATCCGCCACCACTTGAGCGCATGCGCCACCTGCCGCTCATCCTGATCTGTCTGCTGGGTTTTTCGCTGCGCCTGCACATGTTAGATGATGTGCCGCTGCGGGGCGATGAAGCCTTTAGCGTGCAGTATTGGGCGGATACGCCACTGGCAATATCCCTCGGCGAGATCGCGCAGGGCGAACCGCATACTCCGCTGGTCTATGCTGTGGCGCGAGCCTGGCGCATGATTATTGGCGGAGTGGACTCGGTGTTTGCGCTGCGATACCTAGCGGCGCTGGGCAATATCATCGGCGCGGCGGGCATCTGGGCGCTGGGCTGGCGTTTGACTGGCGAAAGGCGCATCGGCCTGGTAGCGGCGCTGCTCTGGGCGCTGCATCCCTATGAGATTTGGCACAGCCAGGAATTTCGCAATTATGGCTATTGGGCGGGCTTGAGCGTGACATCGCTGTGGCTGGGCGCGCGACTGGTCGAGCGAGATACGCGCGCCGACTGGCTGGCCTATGCGCTGATTGGCGGCTTCTGTGCGCTGACGATCTACACCGAACCATTTACCACGTTGGCGGTTGCGGGCTATGCTTTCCTGCATCGGCGCAAGGATGGACGTTTTCTGCGGCGACTGCTGGCCTTGCAGACGCTGTTCGCTGCGCTGCTGGTCATCGGCTTCGCGCTGCTGCAAGTGCGCTCGGGATATGCCCAGACCTATCCGGGATTGCAGCCGGCCTTCTCGCTGCCGGATTATGTGACTGTCTTCGTGCCAACCTTGACGCTGGGCAGCAGCATCCCGCTGGACCAGGCTGCGCTGGGCATGGCGATTTCGCTTTGGCTGGTCGCGGCTGCTGCAATCGTGCGCAGGTATCGGCGAAGAGCCTTCCATTTACTTGTGCTGGCGGCTGTGCTGCCTTTGCTTGGGTTGGGCCTGGCTTCGCAATTCTGGGATCTTTTTCATCCGCGTTATGTGTTGTCGGTCGCGCCGGCCATCGTGCTGCTGCTGGTGATAGGCAGTTTCGGCCTGGCGGACTGGCTGCAAGGTTGGTTTCGTCTGGACTCTAGCGTATTGGCGCTGCTGCTGCTTTCACCCTGGGTTGCTCTGGCGGCGCAGACCCTGGACGCGCACTATAACAATGCGGTTTTTCGCAAGGCGCCGGCCTGGGACGCGCTGGGCGCATTCCTCAACGAACGGGTATCCGAGCGCGACCTCGTCATCCAGCTGGCGGGCGATGCGGCATTTGGCTACTACTATCGTGGCGCAGCGCCCGATATCGGTTTGCCTGTGAACGGCGACCAATCGATCGCGGATATTCAAGCAAGTTTGCAGGACCTGGTTGGCGACTACGAAAGTGTATATGTCGCCGCGCGTGAACAAGCTGGCTGGAGCAATGCCGGCGCGGTCGATGCCTGGCTTGGCGAACAGTGGCAAGAAGTCCTGCGCAGCCATGCGGACGGCATGCCTGTCCGGCAGTATCGATCGCGGCAGGTGGAAGCGAGCGACGCGCCACTGGTGAATTTTGCTGGACTTGTCTCCTTGCTGCGATATGAATTTCATCCTAAACCACTGCCCAGCGGCGAATGGCTTCTGTGGCTGGATTGGCAGCCGCGGGCACACAGCGCGCGCGCCTTGAAGACTTTCGTGCATGTTTATGCAGTCGGCGAAACAGGACTTGACGGGCTGACCACGCAAGCCGACCAGGTTCCACAGGCAGGGGGGTTGGATTCACGCGAGTGGAATCTACAAAGTCCCTTCCGCGATGTGGTCTATCTGCCGGCGGATGGCCTGGCGGCTGGCAATTACGAAATCCACCTCGGCTGGTATGACGAAGCAACCGGCAGACGACTGCAAACCGAACAAGGCGCGGATATCCATACGCTGCTGAGATTCCAGCACGGCGACTGAATAAAGGGCGAATCAGTTGGCGCGAATCGCCTCTCACAAGTAGACTGCTGGCGTAAATAAGCCAGATTCTGGCAGGAGAATGCAAGTGAGCCGCGCCTTCATTCTGTGGATCTTGTTGTTTGTATGGCTATTCCCGGCGGTTGCTGGTGCGCAAGATGCCGAACCCGCTGCGCCCAGGGAGTTGATAAACTATACGGTGCAATATGGCGACACGCTCTACGGTATTGCCAAGCGATATGCGGTCTCTGTCGATGACTTGTTCAGCCTGAACGAACTGCGCGAAGGCGCCGTGCTCGGGGTGGGCGAGGTGCTACTCGTGCCGCCTCTGGATGGTTCGCGCTTTTTCCAGTACGAGATTAAATCGGGCGATACGTTGTATACGCTGGCGCGGCTCTTCGGCACATCGCAAGCCGAACTGATTCGCCTGAATGGCGTCGCTGCCGAGTCGCTGCGCGCCGGGCAGAGCATCCTGGTTCCACACGCGCCAACAATCCCGCCCAAGCCAGGATTTGGCTTTGGGATTCATATTTTTGTCGAAAGCGGCGCTGCGGACGAGCTGGCAGAGCAGGCAAAGCAGCTGGGCGTCAACTGGGCAAAAATTGATGTAGCCTGGTCGCAGATTGAAGCCGAACAAGGCAGCGCAGACTACGCTGACCTGGATGCCTTCGTCAAAGCGCTGGATGCGGCGGGCCTCAAGCTGCTGCTGACTATCTTCGACGCGCCCAACTGGAGCCGCGCCAGCTACCGTGAGAATATGAACAGCGCGCTGCTGGCCTATGGCGGACCGCCGGCCGATCTCAATGACTTCGCTGCATTTCTCGCGCAGACCGTGGCGCGTTATGCGGATATCGTGGATGCTTACGAAATCTGGAAAGCGCCTAACCTGCTGAAATACTGGAATGTGCCCGTCTATGAGCAGCCTCCGGAAGAAACCGCGGAGGGCGATTATGGTTTGCCCGATGCGATTGCCTTAGGCTCGGCCCATTATGCCGCAATGCTGGAGCTGGCCTATGACACGGTCAAGACGCATGACGTCGATGCGCAGGTGATCAGCGCTGGTTTGGCGCCGGTGGGCTTCACGGACAATTATAATTCCATCGCCACGGATGTTTATCTCGACGAACTGCTGGCTGCGGGCGCGGCAGATTATGCGGATGGCATCGGCGCGATATTCAGCGCGTCTGCTGTGCCGCCGACTTTGCCATGCTGTGGGCAGCCGCCGGGCGTGGAATCGCATTATGAGTCCTTCATCCAGAATTATGACGGGTTGATGGCGCATTATGCCGCGGCGCTGGACAAGCATGAGGTCGAGCTCCCGCTGCTGCTCACGCAAGTGGGCTGGGGCACGGCGGACGGCGCAAACCTGGCGGTGCCGGCGACCGGCTTCGAGTGGCTTAACTACACCAGCCAAGCGGAACAGGCGCTGTATGTGCGGCAGGCATATCACTTGGCGCAAGAGATGGATGCGCTGTCGGCGATGTTCCTCTACAACTTGAATGGCTGCGCTGTCGGCGATGTAGAAGCTTGTTTCTTCAGCCTGGTGGATGCGGAAGGCGCGCGCCGTCCGGTCTTCGCTGCCTATGAAGCGGCGCCAAAAGCCGCCAGTCCGCAGTAAGTCCTAGCTGTTGCTCCAGTCGAAGCGCCTCCAGCTGCCTTGCTCGCCGACAAAGTAATAGACGCCCGCTTGATTCTGCCGCGCCACACTGGCACGCCATTGCAGGCTGTGAATCTCGCCATCGTGGGGCGCAAAGGCGACTGGCACGCGATAGCTGTTGGCTCTTGTGCGCTGGCGATGATCGCTCGCGTTGGTCTGGTTGCGCAGCTCGACCAGGTAGACATCATCCTCGCTCAGCCCGCTGACCCCCACCCATTGCAAGACCAGTTCGCGCGAATTGATGCGCTCGCCCTCAGCAGGATAAAGCAGGCGCGGCGCGTGTTTGGTGGCGGTTGGCGTTGGCGTCTCCAAGCCCGTTGGCGTGGGAAAGCGCGTTGGCGAAGGTGTCGGCTGCGGCACCTGGATGCACGCGCCGATGTTCAATATGGGCACACAATCTTCGCCCCCCGCCAGCAATGTGAAATTGCAGCCCGACCAGTTCAAATCGCTGTTGAGATCGCTCAGAATCTCTAGTGTTGTGTTGTAGCGCTCGGCGATCGAGACCATGGTGTCGTTGGCGATCACCGTGTGGCAGCCCAGTGACGAGCCTGTTTCCAGGCCTGTCCTGCTGTCGATGCCGATAGTTGCCAGGAGCTCGACAGTGGCATCTGCGCCGGCTGGGGTTGCGGTGGCGGTGGGGCGGGGAATGCGGATGGTCTGTCCGACCGGAACGAAGTCGATGCTGAATACGCTGTCATTCAGCCGCACGACTTCTTGCGCGACTTCCAATTGGTAGCCATAGCCGAAGACCTGAATGATGCCCATGAGCGTGTCGTCCGCCTGCACTTCGTATTCAAAATAGGCTGGACTAGGACTTGGCGAAGGCGGCACGGTCGGCGACGGCGTATCGGTGTCAGGCGCGGCATGCACAGTCGCTGTCGGACTGTCGAGCTGGCGCGTGGGCAATGGCGCAACAGTCGGGCGTGGACTGGGCGTCTGGGTGGCGCTTGCGACTGGACTCGGCGTCGTGGTCGGCAGCTGGACAGGTCGCAGGTTGCAGCCAGCCATCAACAAGCTTGCCAACGTCAGCACAGCCAAGAGTCGAAGGCGCGTCACGAGCTGGTTCCTGTGCCTGGCCAGACAAAGCTGCGTTCTCCCGACGCATGCTTGACAGCGCCGCTCTGCGTATCGACGACGCTGACCTGCCAGATATACGTGTGGCGAGCATCGTCGGTCGCAGCCCACCGGCTGGGGATGATGAAGAAAAGTTCGCGCGTATCGGCGCTGTAGGTGACGCTTTTGTCAACCGAGGTGACCGTGACGCGATAGCTATCGTTTTCATTCAGTCTGCCCGTGCCCACCCAGCGCAGGGTCACTTGCTCGTCTGCCGCGAAGAAGGTTTGCTCTGGGGGATCTTGCAAGAGCGGCGCGTTGAAGGTGGCGGTGGCTGTCGGCGTGGGCGTCTCGCTGCCAGTCGCCGTGGGAATGGCTGTTTGGGTTGGCGTTGGCGCTGGCACGCGGACGCGCTGATTTTCACTGAGTTGCACGGTGCATTCTGGTCCACCAAAAGCTGCGCTGAAGTCGCAGAGCGAGAATTTGAGTTCGGGATTCAAGTCGGATAAGCCCTTGGCATTTGTGTCATATCGTATGGCAATGGAAATCATCGAATCGCCCCTGCGCACAATGTGCCACATCAAGCCGGGCAGCAATGTTGGCGTGACAGTGGGCGCGAAGGGGTCAAATGCCAGCAGTGCCAGGGCGCTTTCTGCTGCGGCGCTGTCTGCGGCGGGGGTGGCGCTTGGCGCTGCGGTGGCCAGCGGGTCGATAGTCGGCGTTGGAGGAGGCACGCGTATCAACTGCCCAGCGCGGATGAATGCTTCGTCGGCGATGCCATTCAGCGCCATGACAGTCGGCATGATTTCTAGGTTCTGGTGTCCGCAAGCCAAAATGATGCCGATAAGCGAGTCGCCGGCTGCCACTTCGCGCAGGCAGGGCGCGGGTGTCGGCGTATCACTGGGGATTCGTGTAGGCGCTGGGCTGGGTGTATGGCTGGCAGTGGGTGGTCCCGGCGTGACTGTGGGACCGCCCATGCGTGTTGGCGTTTCAACAATCGCAACCGGCGGCGCATGGCGTGAATCCTCGGTCTGGCGCGCCAGCAGCAGAGCGCCCGCTGCCGAAGCCAGGCACGCGACCAAAAGCACGATCAACCAGGCGCTGAGCAGCTGACCGCGCCGCCGCAGGGAGGCTTCTGCCAGATCAGTTTCGCCGCGCCGGAAGTCGTATTGCGTCTGCTGTTCCCGATCGGCGATGGCATCGATGCTGGGCGCGATGTGTTCGATGCCGGCGCCACAATTGACGCAAGCTGCCGCGCCGCGTTGATTGCGCGCCTGGCAGATCGGGCAGACTTTGTTAGCTTGGCTCAAGCCGCTTCCTCATCAAACCAAGTGCTCCCGCCACAAGTATACTGAATGGCGACGCCGCTCGCTCACGCGCAGAGCAAGGGGCGTGGTGATTCCTGTGGATGTGCGACATCAAATAGCCATGTCGGGGCGACTTTGCCAGTCGCCCAAATTCAAGTATTTACTGCTGCGGGCGACTCACAGAGTCGGCCTTGCCAAGGACTTGATGTGCACAGATTTTAGCACTCCCCGAGCGAGGCCAGACGTTCGTCGAGCTGGGCCAGCGCCGCCAGCTGATCGCGCAGGCGGTCGCGTTCGCGCTGGACGACATCGGGGCGGGCGCGCGCCACAAAGTTCTCGTTGGCCAGCATTTTCTGAGTTCGCTCGAGCTGGACGCTGAGTTTGCCGCGTTCGTCTTGAAGGCGCTGGCACTCGGCTTCGAGGTCCAGCAAGCCCTCCAGCGGCAGGAAAATGCTCAATTCGCCCGCTACGATGCCGGCGCAATTTGCTGGGTCGCCGGCATCGGCAGGCAGCAGCGACAAATCCGACACATTGCACAGGCGTGACAAGATATGCGCATTCTCCGCCAATGCCAGCGTCGATTCGTCTTGCTTTGCCAGCGCCGTTATCCGTTTGCCGGGGTCGACCTTGTATTCGCCACGCGCATTGCGGATCTCGCGCACCAGCTCGAGATACAAGTGCATCTGCGCCTCGGCCTCATCGTCAATCAGCGCTTCGTCGGCTCTTGGCCATTGCGCCATGATCAGCGCATCGCCATCGTGCGGGATATAGCGCCAGGCTTCTTCTGTCATGAAGGGCATGAAAGGGTGCAACAGGCGCAGGCAGGCGTCTTGGACGGCAACCAGCACACGGCGAGTCGCCTCTTGTTCGCCTTTTGTCCCGTGATACAGCGCTTGCTTGCTGATTTCGAGATAGAAGGGCGCGCATTCATCCCACATGAAAGCCAGGATCTGGCTGCCAGCCTCGCCATACTGGTAGATATCAAAGAGGTACTGGACATTGGCGACGAGGCGCTGCAAGCGGCTGACGATCCAGCGAGAGGGCAGGTCTAGCTCTGCGCGCGGCGGCAGACCCAGCTCCAGCCCGCCATCCAGGTTCCTATTGATGAAGCTGGTCATCTGCCAGACTTTGTTCACGAAGCGGAAGCTGTGATCGAGGCGCGTGGGATCCAGGTGACAGTCGTTGCCGGGCGTGCCGCTGGTGATGAGCGTGAAACGTAGCGGATCAGCGCCATGCTGGTCGACCACAGTCAACGGGTCGATCGCATTGCCCAGGGTCTTGCTGAATTTCTTGCCGCCTTCTGCGCGCACCAACCCGTGCAGGTAGACGGTGTGGAAGGGCGGTGTATCGGTGAACCACAAGCCCATCATGATCATGCGCGCCACCCAAAAGAAGAGGATGTCGTGCCCGGTTTCCATAACTTGCGTCGGATAAAAGCGGGCCAGATCGGCTGTTTGCTGGGGCCAGCCCAAGGTGCTGAAGGGCCACAAGCCGCTGCTGAACCAGGTATCGAGCACATCGCGCTCCATCACCCAGCCAGCGCCGCGCGGCGCATCCCGCCCGACATAGATTTCGCCATGCGGATCGCCGTCTCTTTCGCGATACCAAGCGGGGATGCGATGCCCCCACCACAACTGCCGGCTGATGCACCAGTCCTGGATATTTTCCAACCAGTGGAAATAGACTTTTTCAAAGCGCTCGGGCACGATCTTGATGCGTCCATCGCGCACAGCGGCCAGCGCTTTTTCTGCCAGCGGCTGGATGCGCACAAACCACTGCTCGCTGATCATGGGTTCGACCACTTCGCCACCGCGTTGGCTGCGGGGGATGCGCGTCAGATACGCTTCGGTTTTGACGGTCAAGCCAGCCGCCTGCATATCGCTCCACAGCCGCTGGCGACATTCGTAGCGATCCAAGCCTGCGTAGGCGCCGGCCTGGCTGTTCATGCTGGCGTCTTTGTTGAGCACATTGACCAGCGCCAGCTTGTGCTTTTGCGCCAGTTCATAATCGTTGAAATCGTGGGCGGGCGTCACTTTCAGCGCGCCGCCGCCGAAATCGCGGTCGACATAGTCATCGGCGATAACAGGAATGCGCCGTCCCAGCATGGGCACCAGCGCATGCGTCCCGATCAGATCTTGATAGCGCTCGTCGTCCGGGTGTACGGCGACGGCTGTATCGCCCAGGATGGTCTCTGGGCGCGTGGTGGCCACTGGCAGATGCGCGCCGTTTTCCAACGGATACCTGAATGTGTACAGTGTGACTTCTTCTTCGCTCATCTCGACTTCCAGGTCGCTGACGGCGGTTTGCAAGCCCGGGCTCCAGTTGACCAGGCGCGGTCCGCGATAAATCAGCCCTTGTTCCCAGAGTGTGATGAAGGCTTGCCGCACGGCTGTCGACAAACCGTCGTCCAGGGTGAAGCGCTCGCGGCTCCAATCGCAACTTGCGCCCAGCCGCCGCAACTGACTGGTGATTGCGCCCCCTTGTTCTTCTTTGTATTGCCAGGTGCGCGCCAAGAATTCTTCATAGCCGACTTCTTCACGGCTGCGACCTTCGTCGCGCAGCAGCTTCTCTACTTGCAATTGAGTGGCGATACCGGCGTGATCGGCGCCGGGCAGCCACAATGCCGCTTTGCCGCGCATCCGTTCATAGCGGATCATCAGATCTTCCAGCGCCGTGAAAAGCGCGTGCCCGATATGCAGGCTGCCGGTGACATTGGGCGGCGGCATGCTGATGACAAAAGGCTCGGCATCGTCCCCGGCGACTTCGGGCTGGAAGTAGCCGCTGGCTTCCCAATGGGCATAGATGCGCGCCTCGGCTTCGGCAAAGTCGAAATTGCGCGGCATGCCGGTCTCTGCTTTCGCTTTCATCTGGCTGTCCCTTTCCCCTCCAGCGCCAAAACAAAACGCCTTCCATCCCAAACCAAGGACGAAAGGCGTGCTTCCGCGGTACCACCTTGCTTCAGAGGACAACAGTCCCCTGCGCTCGACGCGCCATGACGGGCGCGAACCGGCCCGAGTCTACTGGCTTGCGCGTTCTTTCGGGCGACTCCCGGGCGACTTTCGGCATCCCTGCGCCAGCGGGCTCTCAGCCAATGATCCGCCTCTCTGTCGCGCCGGCTCTTGCCTACTCTTCCCGATCATCATCTTTGGCTATTCAATTGTACGTTCCAAGCCACCCATGGGACTTGAACCCATAACCTATCGCTTACGAAGCGATCGCTCTGCCAATTGAGCTAGGGTGGCGCTTGCCCACAACGCTAGCAAATCCCGCTGCGACAATCAAGACCGAAGTGGCGGCGCAAGCGCGCTCCTCTCACGGTTGTGGCATGCCAACGAGCCTGTCAATGCGCTATACTATGCACGTGCTTCAATAGGTTGAGGCGACTGCTTGCCCATGCCCATAGCCATACTCGCCGATGACGTAGTCGATCGTATCGCCGCTGGCGAAGCAGTAGAACGTCCAGCTTCGGCGGTCAAGGAGTTGATCGAAAACGCCATTGACGCCGCTGCGACAGCAGTCCATATCGAAACGGAGTCTGGTGGCCGCAAGCTGCTTCGAGTCAGCGACAACGGCACAGGCATCCGCCGCCACGAAATTGAGCTGGCTTTCAAACGACACGCCACCAGCAAATTGCGCCACACCGACGAGTTGACAGCCATCCGCACGCTGGGCTTTCGTGGCGAGGCGCTGGCCAGCATCGCCGCGGTCAGCCAGACCACAATCGTCACCCGTCATCGCGATGAGAAAATGGGCTTGCGAATGCAGTTGGATGCTGGTGTCCTGGGCCGGCAGCAACCGGTGGGCGCGCCAGCTGGCAGCGTCATCACGATTGAGAATCTGTTTTTCAATACGCCAGCCCGCTTGAAGTTCTTGAAAACCGACAACACCGAAAAGCGCCACATGTACTGGGTCGTTGCCCGTTATGCCCTGGCGTATCCGCAGATCGCATTTGCGCTGCTGAATGACGGGCGCGAACGATTTCGCTCATCGGGCAGCGGGCAGCTGGCAGATGTTGTGGCGCGCGTCTTTGGCCTCAAGGAATTCAAGCACATGCTGCCTGTGCAAGCCGCCGAGATCCCCCGCATGGGTCGCGTGGCAGTCGGTGTCTGCGGCTATGCGTCGCTGCCCCAGCTTCACCGCGCCAGCCGCGACCGCATCATCTTCTTCGTCAACGGACGCGCCGTGCAGGACAGCACACTGACGCACGCTGTGACGCAGGCTTACGATGGCTTGTTGGGGCCGGGGGCTTTTCCGCTGGCGGCGCTGATGCTGAACGTGTCCCCCGACTTCGTGGATGTCAATGTGCATCCGACCAAAGCCGAAGTGCGCTTCCGCGACCAACAGGCGGTGTTTTCTGCTGTGCAACGTGCTGTGCGGACGGCATTGCAAGACGCGGCAGAAAAGGCGCCAGATGTTGAAAGCTGGGCTGCAGCGAGTGTCAACAGCACAGTCAAGGATGTCACAGGCCTCGATGCCAGCTGGCGGCATGCGCTGGCCGAGGACCCATTTGACAGCTATCCACAGGAAAGCATCCCCGAGCGAGCCGAAGCGCCGCAACAGCCGCGCACTTTGCCGCCCCTGCGTGTATTGGGACAAGCTGGCGCAGCCTACATCATTGCCGAAGGACCGGCTGGCTTGTACCTGGTCGATCAAAATGCCGCGCATGAACGCCTGCTCTATCAGCAACTGCAGCAGGACCTGGGCAATGGCGGCGTGCCCAGCCAAGCAGCTGCCGAGAGCCCAAGCTTCGTGCTGGCGCCAGAAGACGCGGCGCTGCTTGCAGACACAGCGCAGATTTTCACCCAGCTGGGCTTTGAGCTGGAAATCTTTGGACCCAATACGTTTCTGGCGCGTTCTCTGCCGGCCATGCTCTGCGGTCGAGCGGCTGGCGATGTCATCGCGCATATCGTAAACAGCCTGCGTACCAGCGACCGCAATGTTCAATGCGCTGCGCTTGCCCTGGCGGCGGCGGCGGCCATCAAACGCGGGCAGATTTTGCAAACAGAAGAAATGCGCGCGCTGATTGCCAAATTGGAACGTTGCCCAGAGCCGCACAGCGCTCCCAGCGGCAACAAGACCCTGGTGCATATCACCAGCGAGCAGCTATCTGCTGAATTCCGCCGCGCCTGACAGCTAGAGCAGCGGCAGCACCCACAAGATGTAGAGCGGCAGCAAGCTGGCCACCGCCAGGAAGGCCAGCACAACCAGCGCGATCGTAACGATATCCGCGCCATCCTCGCGCGCCTGGCGTTGTGGCACGAAGGGTCCCGTATACCCCCCAGTGGCTTCCACATTGATGCTGCCATCCGTCTGGAAAAAGGGCGCTGGCGGGCTGGGAATGGTCGGCGCAGGCGGTGTGAGCGCCGGGGCAGGTGCGGGGCTGCTGGCTGCTGGCTGCAGGGCGGCGGTGCGCTGCAGCATGCCGGCTCGGCTGCGGTCGCGGATCTGGCTGAGGATCTGCCCCAGTTGGTCGGCATGCTGATAGCGATCGTTGGGACGCTTGCTCATCACTTTGAAGATGACACGGCTTAGCTCGGCGGGCAGGTCGGGATTGATGTCGCTGGCGCGAGGCACATCCGCTTTCAAATGCGCCAGCGCCAACTCGCGTTGCGAAGTGCCGATATAGGGCAGGCGGCCTGTGAACATCTCGAACAAGACGATGCCGATGGAATAGACATCCGAGGCTGGCGAGGGTTTTTCGCCGCGCGCTTGCTCGGGCGCGAAGTAATGCGGACTGCCCCAGACCACCTTGCTGCGCGTCTGCGGCATGGTATCTGTATACGCCTGCGCGATTCCAAAGTCGGTCACCTTGACCACGCCTTCGCGATTGATGAGGATATTCTGCGGTTTGACATCGGCGTGCACCAACTGCGAGCGATGGGCGAAACCCAGCCCGGCGCAAAGTTGAATGGCGTAGTCCAGCGCTCGGTCGAGTGGCAGGGCGCCGCGCTGCTTAATGAGTTTTTTGAGGTCGCTCCCCGTGATCATTTCCATGACGATGTAATACGTCGCGCCATCGCTGCCGACATCGTGCACAGTCACAATATTGGGATGCGCCATCTTGGCGATGCTGCGGGCTTCTTGTTGAAACTTGGCCAGAAAAGCCGGATCTTTGGTCAGGTTGGGGCGCAGGATCTTGATGGCAACGATGCGTCCCAGCGAACGATCAAGCGCGCGATAGATCACCGACATGCCGCCAGAGCCTTGCTGGGCGACCAATTCATAACGTTGGTTCAGCAATGTTTCGCCGGGCATCCTTGTCACCTCCTGTGCTCTGCAGACCGCGGCGCAAGCGGATGAACCAGTTGCAGGGCGCTGCGGGCACGCGCTGGCGGCCCGGCATGGTCGCGTCCCCGCGCTTGTCTTGACAGCGGGGCAGATGGCGCGAGCGCCGATTGTTGCTTGGCTTCCAGCGTTTGGCGAATGGACGGCATCGGCACTCCTTTACAACCTCCATTGTAATATGAATTGTGGAATGTGGAATGCGATTCGCCGATTGCGCTGAATTGGGCGAATCGTTTGACAAGCCCGCGCGGCTGTGTTCCAATCCAGTTGTAGAAAGTTCAATTATGGAAATAGCTTTTGCAGAACTTTCCGCTTCTTTCCCGAGTATGCCATACGCCTGGCGCTGTGCCGCTCCGATTCTCGCAGTCGCTTGACTGTGTTGGGCGCTGCTGCATTTGCCTCATGCCGAAAGGACAGCCTATGTCTTGACTCTCGCTGCAACATGCGGGGCGAGCCTTGCCTTGCGCATCAATCAGACAGTGACGCACATGAATATTGAGGAGAATCGCAAAATGAAACGCTATCTGCTTGCTGTATTGATGATCTTGCTGCTGGTAGCAGGGGGCGCGGCATCCGCCCAAGATGTCACGCTAGAATTCCAGCAATGGTGGGAGCCGGAATTGCCGGAAGGCGCATTCCGCGCCATTTTGGACGATTTTGAAGCTGCCAACCCGGGCATCAAAGTAGTAACGATCAGCGGACCTTACTTGACCACGAAAGACCAGATCATCGCCAGCGCAGCGACGGGCACGATGGCTGATGTCGTCGGCTTGGATGGCGCCTGGGTCAACGTCTTGTGGAAGCAGGGCGCGCTAGCAAGTCTGTCTGCGGTCATGATGGAAGCTGGCTTTGATGACAGCGAGTTGGCGGCGCAGATTCAGCTCGCCGGGGAGACCTACATGATCCCCATCGCCAACTTCATCTACCCGGTCTTCGTCAATTTGGACATGTTGGCAGCAGCCGGCATTGATCCGCCGTCGACGCGCGCAGAATTCGCCGCGGCAGCAGCCGCCTTGACCGATCCAGACAACAATGTCTCTGGCTGGGCGCAGCCGCTTTCGCTGGAACAGCCCAACGGCATCCAGAATGACACGATGTCCTGGCTTTGGGCGAGCGGCGGCAGCATGCTCGATGACATGGGTCAGCCCAACCTGGTTGGCAACGAAGCGCTGGCTGAGACGATGGAGTTCATCAAGAGCTTGCACGACGCCGGCGTTGTCGCGCCTGGCGCCTTCTCGATGAAGGAGAATGAGAAGGTCGAAGAGTTCGTCAACGAACGCGTCGCCATGATCATCAACACGCTTGCTCACTTCACGCTGATCCGCGAGCGCAACCCAGACCTGAACTTCGACATCACCGCGCTGCCGGCTGCCGAGGGCTACGATGGACCGCGCGGCCTGCCCTATGCCTCTTGGGGCATCGGCATCGGCGCCAACACCGAGCACACTGCCGAAGCCTGGAAGCTGATCGAATACCTAGTCAGCGTTGAAGGCAACTCCAAATTGACCTCGATCGCAAATGCCTTCCCCGGCAATGTCAACGCGACGCCAGACTTCATCACCACCGATCCGCTCTTCGAGACAGCCTTCGCCATCTTCCAGGAAGGCTATCTGGCGAATGAGTTCACCGGGCTGCCGGCCGCGGAAGAGTTGATGCGTCAATTCGACGAGCCCTTCCAATTCTATCTGGAAGGCGATATCGACCTTGATGAATTCCTGGAAATCGCACAAGAAGAGTGGGAAGCTATATTCGAGTAGGAGTTCCCACCCCACCCAAGGTCTCTCCCACAATCTAGGGAGGGACTTGGTCGTCTAGTGATTCCCCTTCCCTCCTTTGTGGGGGAGGGGCTAGGGGATGGGGGCAGGCATAGATATGGCAAAAGCACAGGCAATTTCTGAAATCGCGAATATCGGGTGGGAGCAGCGAAAGCGCAAGTTCCTGCCCTATGCCTACCTTTCGCCGACCCTGGCTTTGCTCGCGGCATTGACCATCGTGCCCATCGTGACTGTCTTCCTCTATTCCCTGGTCGACAATGTCATCATCAATCAAAATCCGCCGGTTTTTGTTGGCTTGGAGAATTACGAAGAAGTGCTGACCAACCGCAAGTTCCGCGGCGCGCTCAGCAATACCTTATACTTCGCGATTGTCAGTGTGATCGTGCACTTCATCATCGGCTTGTCTTTCGCGCTGCTGCTGAATACGCGCTTGATCGGCAACAAGACCAAAGCGCTCTTCCGCGTCATTTACATCCTGCCCTGGGTTTTCACGGCATCGATCATCGCTATCTTGTGGCGGCTGCTGCTGAATCCGCATGGCGTCATCAACTTTGTGCTGCTCGAGCTAGGCTTCGTCCAAGAGAAATTGGAGTGGCTGTCGGATCGTGATCTGGCGCTGAATGCGGTCACTTTCATCAATATCTGGGCGGGTTATCCCTTCTACATGGTTAGCTTCCTGGCGGGCTTGCAGGGCATCCCCGACGATTTGTACGAAGCGGGCCGAGTCGATGGAGGCAACAGCTGGCAGCTATTCCGATTCATCACCTTGCCGCAGCTGAAGCCGATTATCGTCAGCCTGGCGCTGCTGGATTTCATTTGGACGATACACCAATTCACCTTGATCTGGATGACCACCGGCGGCGGTCCTATGCGCTCTACGGAAGTACTGAGCACCTACACCTACAAAGCGGCATTCAGTTCCCACGAGTATTCGATCGCCTCGACGCTGGCGATGATCATCCTGGCGATTTGCACCTTTGTCGGCATCTTTTATGTGCGCAATCAGCGCATGACGGACGAATAATATGGTTGCTAGTCGCGCGCAGATACGCCGAGCCAAGATCCTGACCTGGATCGCGCTGATCATCGGCGCTTGTTTCGCTGGCTTGCCGGTGCTGTGGATGATCGCTTCGTCATTCAAATCCAATCTGGAGATTTTCGCCTATCCCCCGGCCTTGATAGACCACTCGTTTTCATTCAAAGCCTATCTGGCTGTGCTGGGCGATCCAGGACAATTGCGCTTTTTCTTCAACAGCTACCTGGTGGCGATCATGGTCACCATCTGCACTGTCGTGACGAGCATCCTGGCGGGCTACAGCTTCAGCCGCTACGACTTCCGTTTCAAGCGCTTCCTGACCCTGGTCATCATCGGCGTGCAATCTGTGCCGCCTATCACGTTGATGATTCCCTACTTCGGGCTGATTGTCTGGCTGGGTTTGTACAATTCATACACGGCGCTGGTGCTGACCTATATGGTCTTCACGCTGTCCTATGCCATCATCATGATGACCGGCTATTTCAATACCCTGCCACGCGATCTGGACGAGGCGGTGATGATCGACGGCGGTGGCAGTTTTGTTACGCTCTGGCGCATCTTGGCGCCGATATCCTTGCCAGGCATCGTCTCGGTGGGCGTCTATACATTTATGCTGGCCTGGAACGAATTCTTGTTTGCGCTGACCTTGACTCGCACCAACGATATGCGAACTGTGCCGATTGGCATACACTTGCTGATGGGACAGCATTCTTTTGAATGGAATCAAATGATGGCGCTGAGCGTGCTGGGATCACTGCCCGTACTGATCTTGTTTTTGCTCTTCCAGCGCTATTTCATCGCCGGCATGTCGGCTGGTTCCATCAAAGGCTGAGTTGCCATTTGACCACCGCTGGAGAAAAAACCCTGCCATGCTACTCAATATGAAAGAATTGCTCGCCGTTGCCCGCGCCCATGATTTCGCTGTGCCCGCCTTCAACATCAGCAGCAGCATGTTGCTAAAAGGCGCGATCGAAGCAGCAGAAGAAGCAGCAGCGCCCGTCATCGTCGCCATTCATCCCGATGAATTGGCTTTTGTCGGCACTGCCTTCGTCAAGATGGCGCTGGCCGAAGCGGCTGATGCCACGGTGCCCGTGGTGATCCACCTGGATCACGGCTCGTCAATGGAACAAATCATGACTGCCATCCGCGCGGGATTCACCTCGGTGATGATAGACGCATCGGAATTGCCGCTGCCGCAGAATATCGCCGCCTGCCGCGAAGTTACGAACCTGGCGCACGCTGTGAATGTCTCGGTCGAAGGCGAGCTTGGCACAATCGGCGAGCTGGACGAAGAGGCCGAAGCGGGCGCGGACGAAGTCATCTTTGTCAATCCCGACGAAGTGAAGCAATTTGTCGATGCCACCCATGTCGATACCTTGGCGGTCGCGATCGGCACTTCGCATGGCTTGTATCCCAAAGACATGAAGCCGGAAATCCGCCTGGATCTGCTGCGAGACATCCGCGCCAAAGTGGATACGCCTCTGGTGCTGCATGGCGGCTCGGGCAACCCGGACGCAGAGATCGCCCAGGCGGTTGCGCTGGGCATCAACAAGATCAACATCTCGGCTGATATGAAGAGCGCCTTTTATCGCAAAGCGCGCGAAGTCTTGACCGACCCCATCCTACGCGAGCCGAGCAGCATCTATCCGGCTTGTATTGATGCTATGAAAGTCGTCTGTCGCCAGAAGTTCGACCTCTTCAGCACGACTGGCAAAGCAGCCCTGTATTGAGCCAGCGTATCGCTCTGGGCTTCGGCAACAATATCGATTATGAAATCGTCTGGAATGCCGAGACGTTCAACAAACTCATCGCCAGGTATGGTATTTGCGATGCCGAGCTGGATTGCCGCACGGTCATAAAGAGCGAACGCGAATTGGTCGTCTCAATTTTGAGCTTTGTCAAGGCGGGGCGGGGCGGCGAACGATTTGTCGCGGACAGCGCTTTGATTGAGCGCTTCGCCAGCCGCTTCCAAAAGAAAATCACGCTGGGTGGCACGCCGGTGCGCGCAGCTATCGCCATGAGCAAGCTCGGACATGCTGCCGCCCTGCATCTGGTTTCTATGAATGACGAAGTGCGTCAGCTGTTGCCGCCGGGTTGCCCCTGGGTTTGCAGCAATCCTCGCGACAGCCACTATCCGCATCTTATCGTGCAATATCACAGCGGCGCTTCAGTACGAGCCAATGACATCAACATCCTTGCGCCAGCCGCCAACCGACTGATCTATCATTGCAACGCCGACAATATCGCCATGCGCTTGCATGTGAACTTTGCAGACCTGCTGACCAATGCGCGGGCTTTGCTGGTTTCTGGCTTCAATGCCATGCAATGCGAAAGGCTGCTGATTGCGCGCCTGGAGTCCCTGTCCGATATGCTGGATAAGCTGCCTGCCGATGCGGTCGTTTTCTGTGAAGACGGCGGCTACTACGATGCCAGATTTCGCGGGCGTTTGCAGGAGACGCTTGGACCCAGAATTGATATCTACAGCATGAACGAGGACGAACTGCAAGAGCAGGTCGGCGCGCGGATTGCGTTGGACGATGCGCGGTCGATTCTGGCGGCGCTGGGCTGGCTGCACGGGCGAATTCCCGCCAAGACTCTGGTCGTGCATACGGGGCAATGGGCGCTGGCGCACGGTGGCGGCGTGCAACAGTATGCTGCGGCTTTGCGCGCTGGTGTAACCTTGGCGACAACGCGTTTTTGCCACGGCGACGGCTGGAAACGGGCGGATTACCGCGCTATGCAAGAGCGCCTGCCGATACCCGCCAGCGCGCGCTTTGCCGATGCCGTCAATGCCAGTCGCTCGGATGCCTGCTGTGTGCCGGTTGCGGCAGCCGAGCCAGGCAATGCCACGACCATCGGCTTGGGCGATGCGTTTGTGGGCGGCTTCATGACGGCGCTGGCTGGGTAATTGGCTCGTCAGAATTTCGCGCCCGGCACCCGTACATCGCCGATTCGCCGCGTGATGCCTTGCGCATCCAGACGTTCCAGCACGGGGATGGCATATTTTCGGGAGCTGCCGAATTGATCGCGCAGGGTCTTGGCGTCGATTTCGCCATACGTCTCAATATGCGCGCGGATGCCTGCCACCAGCCCTGCGTAGTCCGGCGCGGCAAAGGCGATGCTGTCGCTGACCTGCACCAGACGCCGCAAGTCCAACAAGGCGCGCACCACTGTTTCGCCAGCCAGGTCGTTCATTTCGGCGATCGTCGGCGGGGAAAACGGCGCGGCTGCCAGCGCAGTCATAAGGCTGTCGATGCGCGCTTCTTGCTCGCTGCTAAAGCAGATGACATGCGACTTCAAGCGGATAAAAGCGCCATCAATCATCAGACCTTCTTCAACGTCAATGACAGAATCCAGCAGATGCAGCTTGATGCGCAACCGACTGCCCAGTTCGGCGCGCGACATGCCCAGCCGCAGCGGGTTCGCGCTGTGGAATCGCTGCAATTCGGCGAGGATGCCTTGGACCAGACGCCGCCAGGAATCGCAGGACCAGATGCCCAAGCCGGGCAGATCGCGCACGAGTCCTGCCGCCAGCGCCTCAGCCAGCGCAGCTTTCATTGCCGGTTCGCCAAGACCTAGCTGCGCCTCCAAGTCGGCGAGCGCTTGCGGAGCGCGAGAGCGGGCTGCTATCGCCAGTTGTTCGCCAACTGAGCCGTGCAAACGCGTTTCCAGCTCGTCGATCACCTGCGGTTGCATGCGTTTATAGCGCCGACCGGGCTGCGCATTGACGATGACTCCGCCCCCAACAGTCTGGGCCGGCGACGGCACGCGCAGGATAAAGCGGTCGCCGCGCGTCAGTGGCAGGGCTTCGCGCAGGCGGATCTGCAGCCAGCCGCTTTCGCCCGCTGCCAGTGAATCCGCATCCAGCAGCCGCAGCCGTGCCAGCGACTCGGCCGCCCCACAGAAGAACTTGACTTCGGCATTGTGCGCCAGCGGATGCTCGATATCGTCGAGCATGATGAAATGCGCGTCAGCCAGCAAGGTAGGCTGCAATCGCCCCGGTCGAGCCAGCACATCACCGCGTTTGATTTCGGCATTGTTGATGCCGGCGATGTTGACAGCCACGCGATTGCCAGGCAGCGCCGTCTGCACATCGCGTTTATAGCTCTGCAAGCCGCGGACGCGCCCGCTGTGGTCGCCCGGCTGCACGAGCAGTGTATCCCCGACCGAAAGCGAACCGCCCGTCAACGTGCCAGTTACGACTGTGCCAAAGCCACTGACGACAAAGACGCGGTCGATAGGCAGGCGAGGCTGTCCACTGTTGGCGCGTTCTGGCAGGCCCGCCAGCAACGTACTCAATTCGTCCAGCAGTCGCTCGATGCCGGCGCCTGTCTGCGCGCTGACTTGCACGATAGGCGCGTCGTTGATGCCAGACTCGGCCAGCAGGTCTTCAATCTCCATCTGCACGAGCTCCAGCCATTCTTCGTCGTCAATCAGGTCGATCTTGCTGATGACGACGATGAGGCTGCGGATATCCAGCAAGCGCAGGATGGACAAATGCTCACGCGTCTGGGGCATGATGCCTTCGTCGGCGGCGATGACCAGCAGCGCAGCATCAATGCCGGGGAGGCCCGCCAGCATATTCTCTATGAAGTCCTGGTGCCCGGGCACATCGACGATGCCCAAAGTCTCGCCGTTGGGAAGCTCGACCCAGGCGAAACCGAGGTCGATAGTCAAGCCGCGGCTTTGTTCTTCGGCGAGGCGGTCGGGATTGATGCCGCTCAGTTTCTCGACCAGGCTCGATTTGCCGTGATCGACATGTCCGGCCGTGCCGATGACGCGCATGGGCTATCCACTCGGACGGTTCAGGCTGGCGCGATGATTTTCGGCGCTGTCACTCGCCTGACGCGCATCATATTGCAGCAGCATGGCTTGGTATCGTTCGCGGTAGAGCTCGGCGCGGGCGCGTTCCAGCTGCCACAGCCGTTCGATATCGCTGCGCAGGCTCGGCAGAGACGCTTCCAGCCGGTCGATACGTTTGATGAAAGAGGCGAATTCGCGGTCGTGGTTGCGCCAGACTTCGTCGCTGGAGAGTGTCAATTGCTTCCAGCGCTTCAGATCGTCATCGCGCCAGTCGTTCCACTCTTGCCGGAAACGTTCTTCGCTGAGACGCTGCATCTCTGCGCCTTCGCCCATGCGTCGTTCCAACCGGTCGCCGATGCGATTGAAATCGTCGATGATGCGTTTCATTTCACGATAGGCGCCCGCCCACACTTCAAAACGCTCGATATAGCGCTGCAAGTCGTCGTCCTGGCTGCCAAAGCGATTCTGCAGCTCTGCCATTTGTTGGTCGCGCTGCTGGGATAATAATTGTTGCTGGTCAACAAATTGCTGGATTTGTTCGCGCCGTTCGCGTTCCGTGTTGCCGATATCTTGCAATCGCCGTTCATTGCGCCTTGTCAAGTCTTCAATCAGCCCCAGTTTCGGCGAGATGCCATCGACCGATTTCTTGAATTCGGGCAGATCGGTTTCGAGCTCTGCCAGCCGGCGAGCATCAGAGCGGCGTTGTTCTTCCAAGAAAGCCAGGCGTCGGTCTGGTCCCTCCAGCTGCTTGGTCAGGTCTTCCATTTCCTGATTGAGGATGCGCATGGCATTCTGCAGGCGGTCGCCTTCGGATTGCAGGTCGCTGATATTGCCCAGCTGGCGTTCGATGCGCTCGGCTTTTCCCGATAGTTCGCGGACAGCCCGTTGGAAGTTTTCGCGCTGCAGCTCCAGCCGTCGTTCCGTTTCGCGTTCGGCGGTGAGTCGGCGCGCTTCGGCTTGCGAAAGCATCTGCTCCATATCGTCGCGCAGTTGTTCGATGATGTCGTGTTCGCGCTGCGCCGGCAGGGCTTCCTGGCGGATTTTTGCTTGATCCGATTCAACCGAATTAACTCGCCGCTGTACCACGCCGACATCTTCTGTCTGCTGTTCGAGGCGCTGTTCCAGGGTGTTGATGAGCGCTTTGTCATGGCGGCGCTGTTCATCGAGCCACTCGATCATGCTGGCAAGTTGGTTGATGTCCATCGTGTCTGCTCCTGACAGCGCGCCCACAGACTTTCGCGGACGACAATTCCATTGTAGCAGTTTGCCGCCGCCGATTCAATTCGTCCGCCGCAGCTAATCGGGAGTGGTGAATCATGGACAGCGCAACCCTGAACGGACACTTTTTTTCTACCCCCCTCGGTCCCCCCGAAAAGTCGGGGGGGAGGCAAAGCACGCGCGCGGATTCTGTCCACAGGTTGGAGAGGGATTTAGGGAGGGGGGAATGAGGAACACATCAACACCTTCACCACTCCCCAGCCAATCAGCGTATTGACAGCGCCGTCGCATTCAACTAGACTGCCAAGAACGAGGTAGGAGCAGAACAGTTGATGACCAGAGCCTATCATCATCAGCATCTTTGCCGACTTGTCAGAGCGTAGCCTGGCGTGTGACGATTTGCGCCGCCCCAGCACCAGATGCCTCGCTCATAATGCGGGGTTTTTTTATTTGTGAGAGGGACGAAACATGCTAGCAGTCATCGATTATGGCGCGGGAAATCTGCGCAGCGTCTTGCATGCATTGACTCACCTCGGCGTCACTGACATGCGCCTGGCGCGCGAACCACAGGAATTGCAGGGCGCGAGCAAGATTATCCTGCCCGGCGTGGGCGCGTTTGGCGCTGGCATGGCGCAGCTGCAACAGCAGGGGCTGGTTGATCCACTGAAGCAGGCGCTGGCGGCCGGAATCCCCTACCTGGGCATTTGCGTGGGCATGCAGATCCTCTACGAAGTCGGCGAAGAGATGGGCGAGCATGCTGGTTTGGGCGTGCTGGGCGGACGCGTGATTCGCTTCCCGCGCTTTGACGCGCTCAAAGTGCCGCACATGGGCTGGAATCAGCTGAAGGTCAAGAAGCAATGCGCGTTGCTGGACGGGCTGGATGCGTCAAGCTATTCCTATTTCGTGCACAGCTATTACTGCGCGCCGACTGATCGCGGGACGATCGCCGCATCGGTCGATTATGGCGTGGAATTCGCGGCTGCGATCCACAGCGATACGATCTTTGGCGTGCAATTCCATCCCGAAAAGTCCCAGCAAACAGGCTTGCGCATTCTGACGAACTTTCTGCGTATCTAGGAGAGGCGGATGATCATTTACCCGGCCATCGACTTGCGCGGCGGAAAAGTCGTGCGGCTCCGCGAGGGCGATCCGGCGCGGCAGCAGACCTTCAGCGACAACCCGCTGTCGACAGCCCAACGTTGGCTCGATCAAGGCGCTAGTTGGCTGCACCTGGTCAATCTGGATGGCGCATTTGACCAAGCCAACGAAAATCTGCGCATATTGGAAACCATTGCCCGGCTGGAAGCCCGCGTACAATTTGGCGGGGGCCTGCGCGATCTGGCGGCGCTGCGACAAGCGCGAGATGCGGGCGCAGATCGGCTGGTTATCGGAACGATGACGGTGCGCGATCCTCTCTCGGCGGTGGCGGCAGTGCAAGAATTCGGCGCGGAGGCCATTTGCATGGCGCTGGATGCCCGCGATGGCAAGGTCGCCACGCACGGCTGGACAGAGATCTCGCAGCAAAGCCCACTTGAGCTGGGCAAATGGCTGCAGGAACGGGGGGCGCGGCATGCGCTCTATACCGATGTGGCGAGGGATGGCGGTTTACGGGGCGTCAATACCGCTGATACGATTGCCCTCGCGCAGCAAACCGGCTTGCAGGTGATCGCGTCGGGCGGCGTGAGTCGGCTGGAAGACATCCGGCTGCTGGCGGAAAGCGGCAAAGTGGCTGGCGCGGTCATTGGCATGGCGCTTTATCGAGGCGAATTCCTGCTGGCGGATGCGCTGGCGGCGGCGAAAGGCGGCTGATTGTGTTAGCGAAACGGATTATTCCCTGTCTTGATGTCAAGGATGGGCGGGTCGTCAAAGGCGTCAATTTCCTCGACCTGCGCGATGCCGGCGACCCGGTCGAGCAAGCCATGATTTATGATCGCGAAGGCGCGGACGAGTTGGTTTTCCTGGATATTATGGCGTCGCATGAAGCGCGAGCCACGCGACTGGAAATGGTGCGTCAGGTGGCAAACAGCCTCTTCATCCCCTTTTGTGTGGGTGGCGGCATCCGCACAATCGACGATATCCGCGATACCTTGCTGGCTGGCGCAGACAAGGTAGCGATCAACAGCGCGGCTGTGCGCGATCCCGAACTTATTTCTGCGGGCGCATGGGGATTCGGCAGCCAGTGCATCGTAGTCGCTATCGACCCGCGGCGCATTGACGGGCGCTGGGTGGTGCATATAAACGGCGGGCGCATCCCTACCGACAAAGAAGCCGTGGACTGGGCGCGAGAAGTCGAAGCGCGAGGCGCGGGTGAGATTCTGCTGACCAGCATGGACAAAGACGGCACGAAATCCGGCTATGATATTGAAATGACAGCGGCGGTCGCCGAGGCTGTTTCCATCCCGGTGATCGCCTCTGGCGGCGCTGGCTGCGAAGAACACTTCCGCGAGGCGCTGCAAGAGGGCGGGGCGGATGCAGCGCTGGCAGCCAGTTTATTCCACTTCAATGAATTGCAGCTAGGCGCGCTGAAACGGTACTTGCACGAACGGGGACTGCCCGTGCGGCTGACAGGTTGGGAGGCGCTGGGCGATGCTGGATGAGATGACGCTGGCGGCCATGCGCTGGGACGTGGACGGGCTGATGCCAGCCATCGCCCAAGATGCCAACACCGGCAACGTGCTGATGATGGCTTACATGAATGCGCAATCGCTGCAGCGCACGTTGGAAACAGGCCAGGCCGTGTTTTGGAGCAGACGGCGACAAGAACTATGGCGGAAAGGCGCGACCTCTGGCAATACCCAGCGCGTCATTGAAATTCGCATAGACTGCGATGCCGATACCCTGCTGCTGCTTGTAGAGCCAGCCGGTCCCGCGTGTCACACCAATGCAGAAACCTGCTTCTTCCGCAGCCTGGACGACTTTGCCGCCGCGCCACAGCGACTCTAGGGGAGGCTGCCAATGGATGACATGCTCGATCGGCTGGAAGCCATCATAAGCGACCGGCAGCGCAACCCGCTCGAGGGCAGTTATACCAATCGACTCCTGGAAAGCGGCAAACCAGCCATCGCGCAAAAGGTGGGCGAAGAAGCAGTCGAAGTGGTGATCGCCGCGCTGGCACAAGGCAAAAACGAACAGATCGACGAATTCGCCGACCTGTTTTATCACGCTATGGTTTTGATGCGAGCGCTGGATATCGGTCTGGACGATGTGCGCGCGCGGTTGCGGCAACGTCATCAGCCGCCCGAATGAGCTAGGGCATGTGGTCGAATTGCCCGTCCATGTACTCGTTGTAGGTCAGATAGCCTTTCCAGTTGTCAAACGGCGTTGTCGCGAATGCGCCTGCGAAGACATCTTCGGCCGCATAAATCGCCGAAACGATTGGCGACGACTCGTTTAATTGCCCGTCCATGCCGGCGACTACGGCATAGAGCAGCATGGGCGTCTCTGGATAATAGAGCATCAGCACGCTTTCGCTCGCGCTAAAAGGCTGCCCGGTCACGAAGCTCGGCTCACCATGCGCGGCGATCAAGTCGCCAACGGTGAAATGCGGCGCAAGCTGGAAGAGCATGGTCGCGATATGCTCGCCGCCTTGGCTGGAGATCTGGCAGCAGGGCGCGCCGCTAGCGCTGGCGAAGACAAAAGTGGTATCGCTGCTGTTGACAACCGTCATGCCGTCTAGCCGCCCCACAATGTCCAAGGCGTCAGCCAATGACGTTTCGCCGGGCCGAATGCCATGCCAGCAGGGCGCTGCGCAAGGCTCGCCAGTCAGCAGGCTGTCGTCCATCAGGTAGCTCTCGTTCAGCAAGGTTGCCTCGGGAGCGCCGACGGATATCTCCCCAACGCCATCTGCCAGCGCGCTCAGCATCTCGTAGGGCAGTCCGCCGCGGTCGACTGGTTGTCCGCCGGCATAGACGATCTCCAATTCGCCGCCATCGACGCGGGCGCGCGTGGCCGGCGTGCCGGTGACTCCCGTTGATTGCGCCAGATGGGTGTCGAACAGATACTGCGCGGCGCGCGAGGAACAGGCCTCCAGCGCAGCGGCATCCAGCTGCAGAAGATTTGCCAGGGAATCGCTCATGTTGTCGAGGCTGCCGGCGCTGGCGAATTCAAATAGCAGGTCGTGCGCGTCCCAAAACTTGCCCAGATCCTGCACAGCAACGCATTCTGCAAGTGCCGCGCTGGCCACGGACAAGTCGGGATTCACGACCGGGAAGAAACGATATTCGAACTGCGCCAATCCCTGCGCAATATGCGTCTCGACAAAGAGATGCAACGTGTCTTGATAGACTTGGCAATGCGGGCAGAGGAAGTCCTCGAATGCCACAATGGTCAGCGGCGCGGCGGGATCACCCAAAACAAAACCACCATCGGCGCGGCGGAAGGCGGGAATGCCAGCATAACGTCCATGCTCGATAAGGACTGGCTCTTCGGACTGTGGGCGAATGGCATTGACAAGGGCGTCCAGCTGCTCGGGCATCGCCAGCGGGATGGCCAGCGGGTCGTCTGAGCCATATTGCACAAAGAGAGACGGCGTACCCGATACGCCCAGCTCGAAGCCGTATTGCGCATCGACCGCGTGCTGACTGGCAGTCGTGGCGCAACTGCCCAGCGCCTCGGCATCCATATCCAGCAATTCGGCAAAGGCAATTGTCGATTCGGCGGTGAAGCCATGCTCGGTCGTCAGCTGGAACATCGTGTCATGCGCGTGCCAGAAGTAGCCCGGCTGCAAACTATCGGCGCACTCCACCAGGCTGGCGCTCTGTACAGACAGCTGCGGATCGATGACTGGAAAGATGCGATACTCGAATTGTGCCTGGCCCGTCAGAACATAATCGCGGATGAAGCCGGCGATGCTTGGCTCATAGCGCTGGCAGCTGCCACACAAAAAGTCGGAAAACTCGATCAATTTGACGGCGGCATTGGCATCACCCAGCACAAAGCCGCCATCGGGGCTGCGCGTCTTGGCGATGTCTGCGTAAGGATCGGTGCTTTGCGCCAGCGTAGATGCACTGGCAAGGCAAAGTAAAAACAGCACAAGCGCGGCTCGGTACTTGGTAATCATGATGAAACCTCTTTACAGTTGGCTTGGCGCATTGTCGCACAGAAGCCTGCGATTTCAATGCTTGTATGCGCCGTCCGACTCACAGTAGACTCCGCAGATGCCTGCCCAGCCAGCCCGGCGCGAGATGGCAATGTCCAAAGCCGATCCTCACATAAGCGAGACCAGCTTTCATGTGCGCTATGCCGAAACGGACGCCATGGGCTTCGTGCATCACGCTGTCTACCTGGTCTGGTTTGAAGAAGGACGCAGCGCTTTCATCCGCGAGCAGGGCTGGAGTTACGCGGAGATCGAACGTTCAGGGTATTTTCTGGTCGCCAGCGATCTGCGCGCAAGATACCTCAAAGCCGCTCGCTATGACCAACTCGTGACGGTGCGCGTCTGGCTTGCCCAAGTCAAATCGCGCCAGCTTGCATTCGCCTGCGAAGTCTTAGACAGCGAATCGAGAGATTGCTTATTCAGCGCCAATCTGAAGCTGCACTGCCTGAATCGGGCTGGGAAAATCGCCAGGATCCCGTCAGATTGGCAGGCCTGGCTGCGCGAATGATGCGCGAGCGTCGACAAGATGTGGTATGCTGTTGGCGTATTTGTGGACTAGCGACTGCGGGAGCGCTGCAAAATGGTTAGTTATGCCGAAAGACCCTGGCAGCAAAGTTATGATATTGGCATGCCGACCTCTTTGGATGTGCCGGATATCCCATTGCATCAGTTGCTCAAGAATACACGGGCGCGCATCCCGCACCACACCGCGCTGGTCACGCCAGCCAACCTGCCAGTCATCGGGCGCATCAGCAAGTCCGTCACGTATGAAGAGTTGGACCGCGCGTCGGATGCACTGGCGGCGGCGCTGCTGGATATGGGATTGAAGAAGAGCGATCGCGTCGCCATCGTTATGCCCAATTCGGTCGCTTTTGTCATCAGCTTCTATGCCATTTTGAAAGCCGGCGGCGTCGTGGCAGCCACCAACCCGACCTATCCAGCCGAGAAAATGGCGCATCAAATCAACGATTGCGATGCCGAATTTGTGCTTACCATGACGTTGTTTTATGGACTCGTAAAAGAAATACAGCCGCGCACCAAAGTCAAAACGATCATCGTAGCCAACATCAAGGAATACTTGCCGCCGCTCGCCAAACTGCTCTTCACCATCGCCCGTGAAAAGAAAGATGGGCACTTCGTAGCGCAGCTCGCGGATGGGGATCACTGGTTCCAAGATCTGCTGGCAAAGTATGATGGCAAACAATCAAATGTGACTGTCAGCGCCGATGACCTGGCACTCTTCCAGTATACAGGCGGGACAACCGGCATGGCAAAAGCCGCCATGTCGCGGCATCGTGGACTGGTCGCCAACATGCTGATGACCGAAGGTATACTCGACCTGCTCGATACGCCACCCGAAGAAGAGGTCTTCCTGGGCGCGATTCCTTTCTTTCATGTCTATGGCTTGGTCATCGTGGTCAGTACCAGCGTCTACCGCGGCTGCAAGATCGTGCTGGCGCCCAACCCACGCGACATTGATGATGTGCTGGGCAATATCGAGACATTCCGCACAACGCTCTTTCCTGGCGTGCCAGCGCTCTACAACGCCATTAACAACCATCCGCGCGTGCAAAGCGGCGATATAGACCTCAGCTCGCTCACCTTGTGCATCAGTGGCTCTGCTCCATTGCCCGAATCGACCAAGATCGAATTCGAGCGGCTGTCTGGCGCGACCCTGCGTGAAGGATTCGGCATGAGCGAAGCGCCAACCGCCACCCATGTGAATCCTATCTTTCGAGACAATCGCCCGGCTTCAATCGGCTTGCCGCTGCCCGAGATGGATATGCGCATCGTCAGCCTGGAAGATGATGAAGAAGATGTGCCTGTCGGCGATATCGGCGAGCTATTGATGGCGGGACCGAATGTCATGGTCGGTTATCATGGCATGCTGGAAGAGACGCAGAATGTGCTGCGCGAGCGCGCTGGCAAGCGCTGGCTGTATACGGGCGATATCGCACGAATGGACGAAGACGGCTACTTTTATATCGTCGACCGCAAAAAAGACATGGCGCTGATCGGCGGCTTCAATGTGTATCCGGCTTCTGTCGAAAAAGCCATCTCGGCGCACGAGTCTGTGCTGGAGGTCGGCGTGGCAGCCATCCCGCATCCCGAGCGAGACGGGCAAGAAGCGCTGAAAGCCTGGATCGTGCGCAAACCCGGCGCGCAGCTCACATCCGAGCAGATCATCAACTTTCTGGGTGACAAACTTGCGCCCTACGAAATTCCGCGACGCATCGCCTTCATCGACGAGCTGCCCAAGACAGCGGTCGGCAAGACCTTGCGGCGCGAGCTGGCGCAGTTGGATTCAGAGATGGAATAAGGCGCCCCTGGCAGGACTCGAACCTGCGACCATCGGTTTAGAAGACCGGTGCTCTGTCCGCTGAGCTACAGAGGCAGTCGACACGATTCTAGGGCTGGCGAGCCGCCCTTGTCAATTGCGCAAAGCCCTATTTTGTAAGGGATGGCAATTGCTTGAATGCCGCGTCTGTGCTACAATCAGAGCATAGTACCACACACGGACAACGGTGCGTGCTGCGCCGTTTTTTGCGCGTCAATCCACCGACGAGAGTGTCGCCTATGGACCGGGACTTGGCATCACAGCAGGAGCAGGATTACAACGCGAGTCATATCGTCAAGTTGCCCCCGCGTGAGCACATTCGTTTGCGCCCGGGCATGTATGTCGGTGGCACCGATTCGCGCGCCTTGCATCATCTCATCTATGAAGTGGTCGACAACTCCATAGACGAGGCGCTGGCAGGGCGATGTGACCGCGTTGAAGTGACCCTGTATGCCGATGGTTCAGCGTCCATTCGTGATAATGGCGTCGGCATCCCGGTCGACCTGCACGAGAGTGGCGTCTCTGCGCTGGAAGTTGTCATGACCGAGGTTGGCTCGGGCGGCAAGTTTGACAACGATGTCTATAAAGTCAGCGGCGGTTTGCACGGCGTTGGCGTGTCGGCAGTGAATGCGCTTTCGGCTGAGCTGACCGCGACTATTTTCCGTGATGGCAATGTTTGGCAGCAGTCGTATCAGGCTGGCTTGTCGGCTGGGCCTGTCGAGAAACTGCGCGCGCTGCAGCCCGATGAAGAAACAGGCACGTTAATTCGTTTCACGCCGGATTTTTCCGTCATGGACGAGAATGAGTTCAGCTTTGGCACGTTGATGACGCGCTTTCGAGAGATGGCATTTGTCACGCGCCGCGTCACGATCAAGCTGCGCGACGAACGGGTCTTGCCCATCCCACGTGAAATGACCTTTTATTTTGATGGCGGGCTGCGCTCCTTTGTTCGCTATCTCAACCGCAGTCGCAAAGCTATTCACAGCATCATCCACATCGACCGCGAAGTTGAGCATACCGATCGACAAGGCGGGACCTTCATGATCGGTGTGGAAGTGGCGCTGCAATACGCTGATGTCGCCACGACGACCGAGATGGCTTTTACCAACACCATCAACACGCCCGATGGCGGCACGCATATCACTGGCATGCGCTCGGCGATCACCGGCGTCATCAACCGCTATGCCAAGAAAAACGGCCTGCTGAAAGAACGCGACAGCAATTTCTCGGGCACGGACACGTTGGAGGGTCTGACCGCTGTGGTCAGTGTCAAGCACCCCGACCCGCAATTCGAAAGTCAGACCAAGGTCAAGCAGCTCAATCCAGAGGTGATGGGCGCGGTTTCTCAAGTGGTTACCGAGGCGTTCAACGAATTCCTGGAATTGAATCAGCGAGAAGCGCGGCGCATCATCGACAAGTGCATGACCAGCAAGCGCGCCCGCGAAGCCGCCCGCAAAGCCCGCGATTTGGTGCGCAGCGGTCCGAGCCTGTTGGAAAGCAGCACCTTGCCGGGCAAATTGGCAGATTGCTCGCAGCGCGGCGAAAATGCGGAGATTTATATCGTCGAGGGCGATTCGGCCGGTGGCAGCGCCAAACAGGGACGCGACCGTCACTTCCAAGCAATCTTGCCCTTGCGCGGCAAAATCCTCAACACAGAGCGCGCGCGCATCGACAAAATCCTGGACAACAACGAAATCAAGGCGCTGATCTCGGCATTGGGCGCGGGCTTCCACGACGAGCTGACTATGGACCGCCTGCGTTATGGGCGCGTGATCATCATGACGGACGCCGATGTCGATGGCAGCCACATCCGCACCCTGCTGCTGACATTCTTCTTCCGCCACATGCCGCAGATTGTCGAGCAGGGGCATTTGTATATTGCGCAGCCACCGATCTTTCAACTGAAGAATGGCAAGAATCGCAAGTATATTTACCCCAGCGCGGGCATCGCCGATGACGAATTGCTGCGCCAGTCGCTGGGACGTTTCAAGAATCCCGACAAGGTCACTGTGCAGCGCTACAAGGGCTTGGGCGAGATGAACCCCGACCAGTTGTGGGAAACGACAATGGATCCTGAAAAGCGCACGTTGTTGCAAGTGCGCATTGAAGACGGCGCCGAAGCGGACAAGACATTCGCCACGTTGATGGGTTGGGATGTGCCGCCGCGCCGTCGCTTTATCCAGACGCACGCCAGGCAAGTGCGAAACCTCGATATCTAGGCGCTATTACAAACCCGAAGTTCGAGCGTCTTGCTCCGTCCAGCCACGCGATTCGAGGCTTGCCAACGTTTCTTCGGCGCGTTGCAAAGGACCCCGTTCCGCCAGGGCATGCAGAATCGCGAAGAGCAGGCTGCCCAGCCCCAGCGCCACAATTGCCAATAGCAGCGGACTCCAGGCGATGCCAGCCAACTCGACAGGCCGTGGATGCAAGACCAGCACAGTCATGAGCACGGTGGGCAAAATCGCCACGAAGCAAGCGCTGGACAGATAATTGAAACTTAGCGACAGCAGGCCGCCGTGGATTGCTTGACGCGCGACCGACCGTCCATGCACCAGCCAGCCCAGCCGCAGCGCAATCAAGACCAGCGCAGCCAAGGCGACCGCTTTTTCCGATTCCATCATCATCCGCCGCGCCGCCCTAGAAGAGCGTGTAGATGAATGCGCCGGCCGGTGTCGCAGAGCCAGCCACGATCAACAGGGCGAACACCACCAGCACGATGACCATCGGCAGCATCCAATAGAGCTTGCGCTTCCACAAGAACGACAGCAACTCGCCCAAGACGCCGAGGCGCATGAAGAAGTCTTGCATTGCGCTGGGCGAATCGTCGCGTCGTTTGGATTCTGTCGCCATGAATTCTCCTTCTGGCTTCCTGTTCTCAGTCGGGTTTGCACACGATGTGCGAGCCCAGCACCAGCATGTCGATATCGCTGTTGCGGAAGGTATTGTAGGCTTCGCGCGGGGTGTTGACTATGGGCTCGCCACGCAGATTGAACGAAGTATTCAGCACGACTGGCACGCCAGTTGCCTCGCCGAATGTCTTGACAATGTCGTAATAGCGGGCGTTGGTATCCCGGTCGATGGATTGCAGGCGGCCTGTGCCTTCGTGATTGACAGCATGAATTTCGTCTTGCTTATCATCTTTGATCGGCGCGACCATCAGCATATAACGCGGAGAATCGTGCTCTGCCACCTGGGGATAATCGAAATATTCCGGGGCGCGTTCTCGCAAAACGACTGGCGCAAAAGGGCGGAAAGGCTCGCGGAATTTGATCTTGGTATTGACGATTTCTTTCATGTCTGCCCCGCGTGGATCTGCCAAGATGCTGCGGTTGCCCAGCGCGCGCGGTCCCCATTCAAAGCGCCCTTGATGAAAGCCAATGACTTGCTGATTCGTCAGCGCGTCGACAATGCGCTCGGTGAGCCTGGTTTCGTCTGTGAAGCTCTCGTAAGGCAGCTGCGCTTCGTCCAGGAAGGCGCGGCACTCGGCATCGCTGTAGCTGCGCCCATAGTAGGCATGTTCCTGCACCCACTTGCGAGGCTTGCCCAGCAGCACATGCCATGCCCAAAGCGCCGCGCCCAAGGCGCCGCCATCATCGCCAGCCGCCGGTTGGATCCACAACTCTTTGAAGGGCGTCTCATTGAGAATGCGCCAGTTGGCTTTGGTATTGAGCGCCACGCCACCCGCCATAACCAGCTTGTCCAGGCCCGTCTTCCGCTGCAGATAGGTCGCGGTCTGGATGAGCGTGTCTTCTGTGAAGCGCTGGATGCTGGCGGCGACATCGGCATAATACTGGTTGGATTCCATTGTCTTGCGCTCGGAGCGTCGTTCCGGGTTGGTGCGCGCAGTGAAGAAGTCGGCTTCGGCATCGCGCTGATCGCCAAAGAGCTCCAGGAACTCCCGGCTATAGCTGCGCGTCGGCGAGCGGTGGAAATCGAAATAGTCCATATTCAGCTGGAATGCGCCGCTGGACGGGTCGACCTGGACCAGCTTGGCGAGCTTGTCCATGTAGCGCGGCTCGCCATAGGGGCTCATGCCCATCACCTTGTATTCGCCATTGTTGACGCGGAAGCCCAGCCAGGCGGTGAATGTCGAATACAGCAAACCCAGGGAATGCGGGAAGCGCTGTTCTTCAAAGAGTTCCATGGTTGGCGGCGCATCGTCCTCATCACCGAGGCTGCTCTTGCCCGTGCCCAGCGTAGTCGTCGTCCATTCGCCGACGCCGTCCACGGTCAAGATTGCCGCGTCTTTGAAAGGGCAGGCGAAGTAGGCGCTGGCGGCGTGGCTCATGTGATGATCGCAAAAGAGCACCTTGTTGTAGGGCACGCCAATGCCACGCGCCACATGACTGCGCACCCACAGCTTATCGCCCAGCCAGGTCATCATGGATTCGCGCCAAAATCCCAGCGATCGCGGGAAGGCGTTCAGCGAAGTTTGCAAGATGCGCTCGAACTTCAGCAGCGGCTTTTCATAAAATACGACATATTCGAGATCGTGCGTGCTGATGCCAGCCTGCTCAAGGCAAAATTGCGCAGCCAGCTTGGGAAAGTCGCTGTCGTGTTTTTTGCGAGAAAAGCGCTCTTCCATCGCTGCGGCTACCAGCGCGCCATCTTTAATCAGGGCGGCCGCCGAATCGTGATAAAAGGCAGAGATGCCGAGGATGTACATGGCTAGCCTTGCTGCCGCGCCGACTCGATGTCGGAGGGCACTGGCTCGCGCTGCAGCCAATTCGCAGCCTTGCCTTTGATGCGCAGCGGGTCCATGAAAAGAGCCGACAGCATCCCAAATGGAACGAGGATCGTGCAATAGAAAAGCGTGGCGATGAAGCGCCCGTTGATCTCGGCGACAATGGCAGAGTTCTCGTTAAACCGCCGCCAAGCAATAGCCCATACTGTCTTCAAAGTGCTGATCCAATGCGCACCCAACCATGCCAAGACAGGCTGGCGCTAGGCTTACGATGACGTCTCTAGGGTAGTCTGATTTGCATAGTCTAGCAAGGCGATTCGGGCTGTATCGTGCCCCAATTGATTCCAGTGCGTGTCGGCGAAGAAGTAGGGCGCTTCTCCGCGCTTGATTGCCTGCGCGAGCGGCAAGCTGGCATCAATGAAGCCGATGTCTAGCTCATGCGCCAATCCACGTATGAGGTCTCGCTGCGCGGTCTGATTTGTGTCGATCTGGTCGGCGGTAACAGCCTTGCCCGCTTCTGATGCCAGCGCAGCCAGTTTGCTTTTGTCTGTTGCGCTGAGGCGCTGCCAATACAACTCGGCTTTCTGGGGGATGTAGATCAGAGCAAAACGGCTGCCCATGTCCTGCGCGGCCTGCGCCATCTCCATGATGCTTTTGCGCGTCTGTTGAAATGCCTCGCCTGCTCGCAGAGTCTGTCTATCCTGCGCCAGCACGGGCAAAAAGTCGGCGTAAAAGGCAAGTGGCGTTGGCGGGTTTGTCTCGGCGAACAGCGGATAGAGGCAGTCGCCATTCTGAGAACGTGCAACTGAGTCTCGCAGGGCTAGCACGAGATGAAACAAGACCGAATAGTCCCATAGCTGTTTGCTCTGATGATCCAGCTGGGCGAATGTCTGCCCCGATCGCTGCATTTCAATATAGCGCAGGCTGTCAGCGAGGTCGTTGCCGCCAAAGTAAGTCAAGATCACGGTCGCGGGCCGAAGTGGCAGGGCAAAGGCTTCAAACAGACGCTGCTGTTCCAGTGTGCCGCTGCCAGGCAAGCCCAGCGACAGCGTGGATTCGGCGATGCCTTGCCAAAATGGACGGGCAACAGACTCCGCGGCCGTAAACGAGTCGCCAATGACTGCCAGGTCAGGCGCTTCGCTCCAGGGCTTATCGTTGCGGAAACCATGCTTATCGCGCGTGTATTGGACGCGATACGGCTCAAACGGCGGAGCATCGGCTGGCGAAAGGCAGGTCAAACTGAATAGATCGCCGCTGTGAGAAGTTATTTCAAAGTCGATCTGCTGGCCGGCGGGGTATTCACGCGCGCCATGTTCGGCATGCAAGTTGAAGCCGGCCCGCTGTCGATACTGCGGCATGCGCGTGATGAGAGACTGGGGCAACTGCAAGAATGCGAATTGCAACGCGGCTTCTAGCAGCAGCAGCGTGAGCAACGCAATGACGGCATAGCGCGCAAAATTACCGATGGGTGTTTTCATGACGCTCTTCATTTGCGGGCGGCGCGGACTGCTCAATTGCTAGAGAATGGACCAATATCAAAGTACTTGCCGGGTGGCGACAAACGAACATCCAGCAGCATCGTCTCTATACGATAGATCTCAATGAGCGTTTCCAGCAATTTGCTCAAGCTGTCCATCTCCAGCAGTTGTTGCTTCTGATAGTTGTCGCTGTGCAGCAAAATCGAAGCGATCTGCGCGACAGCCCGCGGCGAATCCGGCAACTGCTCGGCATCAAATCGGCTGCTTTTGTCGGCGTGCAAGGTATCCAGATAATGCACGAGCAAGGGACGCAGGATGCGCCCGCATTGCCTGACCAGTGGCGGATCATCATCGGCTGGCATGAAGTACTCGACTTCGCCGACCAGATAGGGCTCGCTATGATTCAACTCGCGGATGCGGAAGCGGCGCTGCCCGACAGTGACGATATTGAACCGTTGCATGGGCAAGCGCTGCGCCTCGCTGATTTTGGCTGTGCAGCCGACCATGAAGGGCTCCGCCAGCTGCCCCATCGTCTCGCTGCCTTTGCGGATGAGCACCACGCCAAATGCCTCGCCCGTCTCGATGCAGCGATTGATCATGAGCTTGTAGCGATCTTCAAAGATGTGCAAGCGGATCTGCATGCCCGGGAAGAGCACGGTATTGAGCGGGAAGAGCGCCAGCTTTGCCATGTAGGGTTCGGTCAGTTCTCTTTCGGGCGATTGCGTTCTTCTTCGTGCAGGACTCGGCGCAGCACTTTGCCAATAAATGACCGCGGCAGCGCTTGCCGAAACTCGATTTCCCAAGGTACGGCATGCTCGACCAGGCGGCGCTTGCACAATTCCAGCAGTTCATTTTTTGACAAGCTGGTTTCGGGGCGTGGCACGACAAATGCCTTGACCCGCTGCCCGTCCGACTCGCTTTCCACGCCGATCACCACCGCTTCCAGCACTTTGCTGTGTTCGTAGAGCACTTCTTCGACATCGCGCGGGTAGACGCTGTAATCGCCAGTGAAGATCGTATCACGCTTGCGGCTGATGATCTTGAAGTAGCCTTCATCGTCCATCACCGCGACATCGCCTGTATACAGCCAGCCATCGCGCAGGACCGAATCTTCTTCCTCGTCATCCCGCCAATACCCCTGCATTACCTGCGGTCCGCGCACAGTCAATTCGCCGATCTGTCCGCTGGGCAAGTCTTCGCCGTTGGCTTGGTCGACAATTTTGGCATCGGTGTTGGGCAAGGGAATGCCTATCGAGCCGACCTTGCGCTGCCCGTTGAGCGGGTTGGAATGGGTAACCGGGCTGGCTTCTGTCAAGCCATAGCCTTCGACAAGTCGGCCGCGCGTCAGTTTTTCAAAAGCCTCTTGTACCTCGATAGGCAGGGGCCCAGCGCCGCTGATGCAGGCTTTTATGGACGACAAGCCAAAGCTGCGCACATTTCTCGCCTGGTTTAGCGCGGTGAACATGGCTGGCACGCCGGGGAAGATGCTTGGCTTGTAGCGGCGGATCTGCTCTAGCACCTGCCGCAGTTCAAAAACGGACAAGATCACGATCTTGGCGGCGATGAATATGGGCAGGTTCATGGCGGCTGTCATGCCATAACTATGTTCAAATGGCACCACCGCCATCACCACTTCTTCGCCATACTTGATTTCTGGAATCCAATGGCGGGTTTGCAACGCATTTGCCACCAGGTTGTGATGTGTCAAACAGACGCCGCGCGGTGAGCCGGTCGTGCCACTGGTGTAGGAGATAACCGCCAAATCCCCCGGCGCGACTTCGATGCCCAAAGGCCTGTTGTCGTGGTCGGCCATGACCGCAGACATGAAAGTGCCGATCTCGCGCGCCAGTTCTTCGTCGTCGTTGGTGGGTTGTCGGTGTCGCCCAAACGCGGATGGGCTGCCAGTCGTCACATGTTTGCCGATGCCAGTGAAAATCAGCGTCTTTTCCGCTGATTCGCTTTGCAACAGCTGCGCCAGCTGGCTGAAGGCGCTGAGTGTGATCAGCACTTTGGCTTCGGTTTCTCGCGCATGGCTGACGATCTGCTGAGCATTGGCTTCTGGGTTGGACAAAACGACCACGGCGCCCAGCTTGAGCACAGCGTAATAGGCGATGATGAACTGTGGCGTATTGGGCAGGACAATTTGTACGCGATCGCCGCGATTCACGCCCAATTCTTGCAAGCCACGCGCGAATCGGTTCGTCCTGGCTTCCAGCTCGCGGTAGCTCAAGGTCTTGCCATAGAAGACAGTCGCCGTTTGCTTGGGCAGCCAGTCGGCGGCGCTTTCCAGGAAGCGGAATAGTGGTTGTTGCGGGACAGGGATGCTGTGTGGGATATCTTTGTCATAATGCGCCAGCCAGGGACGTCCGCGCGCCAGCCGGTCATTTGCCGAAAGCGCCCGCCAGCTGCTTCTTCTGGAAGCCTCAATGAAGCGCTCAATCTCCCGATTGACAGCATCGTGACGTTCCAGTTGGACTTTGTGCTTGGAATACCCGACATCATGGACTTCTGCGCCCGGGATCAGTTTGGCGACATCATCATAAACATAGCGCGGGAAGTAATTGTCGCGTTCGCCCGTGATGACCAAGCTTTCGCTGCTTATGCCAGGCAGCAGTGGCCAGGCTTTCCAGCCATGCAGCGCATTGTGAAACATCGACTTGAGCGCATGGTATTCGGCATCCCACCTGCGCCGGTAGCGCCAGAAAGGCAGCGCAAAATGCACAGGAATGCGAAACAGCGCCGACGCCGCGCGGGGCAGGGGATACTCGCCGGCCGTGGCCACCAGCACCAGCTTGGAGAGGCGCTCGGGATGCGCCAGCGCATATTCAATGCAGACGGAGCCGCCGAAGGAATGCCCGACCAGCACAAATTGCTGCGGCACATCCAGCGCAATGACGACCTCATGCAAATCCCGCACCAGATCGGCCATAGAATAGTCGCTGTGTGGCGCGTCGCTCTGTCCATGCCCGCGCAATTCCGGCGCAATGACTCGATATTGGCTGGCAAAATGCGTCAGTTGATATTCCCACGATTCTGCAACGCCCGCGAACCCATGCTGGAAGACGATGGTCTTGTCCACGCCCTGCGGATGCAAGTCGATGACGCTGAGATGTGAGCCGGGCTGATCGGGTATCGGCACTTTCACGCGATACAAGTCAAAGTCCAGCTGCATGACAGCGCGCTTCAAGCCGCGAATTCGCTTTTTCATCAATCCCTCGCTGGCATTCCAGCACGATTATACTGCATACAACAAAAAGCCCCCATCCCCCGCCCCTTGCACCCAGAACGAGGGAAGGGACGATCCTGCCCAGCGATTCCGGAGAATGATAGCCCTCCCTTCAATTTTTTGGGGAGGGGGTGGGGGAATAGCGCCAGGATTCGTTAGAATGGAAACAATGACCACGAATGCGAAGGAGCAGGCGCATGACAACGCCTCTTGTAGGGACCGACTGGCTGCATGAACATCTGGATGACGCTGACCTGCGCATCGTCGAGATTCGTGGCACGGTGCTGCCGCCGACCCAGCCGCCGCCGCATTACCTATCCGACCGCGCTGGATACGAAGCCGCCCATATCCCGGGCGCGGTTTATGTCGATTGGCATGTCGATATCGTGGAACCCGGCTCGCCGTCCTACGACATTGCATCGCCGGCGCGTTTTACAACATTGATGCAGTCGCTGGGCATCAGCAGCAATACGCGCGTGGTGGTCGCCGATGACGCCGCCAGCGTATTCGCGACTCGACTGCGCTGGGCGCTGCGCTATTACGGGCACGAGGCTGTGCAGATTCTGGATGGCGGCTGGACGAAGTGGCAAACGGAGGGACGACCGACCAACGACGAGATTCCGCAATACCCGCGTGGTGATTTTCAGGCACGACCTGTCCCCAGCCTCAAGGCCACAGCCGAAGACATTCTGCAGAAGATCGAAACAGGTGGCATGCAGCTGATTGATGTGCGTTCACCTGCTGAGTTCAACGGCTCTGAATCTCGCGCAAAGCACGGCGGGCACATCCCGACCGCCATCAACTTGCCGCGATCCACCATGGTCGCTGAGGACTTGACGCTAAAATCCGCGGACGAGCTGCGCCGCCTTTTCACCGATCTCAACATCGACCTGGAGGCTGCGGACACAGTGCTCTACTGCAATTCCGGGGTCTCGGCGACTTATGGCATGCTGGCGATGGAGGTGGCGGGCGCGAAGAATCTGCGCAATTATGATGGCTCATGGAAAGAATGGGGCGCTGACGATTCCACGCCCAAGGCGCGCTAGTCGGGTGGCGCAGTGCTGGAAAATCATCGCGACATGGTTTTCTGATTGCTTCGCTAAAATACTCATGTAAGACACAGGCGCGCTGTTGTGTCAAACAATTGTGAGTCATGCCAGCGAAAGGAGCCGCAGTGGAGATCACTGCTTACAAGGATGCCGCCGCATTTGACGAGCTTGTGGATGACTGGAATGCGCTGCTGGCGCGCGCGCCGATCGACTGCGTCTTCTACACCTGGGAGTGGCAGAAGACTTGGTGGAATGCCTATCAGCCGGGCGAATTGCTGATTCTGGCTTGCCACAACAACAACCAGCTCGTGGGCATTGCGCCGCTCTTCGTCACTGAGTCGGCGCGGGGCAAATCGACGCAAATCATCGGCTGTGTCGATGTGACAGATTATTTGGATTTCATCGTTGATCGCGATCATTTGCAAGCCACGCTGGCTGCCTTTGCCGATTATCTGCAAGCCCAGCGCGCCAACATCGGTGTGCTTGACCTTTGCAATATCCCTTATGAGTCGCCTACTCGCCAAATCTTACCGGGGCTGCTGGCGGAGCGTGGCTTCGCTGTCGAAGTCGAGCAGCAGGAAGTCTGTCCAGTCATCAGCCTGCCGGGCGATTGGCGCAGTTATCTGGCGTCGCTGGACAAGAAGCAACGGCACGAAGTCCGCCGCAAGATCCGCCGCATCCAGGGCAGCGAACGCGAAGTCGACTGGTATATTGTCAACGGACAGCAGGACTTGTCAGGCGAGATCGATACATTTGTACAATTGATGGCGGCCAGCGACCCGGAAAAAGCGCGCTTTTTGAACGACGCGGGCAACCAGCGCTTTTTCCGCGCTATCGTGCCACAGATGCAAGAGCGGGGCTGGCTGCAGTTGAACTTTCTGACTGTGGACGAAGCCCCCGCTGCCAGTTACATCAACTTCTTATACGGCGACCGCGTCATGGTCTACAACTCCGGGCACGCCCATCACACCTATGGCGACCTCAGCCCGGGCATCGTGCTTCTGGCCTACAATATCCGCCATGCCATCGAGCAGGGTTATCAGTATTACGACTTTTTGCGCGGCGACGAGGCGTATAAGTATCGCATGGGCGGGCGCGATACATCCGTGATGAACATCCGCGCGGAATAGGCGAAACCGTGCCGCTCGAGCGCATCGCCTTCATCAGCGTGCACACCAGCCCGCTTGCGCCGATGGGTGGCGCGAAGACTGGCGGCATGAATGTTTACATCAGCGAGTTGGCGCGCGAACTGGGACGGCTGGGCGTTCAAGCCGATATCTTCACCCGTCGCAGCTCGCCATTCGAGCCGGAAATCGACTATGCGCTGGGCGAAAATACGCGCGTCGTCTACCTGAAAGCCGGCCCTGTCCAGCCGCTTTCGCCAGACGAACATTATCCACATCTGTCGGAATTCACCGCCAGCCTGATCGCTTTCGCCACGCTGCACAGCCTGCGCTACGACATCGTCTACAGCCACTACTGGCTCAGCGGCTGGGTGGCAGCCAAGCTGAAAGAAGCCTGGGGCATGCGGTTCGTGCACATGTATCACACGTTGGGCTTGATGAAGCAGCGCATTGAAGAAAACGCCCTGACTCAACCCGACCAGCGCGTGCTCACCGAGATGCAAGTGCAGCAAGCAGCCGATCGCATCATCGCGGCGACGCCCGCCGAACAAGCGCAGTTGCGTTGGCTGTACCGCGCGCCCCGCAGGCAGATCATTGTGATACCGCCTGGCGTGGATCCTGGCCGATTCCAGCAGGGCGATTCGCGTTCTGCCGCGCGCACTGCCTTGTGCCTGAAACCGGACACCGAGTTGCTGCTTTTTGTGGGTCGCATCGAGCCGCTGAAAGCAGTCGATACCATCCTGGAAGCCCTGCATGCCTTGCGAAAGCGCGCGCCGGATCTGCTGCGCCGCTTGCATTTCATGATCGTCGGTGGCGATCTGCGCGACCGATCCAACCGCGAGATGACCCGCTTGCAAGCCCTCAGCGTCAAGCTTGGCATCGACCAGCTGGTAAGTTTTGTCGGCGCAAAAGAGCAATCGCAGCTGCCGCGATATTACAGCGCGGCCACCGCCGTAATCATGCCATCGGATTATGAGTCTTTTGGCATGGTGGCGCTGGAAGCCATGTCATCGGGCACGCCGGTCATCGCCTCGCAGGTGGGTGGCTTGCAGTTCCTGGTGCGCGACCGAGAAACGGGCTATCACATCCCGACGCGCGAACCGATCTCGCTGGCGGATTGCATCATCGAGCTGCTGAGCGATTCTGCGCGCGCCGAATTGATGGGCGAAAGCGCCGCCCGCATCGCGCAAGATTATGCCTGGACGCGCATCGCCCAACGGCTGCTGCAAGTCTTTGAACATGTCTCGGGGCAGGGTCGCAGACAGCCCTAACCGCCATAGGAATTGGGGATATCGGCCACGCGCGCCGCGATATACGGGCTTGCCAACATGTGTTCCAGCGCAGCGTCTTCTGCCACCAGCGTCTGACCCTTGTGATAAAGCGTGTCGTTGAAACCATCGTAACGATAGCGCCGATTGACCCAGCCATGCAGGTTGTGCTGGAAGAGCACATGGAACTGGATGGACTCGTCTTCGGCGAAGAGGTCTTCTTGCAAGATCCAGACGGGCGCGTATTGTTCCAGGTGCGGGACTGCTTTGGCGTCCCGTTTGCGCTTGAGATCATCGACTGTCGACATGCCTTGTCCTCGCGTGCGGCTGGCGCATTGGCGCAACAATAGCGGCGCTGGGCGCGAAATGCAAGCGTTTTCGTTTCCCCGAGTAATGCAAGGGGAAGCACAACCCCCTCGGTCCCCCCGAAAAGTCGGGGGAGGCACAACCCCCCGCCTCAGCCGCAAGTCCCAATCTGCTCGACGAAGGCGGCGCTGATCCAGCCCTTGACGCCGTGAAAATCGACCTTGAACCAATCTGCCGTGCGCGCGACCGCCGTCAATGTCGCGTTGTAGGGGACGGCACGGATGACATCGCCGCCGGGACTGGCGCGGAAGTTCAGAATATGGGTAGTCCGCGCCATGCAGCCGCTCAGGGTTGTCTCTTGCAGGGCTGTCGGTTGCATTTGCGCAGCGGGCGGACGGGCGCCGGGCAGCAGGATCAAATTGCCTGCCCGGTCGATGGTAGCACAGGTCAAGCCATTTTCGTTGGTGGCTGGCACATCATAGACGACGCGGGGGATGGGCGCGGTGTCGATGAACTTGAAAGCGCTGCCTTCCGCTTCAAAGCAGATTTTTGTGCCAGGCAGGACCCAGCTCCAGACGTTCACGGCGTCTGCGAAGCCGCTTGCAGCAATCTCCGCGTTGCCGATGCCCTCGGCGTTGAGGCGCTGGCATTGCGTACTTTCCGTAATGTTGTAGGTGACGATGCCGGGCAGGGTCAGGCAGGTCGATAGTCCTGGCGTGGCTGTGGCGCTGGGCGTTGCTGTGGGCGGGATGTAGATTGCGCCGCTGTCGCCTTCGCTGGCCGCGCCCTTTTTGCTTGGCGCGGGGCGTGCGCCGTGCAAGGTCAGGCAGGTGGGGTTGCTGTTGGGGCCGATGATATTATTGCTATTGAATGAGGCCGGGTTGATGGTCACGAAGTCCGAGACAAAGCAATCGAAGTTGTTGCCGGTGATGGTATTGCCGCGCATGTCCAGGAAGCCGCCGGGGATATCAATTCGTTTCCAAACTTCGTTTTCGACATTGCGTAGACCTCCAGTGAGAACAAATGCGCCCTGCGCGTCGAAGAAATCACTACGGGTGTAGGGCTCACAAACCCCTCCTCCGGCATCGTGGCAGCCGCCGCCTGCGTATTTAGCCGTATTTCCCGTGAAAGTATTGTTGTAGAGCTTGATGTCGGCGTGGCGGAGGGAAGGTTGTATGTTGGGATTCCAAATGGTGTTTGCATAAATGGCGCTGCCGTGCGAAGCCGTATTGTTGATGAATCGGCTGTTACGGACTTCCAGAGAGGCGCCTTGCACTCGTATGCCGCCGGCGACGTTATCGCGAAATAAGCTGTTGGAGACAATGACTTTGCCACCTAGGGCGACCCTAATTCCTTCACGCAGGCTGAGCGTTGTGAGACGGTCGATGATGGCCGTCCCTTCGACATAGATGCCGCGTGCGCCGCCGGCGGCCACGGTGACGTTATCAGTTAGGGTGATGTTATTCAGATACAGCGTTCGATCGGAGTAGGGCGTAAAAGGCTCATAACTGTTGGAGAGTGTGAGCGTGTGGCCGTTGCCGTTGATGGTCAGCGTACTTGGAGCGGAGTCATAGAATTCCAGATCGGTAGAGACGTTGAAGCTAGCCGTGATGTTGATAATATCGGCTTCGCCGTTGCTGTTGATGGCGCTCCAGGCGGCGCTCAGTTGGTTGTTGTTAGCGACATTGAAAGTAGCGGCGAAGGCTTGCCCGGCCGGCAGCAAAAACAAGACCAGCGCGGCGAATAGGAACTTGAACGCGAATGCGGAGTGTAAATCAAGTAACTTACTATTATTACGCGATATTACGGGGGGGGGGGGCGATATTGCGCTTGCCAGCGTTCATTTTTCCATACTCCATTCTTGCCTGGGCGATGTCATGTGGACAAGCGCTTGTTCTGGAACGCATAGATAAAATACCTGTCTTATCGCATGATTTTCTATGGTAATGCCATTTCCTGGATTGTCAAGCATTTG
>Ga0209754_1000249_pt1 | contig 81514 bp, 60 predicted proteins | sample MesohylBB_FD_187295 | JGI IMG/M metagenome (GOLD analysis project Ga0209754, IMG submission 187295) | Host-associated microbial community of the marine sponge Aplysina aerophoba from Gulf of Piran - sponge mesohyl, lysed by bead beating... | ecosystem: Host-associated > Porifera > Sponge >...
CGCTCCAACAGGTGATCGGTTTGCGCCGGAACAGGTGATCGGTTTCACCGGAACGGGTGATCGATTTGCGCCGGAACAGGTGATCGATTTGCGCCGGAACAGGTGATCGGTTTCACCGGAATGCCCAGCTGCGGAACAGCAGCAGGATGTCGAACGGGTTGTAGACCTTCTCTTCGCCCCGCCAACTGTAGCGTTGTACCACTCGCGAATCTCGTCCCGGTCCAGACCCGCGAGCTCCGGCGCGATACTCGTCCACCAGCACCGCGACGGGCCGGCCCGCCTGCCGGTGCAGCGCCTCGAGCATGTGACCGAAACGGTCGGTCGCCGATGCGTACCCGGAGACGACCCCGGTGTCGCGTTCCACGGCGTCGAGCTGGGCCATCACGTTCGCCGGAAGGTGGTCCGGCTCCTTGAAGTTGCCGCTCCCGAAGCTGAGGCGCAGCACCGGGTGCCGTGCCGACCAGTCCCACCCGTCGTGGATCGCCAGCCCTTCGAACAGCGCCTCGCTGCCCTCGAACAGCTCCTTGCAGGTATCCAGCAACAGGCTCTTGCCGAACCGCCGCGGGCGCGACAGGAAGTAGTGCTTGCCCTCGTCGAGCAACCGCCCGATGAAGGCAGTCTTGTCCACGTAGTAGCAGTTCTGCTCCCGGACTTCCCGGAAGGTCTGCATGCCGATGGGCAGCCTGCGTCGGGTGCCGGCCTGGGTGTCCGCGTTCATCGGAGCGCTGCGGCGAGGAACGGCGCCGGGAAACCCAGTATAGCGCCCGTGACGGCGCCGGTCTCCAGGCAACGGAGGTGTGCGCCCAAGGAAAACGGGCCGGGAAGCGCCTGGCTTCCCGGCCCTGAAATCGACCGGCCGCGCGTTCACGCGCGACCTGCGTCAAACGACTCACCCTACCAATGGATGTTGGTCGCCAACTGGAGGAAGCGTCCCTGGACGGTCCGGGTGACGTTGCCCATGGCACTGCCGAAGAAGTTGGTCCCCTCGATGATCGGGCCGCTGTTGATGATGTTGTAGACGTCGGCCTGCACGTCGAAGCGCATGCCGTTGCCCATCTGGAACACCTTGCGGATCGAGATGTCGACCTGGTTCAGGCGATCGAGGAACGCGGATCCCGGCGCCATCAACGGAATGGTGATGGTGTTCGTCCGGGGAACGCCCTCCGGATAGTACATGTCGTTCTTCGGCACCTGCCAGCGCACGTTGCCCGTACGGGTAAGGCTGCCCTCGAGCTCGCCGCCCCCGTTCAGGCCGCCCGCACTCTGCCCCGTGCCGCCGCCGACGTGCAGCTCGCGCGGGTTGTACGACTGCAGCGAGCCGCTGAACGTGAACCCGCCCGGCAGCGGCAGCGTGCCCGACAGCTTGAACTCGTTCAGCCACGGGACATCGTAGCCCCCGTACGAATCCGCCCCCCACGCGCCCGTCGGGTCGCAGAAGAGCAGCTCGTTGGGATCGTCCCGCGTGTCGCAGCGGGTGAGCAGGTTCCGCTCCATCGTCCAGCCGCCGAAGATGTTCGTCCCGTTGGGCAGCCGCGCGTTGAACGAGGTCTCGAACCCGTTGTACTGGTCGGAGTAGCCGTCGTCGCCGTACGTGTTGATGACGACGTGATCCGGGGTGCGCAACTGCGCTTCCGGAGTGAGGCTGTAGACCGTGAGCATGGGCTGAGCCGAGACGCCGCTGGTCGAGCACGGGAACCCGCTGGGCGCCATCCCGAGGGCGTTCCCCTCCAGCGACTGCGGGCCGCACGGATTCGAAATCTGGAACGGAACGTAGTCGTTCAGCGACCGGTTGGCGTTCCGCTGCAGGATGCCGTCGAAGCTGTCGCGGCGGTACCAGTTGAAGCTCGCCGACAGCCCCGGCAGGAGCTCGCGCTGGATTCCGGCATTGAAGAGCGAGGCCCAGGGCCGCGCCACCCCGTTCGGATCCTGCCGCGGCCGCCCGATCGGCCCGCCGAACTCCGGATCCTTGGTCACGCCGACTTCCCAGTCCTGCACGTAGTCGTCGCCGTTGGTGCCGCCATGCTGCTGGTGGCCGGTGTACCCCGCAACGCCCTTCTCGTAGGTGACGTTCGGATCGCGGGTCCCGTAGGCGACTGCGCCGAGGCCGGGCGAGATCGCATCGAGCTCGGCCATCGAGGCGCACGTGTTGAGCGTGGTCGGGCTGAGCGCGCAGTCGAACCAGTCACGCTCGTGGTTCTGCCAGCCGCCGGGATGGAAGTCGCGCGCGTAGTTGAAGATGTTCGAGGCGTTGTACCGCCCCCACGACAGCTTCAATGCGGTCGACGCGTCACCGAACAGGTCGTACGCCATCCCGAGGCGCGGCGCCCAGTCGGTCCACTTCGGCACGTTCCTCTGCTCCGCGAACGGCGTGTCCCAGTTGGTGAACCGCCGCAGCGTCGCCGGGGTCTCCTTGATGGTGGAGTTGAACGTCTCCCAGCGCAGGCCGAGGTTCAGCGTCAACCGGTCGATCGTCCACGTGTCCTGGATGTAGGTGCCGATATCCTGGAACCCCATCTTGAAGAACGTCGGGTGGTTCGTGACCAGCGCCGTCACCGGCACGCCGTCGCGGTACTCCTGGCGCAGGGCGCCGTTCTTCTTCAGGTCTTCGAGGAACGGTCCCCAACTGCTCATCATGCCGATCTTGAGGTTGTGCGACCCGGTGACGTACGACATCGACGTGTTGTAGTTGAAACGCTCGACGTAGGCGTGGCTGTCGCCCCAGTGGTAGCGGTCCTCGAAGCCGTTGGTCTTCTCCCGCCGGTGGGTGATCGTGTACCAGGGATCCATGGTCGAACCGTACTGGTTCATCGACCCCTGCATGTTCAGCCCCGGGTACCCGCCCACGCCCGGGTAGCAGGGCGTGAACTGGCAGGTGGCGAGACCGGCCGGCAGCGGCTGCGTGTGCATGCCGCCCGGCGTCAGCGAGGCGCCCGGTGCGAACGGCACGTCGTCCTCGGAGTCGATGTTGCTCCAGTTCTCGACGTTGGTCGAGTAGCCCGCCTCGAGCAGCAGCCGGCTGCTGACGGTCGCCGTCCACTTCGCCGACCCCACGTAATAGAGGGGCGAGCCGTGGTGGCGCGCCGCGGTCGCGACGTCCTGCACCGAACCGTGATTGTGGAACCGCTGCTTGATGATGCGATCCATGTATACCGAGAACTTGTTGTTCTGGTTGATCTGCGCGGTCAGGCGCAGCAGTCCGCTGGTGACGCTATTGTCGTCGACGCCGGGCAGCTTCTGGTTGAAGTCCCTGCCGTCGGCGTCGATGCCGTACCGCGAGTGCAGGAAGTAGCGGGGCACCGACCCGTCGTCGCTCCGCGTGAAGCTGTTGGTGGTCGGCTTGTCGATCTCGAACCGCCGGAAGCTGCCGAAGAACCAGAACCGGTCGCGGACGATGGGCCCACCCATCGCGTTGTTGAAGTCGTAAATCAGGTCGATCGACTCGCGCGACGAGGCGCCGCGATCCCTCAGCCTCTGGGTGAGCTTGTCCTGTTGGAGCCCGGACTGGCTGAAGCCGAAGTACTGCTGCCCGCTGAGGGTGTTGCCGCCCTCGCGGCCGATCATGTTGATCCGCACGCCGCCGGCCGAGGTCTCGGCCGAGATGCCGCTCGTCTCGTAGACCATCTCCTGGTTCGCGAGATGGTTGTTGTAGTTCTGATTCGCCCCGTCGTAGCCGGAACTCATGACGAGCTGCCCGTCGACCGCGACCGTGGTCTGCCGGACGCTCATGCCGTGGACCGACATGTAGGTCTGCTGCGCCGCGGTGGTCAGGCCGACCTCGGGACGGTTCAGCTTGATGCCCGGGATCAACTGGGCGGTCGACTGCAGGTTGTTGCCGGTGGGGATAGCGTCGAGCACCTCGCGGTCGAGCACCTCGACCCGGCGCGTCGTCGCGACGTCCACGACCGGCGCCTCACCGGAGACGGTGACCGTCTCTTCGAGGGCGCCGACCGAGAGCTCCGCGTCGACCGTGGCCACGAAGCCGGCCGGCAGCTCCTGGTTCTCGACCACGACGACCGAGAATCCCGGTAGCGTGAAGGTCACGTTGTACGTGCCGGGACGCAGGTCGACGATGGTGTAGCGCCCCGCCCCGTCGGTAATCGCGACACGACTACCTTCGATCAGCGCCGGACTCGACGCCTCGACGGTGACACCCGGCAGGATGCCACCGGTGTTGTCGGTGACCTCCCCGATGATCTGACTGCCGGCCTGCCCGAATGCCCCGGCTGGCGCCAGAGCAAGAGCGGCCAGCGCAGCGACGGCCGTTAACGAACGTCTCATGGGTTGTCCTCCTCTGCCGTGTTACAACAAGTCGCGCCGTGCTCCCCAAGCGCGAGCGTCGAGGCACCGCGCTTCAGCCCCCCGCCCGATCCACGCATCTCAATCCGCCACTCCGAGCGGCCAAACGCAGACTGCCCCGCATTCAACTTCGCGGTAAGTCGCTTGTCAAGGCAACCCGCGGCCGTGAGTCCGAATCTCGGCACGCGCCCCGCCGGCGGCCGAGCAGCCGCGGGTCTCCCACCCGGCGCGACGACGGTCACGCCGCTTCCAGTGTCAGCGCGCAGTCGCCCGTTGGCCTGACGGCACCATCGCGCGCCCCGGAACAGGAAGGGCCGGGAAGCAACCTGGCTTCCCGGCCCTGAAAGTCAGCGGTCACGCGCCCGCTGGCGCGGAACCGCGCACGAGCGAACGCCCTACCAGTAGAGGTGCGTCGCGAACTGCAGGAACCGGCCCTGGATGGTCCGCTGCGGACGGCCAAGGCTGCCGCCGTGGGCGTTGACCGCCTGGAGAACCGGACCGCCGTTGAGCAGGTTGTAGACGTCGGCCTGCACGTTCAGGCGACGGCCGCCGGTCAGCTCGAACACCTTGCGGAACGAAACGTCGAACTGGTTCAGCCGGTCGAGGTACGCCGAACCGGGCGCCATCAGCGGGATGTAGGGGCTGCTCGTGAACGGTACCCCGGCCGCCAGGATCTCCGACTCCTTGACCGAGTAGCCGATATTGCCGAGGGCCAGAAGGCTGCCCCAGAGTCCGCCGCCGCCGTTCAACCCCGATGCGCTGTCGCCGGCGAAGCTGGTGGTGGCCAGCAGCTCCCGCGGGGTGTACGACTGCAGGGTGGCGCTGAACTGGAAGTCGCCCGGCAGCGGCACCGTCCCCGACAGCTTGAACTCGTGCAGCCACGGCAGGTTGTACGCGGGCCCGACGTCCTGGCCGGTGAGCGGGCTGACGCCGGAGCGGTCGCAGAACAGCAGCTCGTTCGGGTTGTCCTGCGAGTCGCAACGGGTGATGATGTTGCGCTCGAACGTGTAGGCGCCGAAAAGGGTGGTCCCGTTCGGCAGCCGTGCGTTGAAACCGCTCTCGAACCCGTTGTAGGCCTCGGTGTAGCCCGTATCCGCGTCGGTGTTCGTGTAGACCGGATCGGCCGACCGCCCCTGCGCATCGGGATTCAGCACGTACACCGGCAGCGTTGCCGGCACGCCGGTACCGTTCGTCGTGCAGCCGAAGCCGCCGGGGCCGGGGGTCGGGTTCGTCGCGCACGGATTCGCGAGCTGGAACAGCGTGTAGTCGGAGAGCGACAACGCCCGGTTGACCTCCAGCAGGGCGCCGTAGCTGTCGCGGCGGTAATAGTTGAAGCTGGCCGAGAGCCCCGGTACGAGCTCCCGCTCGATCCCGATGTTGGTCAGGCCGACCCAGGGCCGATCGAGGCCGTTCGGGTCGAGAATGGCGGTCGACGTGCCCTGGCCGAAGTCAGCCGGTCCGAGACCGAGCTCCCAGTCCTGCACATAGTCGTCGCCGTTGGTGCCGTGGTTCGGCACCGACCCGGCCACCTTCGCGCTGCCCCAGTCGGTGAGACCGGAATCGCCGTACGCGAGATCGCCGAGGCCCGGCGAGATCGCGTTCAGCTCGCCCATCGTGGCGCAGCGGTTCGAGGCGCTGCCGTGCCGAGTCGTGATCATCGCGCAGTCGAACCACGCGAGAGACTGCCCGGTAATCTTGCCGGTGTGCAACCGGTCGGCGAGGCTGTGGGTGACCGACGAGTTGTAGCGCCCCCACGAGAACTTCAGCGCCGTCGAAGCGTCGCCGAACAGGTCGTAGGCCATGCCCAGCCGCGGCGCGATGTTCGTCCAGTCCGGAATGTTCTCCTTGCCGGGCAGGGTGGCCGGCATCGTGAACCGCGTCGGACTCAGACGGTTCGTCGGGTCGACCGTGCCGTTGACCGTCTCCCAGCGCAGCCCGAGGTTGAGGGTCAGCCTGTCGATTGTCCAGGTATCCTGCACGTACGCCGCGATGTCCTGATACCCGAGGGAGTAGTCGACGGGGTGGTTGCCGCGGTTGATCTGGTACGGAATCGCGTCCCGATAGCGCTGCCGGAGAGCGCCGTTCCACTGCTCGGTGAGCCGGAACGGTCCCCAACTGTTCATGATGCCGAACTTCAGGTTGTGCGACCCGGTGACGTACGACAGCGAGGAGTTGGTGTTGAACCGCTCGACGTAGGCGTACCGGTTGCCCCAGTGGTACCGGTCGGCGAAGTCGTTGGGTATGTCCCGCCGCAAGGTGTTCGCGTAGTACGGGTGGATGCCGCCGCCGTCGACGCCCCCCGAATACTGCGCCATCACGCCGGGGCTCGTCAGCGCCGGGTACCCGCCGACACCCGGGTAGCAGGGAGTCGCCACGCAGGTCGCGAAGCTGGGGTCGAACAACTGCGTGTGCGGGCCGACGGAGCCGCCGCGCAGCCCCAGGCCCGGCCCGTTCGGCACGTCGGCCTCCTGGTCGACGTTGCTCCAGTTCTCGACGTTGGTCGAGTAGCCCACTTCGAGCAGGAGCCGGCTGCTGATGGTCGATGTCCACTTGGCCGCGCCGACGTAGTAGATCGGCGAGCCGTGGTGGCGCGACGCGGTGCCGACGTCGACGCGCGCGTCGTAGTCGTGGAACCGCTGCTTGATGATCCGGTCCAGGTAGGCCGAGAACTTGTTGTTCTGGGACATCTGCCAGGTCAGTCGCAGCAGCCCGCTCGTGATGCGGTCGTCGTTGACGCCCGGCCGCAGGCCGTCGGTACCGTTGGGATACTTGACCGCCTGCATGTAGCGGGGCGCCGTCCCGTCCTCGTTCTTGTAGAAGCTGTCGGTCACCGGCACGTTGATGCTGAACCGCCGGGCGCTGCCGAAAAACCACAGCTTGTCGCGGATGATCGGCCCGCCGTGCGCGACGTTCAGGTCGTAGATGTAGTCGCTCGACTCGACCGACGTCAGGTTGCGATCCTGAAGTCGCTGCGAGAGGTTGTCCGACTGCAGCGCGCCGTTGATGTAGCCGAAGTAGTTCTGCCCGCTGTGGGTGTTCCCGCCCTCGCGCGGGATCATGCTGATGCGCACGCCGCCGGTCTGGGTCTCGGCCGAGATGCCGCTCGTCTCGTAGACCATCTCCTGCGCCGCGAGCTGGTTGTTGTAGTTCTGCACCGCGCCGTCGCCGCCGGAGCTCATGACGAGCTGCCCGTCGACGGTGACCGTGGTCTGCCGGTTGCTCATGCCGTGCACCGACATGTAGGTCTGCTGCGCCGCGGTCGTCAGCCCCACCTCCGGGCGGTTCATCTTGACGCCCGGAATCAACTGCGCCGTCGACTGCAGGTTGCGCCCGGTCGGGATGGCGTCGAGCACCTCGCGGTCGAGCACCTCGGCCTGGCTGATCGACTGCACGTCGACCACCGGCGCCTCACCGGAGACGGTGACCGTCTCTTCGAGGGCGCCGACCGAAAGCACCGCGTCGACGATGGCCGAGAAGCCGGCCGGCAGCACCTGCTCCTCGACCAGCACGGTCGAGAATCCGGGCAGCGTGAAGGTGATGTTGTAGGTGCCGGGGCGCAGGTCGACCAGCAGATAGCGCCCCGTGCCGTCGGTGAATCCGACCCGGCTTCCCTCGATCAGCGCCGGACTCGACGCCTCGATGGTGACGCCGGGCAGGATGCCGCCCGTGTTGTCGGTCACCACCCCGGTGAACTGGCTGGTGGCCTGCGCGAACGCCAGGGCCGGTACGAGGGCCACAGCGGCCAGCGCGGCGACGGCCGTTAACGAACGTCTCATAAGGTTGTCCTCCTCTGCCGTGTTGCGACGATTCGCACCGTGGCGATGGCCACCTGCGCGACCCGGTCCGGCCCCTCCGCGACTGGGCCTCGAAGACCGTGGTTCCGGTACCAGCAAAACCTGTTCCGCGAATTCCGCTCCGATGCACAATCACACGACGCCGCAGCGAATTGCTCGTAGGGCCGTCTCTCCAGACGCCCAATGTTCGATGAACGCACCGAGGCAGCATTCTTTCCGTGAGAGAATCCAACCAATCCGATCCAAGATTTTGGATTCGTACCGAACGGCGAGCACGGATAGCCGCGCATTCAACTACGCAATGCGCCTCGTGTCAACGTGAGAAAGAGATCGAGGCGCTGGCCTCACGGAACAGGCGCTTCAACTCGCCGAAGGCGTGTCGCGGGAGGCCGGGGGAGGCTGCAGCCAGCCCTCCGACCGGGCCAGACGTTGCGCGACGTCGGTGATCCGTCTCGACTACGATCGCTGATCAGAGCGAGCGAGGGCGTCGAAGCGCTGATCCAGATGGTCGCGAAGGCGGTCGATGCGCGCGGCGATTGCCTCATGCGCCTCGCGATTCTCCCTTCGGCTCGCGTCGAGCTTCTTGTAGATGTCCTCACGCGTCGCGTCCAGCCTGCGCCAGACGAACATGACGATGGTCAGAGCCAACCCAAGGACACCCAGCACTTCGGGTATCGACAGCGTCATCTCGCCCGCCTCCGACTACGCGCTCCCGGACGAAGGCCGGGCGCGCCGCTCCCATGCACAGTTTTACACTATACCACGCGCGGGCGCCGCAACGGACCGCAGTCCGCGGGCGGGCAGACCCGAAAGCCGCCTTCACGGGATGGCGTCGTCCGGCCAGGGAGTGCGGCATGGCCGGCCCTGCTCGTAGAGCCGGAGATTCGCGGTCAGCCGCGGAATGGCGGCGCGCATGCCCTCCGCCTCGGCCGCGGCGACTAGATCGCGCTGCACCGCGGCCGCCTCGTCATAGCGCCCCACCTCGGCCAGGGCCATCGCCATCGTCTCGCCGAGATCAATGGTCCGCTCCCCCCGGGACGCAATCTGCTCCACGAGCCTCATCGCGCGCGCGCCGTCCCGCACCTCGGCGTCCGGTGCGGCGGCCAGCAGCCGGGCCAGCGCATGCGGGAAGATCGCCGCGCCGGGGAAGGCCTCGATTCCCGCGTCCAGGCGGTCGCGCGCCCCGCGGTAGCGCCGCAGTTGCACGAGCGCCATGGCGGCGCCGAAACGCGCATCCGCCACGTCGGGGTCCATGCGCAGCACCGTGCGGTACTCATCGAGGGCCGCCGCCGGGTCGCCGGCCCGCCGCAGGCTGACGGCCAGCCGCAGGCGCACCTCGCCGTCGGTCGGCTGGTAGCGCAGCGCCGTCTCGAACCGCTCGATCGCCTCGCGGTGGCGCCCCGCGCCCTGCAGCAGCACGCCGACGCTGTAGTGCACGGCGGGAAAGTCGGGCGACTCGCGCATCACCCGCTCGAACTCGGCCATCGCGCCCTCGGCGTCGCCCATCACGTACAGGGCCGTGCCGAGCCGGTGCCGGAGCGCCGGGTGCTCCGGGTCGAGCACAAGCCCCCGGCGGAACAGATCCGCGGCGGCGCTCCACTCTTCCCGGTCCAGCGCCTCGTTGCCGCGGGCCTCGTAGGCGCGCGCGCTCTCGAGCAGCGTATCCACTTCCGCCATCAGCGGGTCCGCCGGACGGAGGGCGGCGCCCCGGCGGCGCCGCAGGTGCGCGGCGGCCCGGGGCTCGTCCCCGAGGGCGCGGTAGGCCATGCCGAGTGGATAGTGCGCGGCGGCCGCGGACGGATCGCGCGCCAGAATCTCCCCCAGCAGGTCCACCGCCCGCTGGTAGTCCTCGGCCTGCAGCGCCGCGCGGCCGAGTCCGTAACGCGCCGAAAGAGAGGCGGGACGCAACGCGAGCGCCTGCTCGAAGAGGGGCCGGGCCGAGACCGGCCGGTCCTGCGCCAGGCGGACCTCGCCAAGCCAGACGAGGGCCGCCACGTCGTCGGGGCGCAGCCGCAGCACCGCTTCGAACAAGCGGGCCGCCGCGGACAGATCCCCCGCCTCCCGGTGCAGGTGTCCGAGATAGTAGAGCCAGCGGGGATCGTCCGGGGCCAGCGTCGCAGCCTCGCGGAAGCATGTCTCGGCAGCCTCCGGCAAGCTCGCCGCCATCAGCATCATGCCGAGGGCCCCGCGCGCGGCGGGTGCGTCGGACGCGGCCTCGGCACCGTCTCCCGCACCCGTCACCGCGGCCCGCCGCTCCTGAATCTGCGCCTGCACCGAGGCGCCGAGGCGGTTCAGGTCGGGAAGTGCAGTTCCGCAGGCAGGAGCTCCTTCCCGCGCCGTCAGCGCCGGCGGGGCGGCCGGCGGCGCGTCGACTGGTGCGGCGCAGCCGCCGGCCAGCCCGGCCAATCCGCCGGCGAAGATGCCTGCCGCCGCCGCGGCGAGCCGCCGGCGAAGATGCCTGCGAAACCGGTTCAACTCCAACCCCACGCGTGGAATAATACGGGTATGGAACTCTCGCCCTGGATTACCCCGGCCCTGCTGATCGGCCTGTTCGCCTGGATGCGGATAGACATCCGCGACCTGCGCCGCGACCTCAATGCCCTGCGAGCGGACATGAACAAGCGCTTCGACAACGTGAACGACAGCATGAACAAGCGCTTCGACAACGTGAACGACAGCATGAACAAGCGCTTCGACAACGTGAACGGTGAACTTGCGGACCAACGCGAGCGCATGGCCAAGCTGGAAGGTGCTCTCGAGGGCTTCCTCGCCGGACTCCGCGACCGCAACGCCGCCTGATCCGCTGCCGCGCCGTCCGCGGTTCGGGCCGACGCATTCCACAGGCGGTCACGAGCCGAGTTGCGCGGCAGCCCCCTCCCCCGCGCGGAGCGTCGTCCAACGGTCCACCTCGACGTCGCGCCACTCCTCGACCGCCCCGTCCGGCCAGTGAACCCGGACCGTCGGCCGCGCGTCCGAGTCGCCGAGTCCGACCAGCACCCGCGGATCGTTGGCCGACGCGTAGCTGCCGTCCGAGCGCGCCCGGCGCCAGAGGGTCGGGAGGCCGTCGCGCAACACCGCCACCCGCGCTCCGAGCATGTCCCGCCCGCCGATGCCGCTGAGCCGCAGGCCGAGCCAGTGGCGGTGTTCGCCGACGTGGTTGACCAGCAGCCGGACCGGGCCGGCGTCGTTTCCCACCAGCACGTCGACGTCCCCGTCGTTGTCGACATCCCCGAACGCGGCGCCCCGCCCCGCCTCGGACAGGGCGAAGGCCGCCCCGGCCTGGTCGGTGACGTCGGCGAAACGGCCGTCGGCCAGATTGCGGAACAGCGTCCTCCGCTGATCGTAGGGAAACTGCCCCGCCGGACGCCCCGGCAGCGCGGTGATCGTGCCGTTCACGGCCAGCAGGTCCAGCCAGCCGTCGTTGTCGAAGTCGAACCAGGTAGTGCCCCAGCCGGTATAGGCGAGGCTGCCGGCTCCCAGACCCGATCCGGTGCTCCGGTCCTCGAACGTCCCCGACCCGTCGTTGACGTACAGATTGTTCCCCTGGCCGTTCAGGTGGGTCATGAACAGATCCTCGTCGCCGTCGTTGTCGAAGTCGCCGGCGTCCACGCCCATGCTCGCCTCGGTCATTCCGATCTCGCTGAGCGCGGCGCCGGCGAGCAGCCCGGTGTCGCGGAACGTGCCGTCGCCCTGATTGATCCAGAGCAGGTTCTCCGTACCGTCGTTGGCGACGTAGACGTCGATCCAGCCGTCGCCGTCGAAGTCGGCGGTGGAGACGCCGAGGGCTGGGCCGAACCGGCCTCCCACGAGCGCCGTCTCGCTGGCGTCGACGAACCGCCCGCCCCCCGAGTTGCGGTACAGATGGTCCGGCGTCCCGCCGTACGTCTCCGGCGGGCAGTAGTCGCGCGCGTCGGCCAGCGTGCCGCACTCGAGTCCGTTTTCCAGCGTGTAGTCGACGTTGTGGCCGACGTACAGATCGAGCCAGCCGTCCCGGTCGTAGTCGATGAAGGCGGCGGAGACGCCGAAGCCCGCGGTTGGGCCAAGGCCGCGGTCGGCCGCCTCCTCCGAGAACGTGCCGTCGCCGCGGTTCACGTACAGCGCGTCCGTACCGAAGTTGGTCAGGAAGAGGTCCGGCCAGCCGTCGTTGTTCACGTCCCCGGCGGCCACGCCGAGCCCGTAGCCGTCGGCTTCGATCCCGCTCGCCGCGGTCACGTCGGTGAACCGCAGCCGCCGCGCGCCGTCGGAAGCGACCTCCAGGTCGTTGCGGTAGAGCCTGCCCGAGAGCGGCCCCGCCCCCGCCGGCGGGATGAGCGCGTCGTCCGGCGTCAGGCCCGCGTCGAGCATCCGCCCCTGGACGAGATAGACGTCCAGATCGCCGTCGTTGTCGAAGTCGAGGAAGCCGACGCCGGGCGGGACCAGCTCCGGGTAGTGGTAACGGCCGGAGGCGCCGTTGAAGTGGACGAAGTCCAGGCCCGAAGCTGCCGCCTCGTCGGTGAACCACTCGCCGCTCGCGAGCGCGGGCACCGCTGCCGCCGTCCGGTCGTCAGCGTCCGTCACGCCGCCCGACTCGGTCGCGCACGCGGCCGCCAGAAAGAGCGGAACGATCGCACACTGCGCGGCGAACGGGAAGCGACGATCGGTGGTGGTCACGGATCCTGACAGGCCATCATAGCCGAGCACCCGGCCTCCCTCCGAAGTCCGCTCCACCCATCGGCAATACCCACGGTACGAAGAACGGGCCGGGAAGCGTTCGCGCTTCCCGGCCCGTGAACCGCGCGTCACGCCTCGCGCGTGACGCGAACGCCCGCTCGACCTACCAGTGCAGGTGTGTCGCGAGCTGCAGGAAGCGGCGGTTGATCGTCCGCGTCGCGTTGCCGAGGCTCCCGCCGAACGTGCTGTTGAAGCGCGTGATCGGGAAATAATTCGGCAGGTTGTAGACGTCGGCCTGGACGTCCCAGCGCATGCCGTTCGGCAACTGGAAGCTCTTGCGCACCGAGATGTCGATCTGCGTCAGAGGGTCGGCGAAAAGCGAGCCCGGCGGCATCAGCGGGATCGACAGCCCCTGGGTCCGCGTCACGCCCTGGGCCGCGAAGTCGGCCACGGACGTGTTGTAGTTGACGTTCCCGATGTAGGAGTGGACGTCGTCGAACGTCGTACCGCCCTGGTTGGTGCCGCCGAAGTTGTCGGTGCCCTGGATGGCCATCTCCTGCGCGGGATAGAACTGCGCCGACCCGCTCAACTGAATGCCGCCGGGCAGAGGAATCGTGCCCGAGATCTTGAAGTCGTGCAGCCACGGGATGTTGTACTGCGACGCGTCGCAGAACAGCAGCTTGTTGGGATCCTCAGGCTGATCGCAACGGTTGAGGATGGCCCGTTCCATCGACCAGCCGCCGAAGATGGTCGCTCCGGCCGCCAGCCGCGCGTTGAAGCCCGCCTCGAACCCGTTGTAGACGTCCGAGTTGGAGCTCGAGTTGCGCATGAACCGATCCGTGCCGGTCAGCCCGCGCGCCTCCGGGTTCAGGTTGTATATGGTGAGCGTAGGCGGCGCCGCGACCCCGCGCGTCGAGCAGGGGAAGCCGTTCGAGGCCGTCCCGCTGGCGGCGCACGGATTGGGAATGCTCAGCGCCGTCCAGTCGGCGTGGGTCACGCCGCGGCCGTACTGGATGATGGGGTCGAACGACTCGCGCCGGTACCAGTTCACGTTGACCGAGAGCCCGGTCACCAGCTCGCGCTCGACGCCCAGGTTCATCAGGCTGACCCAGGGCCGCTCGACGCCGTTGGCATCCTCGGTCGGCACGGCGCCCGGAAGCCCGAAAGCGGACGACACCGGGAAGCCGATCTCCCAGTCCTGCACGTAGTCGTCGCCGTTGGTGCCGCCGTTGTGCGCGGTACCGGCGGCGCCGACCGTATGCATGTCGGCCGTGCTCGACCCAAATGCGATGGACGGATCGAAGCCCATTGCCATCAGCTCCTGCCGCGACGCGCAGCGCGTGTCGTCCATCGGGCTCAGCGCGCAGTCGAACCAGTTGCGGTTCTCTCCCGCGTGCGTGACCGCGTTGAACTGGCGCGCATAGCTGGTGGTGTTCGAGCCGTTGTAGCGGCCCCACGAGAACTTCACCGCCGTCGACGCGTCGCCGAACAGGTCGTAGGCCATGCCGAGACGGGGCGCGATGTCGTTCCAGTTCGGCAACTGATCGCGGCCGGCCACGCTGAAGTACTCCACGAAACGATTCTGCGCGTGCTCGGTCGCGCGGTTGCGCCCGCGGTTGATCTCGTAGCGCACGCCGAGATTGAGCGTCAGCCGGTCGATGGTCCAGGTGTCCTGGGCGAAGATGCCCATGTCGGTCTGGTAGTCCATCGGCCGCCAGATCGGCGTGTTCGACACGCGCGCCTGGTACGGCACTCCGTCCCGGTAGCGCTGCTCCCAGAGGTCCGCGTTCATGTCGTGGGAGCGGTCGTGGATGCCCCAACTGTTCATCACGCCGAACTTCATGTTGTGCGAGCCGGTGACGTAGGACATCGAGACGTTGTAGTTGAAGCGCTCGGGCGTCTCGTGGACGTAGCTCCAGTTGCCGCGGTCACGGAAGTTGGCGCTGATGTCGTTGCGGCGCACGATCTGGTACCACGGGTCCATCGACCCGCCCGACTGCAGGGCGATGGCCGCCGGATCGCCGATGTGGTAACACGGTGTGCTCGGACAGAACGGCACCGCGGCAGACGGCCGCGGCTGCCGCAGTTGCTGCGCGGGGCCGTAGGGCGGCGCGTCCTGCCGCTCCTCGTAGCTCCAGTTCTCGACGTTCGACGAGTAGCCCGCCTCGAGCAGCAGCCGGCTGCTCAGCGTCGACGTCCACTTGGCCGACCCGGTGTAGTAGATGGGCGAGCCCTGGTGGTTGGGCGCGGTGGCCGGGTCGTCGCCGGCGCCGTGCGGCCGGAAGCGGTCCTTGAAGATCCGGTCCATGTAGGCGGAGAACTTGTTCGACGCGTTGGCCTGCCAGGTCAGGCGTAGCAGCCCGCTGGTGATGGTGTTGGCGTCGATGCCGGACAGCAGCTCGCGACCGTCCTTGCCGTCGAGCTTCACGGGACGCGGATCGAAGTAGCGCGGCCAGGTGCCGTCCATGTTGCGGTAGAAGCTGCCGGTGATCGGCTTGTCCACCTGCCAGCGGCGCGAGCTCATGAAGAACCAGAACTTGTCGCGCACGATCGGCCCGCCGTAGGCCGCGTTGAGGTCCCAGAACAGGGTGTTGCCCTCCGACGACGAGGCGCGGTCGGCGATTCCCGCCGGAACGCTGGTGTGGTCGGCGGCCAGCGCGTCGCTGGAGTACCCCGTGTAGAACTGCCCGCTGTAGGTGTTGCCGCCCTCGCGCGGGATCATGTTGATGCGCACCCCGCCCCCCGAGGTCTCGGCGGTCATGCCGCTCGTCTCGTAGGTCATCTCCTGGGTGGCCAGCTCGTTGTGGTAGTTCTGGATGCCGCCGTCGCGGTCGGTGCCGTTGACGAGCTGTCCGTCCACCGCCACGCTGACCTGCCGCCAGCTCATGCCGTGGGTCATCATGACCGTCTGCTGCGCCGCGGTCGACAGGCCAACCTCTGGCCGATTCAGCTTGATGCCCACGATCAACTGCGCCGTCGACTGCATGTTGCGGCCGGTCGGAATGGCGTCGAGCACCTCGGCGTCGAGTACCTCCACCCGGCGGGTCGACTGCACATCGACGACCGGCGCCTCACCGGAAACGGTAACCGTCTCCTCAAGCGCGCCGACCGACAGCTCCGCGTTGACGGTGGCCGTAAAGCCGGCCGGCAGCTCCTGTTCCTCGACCACGACGACCGAGAAACCGGGCAGCGTGAAGGTCAGGTTGTAGGTGCCGGGACGCAGATCGACGAGGGTGTAACGCCCCGCGCCGTCCGTGATGGCGACCCGGCTCCCTTCGATGAGCGCCGGGCTCGATGCCTCGACGGTGACGCCGGGCAGAATGCCACCGGTGTTGTCGGTGACCTCCCCGGTGAGGGTGCTGTTGGTCTGGGCCAAGGCCACGCCGGGGGCCAGGGCCAGGGCCGCCAGCGCGACGATTGCCGTACGTGAACGTCTCATTCGTTGTCCTCCTCGAACGCTGATGCGACGACTACGAGTACCGGAGGCCGCGACGGCCCTCGGCTCGACACCCGTAGCCAACTACTTCGCGGGCCGGATGTCAAGCTGGTGCAAGCGCAAGACCCGTGCCGCAGGCGCGCACCCCACCGGGCGTGTCGCCATTCCCCACAAGTCACGCTGTCACAGCCAGTTGCGGTGAACCACGAGCCGCTCGCTCCATCCGCGAACCATCCAAGAAATTGGAATGCGATCCAAGATTCGGTTGGCCGTGAGAAGAAGGAAGGGCCGGGCAGCAGTTCAGGCTCCCCGGCCCTCGGATGCGTCACGCGCGTGACGCGCCGTGCAAAGTCGCGACTACCAGTGGATGTTCGTCGCGAACTGCACGAACCGGCCCTGGATGGTCGAGCTCGCACGGCCGAGCGAGCCGCCGTAGGTGTTGGTCCCGTTCAGGATCGGCTGGTAGTTGACGATGTTGAAGATGTCCGCCTGCAGGTCGACGCGCATCCCGTTGCCCAGGGTGAACGTTCGCCGGACCGAGAGGTCGATCTGAGTCAGGCGATCGTAGAAGAGCTGACCGGCCGGCAGCAGCGGCAGGCTGATGCCCTCGGTCCGGGCGATGCCGAGGTTGTCCATCACGTTCGCGGGCGTGACGTTGTAGTTGATATTGCCGGAGTAGGGTCGCGCACCCGACAGCTCGCCGCCGCGGTGCGTGCCGCCCCACTGGTCCTGCGAGCCGCCCGCCACTGCCTCCTGGGCGGGGTAGAACTGCGCCGACCCGCTGACCCAGAAGCCGCCGGGGAGCGGGACGTTCCCCGAGATCTTGAACTCCTGGAGGAACGGGATGCTGTAGGCCGGCTGCGTGATGGGCACGCCGCCGATCATGGCGTTCCGGCCGCGCGGGTCGCAGAACATCAGACGATTCGGATCGTGGGGGATGTCGCAGCGGATGAAGACGTTGCGCTCCATCACCCAGCCGCCGAAGATCGTGCTGCCGTTGGGCAGACGCGCGTTGAAGCCGGTCTCGAAGCCGTTGTAGACCTCCGAGAAGTCGTCACCGGTCGGCGTGTTCTGCACCACCCAGTCGTCGGCGATGCCCGCCGCCTCGGGGTTCAGGTTGAACACGCTGATCTGCGCCGGCACCAGGCCGCCGCTCGAATTGCACGAGAGGAACCCGCGGTTGGGGTCCGTCGCGCAGGGGTTGTCCATCGTGAACCCGGTGTAGTCGTCGAACCCGAGGGCGCGGTTCACACGCAGAACACTGTCGTAGGTGTCGCGGCGGTACCAGTTGAAGCTGGCCGAGAAGCCCTCGAACAGCTCGCGCTGGACGCCGACGTTCAGCACGCTGACCCAGTTGCGCTCCACGCCGTCCGGATGCTCCACCGGCCGCGACGCGAGGCCGCCGAAGTTGGCCCGCAGGGGCGGACCGATCTCCCAGTCCTGCGCGAAGCCGTCGCCGTTGGTCCCGCCGTTCCACACCGTGCCTTCCACACCCACCGTGTGCTCGTCCGCGGTGCTGCCGCCGAACGCGATGCCGGGATCGTGCCCCATCCCCATCAGATCCGCCTGCGTCAGGCATGCGCGGCCGTCGAGGCTGGCGCAGTCGACCCAGTTGCGGTTCTCGCGCTGGTACGACACCGGGTTGAACCATTCGGCGTAGGTGAACGTGTTGGCGGCGTTGTACCGGCCCCACGACACCTTCAGCGCCGTCGAGGCGTCTCCGAAGACGTCGTACGACAGGCCGAGGCGCGGCGCGAAGTCCTTCCAGTTGGGCAGGTTGCGCCGCGAGGCGAAGCTCTGCGCCTGCACGAAACGGCCGGTCTGCGTGATGGTGGAGCGCGGGCCCGGCGCGATGTTCGGCCCCGCCTCGTAGGTGTGCGCGATCATCTGCTCCCAGCGCATGCCGAGGTTCAACGTCAGCCGGTCGATGGTCCAGGTGTCCTGCGCAAAGATGCCCATGTCGCGGGCGTAGTCGATGCCCGAGATGACGGGCCGGTTCGACACGCGGGCGAACTCGGGTACCCCGTTGCGGTACATCTGCCGCTCGATGTCGCCGTTCCCGGTGCGGTACGCCTCGTACGGCCCCCAACTGTTGTTGGTGCCCACCTTGAAGTTGTGCGAGCCGGTGACGTACGAGAGGCCGATGTTGTAGTTGAAGCGCTCGACGCGCCAGGTCTCCCGGCCCCAGTGGTACCGGTCGCGGAACCCGGTGGACTGGTCGTGGCGCAGGATCAGTCCGTACCATGGATCGATGGTGGGGTTGAACTGGTCCGGGCCGCTGATCTGGGCAGCGTGTCCGTAGTTCTCGAAGCAGGGGGTCGCGTGGCAGGGCAGCCAGTTCGCGGGCCTGTCCTGCGTCAGGTCCTGGCCGAGGGCGTTGACGCCGCCGGGCGGGTCCTGCTGGTTCCAGTTCTCGACGTTGGTCGAGTAGCCCGCCTCGAGCAGCAGGCGGCTGCTGATGGTCGACGTCCACTTCGCGCTGCCGGTGTAGTAGATCGGCGAGCCCTGCCAGCGTCCGGCGGTGGCGATATCGTCGTCCGAGCCGTGGTTGGCGTAGCGCTCCTTGAACACCCGGTCCATGTGCGCCGAGAACTTGTTGTTCTGGCTCGCCTGGTAGGTCAGGCGGAGCAGGCCGCTGGAGATGGTGTTCTCGTCGATGCCCGGGAACCGCTCGGTGCCGTTGGTGCCGTCCAGTTTCTGCGGATCGGGGTCGAACCAGCGCGGGGCGGCGAAGTACCAGTTGTTGGGAATCGACCCGTTCGGGTCGAAGCGCCAGAAGCTGTTCGTCACCTTCTTGTCGATCTGGAAGTTGCGGACGCTGCCGAAGTACCAGAACTTGTCGCGGACGATCGGCCCCCCGTGCACGAGGTTCATGTCGTACATCATCGAGATGCCCTCGGTGGACGTCACGCCGCGGTTCTGGACCTCCTGCGAGAGGCTCTCGAGACCGTCGCGCTGCAGCCTGTCGTGGCTGCCGCCGAACCAGAGCTGGCCACTCTGCGCGTTGCCCCCCTCGCGCGGGACCATGTTGATGCGGACGCCGCCGCCGGAGGTCTCGGCGCTCATGCCGCTGGTCTCGTACACCATCTCCTGGTTGGCCAGGTGATTGTGATAGCTCTGGACGGCGCCGTCGCCGCCGATGCTGTTCATGTTCTGGCCGTCGACCTGGATCGTCACCTGCGACGGGCTCATCCCGTGCACCGACATGTAGGTCTGCTGCGCCGCGGTGGTCAGCCCGACTTCCGGACGATTCATCTTGACGCCCGTAATGAGCTGCGCCGTCGACTGCAGCGTGTTGCCGGTAGGGATGGCGTCGAGGATCTCGCGGTCGAGCACCTCCGCCCGCGCCGTCGACTGTACGTCGACCAGCGGCGCCTGACCCGAGACGGTGACCGTCTCCTCGAGGGCGCCCACCGACAACTCGGCGTTGACGGTCGCCGTGAAGTCGGCCGGCAGGTCCTGGCCCTCAACCACGACGGTCGAGAAGCCGGGCAGGCTGAACGTCAGGTTGTAGACGCCCGGCCGCAGGTCGATCAGCGTGTAGCGGCCCGCCCCGTCGCTGAACGCGATGCGGCTCCCTTCGATGAGCGCCGGGCTCGCCGCTTCGACGGTGACCCCGGGCAGGATGCCGCCGGTGTTGTCGGTCACCAGGCCCGTGATGGTCTGGGCGGACGCGGCAGCGGGCAGCAGCGCCAGAGTCGCCGCCGCTGCGACCACCGTGAATGATCGTCTCATGCATATCCTCCTGAACCCGGGTGCGCCGTTAACTCGGGCCGTAGCCTTGCCGCCGTTCCGCGAACAAGCGCCGTCACGATGTCCCGCACCCCGGACATCGTCGCCCGCGCCGGCCTGCTGTCGCCTTGTGCAAGAGCAAGAACGATGCCACCGCGCGGGCGATCGACGCCGGGTCGCCTCGACGTCAAAGAAGTAAGCCCTTACTTCTCGTGGTGCGCATTCCGCACGCACTGTGGAGTCGTGTCGGCTCCGTTGAGATCCAATACGTGGTAGCGAGGATCCAGAATCCGGTAGTGACAGGCCGGAACGCCGTCGAGCGTCACGACCTGGCGGCCGCGCCGGCGAGCCGCCGGGCCTCCTCGACCCAGCCGTGGTAGGTCTTCCGCAGGTCGACGAGGAACGCCCGCACCCGCTCCCGGTCATGTGGGTCGGGCAGGACGTCGGACACCCTGAACGGCGGCTTGATCACCGCCGCGCAGACCGTCGAGTGGATCCGCCGGTCGAAGTGCGCGACGGCGATGGGGACAATCAGCGGCTCCGGCTCGACGCTCGCGGACAGGCGGAAGGCGCCCGGCTTGAACGGCCCCGGCGAGTCCTCGGTCCAGTAGCTCGTCCCCTCGGGGCTGAGAATCAGGTTCGTGCCGCCCCGCAGGTAACCGCCCGCGGTCTCGAAGAACTCGTTCTGGCGCGTCTGGCGCTGCTCCGGCGTCTCCTGGATGCGGTCGGACTCGTGCGTGTAGACGGCGATGTGCCCCAGGCGGTCGTAGTACGCCTGATGGCCGTACTCCGACCCGCGGCTGTGCCGGACGACCCGGATGCCGCCGTCGCCGTAGCGCCGGTCGAGAATCATCGCGCTGACGAAGTGCGAGTCGAGCGTGAGCTGGAAGTTGTTGGGCAGCGTGTTGTGCTCGTGGTTCTTCAGGTGGTTGAAGATGAAGATCTGGCCGGGCGCCGGCGGCAGGTGCTCCTCCCCCTCCACGACGTAACGCACGCGGCGGAACGCCTGCTGGAATCCCCGCGAGCACAGCTTGCGGACGTCGCGGGCCGGCATCTCCTCCGGCGCGGTCACCACGGCGTGGTAGACGCGGCGCAGCGCCTCGAAGAACTCGTGCTCGCGCTTCACGTCGCGCAGCATCTCCTGGCACAGCTCCGCCAGGCTGCGCTCGAGCGCGTCGCCGCTGCCCGCCATCCGCTCGATGATCGCGAAGGCCTCGCCCACCGTGAGCGGGCTCCCGAGCAGGTGCGGCACCGTGTGCAGCGGCGAGTGGACGCTCAACTGCGTGCAGCTCTGCTCCAGAAGGTTGCTGACCGCCAGCCGTTCTTTCTCGAACCGGCGGGAGATGAACAGCGCGCGGGCGGCGCGCAGGTGCATGGAGGCCAGCCACAGCACGCGGCGGACCAGGGCCAGGGCCAGCCGCGGGTCATCTCGCAGAACCGCCCCGAGGCGCTCGGTGCCGATGCGGTAGACCGTGCAGTCGCGCGTCGCCACCACCGAGGCGCCGTGGGCATCTACGCCGGGCAGTCCGGCCAGGGCCACGACCGAGCCGGGCTCGGAGATCGTCCGCAACGCGAACGCGTCGGTCGTCGAGGGCGGGCTGTAGTTCAACGCGACGCGGCCGGTGGCCAGCACCCACAGGCCGGACTCGGGACTTCCCTGCTCGACGATCGGCTCGCCGCGGCAGAAGTAGCGGCTCTCGACGGCGCCGGCGAACAGCCGCAACTGCTCCTCGTCGAGCGGGGCGAAGAAGGCCGACCTTCGCAGCAGCTCGATCAGCGGGGGCGGGGCACGGTTGTAGGCCTCCTCTTCTCCTTCATCCTGCAGCGCCCGCGCGAAGTTCACCGGCGTCTGCGAGTAGGCGGTCAGCCGCGCCCGCATGTCGGCCAGACGCTCGAAGCACTGGCGGAGAATCCCCTCCATGAAGACGACGCCCAGCCGCGGCTCCTCCTCGAAGAGCGCGGCCAGGGCCGCGTGCTCAAAGCGCAGCGTGCGGCAGGCCCGGGTGCAGACCACCGTCGTCGCGTAGCGCCGCAGGTCGCGGAACCCGGACCAGCCGACCGCCGTCCAGGGTGTAGATCGCTCCCCGACGTCCAGATCCTCGTTGCCTTCCTCGAGCCGGAGCTGGAACCGAACCGTCCCCTCGGCCACGAGAAACAGGTGCCTGGCGGGTGCGAACTGCCGCGTCAGGACGCCGTCGGCCTCGAAGCGCCGCTCCTCGGCCAGTGCGGCCAGGCGGTCCCACGGCAGCTCGCCGTCCGTGTCGATCCACGCCGACCGCGCCCGAATGGAAGCGATACACTCTCGTGTCGCGTTCGTCACACTCGTCACGTCCATGCGCCCCTACGACGCTTCCGCGGTGCGGACGACCCGCCCGCCGCTGGCCAGACCCGACGGCTTCTTTCCGTTCTGGCGGGACACGCTGGCAGCCCTCGCGAGGGTTCCCGCGAACCCGCAGCTCGGACTCGCCGTCACCTCGCCGGAAGGGGCGCGAATCGTCCCCGTGCGCTTCGCATCGTTCGGCGCCTGCGGCATCCAGGGCTTCCTGATCACGCTCGACGAGCCCGACGACACGGCGGCGCGGCGCCTGCCTGCCCGCCGGCCGCTGGTGGTCACCACGCACGGCTACAACAGCCAGTGTAATCCGGTGCTGGAGGCGCGCCACACCGCGACCTGCGGCGCCGACCTGTTCTGCTTCGACGTGCGCGGCTTCGGACTGTCCCGTTCCGCCTGTCCGGTCGACCCGCGCGGCTACATCCTGACGGGTCTGACCGACCCCCGGACCTCGATCCTGCGCGGCGCCGTCTGCGACTACGTGCGGGCCGCCGAGGTGGCGCAACGGCTCGGCGCCGGCCGCGGCGGCGTGGTCTTCCACGGCCGGAGCTACGGCGGCGCGCTCGCTCTGCTGGCGCAGGGACTTACCTCGCGTGCGGAATACCTCGCCGTGGCGCTCCCGACCTTCGGCTGGCTCGAAGGGCGCCGGCAACTGGTGACGCGCGGGTCCGGCCAGGAAGTCAACGAACACCTGGCCCGGCATCCCCGCCTGGAGGCGGCGGCGACGGCGACGCTGCGCTACTTCGACACCGTCAACATCGCCGACCGCATCGCCTGCCCCACGCTGATCGGCGTCGCGCGCCGGGACGACGTGGTTCCCGCGGCCACGGTGTACGCGATCGCCAACCACATGGATCCGCCGCCGCAGATCGTCGAGCTGCCGGTCGGCCACTCCACCGACGAGGAAGAGGGCCGGTGGGCGGACTTCGACGCGCGCTGGACGGCGGCGGTGGCCGCATTGGGTGCGCGGGAGTCCATCGCCCGCTGAACGCCCCGGCGGACACCGGCCGGCGATGCCGACTACGGCTGTCGTCGCAGACGGCGCCGCTCACCCGCCGGTTCGGCCCGGCGTCAGTACTCGTCGTAGCCTTCGGTCAGCTCGATGTAGGTGCCGGCCGGGTCGGTCAGGAACGCGATCTTCAGCTCGACGCTCTCGACCTCGCGGTACTCGACGTCGAACTCGATGCCCTTCGCCTTCAGCTTCTCGCAGAACGCCTCGAGGTCGTCCACCTCGAAGCCGATGTGATCGAGGGCGCGGCCGCGGGTCGGCGCGGTCGGGACGTCCGATCCCGCGAAGCTCATGTTCATCCCCGGCACGTCGGTCGTCGTCTGGATCCGACCGCGCGGGCGGATGCGGAGGTCGAACACTTCCGCATACCAGTCGAGCAGCTCCTCGTGCTCCGGGGTCCAGAAATGAATGTGGTAGCCGGCGATCGGGACATGCAGCGACGGGTCCTCCTGCAGTTCGACCCAGACGCCGTCGGGGGCCATGACGTAGGAGTTCGGCATCCCCTCGGCGCCGGTGAACATCCGCCCCGCCTCCATCCCGGCGGCGGTCCAGCGCTCGACGAACTCGGCGGTGTTGCGCACCTTGAAGCCGAAGTGATTCATGACCGAGCCCTGGGTCGGTCCCGTCGGCTCCCGCTCGCTCAACGCGATCAGGAAGTTCGGCAGCTTGATGGTGGTCAGCGGGCCCTTCTGGACCACCTCGCCGCCGAACCACTCGACCCAGATCTTCTTGTGCGCCTCGATGTCGGTCACGTTCAGGTGCACGTGGCCGTAAGTGATGCCGTTGGCGTTCGGCGTCGCGAGCTGCGCCTGTGCCGGCGGCGCGACGGCGGCGGCGAGCACGAGGACCAGGGTGGACGTCAGCAGCAGCCTCATGATCGATTCTCCTTTGGCGGCGCTCCGCGAGGAGCGGAATCCCGCGCGGCTCGCGGGGTCTCACGACGGACTCCTAGTGTATCGTGCTCCGTGAGCGGCGGGCACCGGTCGGGCGCCGCGGGAGGGAGCGACATGCCTGAGAGCGAGAGTGTGCGGAGACGACATCCGGCTGAAGTTGCCGTGGCGCTCGGCGCGGCGGTGGTGTGGCTGGTCCTGGCGGGCGCGGACACGGCCCAGGCAGGCACGGGCGCTCCGAGCGAGGCGGCCGGCGCACCGGAGACCGCGGGCCAGGCCGAACCGGCGGCGGACATCCCGCGATTCCGCGTGGACCCCTTCTGGCCATCGCTGCCCGACGACTGGATGCTGGGCCAGGCAGCCGGCGTGGCGGTCGACGCCGACGACCACATCTGGCTCGTCCATCGGCCGCTGACTCTGGACGCGCGCCAGCGCGGCGAGGAAGGCATGTGCTGCACGCCGGCCCCGCCGGTCATCGAGTTCGCGCAGGACGGCTCCGTGCTCCGCTCGTGGGGCGGCCCCGGGGACGGCTACGACTGGCCGGCGGGCGAGCACGGCATCCACATCGACCACGAGGGCCACGTCTGGATCGGCGGCAACGCGGCCGACGACGCGCACATCCTGAAGTTCACCGCCGACGGCGAGTTCCTGCTGCAAATCGGAAACCCCGGACAGAGCCGCGGCAGCAACGACACCGAGAACCTGGGCCGGCCGGCCGGAATCCGGGTGGATCCGGAGGCCAACGAGGTCTACGTGGCCGACGGGTACGGCAACCGGCGGGTCATCGTCTTCGACGCCGGCACGGGCGAGTACAAGCGCCACTGGGGCGCCTACGGCGAGCGCCCCGACGACACGGAGCTGCCGCCGTACGATCCGGAAGCCGAGCCGATCCGCCACTACCGGAGCCCGGTGCACGACGTGGCCATCGCCGCCGACGGTCTCGTCTACGTGGCGGACCGGACCAACGACCGCCTGCAGGTCTTCCAGAAGGACGGGACGTTCGTGCGCGAGGCGTTCATCCGGCCCGAGACTCTGGGCAGCGGATCGGCCTCCGGCGTCACGCTCTCGGTCGACCCGGAGCAGCGCTGGCTCTTCGTCCCCGACGGCACGAACAACGTGGTCTGGATCCTGGACCGCGCCTCGCTGACCGTCGTCGACCACTTCGGCCGGCTGGGCAAGTACGCGGGCGAGTTCTACCGGCTGCACAACGTGGCCATCGACTCCCAGGGCAACCTGTATACGACGGAGGTCAACGTCGGACAGAGGATCCAGAAGTTCGACCGGCTGAACTGAGACCGCTCAGAGCATCCGCCGCAAGGAGTTCGCCCCGGCAAAACTCCCGACGCGACCGCAAGGTCGCGCTCAGTCGTCGTGGTGCTCGCGGTCGTACCGCAGGACGAACCAGAGGGCGAAGGCCGCGAAGCCCACGACGACGCAGACGGCGGCGGCAGGCACGACCCAGTCGAAGGTGGCGGCAGTTTCCATCGTGTCCGCTATCCTAGCCCGACAATCGTCGCCGCCGGCTCCGATTGCCGCCCAACCGGGCCTGACCAGGAGTCTACGCCGTTCTACGGCACAGACTCCTGGCCCGACAATCGTCGCCGCCGGCTCCGATTGCCGCCCAACCGGGCCTGACCAGCATAGAGATGAGCGACACCGAGCGGACCGCCAAGTTCTTCGTCGGCCAACTCGTCCATCACGTCCGGTTCGACTACCGGGGCGTGGTGTTCGATGTCGACGCGACCTTTCAGGGCAGCGCGGAATGGTACGAGCAGGTGGCCCGCTCGCGCCCGCCGAAGGACCGTCCCTGGTACCACGTTCTGGTGGACGGCGCGCAGCACACGACGTACGTGGCGGAACGGCACCTGGAACCCGACGCCGAGGGCGCGCCCGTCCGCCACCCCCTGGTGCAGGTGCTCTGCGGCGCCTGGCGCGGGGGACGCTACCTGCCGCGCGACGCCGTGCAGTAGCCCCCCGAGCCCGCCCGGCCGTCCAACTACCGACCGATGCCTGCCGCCCGCCGCCGCGCCCGCCCGAAGGACCGCCGCTCCGGCGCGGCCGTCCCGGCGCCGCACCGCGCACCCGGCCCGGCGGCACCGTCGGCCGGGGTCTTGGGCATCCCGCTGGCGCTGGCGCTCGCGCTGCTGCCGCTCTCCCTGGTCCCGCGGATCCAGACGCATCCGGTCCTCGCGCAGTCCTTCTGGGGCGCCGCGGCCGCGCTGCTGGCATGGCAGGCGGTACTCTTCCTGCTGCGCCGGCGGGAAGAGGCCCGGCCCGAGATCGACACGGTCCTGCGCCCGCAGCACTACGTCCAGGCGGCGGTGCAGCTCTCGGTCTTCGCCTACTGGGGCTGGTACTGGCGGCCGGTCTACGACCACGCCTGGCTGCTGGCCGGGCAGCTCGTCTTCGCCTACGCGTTCGACCTGCTGCTCGCCTGGTCGCGCCGCGAGCGGTACACGCTGGGCTTCGGACCGTTCCCCATCATCTTCAGCACCAACCTGTTCCTGTGGTTCCGCGACGACTGGTTCCACCTGCAGTTCCTGATGATCGCCGTGGGGTTCCTCGGCAAGGCGTTCGTGCGGTGGGAGCGCGACGGACGTCGCGTGCACATCTTCAACCCCTCCGCGTTCTCGCTCGGGCTCTTCTCGGTGGTGCTGATCGCGACCGGCACGACGCCGCTCACGTGGGGCGAGGACATCGCCACCACACTGACCCTGGCGCCGCGGATCTACCTGTTCCTGTTCCTCGCGGGACTGGTCGTGATGTACCGCTTCGCGATCACCCTCGTGGCCGGGTCGGCGGCGGTCGTGCTGTTCGGCCTGAGCGCGCTCTACGCGGCGGCCACCGGGGTGCCCTACTTCATCGACTCCGAGATCCCCACCGCCGTCTTTCTCGGCCTGCACCTGCTGGTCACCGATCCGTCCACCTCGCCCCGGACGCCGCTGGGCAAGACCATCTTCGGCGTCCTGTACGGCGTGGGGGTCTTCGTCCTCTATACCCTGCTCGGGGCGTTCGGGGCGCCCACGTTCTACGACAAGCTGCTGTCCGTGCCGCTCCTCAACCTGAGCGTCCGCTGGATCGACCGGGTGGCCGTGACGCTCGAGGCGGGCGGGCCGTTCGGACGCGTCGCTGAGCGCTTGGCGCGGCCGAACGCCAACCTGGCGCAGATGGCGATGTGGATCGTCTTCTTCGCCGCGATGACGCTGGTCGGCGCGACCGACGGCCGGCACCGGGGCGACACCGTGCCGTTCTGGGAGCAGGCGTGCGCGGAAGGACGACCGCAGGCCTGCGAACGGCTCCTGCAGATCGAGGCCTCGTACTGCGCGGACGCCTCGGCCTGGGCCTGCAACGAGCTGGGCCGCCACTACACCGACGGTGCGATCGTCGCGGCGGATGCGAAACTGGGACTCGACTATTTCTCGCGGGCATGCGAGCTGCGCTTCCGGCCGGCCTGCCTCAACCTGCTGGAGCAGGGCGGCGCCCACCGGGCGCCGCCGAAGACGCTCGACCTGCGGCTCCTTCTCCGGGAGGGGGGTCAGAACCTGATGGAGATGTCCGAGGCGGAACTGCGGGCGCGGGCGTGCGCACACGGCTGGGACTTCGCGTGCGAAGAGGCCAGGCAATAGGAGCCATGCGCACCGTACCGCTGGATTCATCGCGCTCGCGAGCTTTCCGCACCGCGCCGGCGGCGGCGACGCCTGCCTCGAGCGCCACGGGACACTGCAGATCGCGCTCGCGAGGTCTCCGGGACCTCGTTGCCGTCGCGCTGGCGGTGGTCCTGGGCGCACTGGCCGCCTGCCGGCCGCTCGACCCGGAAGGCTCGTCAGCGGCACGGGCAACGCCGCTGCCGGATGCGCTCGAAGGCTTCCGCGCCGACGCCTGGTTCCTTCCGGACGACGATCTGCTCGGGTTCGTCGAGATTGCGGCAGGACCGTTCACGATGGGCAGCGACCCGGCCGTCGATCCCCGGGCCTTCGAGAACGAGCGCTGGTCGGCCGGAGGGACACAGGGCACTGTCGATCTGCCCGCGTTCGCCATCGGCCGCTACGAGGTCACCGTGGCACAGTTCCGCGCCTTCGCCGACGTCGCCGGCTACACTTCCGCTCCCGAGGCGTTGCGCGGCGGTCCCGACCATCCGGTCGGCTCCGTCTCCTGGCCCGATGCGCTGGCCTACTGCCGGTGGCTGGAGGCGACGCTGCGGGACTGGCCCGGTACGCCGCCGCGCCTGCGGCAGTGGCTGGACGCCGGCTGGCGCGTCACGCTCCCGAGCGAAGCGGAATGGGAGAAGGCGGCCCGCGGCGCGGACGGGCGCGTCTACCCCTGGGGCGACGTCCCGAGGCGCGACCGGGCCAACTTCGGCGGCGCGGCCGGTGCGACGCCGGCCGGGAGCTTCGACTGTCCGGAATGCCCGTTCGGCCTGAGCGACATGAGCGGCAACGTATGGGAGCTGACCCGCAGCCCGTATCAGCCCTACCCCTACGACGAGAACGACGACGCGCGCGACCTCGCGGCCGATGCGCTCTTCGTCATGCGCGGCGGCTCGTTCACGGATCCTGAGGGCAACGTGCGCGCCGCCGTCCGGGGTGGCGCAGACCCCGGCGTGCGCCGGCCGTTCATCGGCTTCCGGCTGGTCATCTCGCCCCCGCCGTGACGCCGCCGGCCCCAACCACCTGGCCGTCAAGCGTCAGCATCCGGAACAGATCCGCCATGCCGTCACTATAGCGCAAAACCGTGCGGCGATCACACGTTGCTCGACGCGCCGTGAGCATCCCGGGCGAGAGGTCGACGCTGTCGACATGGGTGCGACTGCCCCCGCGGTCAGGATGGCGCCGTGGACGAGTCATTCAACCGCGCGAGCAGCTCCGGATCGACGTGCCGCTTCACCGTCCGGCGGTCGAGCTCCAGGCGGCGGGCTGTCTCCTGGTAGCTCCCGGTACGCGCATAGGCCAGGGTGCAGTAGCGCCGGAGAAGCTCCTCCGCGGTGAGGCTCCCCTCCCCCAGCGCCGCCGCGAGATCGCCGGCCGGAGCCCGCTGCGGCGCCGCCGGTGGGCGGTACTCCTTGCGCACGAGCACGTTGCGGACGCACTGCTCCAGCTCACGGACGTTGCCGGGCCAGGCATAGTCGGTACCCAGGTCGTGCTCGACGCAGGCCAGCACCTCGTCGGCGAGCTCCGCGGCGCCCTCGGCGCCCACGACCCGTTCGCAAACGAACACCACCAGGTTGCGCAGCTCCCCGGGGGCTTCGCGAAGCTGCTCCTGCAGCGACGGCGTGACGATCAGGTCCGAGCACAGCCTGTAGTAGAGGTCCTCACGGAACCGACCGGCCCGCATCTCGGCCGCGAGGTCGCGGTTCGTGGCGGCGATCAGCTTTCCCTGAAACGCGCGCGGGGTGGTCTCCCCGATGCGCGAGAACTCACGCGTCTGGAGCACGCGGAGCAGCTTGACCTGGATCGCGGCATCGATCTCCCCGACCTCGTCGAGCAGCACCGCGCCGAACGGCGGGCACGCCTCGAGCCAGCCGACGCGGTCCTGGACCGCGCCGGTGAACGCGCCTTTGCGGTGACCGAACAGCTCCGATTCGATGAGCGTGGGCGAGAGCGCGGACACGTTGAGCGCGTGGAACGCCCCGTCGAGGGTCGCCATGAACGTCTCCCGCTCGGCGTCGAACGGGATGTAGCGCGACAGGCCGATCGCGCGCGCGACGAGCTCCTTGCCGGTTCCCGAAGGGCCCGTGATCAAGGTCGTGACGTCGTGCATCCGGTCGTGGAGCAAGCGCCAGTAGCGTCGCATGTCGTGGGTGAAGATGGACTCCCAGACCGCGGCGCGCAGCCGGGCCGCGGGCGCGGACGCCCCGACGATGTGGCGGTGGATGAGGTGGAAGGCGCGCCGGACCTGATAGAAGCAGGCGAACAGGTGCGCCGCATCGACGCGCTGGGGAAGCGGCAGCCGCTCCGCGGGCAGGAAGTGGTCGAGATCGCGACGGAACGACCGGTAGCACGGCACCCGCCGCCGGGCGCGTTCCGGGTCGAGATGAATCTCGTGCAGCGAGTCGGCGTAGCGCTGGTAGAGCGTGAAGATGACGACCGCGGCGTAGAGACGCAACTCGTCGGGGGACGCGATCCTGCGCCGCAGCAGATGGTCGCGGGCGCCGCGCGCCGCGCGCTCGGCGACGACGCCGATCCTCGCCAGGGCGGAGTTCTCCGCCCCCGGCTCGGTGCGCAGGCTCCAGACCGCGCCGGCGGGAGTGTGATCCGGACCGAGGATCGTCCGTTCCCCCTGGACGAACGCCGGCGAGAAGGGATTGCAGTCGGCCAGCCGCGCCAGCGACTCGATGGCGCGGCGTTCCTCGGCTCGGAAGAGCGGCATGTTCCGCAGCGGCGGGGCCGGCGGGCAGGACGGCGGCAACCGCCGTGCCCAACGGCTCGTCGTGTGTCCTCCCGGCTACGGCAGCGGCACGAGCTGCGGCAGCACGTAGGCGAACATCATCGTCACGATCCCCATGAACACGGCCAGGATGATGCTGTGCCGGAGCGTGATCCGGAACAGCCGGCCCTCCTCGGACGACGCCATGCCGGTGGCGGCCACCGCGACCGCGATGCTCTGCAGCGAGATCATCTTGCCCATGACCCCGGTGGCCGCGTTGGTCGAGGTGGTCAGGATCGGATTCAGCTCGAGCGTGTTGGCGGTCACCGTCTGCAGCGTGCCGAAGAGCGCGTTCGACGCCGTGTCGCTGCCGGTCAGAAAGACCCCCGTCCAGCCGAGCATCGCGCTGAAGAACGGGAACACCGCACCGGTGGCCGCGAAGGCGAGCCCCAGGGTGGTGGTCATGCCGGCGTAGTTCATCACGTAGGCCACCGCGAGCACCGAGGCGATGGTCAGCAGCGGCATCCTCAACTGCGTCAGCACCGCCTTGACGATCCCGACGAAGCGGGCCGGCGACAGGCCGAGGACGAGAGACGCCGCGAAGGCGGCCAGGAAGCAGGACGTGCCGGCGGCCGAGAGCCAGTTGAAGTTGTAGGACGCGCCGTAGGGCAACGCCTCCGGCGTCAGCGGCGGCAGGCGCATGATCGTGTTGTGCAGCCCCGGCACGTCGAACTGCACGCTGACCACGTTCAGCGCGCCCTGGATCGGCGGATAGCGCCACGCCAGGACGAAGACGACGAGCAGGATGTACGGCACCCAAGCCCCGACGAGCTCGCCGGTTGTGTAGGTCTTGTGCTGCTTGACGACCTCGACGTCGCCCTCGAGCCGGAACACCTGCGCCGGCTTCCAGACCTTCATCACCAGCACCATCGCCACCAGGGCCGCGATCGCGGCCAGGATGGCCGCCACCTCCGGCCCGAGGCTGTTGGACACCAGGATCAGCACGCCCGCGAAGGCGAGCGAGCAGGCCGCGATGGGCGGCAGCACCTCGGCCGAGCGCTTGACACCGGACATGACGACGACCATGTAGGCCGGGATGACGATGGCGATCAGGCCGCACAGGCGTCCGGTCATCGAGCTCAGCGCGGCCTCCGGCAGGCCGGTGACGTTGGCCAGCGTGACCACGGGGATGCCGAGGGACCCGAAGGCGACCGGCGCGGTGTTGGCGAGCAGGCAGATGAACGCCGCGTAGAAGGGGGGAAAGCCGAGCCCGGTGAGCATCGCGGCGGCCACCGCCACCGGCGTGCCGAATCCGGCCGCGCCCTCGATGAACGCGCCGAACGCGAAGCCGATCAGCACCGCCTGCAGGCGGCGGTCGTCGGAGAGGGCGCCGATGGAGTCCTTGATGATCTCGAACTTGCCGGTCTCGAGCGTCACCCGGTAGAGGATGAGCGACGCGATGACGATCCAGCCGATGGGAAACAGTCCGAACGCCGCGCCGTTGACCATCGACGCGGCAGCCTGCGGGACCGGCATGCCGTAGACGCCGATCGCCAGGACGAGCGCGGCGCCGAGCCCGCTCAGGCCGGCTACCCAACTGGGTTTCCGCCTGACCCCCAGCAGGTAGAAGAGAACGCCCAGCGGGATGGCCGAGATGAGCGTCGAGTAGACGAGGCTGTCAGCGACGGGCGTGTAGTTGTGTTCCCACATGCGGCGAGACTGTAGCACACGATCGCCGTTCCGCCGGCCTGCAATCGCCGGCCGCCGGCGACTGCTATGCTACGCACGTTCCCGTTTACGCGGAGCACTCACAGATGTCCAAACGCTACTGGCTGATGAAATGCGAGCCGGCCGCCTACGCGATCGACGACCTGGAACGCGACGGCCGGACCTGCTGGGAAGGGGTGCGCAACTTCCAGGCGCGCAACTTCATGCGCGACGTGATGCAGGAAGGTGACGGCGTCCTGTTCTACGCGTCGAACGCGGAACCGTCGGGGGTCAGCGGGCTCGCCTCCATCTGCCGTACCGGCTACCCCGACCACTACGCCTGGCAGGCCGGCCACAAGTACTTCGACGCCCGCAGCACGGAGGCCAAGCCGGTCTGGTACATGGTGGACATCGCGTTCGTCGAGCGATTCCCCGCCACGATCTCACTCGCGACCCTGAAGAAGACGCCGGGCCTCGAGGAGATGATGGTGACGAAGAAGGGCAGCCGCCTGTCCGTCCAGCCGGTTACCCCGGCCGAGTACGACATAGTGACCGCACTCGGCCGGGGCACGCGAGGGTGAGACGCCCGCCGTTCAGTTGGCGTCGGCCTCCTGGGTCGGCGGCGTGTCGATGGCCTTGAGCACCTCGCGGGTCAGGCTCCAGCGGTCGAAGCCCTGGCGCCCGTAGTCGAGCCCGCGCCGCACGATGACGAGGTCGTGCGTCGGCACGATGACCACGTACTGCCCGCGGTTGCCCGACGTGGAGTACGCGGACTTCGGCACGTCGGTGCGCCCGTCCGGCACCAGCCAGAACTGCCCGCCGTAGAAGTTGCCGGTCTCGGCCGTGGCGGGGGCCGGGGTGCGGACGAAATCGATCCAGTCCTCGGCGACGAGCCGCTCGCCGTTCCAGACGCCGCCCTGCAGGTAGAGCAGGCCGAAGCGGGCCAGGTCGCGCGCGTTCGTGTAGACTTGGCTGCTCAGGATGAAGTCGCCGAAGCGGTCCGTGCTGACCAGCGTGTTGCGCATCCCGATCTTGTCCAGCAGCCGCCGCCGCGGGAACTCGCGGTAGGCCTTGTCGCTGCCGAGAGCGCGCTTCATGGCGTAGACGCCGAGCAGCGTGTCGTAGTTCTCGTAGTCCCAGTTCGTGCCCGGCTCGCGGATCGCGCCCCGACTGCGGGCGCCGATTACCGAGCTGGTGCCGGCCCAGTACGACAGCCCCGACCCGATGGCGTACTCCCGCCCGGAGTTGTCGACCGGCTCGAGGCCGCTCGACATGTTGAGAACGTGCCGGAGGGTGATCTCCGAGCGGGGATCCTGGTCCGGCGCCGCCGCCGCGGGGAAGAAGTCGTAGCCGAGCGGCTCGTCGAGCTTCAGCTTCCCTTCGTCGACCAGCATCCCCATCAGCGTCGAGGCGATGCTCTTGGCCGTCGACCAGGTCCGCGTCCGCGTCGTCATGTCGACCCCCGGCGCGTACCGCTCGTGGACGATCTCGCCCTGATGGACGACGAGCAGGCTCAGCGTCACCTGCTCCGGCGACTCGCGGTCGAACGCCCAGTCGGAGGCCGCCTGCAGCGCCGCCGCGTCGACGTGGGCCGGGAGCGGCTGCTCCTCGACCTTGTCGCCGTCCGGCCAGGCGATCCCGGCTGCATCGCCCGCCGGGTACGGCAGCTCCAGGATCGGCAGGCCATCGATGTCGTCCAGCGTCTGGTCGGGCGCGAGTATCACGCAGCCGACTCCCTCGCGGAACGCGGCCCGCATCTTCGGCGCGCCGTGCCCGTTGCCGATCACGACCGCCTTGCGTGCCGTGTCGACCTCGTAGTCGCCGCCCTCGGGCGTCCCGACCGGCTCCGGCAGGAACGCCAGCTCCTGCGCGAAGACCTGCTCGATCGTCCGGTTCGACGTGAACAGGCCGTTGCACATGAAGATGGCCTGCTGCCCCTGGCGAACCATCCGCCGCTGCGTCTGCCAGTAATCGTAGGTTTCCTTCTGTTGCGCGCCGGCGATGCCGCCGAACAGCAGCGTGCCCGCGACCGCCGTGGCCAGAACGTTTCTCATCGTTGCCTCCATCCAGACGGCGCCGCGACGGCCGGGCGGCCGCCGGACCCGCTGGCATTCCCAATCCCTCGTACGGTTCGTCGCGCCCATTCTACGCCGTGACACGCCCGCCCGTGCACCCGAGGTCGGCTCACCGCTCCAAGGCGACACGGGGCAGCGCCCGTCTTCCGAACCTCGCCATCCACGGTTGAACACGTGCATCGAACTGACTATGCTGAGATCAATCCCGACACCCCCGTCAGAGGAGCAACAGGATGCCCCGCCCAGCCGACGCCGACATCGTTACCTACGGCTCGCAATCGTCTCTGGTCAGGCCGCCGCTCGCGCCGGAGTTCCCCGGTTGCCGGCCGTTCCGCTTGACAAGGGAAGACGTCGACGCCTACGACGGCCACTTCGAGTACTGGGACGCCCACACGGAGACCGCCTGGAAGGTGTGCGAACCGACCGGGCGCGCGCACGAGCAACCGTCGCAGCGCCTCGCCGGCCAGGCCCACGTAATCGCCGCCGTGCGCGGAGCCCCCATCGAGTGCTACGGAACGATGGACCTGATCCTGCACGACGAAGGAGACCGGAGGCGGAGCATTCTGCAGGCGGACCAGGTGGTGTACCTGAATCCCGGCCGCGCCCGGCTACCCGCGTCCGCGGGCCTCGTGATCGGCGAGCACGATCTGCCGGACGTGGTGGTCGAGGTGGATCACACCACCGACGTGCGGCGCGGCAAGTTGGGCCTGTACGAGGCCTGGGGATTCCCCGAGGTGTGGGTGGAGGTCCCCGACCGGACGTCGCCGAACCGGCCCGCCGGCCGCGCACCCGGACTGACCGTCCACCTGCTCGCGGATGACCGCTACCGGACAACGACCGTCAGCCGCGCGTTTCCCGGCTGGACCGCGGCGGAGATCCACAAGGCCATGAACGAGCCGTTGCCGTCCGCGGTCACCACCCGGGTACTCGAACGCGTCGGCCGCGCCCTGGGCGCGCGCGACGGCACCGGCCCCGACGACACGCCGTGGCTGCGCCGGCAGCGCGAAGAAGGCCGACTCGAAGGACGTGCACGGCTCCTCAATGTGGTCATTCGCAAGACGCTGGCGTCACGAGGTATCCTCGCCGCTGTTGCCACCCTCGACGCGCGCGACTTGGCAGGACTGACTGACGACGACGTCATGGACGCCCTGCTGGCGTGCAGGGACGCCGCAGACTTCCGCGTTCGACTGCGGCGACGCCGACGCTGATAGTCGCGAATAGCCGACGCCTTCGGCTCCGATCGAGATGCCCGCGCGCCGGTCAATAGTCCTCGGCGCGCAGAGACGCACGCATGATCTCCCGGTCGTTGCGGTGCACGATGTGGCCGTTCGCGTAGGCGGGGTGGGACCAGTTGATCACGCGCGCGGCAATCCGGCCGTGCGGCGTGCGGGTGCCGGAGCTGCCGGTGGGCTCGATCAGCCGGGTGCGGCTCAGCTCGACGTAGCCCTCCGGGGTGAACTGCGCGGTCATCAGAAAGCCGTCGTCGTTGTTGACGAAGTAGCGATCCTCGTGGCGCACCAGGAACGCGGTCGCCCAGCGCGCCTGCGCGGTCATGTCCGGGCTCATCCAGAGGCGCTCGCCGGTCCGCGCGTCGAGCGCCCGCAACTCGCCGTAGCTGTCGACGCCGTAGACGTGGTCGCCGATGATGATCGGGGTCGTGACCATCGCGTGAATGGTGTCGGTGTCTCCCGGGAGCTCGCTCCGGCTCTGCCCCTGCCACAGATGGGTCGCGGCCGGCCGGTCCTGGCTGAGCCGCATCATCATCGAGCCGTTGAAGAACTGCGAGACCAGCAGGTAGTCTCCGCTGCGCACCGGCGTGGCGACCGTCACGCCCATCGAGACGTCCCACGGCTGCTCCCAGTAGAGCTCGCCGGTCTCCGGATCGAGCGACGCCAGCGCGAGCGGATGCCAGACGATGAGCTGCCGCACGCCGCCCGCCTCGTAGATGACCGGCTGCGCGTAGCCCATCTCCGTGCCGGTCTCTATGGCCCGCCAGATCTCCTCGCCGGTGTGCTTGTCGAACGCCATGACCAGCGCGTCGGGCTCGCCGCCGACCACCGTGATGAGCCGGTCGCCGTCGACCAGCGGCGCGCTGACGATGCCCCAGACCGGCACGCTCGTGTCGTACTCGGCGACGTAGTCCTTCTCCCACAGCACGCGGCCGGTCTCGACGTCGAAGCAGAACAGCCGCCCCGTGCCGCCGACGATGTAGACCCGGTCGCCGTCGACGGTCGGCGTGGCGCGCGGACCGACGGCGTAGGCGACCGACAGCATCCGGTAGCTGGTCTGCCACTCGTGTGTCCAGAGCACCTCGCCGGTCTGCTCGTCGAGCGCCAGGGCGCGCTCGGTTCCGTCCAGGGTGCGCGACTCCGGATCCTCCATCCAGTCGGTGATGAAGATGCGTCCGTCGGCAACCGCCGGACCGGAGTACCCCGACCGGATGGGCGTGCGCCACGCGACGCGCAACTCCTCCGGCAGTTCCTCGACGATCCCGGTTTCGCTCCAGACGGCGAGCCGGTCCGCACCGCGCCACTGCGGCCAGTCCTCCGCCGAAACGGTCACCACTGCCCCCGCCGCGACAGCCGCCGCAACGACGAGACTCAGGATGTTGCGCACCAGCTTTCCTCCGTGCTCCGCGGTATCGCGGTGCTGCCGGCCGGCGCCACGACCGGCCCGTTCCAATGTCACCACCGACCGGCCTTCGCCGATAACCTCTGTCAGTCGCGGCCCGCTTCGGCCGCCGCGCGGGCGTCCTCCTCCAGAATGCGCGCCCCGCCGAGGATGCCGCGGAACGAGTAGTTCGCCTCGTGACAGGCGTACTCGTAGACCCTGTCGCGGGTGGCCGGCCAGACGTACTCGCCGCTCCAGGGCGCCGTCCAGACGGAGGGGTCGTCCACGGTGAACTGGTACAACAGCGCGTCGGGGGCAATTCGCGTGAACCGCTCCACGACGTGCAGGTTGCGCGATGCCCCGCCGAGGGCCGGCGTGTCGTTGAAGTTGGTGGTGTCGACGACCAGGGTATCGCCTTCCCAGTGACCCACCGAGTCGCCGAGCCAGCTCCGGATCTCGGGCGGCGCGTGCTCCTGGTTCATCCGCACGACGCGGGCGTCGTGGACCATCTCGACGTGGATCAGGACGTAGTCCTCGGTCTGCACGATCTTCTTCAGGTTGTTGTAGAGCACCGGCAGCATCGGCGGGCCACCCACCGATCCGAACCCGAGAAGACAACGCTCGGCGAGCGGGCGAATTTCGGGGTCGTCGTAGGGGCCGGGCGCGTCGAGGTCGTCCTCGAGCCACCACGCGGTGCCGGTGTTCGGGCGGAAGAAGCGGGCCCGTTCCGCCGCGCGCGCCCGCGCCGCGTCGGTCAGGGAAGGCCGGCGGCCGTCCGGCGGATCCGTGATGATCGACGTTCGCCACTCGCCGTCGATTTGGAAGACGCCGGTGCCGCGATCGACCCAGAACGTGTTGTAGCCGCCGACGTTGCCCGCAGCGCCGCCCGAGCCGTCCCCGCCGACCGGCGGCGCCACCTGTGCCGTCTCCTGCTCGCCGCTCTCGGCGAGGCGCGCCGCGCGCCGCTCGTCGGACCCGCTCGGGGCGATGCTGAACAGCGTCCGGAGCGCGCCGGGATCGGACGCGACGAGCGCCGCCTCCTCGGCCGTGAGGGTCCCTCGCGCGCCGAAGCGCCGCGGGCGCTGCAGGGGCGTCAGCGTGGCCGTGTCGTAGGTACCCGACAGATCGGGCCTGCCGCCCGGCGTGCGCGGCATCCCGTCCTGCCCCGCGGCCACCGCCGGCCACGCCAGCCCCAACGCGAGACACGCAGCGACGAATCGACTGGTCATCGTCTCCTCCCGCACTCGAAACGGGCGCACCGCGGACTGCGCGGCGCGCCCTCCTCCATCCGCCGGCTAGCGGCCGGCCGCCGCGGCCTCCGCCGCCAGCTCCTTCTCGCGCGCCCCGGCCATGATGTTGTAGAGGCCGTAGTTCCCCTCGTGGCAGGCGTACTCGAAGATCGGCTGATCGTTCTTCGTCATCGGGATCCGGTAGGTCCACGGCTGCTCCCAGGCGTTCGGATCCTCGACGGTCACGTCATACAACAACGTCCCCTCGGACACCCGCGTGAAGCGCTCGACGAGGTTCAGCGCCGAGGTGGTGACGCCGCGGCGGAAGCTGGTCTCGCGCAGGAAGTTGCGCGTCTCGACGACCAGCGTGTCGCCCTCCCAGTGTCCGCGCGAATCGCCCATCCACTGCCGCAGATCGCCCGGCAGGTGCGACCGCCCATCGAGCGGGATCACGCGCGAGCTGTGGACCATCTCGTTCAGCAGCACGACGTGGTCCTCGGTCTGGAACACCTGCACGTTCTGGTTGTAGCCGCCCGGCGTCATCGGCGGCCCGGAGTTGAAGCCGAGGATGCAGCGGACCGCGAACATGCCCGAGCCGAGCGTGTCGAGGAAGCCGCCGGGGGTCGGCTCGTGGCGATTGACGCCTTCGCGGGCCCGCATCTCCGCGTCCAGCTTGGCCTGCGCGATGTCGTTGAGCGGCGGAACACGGCCGGTGGGCGGGTCGATGACCAGTGACGTCTGGTTGGTCGCGGCCACCGTGTCTCCGGGATCGAACCAGAACTGGTTGTAGTTGCCCACCCCGTCCGCGGGCTCGATGGTGTCCCGGATCTCGAAAGCGGCCAGCCGGTCGGCCTCGAACTGCGCGGCTTCCTCTTCGGTGAAGAAAGCCTGATCCGCCAGAGCCTCCGGCCGCTCGAACGGCGTGAGCGTGCGGAAGTCCCAGACGCCGTTCAGATCCGGAGCGCCCCATGCGGTGCGCGGGGGGGCCTCCTCGGCCGCGTCCTGGGCGCGCACCGCCGCGGGCGCGAGCGTCAGGACGAGGGCGACGACGACCGCGACCGACGACGCGAGCACTCGATTGGCCACTGTGGACCTTCCTTTCTGCGACCCGCCCGAGTCCGGGTCATGCATTTCGCCGATGTCGTGCAATCCTGACCTGAAACAAACCGTCGCTCAAGTGTTTCCCGCTCGAATGATCTGTCGAAACCGCCCGACGGCCGCTACTGCCCGTCGAAGACGTACTGCACCACGGACTGCAACCGCCCCGGCTCCGCAGCGAAGTCCCTGAGCCGCACCGGAACCGCATAGGCCCCGACCACCTCGTCGACGGACTGCCCTGCCGCCTGCCCCGCCTTCGCCGCGTCGACGATGCCGTTGTAGAACGTGCTGTAGTTCACCAGATCGTCCCACACCAGCGTCTCGTCGTTGTGGCCCGGGACGATGATGTCCACGTCCGGGATCCCCGCGACCGCCTTCCTCAGGGTCTCGCCGAATTCGAGCGCGCTGCCGTTGCCGTTCGCCACGTCGAGGAAGGGCAACCCCTTGCGGGCGAACATGTCGCCGGTGTGCAGGGTGCGTGCGTCGCGGAACACGACCCAGGTATCGCCGTCGGTGTGCCCGCGGCCGAAGTAGTAGAGATCGACCGCGTCCGGACCGTCGAACAGCGTCATCCGGTCCGCGAACGTGGTCTGCGGCAGGTACTTGGCGTTGTCGCCCTTGAACGCGTCGCAGTTGGTAACCGGCTCGCAGGTCTCGCGGGACATCTGCGCCGCGGTGTTCTCGTGCACCACGATGTTCACGGTGTCGGAGAACTCGACGTTGCCCCCGCTGTGGTCGTAGTGGGTATGGGTGTTGATGATCGTCGTGACCGGCTTCGGGGTGATCTTCGCGATCTCCGCCAGGATGTCCTGCCCGTAGCCGTAGATCTTCGTGTCGACCAGGGTCACGCCGGACGCGGTGAGGAAGACGGCCGTGTTGCCGCCGCTGCGCATGCCCTGCTCGGCCGGGTCGTTGGCGAGCATGTAGAGGTTGTGCGCCACCTCGTGCAGCACGAGGTTGGCGCGCGGCTCCTCGGCCGGCTCCTGCGCCACGTTGGCGGCCACCGTCGCCAGGACGCCCGCCGCGGTCACGACTCCAAGACAGACCATACGTCGCATCGCTACCTCCATCGGCTCGTTCACGGATCCGCTTCGACTCTCGCTGTCGTCCCCCCCGCGGACCGGTCGTGACGGTGACCGACCGTGGTCCCCAGATCCTACCGCTCGCGACCCGCGGAAACCATCCCCTGCGAACCGATTCGCAGGTCCCCCTGCGCGAACGGCCCGGCATCCGGCCCCGGGGGCGCCGCCGATGCGACCCCGCGGCCGACGGCGTCGATTCTCAGATATAGTGCGGGGAATACGGCGTTTTCGGGAGGCTGGCATGACGAAAGGCAACGGACAGTCGCGACGCACGTTCGTCAAGCAGGTGGGCGCCGCCGCCGGCGCGGTCGCCCTTTCGTCCACCACCATGGCGGAGGCGGGCCGGCCGATCCCCCAGCTTCCCGCGGAGACGCCCCGGTCCGTGCATCCGACGCTCAACCGCAGGGCGCGCGGCTGGCTCCGCTTCCTGTGGGAGAAGGCGACCACCCCGGACGACTGGAGCGCCGACGGCGTCCCGCACATGTGGTGGGACCGCTACTCGAACCCGGTCGTCACCAGCTACGGGCGCTTCGACCTGCACAACTCCTCGTACGCCCTGCTGCTCATGGCGGACGAGACGCCGGCGTGGCGCGAGGTCTACACGCGGATCGCGGACGGGCTCGCCAGCCGCTACCCCACCTACTGGGGCGCAATCGACTGGCTGACGCAGATCGGCGACGACCCGCGGCGGGCAAACTATCCCCCGCACGTCATGCGGATGATCCCCGAGCGTCTCCGGGGCAACTACAACCGCATCGGCTGGACGGCGAACGGCATCGAGCCCTGGGGCCTCGCTCGCGATCCGATCGGCGCGGAGGGCAACCTCTTCTTCCGGGGCTGGTTCAACCTCGTGCTCGGCATCTACCGCTACATCTCGGGCGACGACAAGTACGAACGGCCCTTCGAGGTCACCGGCTACGGCGACGAAGTGTTCGAGTGGGACCAGCACCGCATCGCGGCGCTGCTCGAGCGGCAGTACCGCGAGCGCCCGGAAGGTCCGCAGTGCGAGAACACCAAGATCTGGTTCCCCTGCAACGGCGCCGCGGGCCTCGGGCTGTACCTGTACGACAGCATCCACGGCCGCTCGACGCACCGGCCCGTGCAGGGCTGGCTGGAGTACGCGCGGGAGAATTTCCTGGGGATCGGGAACGACGGCAGGCTGGAATGGGTCACCAGCTACTACGACCCGATCGTCAACCACAAGGCCAACGGCGGCCCCGGAGCGGGGGTCGGAACCGCGTTCCTGCTGCTGCCGCAGGATCGGGAGCTGGCCACGTACATGTACGAATCGGCGGCCAACGCCCTGGGCTGGAACGACCCGCGGGTCGAGATCCGCGCGTCGCAGCCCGGGCTGGTCCTGGCCCGCGAGCTCGGCGACCACACCGCGGTTGCGCGGCTGCGGGCGGCGGCCGAGCGGGAGTACGACCCCCGCTTCTTCGGCGACGACGACGAGATGTTCGGCTGGTGGTTCGGCTTCGACGAGGCCTATCCGCGGGGGCAGCGCAGCGCCAGCATGATGGTGTCCGAGGTCGGCCTGGGCGACGCCTGGTTCCGGGCCTTCGAAGCGCCGCACCTGGACAAGTTCGACGCGCCCACCGTGGAAGGCGTCGACTTTCCCGCGCTCGGCGTCTATCAGGCGTGGAACGATACGGCGAGCGGTGCGCTGCACGTCGGCACCTACGCCGCCGCACGGGACCGCCGCGGGCTGGACACGAGCTGGCGCGTCACCAACCTGCCGAACACCGACGACGTCTTCATCCTGTGCGACGGCGAGCCTTTCCGGCGGTTCAGCGTCGACGGACCGAACGCCATCCGTCTGGACACCACCATCGACATGCGGCACTACCAGATCTTCACCGGCTATCGGGGACCGGGGGAACGGACCGCCGAAGCCCGCCGGCGGGAACGGCCGGCCCACGGCCCGACGGCAGCGGGGCCGGGCGCGGCGGCGGAAGGCCCGGCGGCGAGCCGGCCGGCGCCGAACGCAGGCAACGCCACGAACAGCTTCTCTCCGAACGGGCCGAGCTGCCCCTGCTGCGTGGCGTAGGTGTCGTCCCTGTCGCCGCGGCGCCCGGCGCTCGGACCCGAGACCGTGAACCGCGCGCGCCGATTCTGCGTCCATACCGAGAGCAGGAGGCGCATTCATGATTCTGACCACAACGCCCGGCATCGAAGGCAGGACCATCCGCGACTACCGCGGCGTGGTCACCGGGGAGGCCATCGTCGGCGCGAACATCTTCAAGGACTTCTTCGCGGGCATCCGGGACATCGTCGGCGGCCGCTCCGCGGCCTACGAACAGGAGCTGCAGAAGGCGCGCGACCTCGCCTTCCGGGAACTGGAGGACGCGGCGCTGCGCCAGGGCGCGAACGCCGTCGTGGGCATCGACCTCGACTATGAAGTGGTCGGACAGGGCGGAAGCATGCTCATGGTGACGATCAGCGGCACCGCGGTCACGATCGGCTGACGGATTCCGGGCCCGCCGCCGGCTCCCGGCCGATGCCCGCCCGTCGACGGCGGCCTGCATCGACACGGCCATTCCCGTGTTCTACACTGTGCCGCGCGCAGCAATGGGAACGCCCGGTTGCGACGGGCGGCAGGCGCTGCCCTCGACAGCGGAAGCTGACGACAGCCGATGATCCTGGCGAACCGGCACATCGACACCGGCGACGGGCCCTTCCACGCCACGCTGCGCATCAAGCCCGCTTCCCGCATCGACCTCATCGACGTACGGGGCACTCTGCGCGAGGAGTTCGGATCCGATTTCACGCGGTATCCGAAGGCGTTCTACATCTCGGACCACACCACGGCCGGCTACCTGGACCGGCGCCTCGCGGAGGTGCTGGAACACGACGGCGACAACATCCAGGACTATCTCCAGGTCTTCCAGAGGCTCTTTCCGCCCGAAGCGGGCTACGTCCACGACGAGCTGCACCTACGGACCGAGCTCTCCGACGAACAACGCGCGAGCGAACCCCGCAACGCGGACTCCCATCTGACGTTCATGGGCAGCGGGCTGCGCAACTGCGTGTCCTACGACCTGCGGGGCGACGAGCCGGTGTGGTTCGTGGAGCTGGACGGGGTCCACGTGGGCGGCACCCGCCAGCGGCGCACGACGGTCATCGCCTACAACCGCGAGGAGGACGTCGTCCGGATGCAGGTGCCGGTGCCCGCGTCGCGGCACTCCATCGACGCGCAGAACCTGCGCGACCCGCATCTCGGCTTCATCGACCGGTTGCAGGGTCTGGCCCGCGAGCATGCCGTCGCCTTCGGCCGCTTCGACGTGTCGCTGCCCGCGGACGAGCGCCACGCCGGCCTGACCGTCAACGAATACGAAACCCTGCTGATGACCCACGACCTGCGCGAGGTCCTCGGCAATCCCCTGCGCTTCATGGCGCAGATGGGCAAAATGGGCAAGGAGGCGCTCCAGGCGCCCCGAACCATTCCCGCCCGGGCGCTCAACTACGCGCAGTACGACGCGGTCCAGCTCTTCAACGAGCTCATGGATCGCGTGGGCGTGCGCCGCTCGGTGGTCGAGCGCCTGGTGAACCGGGCTCTGGCGGTCCCCGTCTCGCACTTCCTGCGGATGAAGCGGGGGATCAGTCTGCCCATCCTCGACCGTAGCGGCGACGGGGTCGGCGAGATCGGCTGGGGCACCTATCAGAGCCCGATCCTGGTCCAGTGGAAGGGCGCCGGCGGTCCCGCGCGGGCGCTGAACGTGAGGCTCGTTCGGTTCGTGTAGGTCCAACCGCCGCGGTTACCCTTCTCGCGACACGGATCGCGGCAACAAGGCGAGGGTTGCCGCAATCGATGGCAGGTTGTCCGGATCGAGCCACTCCCGCCGGACGAAGAAGCCCGTCACGACACGCGAGTCTATCCGTTCCGCTCCGGCGGCGTACTCCACGAGCAACTCCCTCTGCCGCCGGTAGAAGCGATGGGCGAGCGTAGCGGGATCCAGAATCCAGTACTCCTCCACCCCGTGCTGCTCGTACTCGGCGAACTTCGGCCCCACGTCGCGGTCCGCGGTGCGCGGGCTCAGGACCTCCACGACCAGATCCGGTGCTCCTTCGACGTGATTGTCACGGATCCCGGACCGGCGGGCGGCGCGGTAGAAGGCCAGATCGGGAAGGAACACGTTCCGCGAGCTCAGGCGCACGGCTACGGATTCGCGATAGAGAAAGCCGAGGCCATGGCGATGGACGTACCCGCGCAGTATCCAATCGAGAAAATTCAGCAGATTCGCATGGCGAATGGACACCGCCGCATGCACGAAGACCTCCCCGTCGATGAGGTCCGCGAAACGCTCCGGGTCGAGCCACTCGAGGAAGTCCTCCGCGGTGAGGAGTTCGCGTTCGAGGTCGGCGGCGACCGACACGCGTGTCGGCATAACCGTACTGTAGCACGCCGCGCGAAGAGGCCCGCCGGCAGGCTCGACGGGCCGATCCTGCCGGCGGGTACCCGTTGCGCCAACGCGTTCCGGCTCTGGTCGGCTGTGTCTGCGCCGGCGCTGTCTCTCCTGCGGCGCAGTCTCCTAGTCGATCGCGAAGCAGTAGAACAGACCCGCGCCGCCGGTGCTCACCAGGTTCTCCTGGCTGCAGCCGCGGCTGGGGTGGGTCGAGTTCCAGGAACTGTTGCCGCCGCCCTGCCGGTCGGAGTGGCCGACCTGCGCCGACCCCTCCCCGTTGCTCGTCCAGTTGCCGCAGGTGCGATCCTCGCCGGCCTGGAACGCCGTTCCGTCCGGGCGGGTTCCGGTGAGGATGTCGTGCTCGTTGGGCGAGTCGCCGACGCCGTTCACCGGATTGCCCTGCTCGGTCAGCGCGATCATCTTGCCGATGGCGTTTCCAATCCGCGCCTGGTCGAGCGTGTCGCCGTGGAGCCAGCCGAGATCGGCGGCGATCTGCCGCCGGGTGTCGTACGCGTACCAGGGGCCGGTGCCGACCCGGTCGCGGGCGTTGACAGCGTTCTCACCCTGCGTGCTGAGATACGCGCGCCACGTCGCATCGCCGCGCCCGGCCGCCGCGGCCAGCGACTGGCAGTGCGCGTCGGCGCCTTCCAGCCCGCCGAGGTTCGCGCCGTCGCCCAGCCCGACGCTGGTGACGAAGAACGTCATCTGCGGCGCTTCCTGCGCCGCTGCGGTGAACGACACTCCCGCGATTGCGGCGGCCAATACGATTGCGATCGCACCCATTCGAGCGTGCTGCCCATTCATGAAGTCCCTCCTCTTCTGCGTGGGTTTCGTGCTCTCCGATTCCAACGGCCGGAAGCCTGCGGCCGGGACCTGCGGCTACGTGCAGACGTCGCCGAGGTATCCGCCGCCGCCGCAGTAGCGCACGTCCTGAAGCTGCAGCAGGATGCCGTCCGGGTCCGTGAAGTACAGCTCCGGCGTGCCCTCCGGCGCGCCGCCCCGGTCCGGCATCCGCATGGTGACGTAGGCGGTGAGCGGCTCCGGCGGCCCCTGGGCGCCCGCGGCCCGCGGGCGGACGCCGAACTTCTCCAGCGTGGCCATCACTTCCTCGTGCTGGAAGTTCTCCATCGACATGCTCGCGTGGTGGATACGGGCGGGCCCGGGCCCCTGCGCCAGTGCGAGGAACTGCCGCCCCGAGCCGACCGACAGGAGCGGCAACGCACCCTGGTGGCGGGTGATCGGCATCCCGAACAGCCGCTGGTAGAAGTCGATGGACCGCTGCTGGTCCGAGACGAACACGGTGAAGTGGTTGATGTCCCGGAGCGCGATCAACCCGCCGCTGGAGGACGGTTCGGGATTCTCGCAAAGCTCGCCCAGGAGTCCTTCGCCACCGCAGTAGGTGGTGTCCTGAAGTTGTCCCACGACGCCGTCGGGATCACCGAAGTAGAGCTCGGGCGTGCCTTCCGGCGCGCCGCCGAACTCGGCCCCGCGCATCCGGATGCGCACCCGCCGCGGGGCGTTTCCGCCCCCCGGTTCGGCCGGCGCAACGCCGTTCTCGCCGAGGATGCCGACCAGCCGCTCGTCGTCGAAGTCGTCCACCGTCAGGCAGAAATGGCTGATGCCGGGCTGCACGTCGGGCCGACCGCCGCCCAGCGCGAGGAACTGTGGTCCGTCGCCGATACGCAGGATCAGCGTCCGCGCCTGCCGCGCCGCGATCGGCATCCCGAACAGGCCCTGGTAGAAGTCGAGCGACCGCCCGATGTCCGTGACGCTGATCGTCAGATGGTTCCAGGACCGCACCGGAATCGGCGGTCCGCTCGCCTGTCCGGCCGCAAGGCCGGTCCGCGGAAGGACGGCCGGCGCCGCCGCCAATGCGGCCAGCGATCCCATGAACGACCGGCGCGTCAGGCGTGAGTCGCCATTCCTGCGCCGAACGTCGGCGGCGGCGAGAATATCGTGCATGGCTCGGCTCCTGTCGAGAGGGGGACCCGGTGGCGTGGCGGTACATTATAGTCGCCTCGCCCGTGTCGCCCTCGCGCAGGACTTCGCAGGGCTCGTTCGCTGCCCGCGTCCGAATCGGCGGGCGTCGAGTGTCACCGCTCGCCTCACGGCGTCGAAGCGGCGGGCGAACCGGGGCGACCGGACGGCCCGGCATCGAGCGCCACCACGCTGCGCCGGGCACGCGAAGAAAGCGGTCCGCACGCTGGGGAAATCACATGGCGTACGCGTTCACTCCACCACCGGCCACGGAGACGCCGGAACGGGAGCAGGAAATCGGTCCCATAAGAGCGTTCGCCTGGCCGTGCCTTACGCCGCCACCCTGGGACTGATCGACGTCGCCTACTGCCTGGGTCTCGCCGAGATCTACGAGCCGAGCGTCCCGCCGGCGCGGGGCGCCACGCCTACTCGTAGTAGCGCCTGTACATCCCCCGCCGGAACAGGAACCCGCCGAGCGGCCCGAGCCAGGCGAGGACGTGGTACTTGTAGCCGAGGTCCATCAGCTCGATCAGGTTGCCGTCCATGTCCTTCGCAAAGAAGAACGAGTGGCCGCGCGGCGAGCGCTCGGGGCGGCTGACGACCTCGACCCCCTTGCTCACGAGGTAGTCGTACCACTTCTGCGTGTTGCGGACGTCGAAGGCGATGTGGGTCAGCCCGACCCGGTTCCAGGGGATGTCGACCGGCGGCTGCCGGGGCCGGAACTCGAAGATCTCCAGCACCGCGCCGCCCGGCACCCGGATCCAGCCCACCTTGCAACCCGGCGCCTCGGCGTCGACGCCGAAGAAGCTCCGCACGCGGTCCGGCGGCTGGTCGGCGACGCCCACGAGCGGACAGCGAAAGACGTCCCAGTAGAACTTCACCGCCGCGTTGAAGTCGGAAACGGTGATGCCGGCGTGGCTGAAGGATCGGGCTCTCACGACAGGCTCCTCAGGTCGGTCTCGGCGATGTGGTCGGCCACGCGCAGCGCCTGGGCCGCGATGGTCAGACCCGGGTTGACGGCGGCCGACGACGGAAAGAACGACGCGTCGACAACGAACAGGTTCTCGACGTCGTGCGAACGGCAGAGGGGATCGAGCACGGACGTGCGCGGGTCGGTCCCGAAGCACAGCGTTCCGCACTGGTGCGTGGTGTTCTTCGTCCTGTGCGAATGGGTCATGACGAGCCAGTAGCCGAGCCGGCGCAGGATCCGCCGCATCTTCCGCACCAGACGGCGGTGCGCGCGTCCGTTGTTGGGCCGGTACTCGAGGCGGATGCGGCCGTCCGTGTCGAGGGTGACGCGGTTGTCCCGGCGCGGAAGGTCCTCGGACAGGGCGAGCCAGTCGCTGCCGCGGGCCATCCAGACATCGTACGCCCCGACGGGCACCCAGGAGACCACGGTCTGCCCCATCACGCCGTGCGTCCGGCCCTGCGACTGGATCTGGCCGAGCGGGTAGCCCGTCTGCGGGCCCGCGAAGTAGAAGTCGTTGATCCCCACCGTCTTCTGGAACACCGCGTGGTTCAGCCGGAAGGGATGGAACCCCTGCATCATAGTCGCCAGGTGCGCCATGTAGCGGCGGCCGACCAGCCCCGACGAGTTCCCCAGCCCGTCCGGATGCCGGTCGCCGGCGGACCGCAGCAGCAGCGCGGCCGAGTTGACGGCCCCGCAGGCGACGACGACGAGCGGCGCCTCGACCCGCAGCGTCTCCCCGTCGCGCTCGACCTCCACCGCCTCGACGCGCCGGCCGCCCGGGCCGGTGAGCAGGCGCCGGGCGAACGCACGCGTCCAGAGCGTGACGTTCTCCTCCCCGGTCGCGGGCCGGATGCAACAGACCTCCGCCTCGCTCTTCGCGTGAAGCCGGCACGGGAACGAGTTGCAGGTGTTGCACAGGATGCAGCCGTCCGGCGCGCCCGGGTCGATCAGGCCGAGCGGGAGCGGCGACGGATGGAGACCCTGCCCGCGCAGCCGATCCACCGCCTCGGCGATCTCGGACGCGTGCGGAATCGGCGGGTGCGGATACGGTCCGCGCGGTGGCTCGGTAGGGTCGTGCCCGGTCTCGCCGTGCACCTGGTAGAGCCGCTCGGCCCGCTCGTAGTACGGCTCCAGCGTCGCGTAGTCGATGGGCCACGCCGGCGACACGCCGTCGAGGTGCGCCAGCGCCTCGAAGTCCTCCTTCCGCAGCCGGTAGAGGACGCTGCCCCAGAACTTCGTGTTGCCGCCGACGCAATAGTGGGTATACGGCAGGAACGGCCGGCCGTTGCGGTCGAGCCAGGTCTCCGTCGTGCGGTAGCGGAGGTGCTTCCAGACCGCCGTCGGATCCCAGTTCTCGGGCTCGCGCGGCACGAACCCGCCCCGCTCGGCGATGAGGATGCTCGCGCCGGTGGACGCCAGCGCCCGCGCCACGGTGCCGCCGCCGGCCCCGCTGCCGATGATGACGATGTCGAAGCGCTGTGGCATGGGGTTGGCCGTCAGGCGCCGGCGGTCGCGTAGATCCGTTCCATCAGGCGCTGATCCGCCATCGCCGCCTCCAGGCTCATCTCGGGAGGAACTCCGGTGCGGATCGACCGGGCGAAATCCCGGTACATCGCCTGGTAGCCGCGTATGTCGCGGAATCCGGGAAACAGCACTTCCGGCCACGCGCGCGCACGCCCCCGCACCACGACGAATCCGCCGTTCGACTCGAAAGTGACGATGCCGTCGCGGCCGAACAGCTTCGACAGGCGTACGCCGCGCAACAGCGACGGCACCTCGCGGGAGTAGTACAGCGACCCGGCCGCTCCGTTGTCGTAGCGGAATGCCGCCAGCATCGTCTTGGCGCGCACGTCCGGACCGCTCCGCGCGGGCGGCGGCCGGAAGCCGTGAATGGAATCGATTGCCGGCCCGAGGCTGTTGGCGATGTGCAGCCAGTGAATCCCCTCCTCGAAGAACGCGTCGCCGCCGGCCAGGGACTCGTCGTTCCGCCAGTCGCCGGCTCCCTTGAACTTGCGCGCCAGCGTCGTGAAGTGAGCCAGGATCAGCTCGCCGATCGCGCCCTCCGCCAACAGCCGGCGGAGGCAGACGGCCAGCGGCTTGTAGTGATCGTTCTCGCCCACCAGCACGACCCGGCCGGCGCGGTCGCGCGCCTCGCGGACCCGCTCGTAGTCGGCCATTCGCGGGAACGCCGGCTTCTCCACCAATACATGCTTCCCGGCGGCCAGCGCCCGGAGGGTCAGGTCGAGATGGAACTGCGGCGGCACCGCCACCACGACGGCGTCGACGCCCGGATCGTCGATGGCGGCGCCATAGTCGGCGTAGCTCCGGACTCCCCCGTGCCGCACCCGGTACGCCTCCGCCCTGGCCCCGTCGCGGCTGGCGTAGCTCGGAACGACATCGTCGCCGAGTCGCCGCAGGTGCCCGCTGTGGACCCCCGCGATGAAGCCGCAACCGAGAAACGCGACGTGGACGGTCGTCGGCACGGCGCCATTATCGGGTACCCGCCAATCGCGACGATGTAGACGGCACTCCATGAGGTCCGGGAATAAACGGCCGGCAGCGGCGGTCCGTCCAAGTGTGGACTCCTGTCCTGCCCGGTGGACACCGAGTTGCCGACGCGTGACACATGGGTCCGCCGCAGCGCCCGCGCAGTGCCCGCCACCGGCATTGTTTCGGAATCGATACCCGGCACGGCCCTTGCTTTCCAGATGCCAGCGTCCTGCTCTCGTCGGTTGGAGGTCTCGATGAAAACAACGCGTCGTCTTCCCATCGTCATCCTGATGACCGCCGGCATCGGCGCCGGTGTCGCGGCGGTTCCGGCGGCGGCGGAGTCCCAGGACCGCCGCCCGTCCGCAAGACCCTCGGGGCGTGCGGCAGCGCGCCCGCCCGGCCCTGGAGCACGCCCGATCCGCGCCGTGATTCCGGCCCGCTCGCCGTTCGTGGTCGGCCGCTTCTACCGCCCGTACGGTCTGTACGCCGGCTTCCACGATCCGTTCTTCGGACCGTACCCCTTCCCGTACGGCTATGCGCCCCATCTCTCCCCGTACTACGGCGGCTACGCCTACAGCAGCGCGGTCCGGCTCGAAGTCGAGCCGGAAGAGACGGAGGTCTACGTCGACGGGTACTACACGGGGATCGTGGACAGCTACGACGGGTTCCTGCAACGCCTGCGCCTGCCTCCCGGCGAGCACGAGATCGAGCTCTACCTGGAGGGCTACGAGAGCATCCGGCAGACGCTCTACCTGGCGCCCGGCGAGACCTACCGGATCCGTCACGAGATGCAGGCGCTTCAGGAGGGTGCGCCGCAACCGCCGCGGCCGGAGCCGATTGAGCCGCCGTCCACCGCCCTGGCCCCGGCGTCCGCCCCGCTGGTGCAACCCGCCGGCGTCGAGGAGTTCGGGATGCTGGTGGTGCGCTTCCGCCCGCTCGATGCCGTTCTGACGGTCGACGGCGAGCGCTGGGTGGGGCACGAGGGACTCGGGGAGCTCGTTCTCGATCTGGGCGCCGGCATCCACGACCTGGAAGTCGCCCGGGACGGTCACCGCACCTATCGGGCGGACGTCGAGGTGCTGCCCGGCGAGCAGACCGTCATCAACGTGAGTCTGCCCCGAACGGAGGAGCGCTGATGCAGGGTCCTGAAAGGAAGGATGGGAGAGCGACGATGCGGTGCAGTGCACGGTCCTTCGGACGAGGGTGGAGGGAAGATCGACACGGCCGTCTCCGGCGAGCGTGGCGCGGGCGTGGAGCCGTCCTCGCGATGGTCGCGTTGGCCGGCTGGTTCGGCGGCGCCACGGCGTCGGCGCAGGAGCCGGCGGCCGAGAGTCGCCTGACGGTGGAGAGGATCCGCAGCGGCCTTCTCGTTGCGCCGGACCTGAAGCTCACCAGCATCGACGGGGGTTCCGGTGCCGTGGCGGGGCTGTACGGGGGATTCATCACGGACCGCCGGCTGCTCGTCGGCGCCGGCGCCTACTGGTTGACGGACGGGCCGGCCGGGGTCGACATGGCGTACGGCGGAGGCCTCGTCGAGTGGTTCGCGAACCCCGGCGGGCGGGTGGATTTCAGCGTGCGGAGCCTGTTCGGGTTCGGTCGGGCAACCCTCGCCTCCACGGTCGAGACACCCGTCTTCGACGCGTTCCACGGGCGCGCGGGCCGTCTGACTTACGGCGGACCCGGTCACGGCCGGCACCGGGACCGCCGGTCGTACAAGGGCCGCCCGGCCTGGAACGACGACTTCGAGTGGCCGAGCTCGTTCACGTTCCGCCACCGCGAGGACTTCCTGATCGCGGACCCGCAACTGTCCGTGCACCTGAACGTGACCGACTGGCTGCGGATCGGGGGCGGCGCCGGCTATCGCTTCGTCGGGCGTGCCGGCTCCGAGGGTGACCGGCTGCAGGGACTCACGGCGAGCATCGGCCTGCAGTTGGGTCCGCCGTAGGAGCAGCCCGGTTCCGGCACGGTACTACCCCTCATCGGGAGCGGCAACCGTCCGCCGCTCCGCCGCCCCGCCTTGCCACGCAGCGCCTTCCGGCTCCCCACCGTGAACCGGAGCCCGACGACCCGCCGTCCCGAGGGCGGCAATCAGTCTACGCCTTCCCACCGCGGGAAAAGAGTGGCGCGCCAGTCCCGAGCGCGACAGAATAGGCGTTGGCGCGAACGCCAGTCAGTCTGGCGCGAACGCTGGCGAAGTGCTCCGTACCGGCGACAGGTACGATCGAAACGATAGAAGAGGAGTTCACCGCTGACCGAATGAAACCTACTTGCTCACGGTCGTAACGCGCGGGCCGGAATCCACGGGAGGAGGAACCGATGATGAAGCGACGCCTGGTCTGGTTGTTCGTCGTCACGGTGGCCGTCGGCGGTTGTGAGCAGCTCTCGCCCGAAATGCAACTGATCCACGACGCCGCCAACGCCCACGGCGGTGTCGAGGCGGTCGAGCAGGTCGCCACGCTGCGCATCGAGGGCAGCGGGAACAACTTCCGTCTGGGACAGAACCCGACGCCGGATGCGGCTCTCCCGCGGGCGGCGGTCGAGTCGTACACCGTCGAGGCCGATCTCCGGAACCACCGCATGCGGTGGGAGATTGCGAGCGCCAACTTCGCCGGACGGGTGAACACCGCGGTCACGGCGATGGACGGGGACGTGGCGTTCAACATCGGTCAGGAGGGCGCCCGGCGGGTGGCCGCGTGGGTCGCGAGAGACCGTCACGCCGAGTTCTACCATCATCCGCTGACGCTCCTCCAGGTCGCGTTGGTCGAGGTCGAGGAGGGGATGCCTCCAAGGGTCGGCAACCTGCGGCAGGAGGCAGGGAACGACGTCGCCGACATCACCACGCCTGACGGCAGCGAGCTCACGCTGCACGTCGATCCCGAGTCGCGGCACGTGGCGAGGATCGAGTCGACGGCGTACAACTCGAATCTGGGGGACATCGAGACGGCGACCGCGTTCCGGGACTATGCCGCCGCGGGCGGACTGCTGCTGCCCGGGGCGATCACCAGGACAATCGACCGCCAGCCCGTCACGTTCCTGCGAGTCAGTCACACGGTCGATGCGGACGTCGGCGATCTCGCCGCGCCGGCCGACGTCGCCTCGGCCCCGGAGCCCGGTCCGCCCGCCGCCAACGTAACGGACGAGGAGCTCGCCGACGGTGTCTGGCTGCTCGCCGGGCAATCCCATCACAGCGTGCTGATCGAGCTGGCCGAGAACGCGGTGCTGGTGGAGGCGCCGCAGCACGATGCGCGCACGCTGGCCGCCATCGCGCGGGCGCGCGAGCTGGTGCCGGACAAGCCGCTCAGCCACGTCGTCAACACCCACCACCACTTCGACCACTCGGGCGGCATTCGGGCGGCGGTGGCCGAGGGCCTGACCGTCATCACCCACGAAACGAATCGGGACCTCTTCGAAGAGCTGGCGTCCCGGCCGCACACCGTCGTGACCGATCATCTGGCCCAGCAGCCGGCGGAGCTGATGCTCGAGACGGTGGCCGGAGACGACACGCTCGAGCTCGGCGAAGGCCGCAGAACCATGCAGGTCTTCCGGATGGGAGACAATCCCCACGCCGACGGGACGCTGGTCGTCCATCTGCCGGGCGAGCGGATGCTCATCCAGGCCGACATGTTCATTCCCGGGGTCGGCGGCGAGTTCGCCCGGACCGCGGCGGCGCTGCTCGCGGCCATCGAGGAGCGCAATCTCCGGGTCGACCAGCTCGTACCGATTCACGGCGGGGTACTGCCGCTGAGCGCTCTGGAGGAAGCGGTGGAAGCGGGGAACTGACGCGACCCTGCGGTCGCATCGGAAGCTCCACCGGCACGGGACTGCGCCAACGGCCAACCGAGCCGGCGCCACCGACGGGATGAGGGGGAGCCCGCCTGCGACGCGAGCGCGGGCTCCCCGACCGAAGCAGCCGCGGGCTACTGTTCCTGGACGGCCTCCCGCTCCTCGGCCCGGTGACCGCCGAGAATCCCCTCCATTGCGATGTTGCCTTCGTGGCACGCGAACTCGAACACGGGATCGTCCGTCTTCTTCAGCGCGATGAGCGCGGTCCACGGGCGCGTCCAGTGCGTTGGATCGCTGAAGGTCAGCTCCCAGTGCAAGATGTCGGGGCCCACCCGGGTGAAGCGCTCCTCCAGGCGGAAGTTCTCGGCCGAGCCCATGAAGTTGCTGCTCTCCGAGTAGTTCGTCGTCTCCACAACCAGCGTATCGCCCTCCCAACGCGCGCGGGGGTCGCCCATCCATTGCCGGATCCGGTCGTCCAGATGCGGCTGTCCGTCGATCGGGATGATGCGGACGTCGTGGATCAGCTCCTTCAGGATCGCAAGGTTGTCCGGCGTCTGCACGAACTGGAAGTAGCTGTTGTAGCCGGCCCGAATCCGAGGCACGCCGTAGGTGATGCACCGATCGGAATTGCTCCGGTCCGTGTAGGAGTCGGCCGGATGGTCGCGTCGATACGCGCGCGCCGCGTCGGTTCTTGCCTGGGCGGCGCCGGTGAGCGGCGGCACCCTCCCGTTCGGCGGGTCGACGACCAGCGACGTGCGGTTCTCGAAATCGCGATCGACCAGCCAGAACTGGTTGTAGTTTCCGGTTCCCGCATCGGACGAGGTGAACCCCTGACTCTGCGCCAGCGCGGCGTTGAACACGCTGTCGCCGAACGCGGCAATCCCGCGACCCGGTTCGTTCTGCCGCGGTCGTCCCCATGGCAGCATACCCGAACCTCCGCGCGTCGGTCCGCCGGCGGGTCGATCGTCTATGATGCCGGCGTGGAACCCGTCTCGCGGCGGACGTTTCTCAAGTCGAGCGCGGCCGTCACCGCGGCAACGACGCTCCCGCGCTCCCGGGCGCCGCTCGGCGCCCAGGGCGCTTCGGCGCCTCGGACCACCATCACCCTGACCATCAACGGGGTGCGGCGCGCCGTAGAGGTCGAGGACCGGTGGACGCTGGCCGAACTCGTCCGCGACCACCTCGACCTCACCGGGACCAAGATCGGGTGCGACCGCGGCGAGTGCGGCGCGTGCACCGTGCATCTCGACGGCGACCCGGTCTACTCCTGCAGCCAGCTCGCGGTCTGGGCCGACGGCCGCGCGGTCACCACCGTCGAAGGCCTCGCCGACGGTGATCGGCTGGATCCGCTGCAGGAGGCGTTCGTCGCCGGCGACGGCCCGCAGTGCGGGTTCTGCACGTCGGGCCAGTTGATGGCGGCCAAGGCGGTCGTCTCGGCCACGCCGAATCCCACCGCGGACGAGGTCCGGCAGGGCATGGCGGGCAACATCTGCCGTTGCTCGAACTACAACCGCTACGTGGCCGCGGTCCTCGGCCGCCCACCCGAGCGGGCGACGGATTCGAGTCCGATGCGCGTGGTCGGCCGGACTCGGCCCCGGATCGATGCGGTCGAGCGGGTCACCGGCGCGGCGCGCTACACCGGCGACGTCAAGCTTCCGGGGATGGCCTTCGCGCGGGTGCTCCGGAGCCCGCATCCCCACGCCCGCATCACGGGGATCGACGCGCGGCGGGCGCGGGCGATGCCGGGCGTTCACGCGGTATTGACCCGTGAGAACTGCGACACCACCTGGAGCAGCGGCGACCAGCAGAACCCGCGCTACCTGTTCAACAATCCGGTGCGGTTCGTCGGGGATTCGGTCGCCGCCGTGGCCGCCGTCGACCGCCACGTGGCCGAGGCGGCGATCCAGGCGATCGAAGTCGATTACGAACCGCTCGACTTCGTTCTCGATCCGGAAGATGCCCTCGAACCCGGAACGGTAGAGATCCAACCCGGCGGGAACCTGTCCCGCCGCCGCGACGGCGAGGCGTTGCCCGACACCTATCAGCGCGGCGACGTCGACGCGGGCCTGGCCGCGGCCGACGTGGTGGTCGAGGAGACCTACGTTTCCAAGCACCACAGCAACGCGCAGATGGAGCCCCGCTCGGCCGTCGCGCGCTGGGACGGCGACCGGCTCACACTGTGGACGCCGACCCAGGGCATCTCGAACTGCCGCCGGGACATGGCGCGCGACCTCGCGTTGCCGCCCGAGCAGGTCCGGGTGGTCTGCGAGTACATGGGCGGCGGGTTCGGCAACAAGAACCAGTGTCAGGACGCCGATCTCATCGCGGCGCTCCTCGCGCGGGAAGCGGGACGTCCGGTCAAGCTGGAGCTGTCGCGGAAGGAGGACTTTCTCGGGGTCCACGGCCGTTGGCCGACCGTGCAGCACTACAAGGTCGGGGCGGCAGGCGACGGCACCCTGCAGGCCATCCGGCTCCGGGGCTTCAGCGGAATGGGCCCGCACCGCAAGAGCGGCGGCGGCATCGCCGGGATCGAGCTGTTCCGCTGCCCCAACGTGCGCCGCGAGGTCTCGCCCGCCTACACCAACATGACCGTGGCCGCGAACTTCCGCGGACCGTCCTATCCCCAGGGTGTCTGGGGAATCGAATCGGTCATGGATCAGGTGGCCCACGAGCTGTCGATCGACCCGCTCGACTTCCATCTCCGGAACGTGACGCGCGCCTACAACGACGAGACGCCCTATACGAGCTGGGCGCTTCGCGAATGCCTCACCGAGGGAGCCGACCGGTTCGGCTGGACGGCGCGGTGGCGGCGGGTCGGGGAACGGAGCGGTCCGCTCCGGCGCGGCGTGGGAATGGCGATCGGCATGTTCGCCGCCCGCCTCGGACGCAGCAGCGCGGTGTTGCGCCTGGAGCGCGGGCGCCTGTTCCTCCATGTCGGGGTGACGGACATCGGCACCGCCGCCAAGACGGCCATGGCCCAGTTGGCGGCCGAGGCGATGGGGATGGACCTCGACGACGTCACCGTGGTCTGGGGCGACACCGATCGGTGTCCGTACTCCGTCGGCGAGTCGGGCAGCCGGACGACGACCCATACCGGCCAGGCGATCGTCGAAGCCGCGGAGGACCTCAAGCGGCAGATGGCGTCGGTCGACGGTCCCCTGGAGGCCCGCACGCTGATCGCGCAGGCGACACCCGAGCCGGCCCTCGACGGCCTGGCGCGGTACGCTTCGGCCGCGCACTTCGTGGAGGTCGAGGTCGACACGGAGTTGGGCGGCATCCGCGTGCTGCAGTATCTGGCGATGCACGAGAGCGGGCGCGTGATCAACCCGCTGACCGCCGAGAGTCAGGTGCAGGGCGGCGTCACCATGGGCATCGGCATGGCGTTGCACGAGGAGCTGATCTACGACCGTCTCACCGGCGTTCCGGTCAACCCGGGATACTACGGCGCGCGGGTAATGACGCACCTCGACGCACCCGAGATCGAGGTGCGGTTCATCGAGCCGGACGACGCGTATGGCCCGTACGGGGCGAAGAACGTCGGCGAGCCGCCGATCATCCCGGTAGTGGCGGCCATCGGCAACGCGGTATTCAATGCGACCGGCCGCCGGATTCGGGAGCTGCCGATGACCCGGGATCGGGTGCTGGAGGCACTGGCGTGAGACCGCTCGCCAACGTGAACCCGGACAGCCTGGCCGACGCCGTCGAGCGCCTGGACAGTGGCGGAGGGCGAGCGGCCGCAGTCGGGGGCGGCAGCGACCTGCTCGGGATGATCAAGGACGACCTGGTGTCTCCCGACGTCCTGGTGAATCTCCGGACGCTCGGCGCTTCCGAAGGCCTGGACACCATCGTCGCGGGACCGACGGAGCTCCACGTCGGCGGGCTGGTGACGCTGGCCCGGGTCGGCGCCCATCCGGAGGTGGCCTCCCGCTACCGGGTGCTGGCAGAGGCGGCCGGATCCGCGGCCACGCCCCAGATCCGCAACGTCGGCACCCTGGCCGGCAATCTCTGCCAGCGTCCGTGGTGCTGGTACTACCGCCAGAAGTTCCCCTGTTACAAGCACGGCGGCAACCGCTGCTTTTCGCGAACCGGCGAGAACCAGTTCAACGCCATCTTCGGCGGCGGTCCCAGCTACATCGTCCATCCCTCCGACACTGCCCCGGCGCTCGTGGCCCTCGACGCCCGCTTTCGCCTGGTAGGCCCCGGCGGCGAACGGGTGGTCCCGGCCGGCGAGTTCTTCACGCTGCCCCGCGTCGGCGTGGAGCGCGAGAACGTGCTGGAACCGAACGAGATTCTGGCCGGGGTCACGGTGCCGGCCGCGTCCGGCCTCCGGAGCACGTATGCCAAGGTGCTCGACCGGGAGGCGTGGACCCACGCCGTCGTCAGCGCGGCGCTTGCGCTGCGCATGGACGGCGACCATGTTCGCCGCGCGGGCGTCGTGCTGGGAGGCGTCGCGCCCATTCCGTGGCGCGTCCCGGCGGTCGAGGAGCTGCTGGCGGGGCAGCCGGTGACCGAGCCCCTGGCGGCGGAGGCGGGGCGGCTCGCGGTCGACGGCGCCCGGCCGCTGTCGAAGAACCGCTACAAGATCCCGCTGGTCGAGAATCTCGTGCGCCGGACGCTGCTCTCGCTGGCCGGAAGCGGTCAGGAGCTTGCGCAATAGCCCGGATGAACCGCCGCGACTTCATCCTGCTCGGCCGCGGCCGCACGCGCACCCTGGAGGTCTCGTGCGAGCGGCTCTACATGACATTCGTCGAAGCGCGGATGAACGGATCGACCTCCGCCCTGCTCGCCCGCCTCGCCGAGCAGTCGGCACGAGCCCGCCGGGTGAGACTGCGCGAGACGGTCTGGCTCGCGCGCGACGATTTCCGCTCCGCCCTCCAACCGGTCCTCGACGCGTTCGAATCGCGCGGCGGCACGGTGGAAGTGGCTTCGTAACCGCCAGCCATCCGGACACGACGGGGCTGCCCCCTCAGCGCGAGTACCACTCGTAGAACGCGTCACCCTCCGGAATCTTCCGCGTGACCTCGATGTCCATCGTGGCGCTCTCCCAGCGGGTGACCAGCGGCTCCTTGCGCAAATGGCCGTACATGAACTCCTCCGCGAACTCCTGGCAGCGGAACTCGAGAAGCTGCATGTTCGCTTCCATCCGGCGATAGAGCGGCATGGCGATCCGCCACGGATCGGTGAAGGTATTCGGATCTTCGATCGTCACTTCGTAGTCGATGACGTTGGGCGTCACGAGCGTGAAGCGTTCCTCGAGGCGCATCGCCGCGCTGTGGTGGTTGCCGGCGCGGTCGAACCAGCCGTTGTCGTGGAAGTTGTCCACCTCCACCACCAGGGTGTCCCCCTCCCAGCGGCCGACCGAGTGGCCCATCCAGGTGTAGTCGGGCGGCGGCTTCACCTCGTCCATGTGAATGGTGCGGGCGGTCGCGCTGTAGGCGAACGCCATGTGGATCTTGTTCGTGCTCTGGGTGATCTCGAACGGGTGCGGCATGTACATGGCGCGCGGGATCCCCGGCAGGTAGCAGCGGATTTCCGGATCGCGGTCGACCCAGTTCTCGGCGTTCTCCTGCTTGCGGGCCAGCGCCTCGGGCGTGTAGGGGATTCGCCCGTCGCCCTGCACGACCCCGAGTGAACCCGGCACGGAAGCCACGACTCCCAGTGCAACGACGGGCGGCGCCGGCAGTCGGGCGTACTCGTAGGGATAAACGCCGGGCTGGGTGATCATCGCCGGCCGGGCGGCGTGGGATTCCAGGTCCCAGTTGGCCTCGTTGTTGGCCTGCCAGATGCCGCTGAAATTCGGACGCCCCTCGATGCGCTCCGGACGCTGCGGCCGGTTGGTCTGGCCCGAAAGCCGGCCGATGGACACCGTGAATACCCCGCCCACTACCGCCGCCACGAGGGCGACGGCGATCAACGTACCCGCGGGGCGATAGCGCATGTCGACCTCCCGAAAAGCAGCCGGCTGCCCCAGCCCGGATTCATGTACCAACGCCCGGGGTTGGGTAGAAACACGAGCGTCCACGTGGCGAGAGCGCGTTGTGGATGCGTTCAGACCACCACGGAGCCCTTGCGGGACATCCGGCACCATACCACGGACCGTTCTCTTGCGGAGATGCTAAACAAGACGCCGATCGCCGCGCTCGACAGCCCGCAGGCCGGGTGCCGATGGGGGCGCCGCTCCGCTCGACGCGGGCCACGTCGAACCTGCGTCGGCTGCCGTGGACAACGGCGGCCCGCAAAGGCCCGCAACCTCCGCACAGCAGCGTCGAAAGGACTGGCGGGAGCTTCACGTTCGGAGTAGTCTGGGGTCGACAAGCTAACCCTGCTCGGGGTGGGAGGCGCCAAATGCGCGTGCGGGAGTACGTTCGGCTGGCGGGCAGAGTCTTCGTGGCGTCCGTGGGGTTGTCGGCTGCGATTGGGATTGCCCTCCTGGGACAAACGGCGTCCCAGTCCGAACCGTCACCCCGCACCCCTTGGGGCGAGCCCGATCTGCAGGGAATCTGGACCGAGGAGTTCGACATTCCGCTCGAGCGGGCGGAGCGCTACGGGAACCGCGAGCTCCTGACGGACGAGGAGTACGCCGAGATCGACCAGCGCCGCGCCGCGGCCCTCGACAGCCAGCAGCAGGCGGATGGCGACCGCCGGAATGCGCGCGGGAGCGAGCGGGACGTCGCCGGCGCGTACAGCGACGCGTTCCTCTCGTTCAAGCACATGGGCCGGCGTACGTCGCTGATCGTCGACCCGCCGAACGGCCGCATTCCTCCTCTCACGGAGGAGGCTCGGGCGCGCGCCGCGGCCGAACGCGAGTTCCGCCTCGATCTGCTCCGCTCCACCGAGACCTGCCGGAACGAGCTCCCGCAATGCGCCGGGGGCGCGTACGACCCGACGCCTTCACCCCGGCGGGCGGAGCTGCCTCCCCGGTACAACACGACCCGGATGAATCGACACGACCATCCCGAGGACGGGGCCCTCGGGGACCGGTGCATGGCCGGGCAGATTCCCGAGTTCGGCACGGCGTTCGGCGGCAGCTTCCGGCGCATCGTGCAGACCCCGGGTGGAATCTCCATCTTCTACGACGTCGGCCAGGGACAGGGCTTCCAGCGGAACATCATCATGAACGGCAGCCCGCACCTCCCGGACCATATTCGCCAGTGGTGGGGCGACTCGCGCGGCCACTGGGAAGGCGATACGCTGGTTGTCGACGTCACCAACTTCAGCCCGCAGCGGGACTTCCGCGGCTCCCGCGAGAACCTGCATCTGGTCGAACGCTGGACGCGGACCGGCCCCGACACCCTGGAGTACGAGGTGACGATCGAGGACCCGACCGTCTGGGTCAGCCCGTGGACGGTGCGGCAGGAGTTCCGGCAGCAGAGCGACGAGCTGAACCGCATCTACTACGAGCCGCGGTGTCACGAGGGCAACTACGGCTTCCCGGCGCTGCTCCGCGCGGCGCGCATCGCGGACCAGCGGTACGCGGAAGGAACGGGACCGCACCCGGCGACCTTCGACAACGCCTCGGGGGCTGGGATTGAACGCTTCGCAGGTGTCCCCTAGCCCACCACCAGCACTGGTCGTGCGGTGGGGTTTGTCCTGGATGCCGATGCCGACCCGGAACACCGGTGGCAAGCCGTTCGGCAGCGACTCGACGATATCGACCTCGTGCTACCGGAAGACATTCCAGACCGTGGTTTCGTAGGCAACACCACGGCGTACCAAGCCCGCGTGGGCGTCTGGTTGATGCCGGACAATCAACGGTCCGGCGCTCTGGAAGAGTTCCTGATGGGCCTTGTGGCCAACGAAGACAGACGACTGTTACTGCTTGCCAGGGCCGCGACAAGAGGAGCCCTCTGGCTCGGCGCGGCACTTGGGAAAGCTCGTCGGCGCAAGGCTGTCTTGCATGCCTGGTTGGCGTGGCAACGAAGGCCCGGCCTGCCGTATGGCACGGCAATCACCGCTCGGTACATCGGACACGACAGCCCAGCCGCCCTCAGATTCGTCGAGTGGTTCCAACGCGTATTCGATCGACGACGGTAGGAGAGGTTCCAGGGGATCACCGTCATGTCCGCCTCTGCAGGAAGGTCGGGTTCACCACCGATGTCGGCCGTGCCCCGCTGGTCGCACCGGGATCCGGTGGAAGGCGAAAACCCTTTTTCCGCCGGCGATGTCCGCCACGCGCGCTGGGATGCGGCGACTGCCCACGCGCGGGCCGCACTCCTGCGCTACGACGAAGAGAGCGCCGCTTCGGTATCGGCCACTCCGACACCGGCGTCGTATGCGCGTCATTGGCTCGCCCTTGCGACGATGCGGTTCGATACCTGGGCGGGGCGCGGCCTCGCGGCCGTGGACACCGCGGCGGCGCGTCGGGACTATGCGGCTTGGCTGCAGACCTACGTCGCGAACTGGCGCACGTATGTCGCGGACACCTGCCCGCACGTCCGGGCGGAGGTGCGCGACGCGCTCGTCGCGCACCTGTCGGCCCGCGCCACGTACTGGACGGACGAGGCCCGCCGACTCGTCAGTTCAGCCCGCGCCGCACCAGCAGCGGCCGCACGTCCGGGTCCGCGCCCCTGAAGTCGCGGAAGAGGGTCATCGCGTCGACGCTGCCCCCCTTCGACAGCAGCGTCCGCCGGAAGTGGTCGCCGTTGTCGCGCAGCAGGCCGCCGTTCTCCTTGAACCACTCGACCGAGTCGGCGTCGAGCACCTCGCTCCAGATGTAGGAGTAGTAGCCGGCCGAGTAGCCGCTGCTCCAGATATGCGAGAAGTAGGTGCTGCGGTAGCGCGGCGGCACCGCGTCGACGGCCACTCCGGCCGCCTCGAGCGCATCCGCTTCGAAGGCCTCGACATCCGCCGCGGCCGGAACCTCGTCGGCCGTGATCTGGTGCCACGCCTGGTCGAGCAGCGACGCGGCGAGGTACTCGGTGGTGGCGAAGCCCTGGTTGAACTGCTGCGTCGCCAGCACCCGCTCCAGCAGGTCGGCCGGCATCGGCTCACCCGTCTCGTAGTGGACCGCGTAGTTCTCCAGCACCTCCGGCCAAGTGGCCCACATCTCGTTGACCTGCGACGGATATTCGACGAAGTCGCGCGGCACCGACGTGCCGGCGAAATAGGGATACTCCACGTTCGAGAAGAACCCGTGCAGGGCGTGGCCGAACTCGTGGAACGCCGTCGTCACCTCGTCGAAGGTCAGCAGCGTCGGCTCGCCGGCCGGCGGCTTCGGCACGTTGAGGTGATTGGCCACCACCGGCGAGGTGCCGAGCATGTGCGACTGCGAGACGTAGGCGTTCATCCAGGCGCCGCCGCGCTTGGACGGCCGGGCGTAGAAGTCGCCGAGGAACAGCCCCAGCGCCTCGCCGTCCGCGTCGAACACCTCCCAGACCCGGACGTCCGGATGGTAGACGGGCAGCTCCGGCCGCGGCTCGAAGGTCAGCCCGTAGAGCCGGTTGGCGGCGAAGAAAACGCCGTTCTCGAGGACGTTGTCCATCTCGAAGTACGGACGGAGTTGCGACGCGTCGAACGCGTAGCGGTCGGCCCGCACCTTCTCCGTGTAGTAGGACCAGTCCCAGGCCGCGATCTCCAGGTCGCCGCCCTCCGCGTTGGCCATCGTCTGCAGATCGGCGGCCTCCCGCTCGGCGTTCGCCACCGCCGGCGGGGTCAGGCTGGCGAGACGCTCGTTGACCGCCTCGACCGTCTGCGCGGTCTGCCGCTCCAGGATGTAGGCGGCGTGGTTCGGGTAGCCCAGCATCGCGGCCCGCTCGGCCCGCAGACGGGCCATCGTGGTGATCACCTCGCGGTTGTCGTACTCGCCGCCCTGGACGCCGCGGGCGAGCGAGGTCCGGGTGATGCGCTCGCGCAGGTCGCGGTTGTCGAGCGACGCCAGCGCCGGCTGGCCGCTGGTGTTCAGCAGCGGGATGACGTAGCGGTTCTCCAGGCCGCGCGCGGCGGCGGCCGCCGCCGCGGCCGCGATCTCGTTCTCGGAGAGGCCCGCCAACTCTTCCTCGGTCTCCACCACCACCGCCGCGGCGTTGACCTCGTCCAGCACGTTCTGGGTGAAGCGGCTCGACAGCGCGGCCAGCTCCGCGTTGATCTCCTGCATCCGCTCCTTCTCGGATTCGGACAGCCGCGCCCCGGCGCGAACGAAGTCGACGTAGTACTCCTCGACCAGCCGCCGCGCCTCGGCGTCGAGCTCCGGCGACTCCCGCTGGTCGTAGAGCGCCTGCACCCGCGCGAACAGATCCGCGTTCAGCAGCATGGCGTCGGTGTGCGCGGCCAGCCGCGGCGCCATCTCGTTGCGGATCTCGTTGATGGCGTCATTCGTATGTGCGCTGGCGAGACTGAAGAACGTCCTCGCAACGCGATCCAGCGTCCGGCCGGAGCGCTCCAGCGGCACGATCGTGTTCTCGAACGTCGCCGGCTCCGACTGGGAGGCGATGGCCTCGATCTCCTCGATCTGCTCGGCCATCCCCCGCTCGAACGCCGGACCGTAGTGCGCATCGTCGATCCGGTCGAACGGCGGCAGTTGGTACGGCAGCGTGCTCTCGGCAAAGAACGGATTCTCGGTCATCTCCTGCTGCCCGGCGGCTTCCATCGCGCCGCCCTCGAACGGTGCGCCGGAGCCGAGCATCAGCGCCACGACCGCCGCCGCCATTCCCAAGGACTTACCTCTCATGCCCACATCCTCCCGGCAGGAATCTGTTCCGCAACCGTCAACGATAGCAGTTTTTTGGGGCCGGCCCCGCGGCGGCGAGATGCCGTGAGATAATGCAGGCGTGACCGTTTCGTCGGGGCGCTCCGTCGCATGAGGGCGCCCGCCAGCGCCGGCGTCGCCAACCCCCTCCGCCGCAACATCGCGATCATCGCCCACGTGGACCACGGCAAGACCACGCTGGTCGACGCCCTGCTGCACCAGAGCGGCGTGTTCCGCGAGCACGAGCGGGTGGAGGAGCGCGCGCTCGACAACATCGACCTCGAGCGCGAGCGCGGCATCACGATCATGGCCAAGAACACGGCCATCCGCTATCGGGATCTCATCATCAACATCGTCGACACGCCTGGCCACGCCGATTTCGGCGGCGAGGTCGAGCGCACCCTGACCATGGTCGACGGGGTGCTGCTGCTCGTCGACGCCTCCGAAGGTCCGCTGCCCCAGACCCGCTTCGTGCTGCGCAAGGCGCTCGAGCAGGGGCTGCCGCCCATCGTCGTCATCAACAAGATCGACCGGCAGGACGCGCGGCCGGCCGAGGTGCTCGACGAGATCTACGACCTGTTCATCGACCTCGACGCCAGCGAGGACCAGATCGAGTTCCCCGTGCTGTACGCCAACGCCAAGGCGGGCACGTCCAGTCGGGACCCTGCCGATCCGGGAGGTACCCTGCAACCGCTGCTGGATACCATCGTCGAGCGGATGCCGGCCCCGGCCGGCGACCCGGACGCCCCGCTGCAGGTTCTGGTCGCCAATCTCGACGCAAGCGACTATCTGGGGCGCATCGCGATCGGCCGCATCGTCAACGGCCGGGTCGCCACGGGCGACACGATTGCGGTCTCCAAGGTCACCGGCACGCTCGAGCGGACCCGCGTCACGAAGCTGTACGTCTTCAACGGCCTGGAGCGAATGGAGGTCCAGCGAGCCGCCGCCGGCGACATCATCTGCCTGGCCGGCATCGACGACATCACCATCGGCGAGACCATCACCGGCCCGGACGATCCGCGACCGATTCCCCCGCTGCACGTGGACGAGCCGACGGTCTCGATGGTCTTCGGCGTGAACACGTCCCCGATGTCGGGGCGGGACGGCCGGTACGTCACCTCGCGCAATCTCCGCGACCGGCTCGCCCGCGAGCTGATCGGCAACGTATCGATTCGCGTTGAGGACACGGACTCGCCGGAGCAGGTGCGGGTGATCGGCCGCGGCGAGCTGCAGTTGTCGATCCTGATCGAGATGATGCGGCGCGAGGGCTACGAGCTGCAGGTTTCGCGACCCCGGATCGTCACCCGCAAGCGGAACGGGCGGACCGAGGAGCCGGTCGAGGAGCTGGTCATCGACGTGGCCGAGGACTACCAGGGCGTCGTCATCGCGCAGCTCGGCAACCGGCGGGCGACGATGACCCGGATGGTGAATCACGGCAGCGGCCGCATCCGGCTCGAGTTCCGGATCCCCACCCGCGGCCTCATCGGCTTCCGGTCGCAGTTTCTCACCGACACCCGCGGCACCGGCATCATGAACCACCTGTTCGCGGGATGGGAGCCGTGGAGCGGACCGATCGCGGGCCGGCCCACCGGCGGGCTGGTGGCCGACCGGGCCGGAAAGGCGACCGCCTTCGCCATCTACAACCTGCAGGAGCGCGGCGAGATATTCATCCACGCCGGCACGCCGGTCTACGAAGGGATGATCATCGGCGAGAACGCACGCCCGTCCGACCTCGACGTCAACGTGGCGAAGGAGAAGAAGCTCAACAACATGCGCTCGTCCACCGCCGAGGAGGCAATCCGCCTGGTCCCGCCGCGGCTGCTGAACCTGGAGCAGGCGATCGAGTTCATCAACGACGACGAGCTGGTGGAGATCACCCCCGGCAGCATCCGGCTGCGGAAGGAAGTGCTGGCCGCGAACATGCGGCCGAAGAAGGAGTCGTAGAGCGGCAATCGGAGGCGCACGCGGCGATTGTCGGGCTACGATCCCGTCATGCTCCAGGACACGCCGGAAGTCATCGAGTTGCGGGCCGGTTCGACGCGCCTCTGTGTGGCGCCGGAGGTCGGCGGCTCCATCACCCGCTATGCCTTGGAGCGCAGCGGGGCCACCCTCGAGTGGATGCGCCCGGCACCCCCCGGCGCCATCGCCGCCCGCTCGGCCGGCGGCACGTCGAGCTTCCCGATGGTGCCGTTCTCGAACCGCATCCGCGACGCCGCGTTCCGCTTCCGCGGGCGGACGATCCAGCTCCCGCAGAACTTCCGCCCCGAACCGCACGCCATCCACGGACACGCCTGGCGCGAGCCGTGGACCGTCCTCTCGCGATCCGGCGCGGCCCTGACGCTGGAGTACCGCCACCCGGCCGACGCGTGGCCCTGGACCTACGCGGCGCAGCAGGCCTTCGACCTGACCGACCAACGTCTCCGGATCCGGTTCACCGTGACCAACGAGGCGTCGGAGCCCATGCCGCTCGGCTTCGGCCTGCACCCCTACTTCGTGCGGACGCCGCTCGCCACCGTGCGCGCCGACGTGGGCCGGATGTGGCAGGCCGACGCCGGCCTCATGCCGGTCAGCCTCGTGCCGCCGCCCCCGCAGCTCCTGCTCGACGGGGCCGGCCTCAACCCGGACGCCACCCCGCTCGACAACAACTTCGTCGGCTTCGGCGGGCAGGCGGTCATCGAGTGGCCCGAATGGAGTGCGCGGCTGCGTATCGAAGCCCACCCGGTCTACGCCTGCCTCGTCGTCTACACGCCGGCGGGCCGGGACTTCTTCTGCGTCGAGCCGGCCACCAACTGCCTCGACGGCTTCAACCTGGCCGACGCCGGCCGGACGGATACCGGCATCATCGTGCTGGCGCCGGGAGATACGGCGGCCGGGGATGTGACGTTCACGCCGGAGGTGGCGTGAGATTCACCGGAGATGGCGGGAGCTCAGCCCGTCAAGTGACCCAACGCGATGGCACGGCGACTTCACGCAGCGGTCCGACCAGGCCATGGTTCGCTATCGGCTGGTTCCTCGTCTGGGGTCTCTTTCAGGTGTTTGCGGTCCTCTCGGTGATCAATGGGACCTGGGAGCGGCCGGCGGCGTTTCCGGCCGGGGTTTACGAGTCGCTGATCTGGCCCGACATGTTCTTCGTGCCCCTCTACGTGGCGACGGCCGCCCTGCTCTGGCGGCGGCACTGGCTCGGGAACGTGCTCGCGTTCATGGCCGGCGGCGGCATCCTCTATGTGATGATCTACCTGCTCGCGCTGTCAGGTCTGTCTGGAACCGTCAACGTTGTCGCGGACGGCCTGTTCCTCGTCTTCACACTCGTGGCGTTGTGGCAGGTCGGCATGCGGCTCCCGCCGTCATCGCCGACTGTCACAGACTGACGGCCATGTCCATCGAGACCCGCTTCGACGTCGCGTTTGTTGCGGCGATGGCCCGCCGAGAGAAACAGATCCAGCAGAACTACCGTCCGATCATCGCCGTTCACAAGTGGTTCGCCCGACGGCCGGGCACGCTGTTTCGCGGCTTGACGCTCGCCGAATTCGGCGACGGCCCGCTCTCCGAGACCTTCTTCTCCGCCAACGATTTCGCGGGACGGACGATTGCGGATCCCTTCATGGGGGGCGGAACGCCACTGCTCGAAGCGAACCGGGTCGGATGTGACGTGCTGGGCGTCGACATCAACCTATGGCGGCGTGGGTGGTCCGCGAAGAGATCGAGCACCTTGACCCTGCCGCGTACCGACGCGCCGCCGACACTCTCGTTCAAGCGCTCACGGTCGACGTCGGAGACTCGTACGTCACGGACTGTCCGCTCTACGGCGATTCCGACGTGCCCGTGAAGTACTTTCTCTGGGTCAAGACAACCGACTGCGAGCATTGCGGCGCCAAGGTCGATCTGTTCCCCGGGTATCTCGTCGCCGGCAACGCCCGCCACCCGAAACACGTCGTGCTGTGCGCCGACTGTGGCGACCTCACGGAGGTGGCCGACCGCAATCAACCAGGGGCGTGCCGGCGATGTGCCAGCCCCCTGGCCATTGCCGGCCCGGCTCGCCGCCAGCGCTGCGTGTGCAACCGTTGCGGGCACGTCGCGCGTTATCCGCGGCCCAAGGCCGGCCCACCGCGGCATCGGCTGTTCGCGATCGAGTACTACAACGCGGTCCGCAAGAGTCAACACCGTGGCCGGTTCTTCAAGAAGCCCGACGAGAGGGATCTCGCCCGCTACGCAGCCGCCTGCGCGCGCTGGACGGCGACGAGTCCGGAATTCGTCCCGGAACAGCCGATCCCGCCCGGTGACGAGACCGACCGCCTGCACCGGTGGGGCTATCGCCGCTATCGGGAGCTGTTCAACCCGAGGCAGCTTCTCGGCCTGGAGCTCAGTGCCCGCCACATCGCCTCTCTCGACGATGAGAGGATCCGTCGCGCCCTTGCCACGAATCTCTCCGACCTGCTCCGCTATCAGAACATGTTGTGCCGGTACGACACGACCGCACTGAAATCACTCGACGTCTTCTCCGTCCATGGCTTCCCCGCCGGTCTCGTCCAGTGCGAGTCGAACCTGCTGGACATCACCACCCGCGGGGGTATCGGCGTCGGCTCCGGAGGATGGTCCAACATCATCGCCAAGTACGAGAAAGCGAAGCGTTTCTGCGACGCGCCCTTCGAGGTCGACCACAGCCGAGTGCGCAAGACGGTCGTTCCCGTACCTGGGGAATGGATCGGCGAGCGCCACGATGGCCGGCGTCCGCGTCGCGCCTCCATCCGCTGCGCGAGCTCGACCGCACTGGATCTCCCGCGGCACTCGCTCGACGCCGTCTTCACCGACCCGCCGTACTTCGGCAACGTCCAGTACGGCGAGCTTATGGACTTCTGCTACGTCTGGCTCCGCCGCCTTGTCGGCACCGACGCGGAGGGCTTCAGCCAGGAGTCCACGCAGTCACCGTCTGAACTGACCGGCAACGCGACCCAGAACCGCAACCTCGAACATTTTACGGAGGGCATGGCCGCGGTCTACCGCGCTATGGCGCAGGCCCTGAAGCCCGGCGCACCGCTCGCGTTCACGTTCCACCACAATGCGATGGAGCCGTATCATGCGATCGGCGTCGCCATCCTCGACGCCGGACTCATCTGCTCCGCGTCCATCCCCTGCCCTGCCGAAATGGGAGGCTCGATTCACATCCACGGAACAGGGTCATCCATCGTCGACACGATCTTCGTGTGCCGCGACCACGGTCAGGCACGGCGTGACGCTCTCTTCGACGATCTCGATGGGCTCTCCACGGTCGTGCGGACCGATCTGGCTCAACTGCGGGCCGCCGGAATGACACCGTCCGCGGGCGATATCCGGTGTATCGTCTTCGGCCACCTCACCCGTATGGCAGTGTGGGATCTGCGCCACACCTGGGACTCGACGAAGCCGACGTCCGAGCGGCTCGGCCGGGTTCGTTCCGGATTCGGCGCTGTGGGTGACCCAAGACCCCTGATCGACACGCTCGCTGCTGCAGGCGTGTCACCGGCCGTCACGGCACACGGTATGCCACTCTTTCCCGCCGACCAGGCGCAATCGTTCGATGCCGTTTCCTTTTGAAGTCTCCTTCGAGGAAGTCGAGGCTGACCTCGACACATTCGTCGATGCCATCTTCGGCGCGCTCCGGTCGGAGTTCCTCACTATGCCGAGGGTGACGGCTTCGTCGAGTACCCGGTATTCGAGCATGGCTACGAGACGCTCAAGCGGACGACGGGCGGCCTTCGGAACCTCACGCCGGAAACGGCCCTCGAAGCAGTGTACCAGGCACCGATTGCCTTCATCGTCCTGCGCACGATGCTCGGATTCACGCCGCCGGAATGGGCGGAGGTCACGACACGGCAATCTGACGTCACCGTTACACAGAATGCGGCACGAACTCTCGACCGGGCGGTCCGTCTACTACCGTCCAGGCAACTCAAGCCCAGCGGCGGCGCCACCGATCGGCGCCTCCGGGCGTTGGTCGCCACGGCCTGCGAGTTGCTGAAGGAAGGCGCCCCCGGCGGTCCGGGCGAGTTGATCCACCGTCTCGACAAGGCCGATACGAAGAGCGGCCTGGATAGTCTCCAGCCATTGACCGAACTGGGCGTCCCCTACGCGGTGCTGCTGTACGAGCGACTGCTCGGCCGACCGTTCGCCGGCCATCGCGACTCCGTCTCCGAGCTGATCGGCCACGTGATGGAAACGGCGATCGAGGCCGTGCTCGTCAGGGCGGGAGTTTCCTTTCGCAAGACCAAGCGGGCGGAAAAGGTCTCCGGCTTCGATCAGGCGCCCGACTTCATCGTGCCCGACGAGTTCAACCCGCAGGTCGTGATCGAAGCCAAGATTGCCGAGGACGACGGGACGGCGCGCGACAAGGTCACTCGCATCCAGCACCTCTACAGCCTGTCCCGGAGGAAGCTTGCCCCAGACCAGCCGTCGCGCTTCGATGTCGTCGCCTGCATCGGAGGCAGGGGCTTCAAGGTCCGCCGCGAGGACATGAAGAAGCTGCTGCTCTCCACCCGCGGCAGGGTCTTCACGCTGCAGAATCTGGACCGCCTCGTCGACAGCACCCGCCTTGCCGAGTTCCGCACGCGTGACCACAGGTAGCCTCGCACTCGATCTCTGGCGCGGACTGACGTCGACCCCCTGTCGGGAAGCTCTCGCGGCTTTGACAAATGCTTTTGTCAATGGTTCAATGGCCGGCATGCTCGACGTCGAGGTTATCGACGATCCGGCCGCCGCGATGACGACCCTGGACCCGAAGCGGGCCCGTTTGCTGGCGGAGATGGCCGAGCCGATCTCGGCAGCGACGCTGGCCGCCCGGGTTGGCCTGGCCCGGCAGAAGGTCAACTACCACCTGCGCGCGCTGGAAAAGCACGGCCTGGTGGAGGAGGCGGAACAGCGCAGGTGGGGCGGACTGACCGAGCGCCTGCTGGTAGCCAGGGCGGCCTCGTACGTCGTCTCCCCGGCGGCGCTCGGTCCGGTCGCGAGCGACCCGGGCAGAACGCGCGATCGTCTCTCCGCCGGCTATCTGATCGCGCTGGGGGCACGCGTCGTCCAGGAAGTGAGCCAGCTCCTGCGGCGGTCGCGAGAGACCGGGAAGCGCCTGGCGACCCTTTCGATAGACACCGAGATCCGCTTCCGGTCCGCGGGGGAGCGCGCCGCGTGCAGCAGGGATCTAGCCGCCACCGTCGCCCGGCTCGTCGCGCACTATCACGACGAAACGGCGCCGCGGGGCCGCCGGCATCGCCTGGTGATCGTCGCGCACGCCAGTCCGGTCAAGCCGAAGCCAGCCACCGAGGAGACACCATGACCGTGAAGCGTAGCGCGTCCGGCCGCCGGTCCATCGAGCTCGAAGTGGAGGTCCCGGGCACGCCCGAGGAGGTCTGGCAGGCGATCGCCACCGGACCCGGCATCTCCGGCTGGTTCTTTCCCGCGGAGGTGGAAGAGCGCCCCGGAGGACGCGTCGTCTGGCACATGGAGCCGGGCCTGGACGCGCCGGGCGCCATCACCGCCTGGGAGCCGCCGCGCCGGCTGGCCCTCGAAGAACCACGAGGTTGGCGACCCGGCGCCCCGGCACTCGCCACAGAGTGGACGATCGAACCCCGCGCCGGGGGCACGTGCGTCGTGCGCCTCGTCCACAGCCTCTTCACCGACACCGGCGACTGGGACAACGAACTCGAGGGCATCGAGGCCAACTGGCCCGGCTTCTTCGGTATCCTGCAGCTCTATCTCAAGCACTTCCGCGGCCAGCGCGCCGCGAGCATCCGGGCGACGGGATCCGCCTCGGGGACCGCACGCGACGCGTGGACGGCGTTGCTCGACGCGCTCGGCATCGCCGACACGGCGGCGGGCCGGCCTTGGCGTACGCCTGCCGGCGGCGCGCCGCCGCTGTCCGGCACCGTCGAGCGCATCGTGGAGGGAACGCTGCCGCATGCGCTGCTCCGGATCGACACTCCCCTGCCCGGCATCGCCACGCCGATCGTGTACTCGATGGACGACCGGGTGATGACGTCGTTGGGCATCTATCTGTACGGCGACGATGCGCCCGCTGTCGCCGCCCGCGAGGATCCGGCGTGGCAGGCGTGGATGCAGCACCGGTTCCCGCAGCCGGAGACCAAGGAGACGACATGACCGTCAAACGTGATGAGTCCGGCCGCCGTTCGGTCCAGGTCGAGACCCTCGTCCCGGGCACACCGGAGGAGGTCTGGGCAGCCATCGCCACGGGACCTGGTATCTCCGCCTGGTTCTGCCCGAGCGAGGTCGAGGAGCGCGTCGGCGGCTCCGTCCGCTGTCGCATCGGACCCGGCATGGAGACCGACGCCGCCGTGACCACCTGGGACCCGCCGCGGCGGCTCGCCGCCGACAGTCCCGGCCCCACCCCCGACGCGCCTCCCATCGCCACCGAGTGGATCGTGGAGCCACGCTCCGGCGGCGTCTGCCTCGTGCGTGTCGTGCACAGTCTGTTCGCGAGCACTGACGACTGGGACGATCAGCTCGCGGGCAGCGAATCGGGTTGGCCGTACTTCTTCGGCATACTGCGGTTGTATCTGACCCACTTCCGCGGGCGGCCCGCAGCGGTCATCCGGGCCATGGGGACCACACCGGGTGCTGTCTCCGATGCGTGGGACAAGCTGACCGGCGCGCTCGGCATTCCCGGTTCCGCCACCTCGGAACGCTGGAGCAGCCGGCCCGCCGGCATCCGGCCACTCGCCGGCGTCGTGGAACGCATCACGGAGGGCAGGCAGCCCTACGCGCTCCTGCGGATCGACGATCCCCTGCCCGGCATCGTCGCGCCCAGCGCCTTCGCGGCCGGCGATCAGGTGATGATCACGCTGGGAATCTACCTGTACGGCGACGCCGCGGCCACAGCAGCCGCCCGCGACGAGCCCCTGTGGCAGGCGTGGTTGAACGAGCTCTTCGAGTGACGGCGCAGCGCCGCCGCGGACTACCTTCCGCGGCTGGTCTCGCGCAATCGCCGAATCTGCTGCACTGCCGCGTCGATCTGCAGCTCCATGATCTGCCGGCCGTACTCGGCAGTCGCCCGCGTCGGGTTCCCGGAGACACCGCTGCCGTCGCCGCGCGTGCCGGGCGCCATCTGGTCGACGCGCAGCAGGGACGGCTCGAGGAACAGCAGGGTCGACGTGTCGTGCATGCCGGCGTGCGAGCCGACATCCTCCTCGCGCTCGCCCTGCGCGATGAGCCACTCGTCTCCCGGCCCCGGGTAGTAGTCGGTCAGATGGTGCACGCGGGCCGGCGTGTCCGCCCACCCCTCGTTGAGCCGCTCGGCCACCGCCGCCTGCGACGCCTGGTTGCCGCCGCTGTCGCCCATCAGCGCGATATCGACGAAGCCGTGCCGCCGGAGACTCCGCGCGGCGTACTCCAGGACCTGCTCGAACACCTCGGGCGGCGTCGTGATGGTGCCGGGAAAGCGCATGTGGCCGGTCGGCGGGTCCACGTTCCCCTCGGGCACGTACGCCATCACCGGCGCGACCAGCGCGTCGCCGAGCCGCCGCGCCGTCTCCCCCGCCTTGTGCCGAACCAAGTAGTTGTGCTTGCCCAGCACCATGTGCGGCCCGTTCTGCTCGGTCCCGCCGGTGGGGATGATTACGGTCGTGACGCCCGCCGCAAGCTTGTCGCGCACCTCGGTCCAGGTGAGCTCTTCGAGGAACACGGTGTCGGGCGCCTGGGCCAGCGGAGCGACGGCCAGGCAGAGAATCAGGACGGGAGTGAATCGCATCGAGCTCCTCCGTGTAGGTCAGTCATGCCCGATCCAGCGCCTCCATCGCAGCGCGAGGCGAAATGATGGATGCGAAGTCGGGCGGTTGCTCAATCAACCGCCGGTCCCCGGTGACCAGCGTAGCATCCGGCACGGCGTGGAGGAGCTGCCAGAGATGATCGTCACCACGGTCGGGCGCGCCTGGCGCCTGCTCGCCGGACGGATCGCGGAGCCGGGCGTTCATCACGATCCCGGTAGCCCGGCACGCATGACTTGGTGCGCCGCGTGTCTCGATGCACAATATTTCATCTATCTGACAACAGAAACATTATGCTCTAACGCATGTCCGCCGTCCTTGTCGCCTGGATCGGCCAGACGGATCTCGACTGCGCGAACGGCAGAAGGCCCGGCCCCGGCCCCATCGGCAGCGTGGTGGCCGCCCGTTCCTTCGACGCACTCGTGTTGCTATCGAATTACGAACCGCTGAAGAACCGCGCGTTCGTGGACTGGCTGGCTGAGATGAACGCACCTCCCGTCCATCTGAGACCGGAGACGCTGGACGACCCGACCGACTATGGCGCTATCCACGCCGCCGCGGCTCGGGCGCTGGAGTACGCACGCGAGACGTTTGCCCCGCAAGTCGATCTCTCCATCCACGTCAGCCCCGGCACGCCGGCCATGCAGGCGATCTGGGTGCTGCTCGCCAAGACCCGCTACCCCGCCGAGTTGCTCCAGTCGCACGAGAAGACGGGCGTCCGGACCGTCTCCGTACCCTTCGACATCGCAGCGGAGTACGTGCCAACGCTGCTGCGCGAGACCGACGACAAGCTGACGCGCCTGACCGCCGGGCTGCCGCCGGAGTCGCCCGCGTTCGACCGCATCATCGGCCGCAGCCCGACGATGGACCGCGCCCGGACCCGCGCGCGGCGCATCGCTCCGCACGACGTCACCGTGCTCATCGAGGGCGAATCGGGCACCGGGAAGGAGCTGTTCGCGCGCGCGATCCACGCGGAGAGCCGACGTCGCCGTGGTCCGTTCGAGGAGGTCAACTGCGGCGCCTTGCCGGAGGGGCTCGTCGAGTCGCTGCTCTTCGGCCACGCGCGGGGCGCATTCTCCGGCGCGGTTCGCCCGCACGCCGGTCACTTCGAAGCAGGCAGCGGCGGGACTCTCTTCCTGGACGAGATCGGAGAGCTCCCGCTACCCGCGCAGGTCAAGATTCTCCGCGCGCTGCAGGAGAAGACCGTCCGCCGGCTCGGATCGGACAAGTCGATACCCGTCGATGTTCGAGTCGTCGCCGCCACGAACCGCGATCTGCGGGCCGAGGTAGCGGCCGGCAGGTTCCGCGAGGACCTCTACTACCGCCTCGCCGCCGGCGTCATCCGGCTCCCGCCGCTCCGCGAGCGCCAGGGCGACCTGACGCCGTTCATCGATCACTTCCTCGCCGCCGCGAACCGCAAGTTCGCCGACCAGCCCGGCGTCGAGCAGAAGACCCTTTCCCCCCCGGCAAGGAACCTTCTGTTGCGGCATCCGTGGCCGGGGAACGTGCGTGAACTCCAGGCGACCATCGACCGGCTGGTACTGTGGGCGCCCGGCGCGTCGGTCGCCGCGGAGGATGTCCGTGAAGAGCTGCTCAGAACCATTCGGGACGAATCAAGCGACCTGCTCGGCCGGCCGCTCGGCAACGGCCTGGAGTTGCCCACCCTGGTTGCCGAGCTCGCGCGTCACTACCTGGAACGCGCACTCGACCAGGCGAACGGGAACAAGACACGGGCGGCCGAGCTGATCGGCCTGCCGAGCTACCAGACGCTCTCGAACTGGATGCAGCGGTACGATGTGACGCTTCCGGACCGAGCGCGCCGCCGATGATGGCACGCTCGTTGCTTCTTCGATGGAACGAGATGGCGGACAAGTCCATGCCGGATGAACGCAATCGACACCCGGACGCAACTGCCCCGACGGGCGCCGCTGACGACTGCGGCGACGCCTCCGTTGCCCGGACCTCCGAATCGGCCGTCGCAGCGTCGAAGGACGGGAACGAGCGTGTCGACGCGCCCGAGCCGCCCTCGACGAAGGTGTCGGCCCCGCTGATCACGGCCGTCGAGATCGAGAACTTCAAGGGCATTGGGCACCCCATGCGCGTGGAGTTCAGACCGATCACCCTACTGTTGGGCAACAACAGCGCCGGCAAGAGCACCGTGCTCCACGCGCTCTGCTACGCGCACGAGATCCTGAGCCATCGCAACGTCGACGTTCACGAGACCGAGATCGGGGGTGACAGAATCGACCTGGGCGGATTCAGCAACCTTGTCCACGCGCACGATCCCGCTCGGCCGGTGCGGCTCCGTTTCGATTTGAACCTCGAAGATTGGAGCATTCCCGAAGGGCTGGACGAAAAGCTCGTATCACCATTGGACCCGATGGGCGGAGACGCCCACCGGTCACTGTTCCACGGGTCCGAGAGACCAAGTTCCGGATGGATCGAGCTCCAAGCCAGGCTCACGGACGACCAGCAACCGGTACTCTCCAGCTACGAGCTCGGCGTCAACGATGCACGCGTCGGTCGTCTCCTCCGACGACAGCCGACCGGCGTGTCCCTGGAGTTCGACCCGACGCACCCCCTGCTCGAACGGAGTCTGCGACCTCGACGCGTTGTGGACTGCAACATACCCGAGGGAACAACCGAGGTACCGGAGGCGGACAGGCGCGCCAGTCGCGTTCGGGAATCAACCGGGGCGGACGGTGGCGGCTGGAAGGAATCCCGCATGGAGGTGCTGGGGCTGTTCACGCCGCTGCCTCACTGGAACGAGATCCCGCTCTTGGACGACCATGGGCAGAGCGACGCCGGTGGATACGACCTGGACGAATTCACGGCGATGGTCTCGGCTCTGTTCGTTGGCATCGGCCAGGCCCTTCGCGACGAGTTGGCGCGCGTGCGCTACATCGGTCCGGTCCGCGACCTCAATCCGAAGACGACAATCGCATCATCGGCGCGCCGTCGAGCATTCGAGACGTTCGCAGCCGACTTCATCCACGGCGGCGGCGCCAGCGGAACCCGGCCGGCCTACCCCGCATCCTGGGCAGACGGGTCCGCCGCCTGGATCTACCTCCACGACACCCCTCACCGAACCCTCCTCGACGAAGTGAACACGTGGCTGGAGCGCCGCGACCGACTGGACACCGGCTACGCCCTGCGCGTGCGGTCCAAGGTGACGATCTACGAGGACGAAGCTGGCGTCCTGTCGGAGATGCGTGAGTACCATCAGCTTCGACAGACCTTCGGGAACGCGGAGGGCTCGGTCGACCTCGCCGCGTGGTCGCGGGCAGAGGCGGAGGCCATGGTCGACACTATCGATCCTGACGGCACCAAGGCTGCGCTCGGGCACTGCGATCAGCTCCGCGAGATTTTCGCAGGCGCCGCCGAAGGAACATCGATAGCCGAATCGGTGGACGAGTTGGCCCGCGAGGTGCTCCAAGACATTATCGAGAAGTTCGAGAGCATCGACATCAAACCTGGAATACGCAGGGAAGCCGAGAGAAACCTGCGTCTGGTTGAAGACCTCCGGCGCCTGCTGACCTTGTCCACGCAGGAGATCGAATCGCAGATTACCGGCGCGGGTGAGGACATGGTCGACTCGTCGGAGAAACTCACGGATGCGTACTGCCGGCGCCTGAGCGACCTGCTGCGCAGGTGGGAAGGAGACGCACCGAAGTGGATCTACATGGCAGGTATCGTCGACGGACTCCGCGCGATGTTTGGCCGTGACGACTTGCCTGACGAAGTCGAAGCATGGACACGCAAGATGGAAGACAGTCGCGACCAAGCGGCCGTCTCCGGCGAGGTCGAGCGTTTCCTCGGCGAGTTCCGTGCGGCGCTCCAGGCGAGCGTAGCGTCCGCCAATCGGAACTATCGCCGTCTGACCGCACTCGTCGCCAAGATGGAAGGCGGAAGACTCTCGTCGCCGGAGATCGACAAACTCGCCGCCGCGCTTGCGGCCCGCCAGCCGCAGCGAGAGGTCGATCTCGTCACGACCAGGAACAGGTTGCCTGTCCGGGTTCCCGACGTCGGTGTCGGCATCTCCCAGATCCTGCCGGTCGTCGTCGCCGCCCTCGATCCGGGCAGCCCCGGAATCACCGCTATCGAGCAGCCGGAGCTCCACCTTCATCCCAGGATCCAGGTCGAGCTGGGCGATTTGTTCGCGCAGCAGATCAACAGGGGCGGCATCTTCCTGATCGAAACCCACAGCGAACACCTTCTCCTGCGATTCATGAAGCGCATGCGACAGACGAGTGACGGCACTTTGCCCGACGGCTCTCCCGAGGTGCGGCCGGAGGACATCGCCGTGCTCTTCGTCGAGACCGACCCCAACGGCGAGCAGACCCTGATCCGCGAGATGCCGCTGAACGAGCGGGGAGAGTTGGTGAAGGCATGGCCCGGCGGCTTCTTCGAAGAAGACCTGCAGGAGATCTTCTGATGCCCCTCCTCGCAGAATGTGCCATCACGCCCGACGTATTCGACATGAACTCGTATTCGACCCCGGACGAGTGCGCAGCCCGCATCGAGAACATCAGGGAAACGATACTGACCGGTGGTCTGGTGCGAGATCTTTGCGACGGGTCGTGGAGTGCACTCTTCAACACCGGCCAGCGCCAAGTGCGACGCCACGCGGCCGCGGAAGCGCCCACACCATGGACAGATTCGGGCAAGCGCACGTGGCATCGCCGGGGAACCGAGCTCGTCAAGAAACTGACCATGCAGAAACGTCTCGTCCCGTACCGGCCGGCGAACCCCGGTCCGCCTGCTGACGATGTGGGTTGGTGCACGGAGGCGCTGGCGACCCACGCCACACAGCCACTTACTGGCGGCGTGATCGTGACGAAGCCGCTGAAGGACCAGTATGCCAGCGAGCGAGTCGTCGCCCGAATCGACCGGTTGTCGAGCGCACAATGGTGGAGAGACATGCAAAGCGCATCGATCAGACTTACTCGCACATGTGCCGACTACGAATGGCACCTCGACCCAGTGCTACGCTGCTCGAACTCGCTCATGTTCATCGACCCGTATGTGGATCCGACGGAGCCGGGATACCAATGCCTTGGAACGCTCCTCCAGCGCGTCGGTCGACGGACACCCGCGCCGCTGATAGAAATTCACCGCCGAGTTCCCACGGACCGAGACATGGAGGAATTCAAGTGCCAGTTTCGCGACGCCCTCTTCGAACCCTTGCGCGCCGCTGGCCTGAACGCGAGAGTCTTTATGTGGACAAGATTCCATGATCGTTATCTGATCAGCAATCTGGTCGGAATCTCGCTCCCGTACGGCTTCGACACCGGACGAGGACGCACCACATGGACTCGCCTCGGCATGGACGACCGTGACGACATTCAGCGCGAATTCGATCCGAACAGCCTACAACGGAAGCTGGTGTCGGATTTCACGATTCCATGACACGGACTGTGGTGAGCAAGCGCCTGTAGTCCTTCCCCACGAACATGCGCGCCTGACGACACGTGTCGATGACCAGCGACCCCCAGCGCTCGACCTAAACCTAAACTTAACGCGGACGAAGGCGGGCAGCTCGCGCTCGCACTTCTGGCGGCCGTCGTAGAGGCGATCCGCTTGTTCGTGTCGTCAATCCGCCGGTTCATGTTCTCGAACCCGTCGTCCATTCGCTGGTTGATGGAGACGACCGCGTCGGTGATGCGGGTGTTGGTTGAGCAGGTGCCGGTGGCGAGCGTGACGATGATCAGCCGGCCATCGTCCGGGAGGTGCGCGAAGCGGCGGCGCGTTCCGGGGAAAACCAACACGCGGTGGGAGGAAGTCGATCTGGCGGCGAGGGTGTGGACCGTGCCGGCCGAACGCATGAAGGCCAACCTCAGCGCGCACCGGGGTGCCGCTGTGCGATCGCGCCGCTGAGATCCTGAACGATGGGCGAGCCTTCAGCGACGGACATCGCTTGGTGCTCCCGAGCTCACGGGGGAAGGCGCTGTCGGACATGACGCTCTACACGTGTGGGCAACAGCACTAGCAGGCCAGTTTGTTTCTGGCGTCCTTCAGCATCGAGGTCAACGCGGCGCGCGCTTCTTCGGGTGTGCTGACCGGCTTGGTAAACGCCAGGCGGACGGGCCGCGGGCCCTCCGTGGTCTTCGCCGACATCTCGAACCCGTACCGATCGACGCCTGTCATGCTGGCGGCGGTGACCTGCGTCGCCTTCGAAAAGGCCTTGCAGTAGAGCACCATGGCCTCCGCGTGGTCGGCGTTCATGTGCGCGATCGTGCCGGCCGCCGACGGACCGAGGGGATCCGGCTCGGCGGCCTGCCACTCGGCCTCGCTCACCCACGACATCCGCCCGTAGCCCCCGATGTACCGGACCGAAGCCACTTGGAGCCTCCAGAACGCGAAGTCGCGGAAGTCGGCATAGTACGAGGCGTTCGGATGGGAAGTCAGGAAGGCGGCACGAGCGCTGCCCCTGTCCCTCTCGACGCGGGTGCACGGACCGAGCATCGTGACACGGCCGTTGGCGAGGGGGTCTATCGAGCCTCCCTCGGCCACCAGCAGGGATGCGCGAGAATCCCGCTCCAGGTTCTTGGTGTGCTCGGCGAGTCTGCTGATGAGGAAGACCGGGTTTCCATCCTCGAAGGCAACGGTCACGAACGAGCCGTAGGGGTAGCCGGCCGGCTCCAGCGCAAGAGTACACAAAGTCCCGGTCGAGATCCTCGCGACCAGCGTTCGCGCGCGCTCAGCGTGCGTGGGAGTCGGAACATCTACGTCGTACAGCGGCTCCGGCGCGTCGCCTGACGGCCGGGAGTGTGCGTCTTCGCTCATGGTTCTCGTTCAGGGGGCGGGTCGCCGCCACGGCCAGGTTCCACGATGAGATCGAGCCGCTTGAGCGGGCGGGCGCGTCGGTCGTTTTTCAACGTCTACGAGAAGGCCGGCGCCGGGTTCGCCGCGCAGGTGGCCGCGCAAGACAGCACTCCGCTGATCCTGCCACGAGGAATCGGTTGATTCCGCGGCGAACGGAAAGGCGGGTGTCGGCACCGAGTCCGGCGGGGCGGGGCCACCGACGCGCGTCGGTGGCCCCCGCTATCAGGCTCTAGCCCGACAATCGTCGCCTGCGGCTCCGCTTGCCGCCCAACCGGGCCTGACTAGGAGTCTACGCCGTTCTACGGCGCAGACTCCTAGGAACAACTGGACCCG
>Ga0209754_1000252_pt1 | contig 81181 bp, 71 predicted proteins | sample MesohylBB_FD_187295 | JGI IMG/M metagenome (GOLD analysis project Ga0209754, IMG submission 187295) | Host-associated microbial community of the marine sponge Aplysina aerophoba from Gulf of Piran - sponge mesohyl, lysed by bead beating... | ecosystem: Host-associated > Porifera > Sponge >...
TGCCCGCGGCGTACCACATGGCCGGGTGGCCCTTGCCCCACGGCTTGGGCAGAACCTTGCGGGGCGGCAGCGACCAGAACTTGCCCTCGTAGCCCTCGTAGGTGTCCTGGGTCCACATCTTGGCGAACTCTCCGATCACGTCCTCCCAGATCTCCCTGGTGGCCGTGGTGTCGGTGATGCCCTCCTTGTGCAAGAACCCCAAGATCTCGTGGCTCCCGGCGCCCCGGCCGGTGCCGAACTCGAACCGGCCCCCGGAGAGGTGGTCGAGCATGGCCACCCGCTCGGCCACCTTGGCCGGGTGGTTCACCTGGGGCAGCGGATTGAAGATGCCCGATCCGATGTGGATCCTCTCGGTGGCATGCGCCAGATAGCCGGCCACCGCGTCGTTGGCCGACAAGTGGGAGTACTCGTCGAGGAAGTGGTGCTCGGTCAGCCACACGTACTTGAACCCGGCCTTGTCGGCCGCGATCACCAACTCCAGCTCCTCCATCAACGCCTTGTGCTCGGCCTCGGGATCGCCCTCCCGGCGAAACTGGGGGACGTAGCCCTGGATGAAGACTCCAAACTCCATGACGGTCTCTTTTCTGGGTGTTATTGGCTGATATTTGCTGGTGGTCCGCTATGCCGCGGCCTCGCGCAGGCGAGTTGTGCGGTGTACCGGATCGGTGTCGATCTTGGGGATCACGTGCTTGCCCAACAGCTCAATGGTCTTGAGGTCGTCGGCCCGCTCGCTGGAGCCCATGCCGAACACCAGTTGGTCGGCGCCGGCGTCAGCCCATTGCTGGGCACCCTTGAGGGCCCGGTCGGGATCGCCCATCACGCTGCCCGGCTGGCCGACGCCCTCCCACAGTTCCTCAGCCGTCGGCATGGGAATGGTCTGGGGCCAGGGCGGCACCCACTCGGGGCGGGGGAAGGTGTCGTGGTAGCGGAACACGTTGGACTGTAGGTAGGTCATCGACGACCGCAGCGCATGGTCCACCGCGCCCTGATCGGTCTCGGCCACAAACGCTCCGGTGGTCACCATGAGGTTGTCGTTGACGAACGCCCCTACCGGCTCGGCATTGACGATGTCGCGCTTGTAGGCCTCCAGCACCGGGGCCAGCTCGTCGAGTGCCCCCACCGAGAAGCCGAGCACGCCGAGGCCCTTGCGGGCGGCCATGGCATAGCTGGTGACGTTGCCCGCCGCATACCACATGGCCGGGTGGCCCTTGCCCCACGGCTTGGGCAGAACCTTGCGGGGCGGCAGCGACCAGAACTTGCCCTCGTAGCCCTCGTAGGTGTCCTGGGTCCACATCTTGGCGAACTCGCCGATCACGTCTTCCCAGATCTCCTTGGTGTGGGAGGTGTCGGTGATGCCCTCTTTGTGCAAAAAGCCCAGGATCTCGTGGCTGCCCGCCCCTCGGCCGGTACCGAACTCGAAGCGGCCGCCGGTCAGGTGGTCGAGCATGGCCACCCGCTCGGCCACCTTGGCCGGGTGGTTCACCTGGGGCAGCGGGTTGAAGATTCCCGATCCGATGTGGATGCGCTCGGTGGCATGCGCCAGATAGCCGGCGATGGCATCGTTGGCCGACATGTGGGAGTACTCGTCGAGGAAGTGGTGCTCGGGGAGCCACACATACTTGAACCCCGCCTTGTCCGCGGCGATCACCAGATCCAGTTCTTCCATGAACGCCTTGTGCTCGGCATCTGGGTCATTTTCCCGGCGATGCTGGGGCACGTACCCCTGGATGAAAAGTCCAAACTCCATGTCGGCCTCTCTGTCGGGTTGCGATTGGCTGATATTTCCTAGCATCCCGCCCGCCGCCGGGCCTAAGACTGGTGGCCCTTAGCGCAATTTGCCCGGCTCCCCCTAGGCTTCCGGGCCGTGCCTCCCATTAGACCCGAGCAACCCCCCACCCCTCCCCGAGACGCTTTCTCCATCCACCGGGCTCCGGTCGACGGCGACCTGTCGCTGGCCTACATCCGAGAGGGAGTGGGCGGGTACCCCCTGGTGCTGGTCCACGGTTATCCCGAGACCAAGCGCATCTGGTGGCGCAACATCATCCCGCTGGTCGAGGCTGGCTATGAGGTGATCGTGCCCGACCTGCGGGGATACGGCGACTCCGACCTGTCCGACAACGACCAGTACGACTTGGTGCTGTACTCCCGCGACATCCACACCCTGGTGCACGACGTGCTCGGCCACGAGAAGGTCGGACTGCTGGGCGGCGACGTCGGCGGCGCGGTGATCGTGGACATGGCCAACCGCTGGCCGGAGTTCGCAGAGCGGATGGTGTTCTTCAACACTGTGGCCCCTTTCATCGTCGACCAAGTGGACTGGTACACCGAGCGGGGCCTGTCGCTGAACCCGCTGCCCCACGGCCCCACGGGTGATTACCGCATCCGCCAGGGCCGCGACCCCGACAAGCTCCGGGCCGAGTTGGACACCCCCGACCGGTGCCGCCGCTACGTGCGGGACTTCTACGAGCATCGGCTACTGGCCTCGCAATACTCCTTCGAGGAGGACGACTACGACTTCATGACCGAGCCGTTCGCCGATCTGGAGCGGTTGGCCGCGGGGTGGTCGGTTTACCAACTGGAGTACGGCCGGCCGATGAGCGAACCGCCCATGATGGGCTCCCAGGTGCAGGCCCCCACGCTCATCTTGTACGGCCCCGACGATCAGGTGGTGCCCAAGGACTTCCCCAAGCGCTGCGAGATCGCCTTCGCCAACCGGGTGGGGCCGGTGGTGATCCCCGAGTGCGGCCACTTCCTCCAGTGGGAGCGGGCCGATGTGTTCAACGAGCTGGTCAAGTACTTCTATGCCGACCTTCGGGAGGGGCGAAGCTGATGCACCTCAACGAGTTTGCCGACACCATCGACCCGCTGGACATGACCGCCACCGCCGAGTTCGAGAGCCTGTGTACCAGTGCGGCCGACCTCGGCATCGCTCACGGCTCAGATGTCTCCTATGTGTCCCGCAACATCGTGGCTCGCCACCACCGCTTCCATTTTTCGGAGTGGGGCAGCCCCGATGCCGCCACTGTGCTGTTGCTGCACGGCGGCAACCAGTCGGCCCACTCCTGGGATCTGGTCAGCCTGGCGTTGGCCGACCGCTACCACGTGCTGGCCCTCGACCAGCGGGGCCACGGCGACAGCGAGTGGGCCCGCGACGCCGACTACTCCTCAGGGGCCATGGCCGCCGACGCCGCGGCCTTCTGCGAGGCGCTCGGGGTGGCCGACCCCATCATCATGGGCCACTCCATGGGCGGCATGAACACCATGCGCCTCACCCTCGACCACCCCGATCTGGCCAAGGCCATCGTGTTGGTGGACATCGGACCTGAGATCTCCGAGGTCGGCACCCAGGTCATCCGCACGTTCGTCACCGAGAATCGGGAGTTCCAAGATTTGGGCGACTTCGTAGCCGCGGTGCAGAAATACGACCCCTACCGCACCCGTGAGCACATCGAGCGCACCGTCAAGTACAACCTGCTCCAGCGGGTGGATGGCACCTACATCTCCAAGGTGGACCACGGCCCCCGGCTGGCCCACGGCGCCGAGCACCGCCGGGCCGGCGATCGGTTCACCATGGAAGACGCCGAGCGCATCGCCCAGCCGGTGCTGCTGGTGCGGGGCGCCGACTCCTGGGTGCTAACCGCCGAGGCCGCCGAGCGGTTTGCCGACGCCCTGCCACAGGGCCAGCTGGTGACCGTTCCCGAATGCAGCCACAACGTGCACGGCCAGAACACCCCCGGCTTTCTGGCCGCGGTCGAGCCGTTTCTAGCAAGCTTCACGCCATGAGCGACATCGGCACCGCCATCGAGGCCTGGGATGAGTGGTGCGAGCTGCTCAAGCGGATGGGCCGTGAAGTCGTCGCCCCGCCCTATCCCACCGACGATGGCGGCGATCTGGAAATGCTCGAGCACCTAGCCGACAACGTGGAGGCGTTCTTGGGCTGGGAGGTTTTCCACGCCGACCCCACCCGCCCGTTCTTCAACCGCCAGAACGACCTGACCGTCCAGTGGGGCGGCCCCAACGCCGACAACGTGTACCGCCATGCCCGCATCGAGCCCGGCCGCCGCTACCGGATCACCGGCAACATGCACGGTTGCGACGACTTCATCCTGGCGCTGCGGGCCGGTTTCATGCACAACGACATCTGGGGCACCAAGGCCACTATCACTGCCCACGACCTCGGGCTCAGCCGCCACGAAGACATCGACATCCTGCTGGGCGGCGACGAACCCGGCGCAGTGGCCATCCCCGACGGGGTGCTCTCGGCGTCGATCCGGGAGTACTACTTCGACTGGACCGCGGACGAGCCCGCCTTCTTCACCATCGAGTGCCTCGACCCCGACCCTGTTCCCGTGCTCGACGGCCCGGTCTTCGCCAATCGGGTGCGCCGGGCCATGATGCAGATGACCGACTCCATCGAGCGCTGGAACGCCTACATGGTGATGAACCGGGCCGAGCGCATCGACAACAGCTTCACCAACCGCACCCTGGAGGTGTCCAAAGGCCTGTCCATGGCCCGCTACGAGTTCTGCTTCTGGGATCTAGAGCCCGACCAAGCCCTCATCGTGACCGCCGAGGTGCCCGAGGCCCACTACTGGGGCGCCCAGCTCTACATGATGGGCACCTTCGAGCTGGTCGACACCTACGCCCACATCTCCTGTCGCAACCAATCCCAGACCACGGTCGACTCCGACGGCAAAGTGCGCTACGTGGTGTGCGGCACCGACCCCGGCGCCGCCAACTGGCTGGACAACGCCAACCGCCGCAACGGCCTATGCACCCTCCGCTGGTTCTGGCCCACCGGCGACCAAGCGATGGACCCCACCACCGAAGTTGTCGACTTGGCCGACGTGGCCGCCGCCCTACCCGCCGACCACCCCGCCGTGGTCCCTGCTGACCGGGCTGCTGACCTAGCCACCCGCCAAGCCCACCTGCGTCATCGGTTTAGAACCTAGGTCCGCATCAAGCCGCCGCCGTCCACCTGAAAAGTCTCGCCGGTCACGTACTGACTCGCGTCAGAAAGCAAGAACCCGATCACCGGCGCGATGTCGCTCACCGGGTCACCGTCACGCCCCATGGGATGGTTGTCGAACAGGGCCTTGTAGGCCGCCATGCGGTCGGGATCGTCGTCGGGCGGTGCCCGATGGGCCACCGACGCCGGGTTCACGCAGTTCACGGTGATGCCGCCGCGACCCCACTCCCGGGCCGCAGTACGGGTCAGCGAGCGAATGGCCTCCTTGGCCGCCCCATAGGGCCCGAAGCCCGGCCCGCCGGTGATCCCCACGTTGGTGCCGAAGGTGATGATCCGCCCCCGGCCCTTGGCCGCCATGTGGGGATGTACTGCCTGCATGAACCACAGCGTGCCCTTGGGCCCGGTGTCGAACAGCAGGTCCATGTCCGACTCGTCCACCTCCAACAGCGGCATGGTGGGACGGAACGACTGGGCATTGGCCACCAGCCCGTCCACTGTGCCCCATCGCTCCACCGTCCGATCCACCACCTCGTTGGCGTGATCCTGGCTGCCCACCGACCCAGGCACCGCCAGCACGTCGCCTCCCCGCTCTCGCAGTTCAGCCGCGGTGGCCTCGATCCGCTCAGGCTTGCGGCTGGTCACCGTGAGCTTCACGCCCTGGTCCACCAGGTACTCGGCGATACCCCGGCCTATGCCCTTTGAGGCCCCGGTGACGATTACGACCTGACCTTCCAGCATCGCCTGAGCGTACTGTTCTATGTGATGCGAACCTGTCTCGGCGGCCATGAGCTGGACTCCTGACCCGCGGCCCGACTGGGTGGCCGCCGTCAACCGGGGCGACGCCGGTCCGGTGGTAGACGAGGCCCGCCGCCCGTTCGATCCCGACCTGCTGATGGCCGAAGCTCTGGTCCGCCAGGGCCGGACACCCGACGACCGGGCCGCATTGGGCGACGACGACTTCGTCGAGCCCCTCACCCTGTTCTGCCGTGGACTGGAGCACGAGGCCGACCTCACCGTCATGGGCCGATGGATGTCGCGGCGCATGATCCTGCGCCTTTTGGAAGTCCGTATCCAGCTCAACGACTACCTGGCCGCCGACCCCGGCACCCTGGACGAGCCCATCGAAGAACCCATCTTCGTGATAGGCGCTCCCCGCACCGGCACCACCGTCATTCACGGCGTCCTGGCCCAAGACCCTGCCCACCGGGCCCCAGAGGGCTGGGAGCTGCTGCGCCCAGTGCCCCCGCCCCACCCCGAACCCGACATCCGGGCCGCCGACCCCCGCATCGCCCTGGCCGGCGCCGAGCTGGTCATGCCCCAGACGGTGGCCAGCGGCATGCTGGCGATTCACGAGTACTCCGGGCGCATGTTCAAAGAGTGCCTGTCGGCCATGTCGTTCGAGTTCCGCTCCGAGGAGATGGTCAGCCGCACCGACGTGCCCACCTACCAGGAGTGGTACGACTCCGCCGATCTGCGTCCCGCCTATCGCACCTACCGCAAAGTGCTCCAGGTATTGCAGCGCCGCATGCCCACCCGCCGGTGGGTGCTCAAGTCGCCCGCCCACCTTCAGGGCCTGCCCGCCCTGCTGGAGGTGTTCGACGACGCCCGCTTCGTGATCACCCACCGCGACCCCACCGCCATCCTGCCCTCGGTGACGAGCCTCATCGCCACCATGCGCTGGGCCCACTCCGATCGGGTGGACTTCGCCGCCATCGGCCGCTATCACCTGGATTTGTACGGCCGCAGCCTCGACAACCTCATCGACCTCATCGACTCCGGTCGACTACCCCCCGACCGCACCGCCCAAGTGCCCCACAAGCTGGTCAGCACCGACAAGCTGGCCGCTGCCCACTCGGTCTATGAGCAGCTCGGCATGGAACTGGCCCCAGAAACCGAGGCAGCAATAGCCGACTACGCAGCCGCCACCCCGCCCGGCAAACACGGCGAGCACCGCTACCAATTCGAAGACCTTGGGCTCACCCGAGCCGAGGTCCGGGCCCGCTTCGCCCGCTACATCGACCGCTTCGACATCCCGGTGGCCGACGATGGCTGACCAAGAGCACCCTGAAACCGCCTCGGCCTATCGGCTGGCCGAGCTGCTGGGCGAGTTGCCCCACCCCGACGACTTCGGTCCCGAGGCCTACGAACTGGTGGAGCGCACCCGCGATCTGGTGGCTGCCGTGTCGGCCAACGACGCCGACCCCGCCACCCGGGCCGAGATCGCCCAAGCCCTGGCCGAGATCACCGAGCGGCTGCGCGCCGCAGCCCGCGATCCCCACATCGTGGTGGCCAAAGACCACGAGGGCACCATCTACAACCTGACCCAGGCCGGATCGGGCTTGCTCAACCCCCACGCCCCCCGGCTGATCTTCGACCCGGTGGCCCGGCCAGACCCCGATGCCGAGCCCCGGCCGGTGGAGATGCGGGCCACCGTAACCCTCACCGAGGCCCACTCCGGCCCACCCCACCGAGCCCACGGCGGCGTAGTGGCCACCATCCTCGACGAGGCCCTGGGCACCGCCGCCACCCGAGCCGGCGCCACCGGCCTAACCGCAGGCATCAACATTCGCTACAAGACCGGCGTCCCCCTCCACACCGCGTTAGAGGTCACCTGCCGCTACTCCCGCACCGAAGGTCGCAAACACATAGCCACCGGCGAACTCCGAGCCGGAGACACAGTGTGCGCCACCGCCGAAGCGATCTTCATCACCGAGCCGCGCTCGTGACCCTTGGAATGTCCCCACCGTGCTCTTCGTGCACCGTTGTCTCAGCGGAGGGAGATCACCAGCGAGCCGATGTGGTCTTTGCGCTCGAAGTCGGCCTGTGCAGCGTGAATGTCCTCTAGGGGGTAGACCCCGGCGACCACAGGGCGGACCTCGCCCCTCTCGATGTAGCCGACCAGATCGGCGAACACCCGGGGAGCGAACACCGTCGCCCCGTACAACTCCAGGTCGTTGAGATACAGGGTGCGCAGATCTAGCTGCACAAGGGGCCCGGATATGGCCCCTGAGGTCGCATAGCGGCCGCCCCGTCGGAGAGCATCCAGGCAGGCGGAGAAGCGGGCACCGCCCACCACGTCGGCCACGGCGTCGAACGGCCCCCCGTTGGCTGCCACCGCGGCCTCCAGTGGCTCTGGATCATCGCGGGCCACCACTGCGTCGGCACCCAAGTCGCCGAGCCCCTCGAGTTTGGCCCGCCCCGCGATGGCTACCACCCGGGCCCCTCTCAGCTTGGCCAGCTGAATGAGGGCGGTGCCGACACCCCCCGACGCCCCCGTTACCGCCACCGACTGGCCCGGCTCAAGCCCCACCCGCTGCAACATGTGCTCGGCGGTCGACCACGAGCACGCGAAGCTAGCCAGCTCCACATCGCTCAACGGGGTGTCGATGGGGTGGGCGTTGCCCGCGGGCACTGCGCAGTACTCTGCGAATCCGCCGTCGTGCTCGCTGCCCAGGTAGCCGGCCAGCTCACGGCGTTCGGGGTGGCGGGAATCGCGAATCCAGGGATCGACCACCACCCGGTGGCCGACCAGTGCTTCGTCCACGCTGGAACCAGTGGCCACAATCCGTCCGCTCACATCGGCCCCCTGGATGCGGGGAAAGTCCAGCGTCCCTCGGCCCCAAGTGCTGTCGTCGGGCTGGGACTCCTCGAACCCGCGGCCGTCGGTGGCGCCGGTCACCGACCGGCTGTACCAGCCCACCCTGGTGTTGATGTCGGTGTTGTTGATGCCGCAGGCCGCAACCTCAATCAGCACCTCGTCGGCACCGGGCCGGGGGACGGGCACATCGCTACGCACCTCGATCATCTCGGGACCGCCGTTGCCCACCAGCATCGCCGCCCGCATGGCCCTGGGTATCTGAGACCCGCTCGGCCCGTCTTGGCCGGTCAAGAGCCGGCCGCCCTCATCCGATCAGCCGCCCCCCTGCGCTGGGCCGCGGCGCGCTCCGGCGTAAGGCGGTGGCCCATTTCGTCGATTCGCAGTCCCCGGGCGGCGATGGGCGGCACCCCGGCATCAGCCATGCCCCGGTAGCGGGCCGCCAGGGCCTCCTTCTTTCGCACTTGGTGGGGCTGCATGTCGTCCAAGTCCCGCGGGCCGATGGCGTCTCCCAGCACAATCCGGCCATCAGCAGCTGCCCGGCTCAAGAGCGACTCACCTGCTTCGCTGCGAGCGATGACACCGCTGAAGCCCTCGTCTTCGCCCGTGGGCGCCCCGCCGGGCCACACGTCGGCCACCGCAACGTCGGCGGCCTCCCCCAGGGCATCGGGGCACAGCTTGCAGCGGGTCTCGAGGTCCCAGGTGCCCTCGTCCTCCCACAACTCGAGGTACCCGACCTCGAACGCCTGTCCGTCTCGGGCTTCCACCCGAGTGGGGCCGGGATTTCCGTGGCCCCGATAGCGAATGAGCGTCACGTCGGGCTCGGCCACTCCCAGTTGGTCCAGCAGCCGCTGCGACTTGGACAACCGCGACTGGCCGCCGCACACCATGGCCAACCGGGCCACCACCAGCTTGTTGATGCGGGAGTCGGCGGCGGCCCGCCGGTGGAGCGCCCCTAGATCGCAGGGCTTGGCGATGACCACAAACGGCTTGCCCCGGTCAAGCGCCACCCCCAGGCCGGCCAAGGGCGCAGTCGGCCCATACCGGGATCCCGCATTGGCCAATACGTCCTCGGGGGTGGAGCTGATCACCCAGCGGGTTCGCAGGGGCCGGGCGGGATCGGGACCCACATGGAGGACGAATGCGGCCTCGCCGGCGGCCAACAAGTGCTGGCCCAACGCGGTGAGCACCCCCGCGGTGGCCGCGACGAATCGGACTCCGGGATCGGCCGCCCACGCGTAGCGCATGGTGCCGCATCGGCCCCACACAGGGTCGAGCGGCAGGCTCAAATCGGCCCGGGGCTCGGCGATCACCCCAGGACAGGCGGTGAGGATGGCCCGCTCTTCCTCAGCGGAGAAGCCGCCCGTTGGCGCGGGGCGAAGCGATCCACCCGGCGTCGCAGCCATCTTCACCCGCCCGCCGGTGACGGCCTCGCAGAGCCCGCAGCCGACGCACAGGTCGCGGGCCACCACCTCGGCCACGCTGGCCAGCCGCTCCACCTTGCCGGCCTTGTCTCCCACGTCGTCCAGAGTCGGATTCCCGGCCTTGTCGACGCCGTCAGCAGGCGACCCGGGTTCGCTCTGGGCGGTCATGAAACTCGTAGGCGATGGGCAAAGAGGTGGTCATAGTGGGGTCGGGTAACTTCGTAGGCCACTTGGACCCGCTCGGGGGCCGTGCTGATGTCGACATGGGTCCGAGCCTGGGGCTCAAAGCCTCGGGAGTTTCGAAGGTTCTCGTGGAATGAGCCGCCATCCCACCAGCTCACCTCGTCGCGGGCTCCCGACTCCCACTGCAGCGCCTCTTCGATGTAATCGATGCCCACCGCCTGGCACCAAAGCGCCACCACGCCGGGCGGGTCCTCCAGCAGATCGTCACTGTCGATCACCGGCGGCGGAGTTCCCGTCTTGGACGACAGATGGTCGAACAGGGCCCGCTGCTCGGCGAATCCCGTCTCCTTGATGTGGAAGTCGGGCCAGTGCTTGTACATGGAGGTGATGGTCTTGGCCGGGTCGCGGATGAGGAAGCTGTGAGCGAAGCGATCGAAGAACTCGTCGCCCCACACGGCATCAAGATAGAGGGGGAAGTCCTTGATGAACACCGGGCCATCGGCCGCCGCGGCCCTCAGGTTGGCCCAAGCCGACTGGTAGGTGAGGCCGGGGGTCCGCGCGCTGTCGGGTTGAAGGCGGGGCCAGTCGGGCGACTCGCCCTGATACCACACCTCTCCGAATGGCTCGTGGAAGCAGGACATGTCACCCCGCATCCGCATCATCCACTCAAATGCAGTGGAAGTAGACCGGGGAACAGCCCACAAGGCCAGGATCTTCCGACCGCTGGTCATGTGGCCCCCTGTCCCTCCAGCGTGGCCAGCAACGAGCCGTGCCCCGGGGCGGACGACAGGCCCAGCTCCGACAGCATGGCCCAGTACAGAGCTATGTCCGACGCCACCACCGGTGCGCCGGTGCGCTCCTCGATGGCATCGACCACCTGAAGCATCCGGAATCCGGCCCCAGTCTGGACGATGGCGTCGGCGTTGGGGGCCTGGAGGTGAGCGTCCACCGCGGCGTCCGTCATCAGGTGGTCGGGATAGTCCCACAAGGTAGCGGCCTCTATGGCCAGTTTCTCCTCGTGGTCGGCCACCAATCCCTGGTCGATCAGGTCGCCGGCCCACAAGATCTCGAAGCCCGCCGCTTCCAGATAACGGTTGATGCCCGCCGACCAGTCGGGCCGGAAATAGCCGTTTGCCACCGTGATGGTGGTGGCTCCGATGGCCCGCAGCGCCTCCGCCAGGCACTGCCCGGCCATGAGGAATCGGACGCCGGTCTCGTCGGCCAGCCGTCGGCAGAACGCGTCGATCTCCTCTGGGCCGGTTGTGCCGGAGCAGTGCACCCAATTGGTGCCCACCTGCCCGATTACCTGGCAGTGCGACTGGGCCAGACAGGCTGCGGCTTCGCTCAGCAGCTCGAAGTTGCCGGCCCGCTCATCGAGCCCCCACTCATAGCCGGGTATGTGGAGCACGCGTTGGAGTACTCCGGTGCCTTGGGGGGCCACTTGCAGGAACTGCTGAGGGCTGTCGTCGAAGTACCGGGGCGTGGTAACGAATCCGGCGTAGGCCTGGTATCGGCGACGGTCGGCGTGGGCAGTGGACACAGATCCCTCCATCCTGGGCTACTGGCGCATCCGGGCGCTGGTGGGATCGTAGACCGGCTCGCTCAGCACCCGCGCCAGGCGAAACTCGCCCACGATCCGCACCTGCAACTCGTTGCCCGGTGTACTGCTTCTCCATGCGCAGCGAGACGAGCGCGTGATTGCCCACGTTGGCCAACCCCAGGTCTTGGGCCGCCGCCGGGTTGTTCGGGTGGCATGGCGGCAATCCGTCCAATGCAAGGGGATCGCAGTTCTGGCCAGCTTCTTGACGCCTGCTATGTGCCACGATTATCGGCATGGTTGATGTCGCACCGCCGGATGAGGCGGAGATCCTAGGCACGGCGGTCACTGCCTCGGGGCTGGCCGCCGAAGCCCCGGTGAAGATCCCCGTCCAGCGCTATCTCTCCCCCGAGTTCGCCGAGCTGGAGTACGAGCGGATGTGGCCCAAGGTGTGGCACGTGGCCTGCACCGTCGACCACATCGCCAACCCCGGCGACTGGTTCGAGCACCGCCTGGGCAAGTACTCGATCATCTTGGTTCGGGGCGAAGACGGCGTGCTGCGGGGCTTCCAGAACGTCTGCCGCCACCGGGGCAACTCCCTCTGCCAGGGCTCGGGCACCGGCATCACCGAGCTGCGCTGCCCCTACCACCGCTGGGCCTGGGACCTCACCGGCCGCCTCCGGGAAATCCCCTCGCGCCGCGGCTTCGGCCCCATCAGCAACGACGACCTGCCCCTGGTGCCGGTGCAGGTGGACACCTGGGCCCGACTGGTGTTCGTCAACCTGGATCTTGACGCCGAGCCGCTGGCCGACTGGCTGGAGGGCATCCCCGACGACATCGCCTGGGCCAACCTGGACGAGTTCCGGGGCACCTACTCCACCGCCACTGCGGTTAACTGCAACTGGAAGGTGGTCAACGAAGGCTTCTCCGAGACCTACCACGTACAGGGGCTGCACCGGGAGATGCTGGGCAGCATCAACGACGTCAACTCGCCCCAGCGCATCTGGGATCGCCACGGCGTGTCGTATCAGCCCTACGGCGTGCCCAGCCCCCGCCTGGGCCGCAATGTGGACGACCAAGCGGTGTGGGACTCCTTCATCGTCACCCAGGGCGGCCGCATGGGACCGGACTACAACGAGCCCTGCGAAGCGCCCGAGGTGCCCGACGGCCAGACCCTCCAAGACGTGATCGCCCAGAAGATCAGAGACCACCAGGCCGCCGCGGGCGTCGACCTGTCGGGCTACGACACTGCCCAGATCACCCACCTCAGCCAATACAACCTCTTCCCCAACACCACGGTGCTGATCAGCGCCGACATCTTCACCGTGCTCACCGCCCGCCCCGGCCCCAATCCCGACGAGGGCGAACTGGCCACCATCCACCTAAGCCGGATGCCGTCGGCCGACGCCCCGGCCTCCTCGCCGGTGCACGTCACCGTGCCCATGGACCAGGCCGACTTCGGGTTCGTGCTCAACCAGGACTTCAGCGTCATCCGCACCATGCAGAAGGGCCTCCACCAGCCCGGCTTCACCCATGTGTGGCTATCGGGGGAGGAGTGCCGCATCATCAACATGCACCGCAACCTGGAGGGCTACCTCAACCTCGAGCCCGGCGGCTGGGTGGCAGCCGATCAGGCCCGGTGAGCCTGCCCGAACACCCCGAGGCCATCACCCCCGAATGGCTCACCGAGAACCTGGCTGAGCGTTACCCCGGCACGGTGGTCACTTCGGTGGAGGTACTGGCCATCCACGCCGGCACCAACGCCAACGCCCGCCTCGGCGTCACCTACCAGGGCGACACCGATCTTCCCGCCACCATGTTCGCCAAAATCCCGCCGCTGGATCCCGATCGCCGGGCCCAGATCAACCAAACCGGCATGGGCCGCCGCGAGGCGCTGTTCTACCAGCGGCTCGCCCATCTGGTGCCCATGCGCACACTTACGGCCTACGTGGCCGCCTTCGACCCCGACACCGGGGCGTTCGTGCTGCTGCTGGAAGATCTGGACAACTCTGCCAAGTCCCTGCCCGATTACAGCAAGGGGGTTCCGGTGGCCTACGCCGCTGAGGCCATGGACCACTTCGCCGAGCTCCACGCCCGCTACGAGGATCCGCAGCGCCGAGCCGCCGAGGCCGACTGGGTACCGCTGGCCAACAAAGGCAGCGACTACGGCGCCCGGCTCCTGCGCTACGGGCTCGACAACCACCGCGACAAGCTCACCGACGCCTTCGCTGAGATCGCCGAGCTCTACATCGACCACACCGCCGAGCTCCACCAGGCGTGGGCCGCGGGACCCATCGGCGGGCCGGCCACCGTGCTCCAGGGCGACGGCCACATCGGCAACCTGTTCGTGACCGAGACCGGCGGGCCGGGTTTCCTGGACTGGGGCCTCATAAACGTGGGCGCCCCCATGCGCGACGTCAGCTATTTCCTCAACATGTCCATGGACCCCTCAGACCGCCTGGCCCACGACACAGCCCTGATCCAGCGCTACCTCGACGGCCGCATCGCCCACGGCGCCCAGCCCATCACGTTTGATGACGCCTGGCTCGCCCACCGCATCCACGCCGCCTACACCGTCCCCGCCAGCTGCCAGGTAGTCACCTTCCCCGAAGACGCCTCCCCCGGCCGCCAAGCCTTCGCCGCCGCCTTCCTAGCCCGCTGCGAAGCCTCCCTAGCCGACCTAAACCCCCGCCCCGCCCTCCGCAACGCAATCGGCCTCTAGCCGATAAGCCACATACCCCCGTCCAGTTGTTTGTTATTTGGAAAATAACCCTCACCCGGTGATGCTTAGTGAGCAGTGACCCTTAATGCAAGATCGACAGAATACTGTCGATGCCGATCATGACTACTCTTTATACTGTCGATATGGGAGGTCCAAAGGCATTTGCGCCGGTGACGTTGGAAGCAGTTCGCCTACTGGGTAGCCGGGTGCGGCTGGGCCGCCGGGAGCGTCGGTGGACGGTTGTTGAGCTGGCTCAGCGAGTGGGGGTGTCACCGGTGACAATACGCAAAGTGGAAAAGGGTGATCCCACCGTCGCCTTGGGCACCGCGTTTGAGGCTGCCGCGCTGGTGGGCGTGGCCTTGTTCCACGACCAGGCTTCACGCCGAGCGCTTGAAGCCGAGCACGCCGCCAGCAGGCTTGCCGTGTTACCCGCGGCAATCCAACCTGGCCGAGTCGACGACGATTTCTGACGTGGCTGAGCATCCAACCGAGGCCTTTGTGTGGGTCTGGCTACCGGGAGCGGCAGAGCCGGTAGTTGCCGGCCGGCTCACAGACCGAGGACCAGTCGTCACGTTCACCTATGGGAGGAGCTATCTCGAGCGGCCCAATGCCGTTGCCCTGTATCTGCCCGAACTCCCATTGCGGCGGGGAGAGATCACACCGGTTTCCGGTGAGATCGCCGGATGCATGGCTGATGCCGGCCCCGATGCCTGGGGTCGGCGAGTCATCGAGTACCAGCGCATAGGGGAAACCGCCGACCTGGGAACGCTGGGCTACCTCTTGGCGTCTGGTTCCAATCGCGCCGGAGCGCTCGATTTCCAGCAATCGGCCACCGAGTACATCCCCCAAGGCGATGAATGGATACCGCTGGGCGAGCTTGCCGAAGTCGCCGACCGGATCGAGAGCGGAGCGCCCCTCTCCCCTGCGCTTGAGCGCGCATTGCTCCATGGCAGCTCGATGGGCGGTGCGCGGCCCAAAGCGGTGCTCGCAGACGAGACGCAGCAGAAGATCGCAAAGTTCACCTCGGTTTCCGATTCCTACCCCGTCGTCAAAGCGGAGTTCGTGGCCATGGAGCTAGCCCGCCGGGCTGGTCTCAACGTCGCAGGCATTGGGCTCGACACCGTCCTGGGCCGAGACGTTCTGCTGGTCAACCGATTCGACCGCACCGGTGGCGGGGGTCGGAAGATGGTGGTGTCGGCACTCACCATTTTGGAGCTGCACGATGCCGACGGCTTGGCTGGCCGCTACGCCACCTACCCGGAACTTGCCTTCCACATCCGGTCGCGGTTTACCGATCCTGATACCACCCTTCGGGAGTTGTTTGCTCGCATCACCTTCAACATCCTCGTGGGCAACACCGACGACCATGCCCGCAATCACGCCGCGTTCTGGGACGGCACCCAGCTCACCTTGACTCCCGCCTATGACATTTGTCCTCAGGCAAGGGTCGGCGAAGAAGCCGCCCAAGCCATGGCCTTTGGGGACGACGGCGAGCGGCTGAGCCAAGTTGCAAGATGTGTCGCCCACGCTGGTATCTACCATCTGACGGCCAACCAGGCCAGAGACATCGTGGACCACCAAATCGCCGTCATCGAAGACGAATGGTCATCGGTGTGCGATCAAGCCGAACTGACGAAAGCCGACCGCAACCGTCTATGGACCCGTCAATTCCTCAACCCCTTCGCGCTCTACGACTACTGACGCTTATCCGAGGCCGAAAGCCATCCCAAGCCCGCTGCGAAGCCGCCCTAGCCGAACCCAACCCCGCCCTCCGCGACGCAGTTGGCTTCTAAGCGGCGGCATACGCCTCCGCCTCCACTCACGTCACCCAGAGGGCACCAGCAGGCCCATCGCCACAGATGCGACAAGCAAGCGGTAACGAACAACACCATGCATGCCAGCAGAATCTAGAGGATTGCCATCCGCCACCGACTTCGCGGTTGCAGATGTGCTGGATGCGCCTGTTGAGTTGTCGCCAAGCGGAGTTCGAAGTTCGCCACTCTGTTGGCCACGGTAGGTTCAAGGCGTGACTGTTCGAGGCTGGATGGCGGTGCTGGTGGTGGTCTTGGTCGCCGCGGTCACCGCCAACGTTGCCGCCGGATACTCGGAGCACGACGAGACGATGACGGTTGCCTCATGGGCCGAAATCTTGTCGGCCTCAGACGGCTTTGCCGGCGACGGTTTCGGTGTTTCCGTGGATGTGGACGGGGATGTGATGGTGGTGGGTGCTATTGGGGCGGCCTACGTGTTCACCCGGTCGTTAGGCCGGTGGCAAGAGACGGCCAAGCTGTCCGTTCCAATCGGGCCCCTGGGTCGGGTAGTCAACCGAGTTGATGAGGACCAGTCCAGCTATGTCGCAGTCGATGGTCAGGACATCCTCTTGGACAGAAACGGCGTCGTGTACGGCGGGTTCGGCCGTGCTGTGGCGGTAGACGGCAATGTGATCGTGGTCGGTGCCTACGAAGCGGCCTATGTGTTCACTGAGATTGGGGGCGACTGGGTGGAGGCGGCGAAGCTTGTTGGCGCGGAGAACCTCAGCGGGCTGGGGCCTCTTGGAGAAGTAGGAAGCGTTACGGGGAGAGGCTCGACTCTCGGGCTCCTTGACGGCGGATTCGGCTCATCGGTGGACTTAGACGGCGATGTGTTAGTCGTCGGCGCCAATGGCCTGATTCGGTTCCCCCAGATCAATTGGCAATCCTCGCCGTCAGATGATGGGCAAACGCAGTCCGTATATGTGTTCACCCGCGATGGGGACAATTGGCAGGAGACAGCCAGGTTTGTCCGTCCAGGCGGGCCGCAGTCTGACAACTTCGGCAGAGATGTGGCGGTTGACGGCAACCTATTGGTTATCGGCAGCCACTCGGCGGCGTACATGTATGAGCGCTCCGGTGATGAATGGTCGGAACCAACCGAACTGCTCCCCCCTGATCACGACAGGAGCTTTGGGTTTGGCCAGTCAGTAGCAGCCAGTGGCAACTCATTTGCCGTCTCCTCCATCGACGCGGTGTATGTATTTGAGCGTTCTCTCGGGGGTTGGGTTGAGAACGTTCTGGAGCCCTCATTCAACGCGGCCTATCACCGGTTCGGATTGGATGTGGGCTTGGATTCAAACCTGGCGGTCATGGCCCCCTTTGGCAACGCCTTGAGTACGGACATGAATCCGATCGTGTTCAGCCTCTTCGACCGGCCCAGAGCAGGTTGGCGTGTGACTTGGACGGCCGGCTTCGGCAGCAAGGCCTGGAAGGTTCAGTCTTTGGCCATAGGCGGTGGTGTGATCGCGGTGGGGGCTCACTTGTCCTCCTACGAAGCGGGAGAGGATCTTGTGTGGCGCACAACTCATCAGGAACCAGGGGTGATTCACACTCACAATTTGGAAGTTCTTCATCCCGTAGGGGAGGGGTCCTCAGAAACTGAACCTCAAGTCTCTGAGACTCCGACTGAGGCTCCGACTCCGACTCCGACTGAGGCTCCGACTCCCGCTCCGACTCCGACTCCGACTCCCGCTCCGACTCCCGCTCCGACTGAGGCTCCGACTGCGACCGCGGCCGTTGCCGCTTCGCCCGCGTTGGTTGACGACGAGGATTCGTCAGATGGCGGCGCCAACCCCATCTGGGCTGCGTTGATCATTGCCCAAGTGGCTCTGATCGCCGTCGCCGTCGCCTATTTCCTCATACGCCGCAAACCAGATGACGACACCGGCAGATACAGCACCTGACGCGCCTCATTCGCCGTCCCGTACCATGACGGCTATGGCTTTGGCCCCGGTGCAGACGCACGTCGAATTGCCGTTTCTCATCAACGATGCCGACAACCACTTCGTGGAGCCCCGCGACCTCTATGTGAACCACGTCGATCCCAAGTGGCGACACAAGGCGGTCACCTTCGAGGCCGACGAGCAGGGCCGCTGGGTGGGGGTGTTCGGCGGGCGGCCGTCGCGTATCGACCAGGCGGTGGCCATGGTGGCCGCCGACGACAAGACAGCCGCCGAAGTGGCCGCCAGGGCCGTGCCCCAAGCGGGCGACGAGAACCAGATGAAGCCCGGCCAGTCCAACATCCACTCACCGGGGATGCTGCTGTCGCGGCTCAACCCCTACCGCAACCTCACCGATGCCGAGCGGGTCGATCTCATTGCCTACTTCCGCGACCAGGAGGAGTCGTGGGGCAACCGCGATCTGCGGCTAGCCCTCATGGACAGCCAGGGCATCGGCGCCGCCCTCATGTTCCCCAACCAGGTGCTGTCGCTGGAGTACGAGTTCGCCGACGACGTCGACGGCATCTACGCCAACACTCGGGCCTACAACCGCTGGATCAACGAGGAGATCGGCTGGGGGTACCTCAACCGCCTCTTCCTTCCCGCCTATGTATCGCTGGCCGACCCCGATGAGGCCGCCGCCGAAGTCGAGCTGGTGCTCAGCCAAGGGGCCACCGTCATCCAGATCATCAGCGGCCACGTCCACGGCGGACGCCACAACCTCCGGGGCGGGCGCTCCATGGCCGACCCCATATACGACGGCTTCTGGGCCCGCATCAACGAGGCCGGGGCTCGGGTGGTGACCCACTTAGGGGCCACCGACTACCAGAAGTACGGGGCCGACTGGAGCGAGGGCCCCGAAGACGTGCTCGGCGACTTCGACGCCCTCCAGTGGGTGCTCTACTGGGGTGACCGCCCGGCCATGGAGACGGTAGCCGCCATGGTGCTGCACAACCTCTTCGGCCGTTTCCCCAACCTGAAGGTGTGCCTGTCAGAACAGGGCACGGTGTGGCTGCCCTACATCCTCCGCAAGATGGACCACGCCTACCTCATGGGCCGGGGAGCCAAGTGGGGCCCCAAGCTCGACCGCCGCCCCAGCGACATCTTCCGGGACCACTTCATCGTGGCCCCCTTCCCCGAGGAGAACGTGGCCCGGGTGGTGGAGGCGGTGGGCATCGAGCCCATCGTGTTCGGCTCCGACTTCCCCCACAGCGAGGGGCTGCCCTTCCCCGCCCTCTACGCCACCACCCAGCTCAAGGGCATGAGCGACGCCGACATCAAAACCATCATGTGCGACAACCTGGCCCGCTTCCTCAACATCGAGCCAGTACCCACGGGGGCTGGCTCTTAGCCCACCTTCATCAGGTCGGCCATGTTGCCGCCCATGACCTGGCGGACCTGGTCGTCGGGCAGGCCATAAAGCTGGTCCACGAACGAGATCGGATCGGCCATGCCCTCCACGTGGGGGTAGTCCGATCCGAATATCACGTTGTCCACTCCCACCAAATCGATGAGCCCCACGGGATCGTCCTCGTGGAAGGGGTGGATCCAGAGGTTGCGTTTGATGGCCTCCACCGGATGCTCCTCCCAGGAGTGGGGGAATCGCTCGTAGACATCCTCCAGATGGGCCAGCAGCGGGCGCACCCAAGAGCTGCCGTTCTCCACGATGGCCACCTTCAGCTTGGGATGGCGGGTGAGCGCTCCGTGGGCCACCCACGAGGTAACCGCATCCTGGATGGGCCGGTTGTGCGAGATCGCCATCTGGAACAGCGACTGGCGAAAGGCCGTCATCTCCCCGCTGACGCCTTCCCACTCGTCGGTGAACCGCTTGTAGCCGCTGTCGGAGGCGTGCATGGCCACCAGCACGTCCAACTCCACCATCCGCTCCCAGAACGGGTCGAACTCCGGCAGGGCGAAAGACCGCGGCCCCCGCAGTCCGGGAGGCGCCGCCGGGCGGATCAACACCGCCCGAGCCCCCCGCTCCGCGCACCACTCGAGTTCCTCGATGGCCTTGTCCACGATGGGCAGGGTCACGATGGGTGTCGGGAAGATGCGCCCCTCGTAGTTGAAGGTCCAGTGCTCCAGCATCCACTCATTGAGGGCGTGGATGACGATGTGGCACTCGTCGGGGGCATCCCGGAAGCGCTCCTCAACCAGCGACGCCAAGGTGGGGTACATCATGGCGTAGTCCAAACCCAGCTCGTCCATCAGTTCCAGCCGGGGTTCCGGGGAGAAAAACGCCGGCAGGGCATCGATCGGCTTCATGATCTCACGGTGCGACTTCCCCTCCGGATTGCCGCTTTTGAAGTACTCCTCCTGGGCCCCGGGAGAGCCCACCCGCTGAAACGTGGGGTTGGGGATGTACTCGCTGATCTTGCCCCTCACCATGATCTTGGTGCGGCCCTTGTGGTCGATGTAATCGACGAGGCCTCGGTGGGAGTCGGGCAGGTGTTTGGTCAGGGCCTCGGTGGTCTCGTACATGTGGTTATCGGCGTCGAAAACCGGGAAATCGAGCTGGCGAGAAGGCATACCCATAATCATATTGCTGGAGTACGCTGAACGAGATGGCCGGGCCGCTCACGCCTGACTTCTATCGCTACGAGTGGTATTCGTTGAGCGGCGTTCGCCTCGACGGCGAGTTTGTGATTGCCCAATGGCCCGACGGCACCGAGTTGCCCTGCTTCAGCTGGTGGCTGGCCGAGCAATGCGAGTACGAAATCTCCTCCCGGGAAGGACTGCTTGAGCCCTGCGATCTGGGCGACCACTTGCAGGTGACCGACGCCTGGGTAGAAGACGACGGAGCTCTGGCTGTGAGGTGGGCCCACGACGGCAGAGTCGCACGCCTTCACCCCGGTTGGCTGCGCCACATTGCCGACGGCCAATTCCGACCCGAGAGCTTTCTCCCCGAACCCATCCCGTGGGATTCCACCGTGCTGTCCGAACCGGTCACCTACCACGGGCCGACGGTGCTGTCCGACCCCGAGACGTTCCGCCTGTGGCTCAACGACCTGGCTGCCTACGGCCTCACCCGGCTGAAGTCGTTGTCAGTTGATCCCAACCAGATTGAAGAGGTGGCCCGACGGGTCGGGGTGCTGCGGGACTCCCACTTCGGCCCGGTTTGGGACATCGAAGCCGTTCCCGATCCCTGCTCCACCGCCTACATGAGCATCGGCCTCGGCCCCCACACCGACTTGCCCTCGCTGGAGATACCGCCGGGATTCCAGTTCTTCCACTGCATCGAGAACTCCTGTGTGGGCGGGGCCAGCCAGATGAGCGACGGCCTGGCCATTGCCCGCCACCTCGAAGAGCACGAACCGGAGGCCTACGAGGCCCTCACCACGCTGCGGTGGGTGTTCCACGGGCGGGGCGCCGAGGTCGACTGGCGTTGGTCAGGGCCGCTGATCGACCTGGGAGTTCGCGGTGCGCCCCTCACCCTTCGAACCTTCTACCCGGTGCGTAGCTTCCCCGACATGGCCCCTGAAGACGTTCCCCGGGCCTACCGGGCGGCGCACCGGCTGGGACAGATTTCCCGCGATCCCCGCTTTCAGATCACCTATAGGTTGGAGCCCGGCGATTTGGCGGTGTTCGACAACCGGCGGATTCAACACGCCCGAGATCCGTTCGACATTTCCACCGGACGTCGCCTGTTCCGGGGCTGCTACATGAACAGCGACGACATCTACTGCAAACTGAGGGTCATCAACCGCCGAGCGAAAGAAAGCCAGTTGGTCTCACCATGAGCGGAGTATTCATCACCTGCGCCATCACCGGCAGCGGCGACACCACGTCCAAGTCCGACTTGGTGCCCATCACCCCCAAGCAGATCGCTGACGCGGCCATCGACGCCGCGGCCGCGGGGGCAGCAATCGCCCACATCCACGTCCGCAATCCCGATACCGGCGAACCGGCCCGCGAGGTTGAACTCTACGCCGAAGTGGTCGAGCGGATCAGAGCGTCTAGCACCGACGTGGTGCTCAATCTCACCTCCGGTATGGGCGGCGATCTCACCCTGGGTTCGGCCGAGACACCCCTGCCCCCCGCGGAGGTGGGCACCGACATGGCCGGGGCCACCGAGCGGCTGGCCCACGTGAGGGAGCTGATGCCCGAGATCACCACACTGGATTGCGGCACCATGAACTTCGGAGAGGGCGACTACATCATGGTCAACAGCCCGTCGGTGCTAAACGAGATGGCCCGCCAGGTTCAGAAGCTGGGCGTGCGCCCCGAGATCGAGATCTTCGACACCGGCCACTTGTGGCTGGCCAAGCGCCTGGTGGACGAGGGGCTCATCGACGACCCAGTCATGGTGCAGTTGTGCATGGGCATTCCTTGGGGCGCTCCCGACGACATCAACACCTTCATGGCCATGGTCAACAACCTCCCCGACGACTGGGTCTTCTCGGCCTTCTCTCTGGGCCGCAGCCAGCTTCCCTACGTCGGGCTGGCCGCCATCGCCGGCGGCAACGTCCGGGTCGGCCTCGAAGACAACATCTACCTAAGCCGCGGCCAACTAGCCACCAACGCCGACCTAGTAACCCGAGCCACAACCATCCTCGAATCCATGAACTACCAAGTCCTAGGGCCCGAAGCTGTCAGAGACAAGCTCCACCTCACCAAGCACTGACACTCGCCGCCCCACCGGGCTTCGGCATAGATTGAAGACGTGAACGCCGAAATCTCCATCCGGGGCGGCATGGTGGTCGACGGGACCGGGAGTCCCGCCCAGCGAGCCGATGTGGGCATCACCAACGGCCGGATCACCGAAATCGACAAAACCGTCAAAGCCCCCAAAGAGATCGACGCCACCGGCCGGCTAGTCTGCCCCGGCTTCATCGACTGCCACACCCACTACGACCCACAAGTCCTCTGGGACCCCTGGCTCTCGTCGTCGTGCTGGCACGGGGTCACCTCGGTGGTGGCCGGAAGCTGCGGCTACAGCATCGCCCCCACCAAGGCCGCCGACCGGGCCTCTCTCATCCGCACCCTCGACAAGGTGGAGGACATGCGGGTGGCCACCCTGGAGGCCGGGGTCAACTGGAACTTCGAGACCTATGGCCAGTACCTCGACGTGATCCAGCACCGAGGCCTGGCCGTCAACTTCGGCGGCTATGTGGGCCACACCGCGGTGCGGCTCTACGTCATGGGCCAAGACGCCTACGAGCGGGAGGCGACCCCCGAAGAGGTAAACCAAATGAAGGCCGCGGTGGCCGAGGCCATCAACGGCGGCGCTTTAGGGTTCTCCACTGACCGGGCCGGATTCCACCTGGGCGACGGCGGCCGGCCGGTGCCGTCCATCGCCGCCTCCCAAGAAGAAACCGAAGCCCTCATCTCCGTCACCGCCGAGATCGGCCGGGGCGTGGTGCATGTGGCGCCGGGGGAGAACTACCGCTGGGTGTACGACCTCCAGCCCAAGCTGGGCCGGCGGCTCAACTGGTCGTCCATCCTCACCTACCCCGCCGCGGCCTCTTCCCGGGCCGACTACCGCACCAAGCTGGCCGACCACTTGGCCGGCCGGGCCGCCGGTGCCGACGTGTGGGTGCAGGTCACCTGCCGCCCCATCACCCAGCACGTCACCATGATCGAGCCCACCTCCTTCTACACCATGGGCTCGTTCAAAGAGCTGGTGGCCCTGGCCCACGAAGACCGCCACACTCTGTATGCCAACCCCGACTGGCGGGCCCGAGTGCAGTCCGACCTCGACGCCAACGGACTTCTGGCCTCCCGCTGGAACACCCTGGCCATCGTGGAGTCGCCCAGCCAGCCCGAGCTGGTGGGCAGCACCGTGGGCAAAGTGGCCGCCGAGCGGGGCTGCACCCCGTGGGACGCCATGTGCGACATCGCCCTGGCCGACGGCCTGTTGACCCGCTTCGAGATCACCTTCGCCAACGACGAGGTCGACGGCGTGACCTCCCTTATGCAGGCTGAGGGGACCGTGATGGGCCTGTCCGACGCCGGCGCCCACGTGGGCCAGATCTGCGATGCGGTGATGCCCACCGACTTCTTGTCCCGCTGGGTGCGCGACCGCCAGGTAATGACCCCCGAGGCCGGCATCCACAAGCTCACCGGCGAGCTGGCCGAGATGCTCGGCCTCGCCCCCGACCGCGGTTACCTCCGGCCCGGTGCAGTGGCCGACGTAACCGTGGTCGACTGGGACAACCTCGACGTCGGCCCCATCCGCCGAGTCCACGACATGCCCGCAAACGGCGAGCGCCTCATTGCCGACGCCCCCACCGGCGTCGACCACATCCTTGTCGCCGGGACCACCACTCGCCTCGACGGCCAGTCACTGCTCGATCAGCTGGAAGCCCTACCCGCGACCACCCTTCGCTCATCTTGAGCAAATAAGTCGGCCTAGCCGGGAGGCACCACCGGTTCGATGCCGAGGTCGGTGTAGGTGAGAGCGGGGAAGTAGGGCACGCCCAGCGCATTGAAGCGGCGGCGGGCAGTGTCGCCCCGGTCGACCACCGTGGCGACGGCCACTATCTCGGCCCCGGTGTCGCGTATCACCTCGTAGGCCTTCTCAGTCGAGCCTCCGGTGGTGGTCGCGTCTTCAAGCAGCAAGACCCGGTGGCCCGGTCCCAGGGGGGTGCCCTCGATCTGCTGTCTCGTCCCCCTCTTCTTCGGCTCCTTTCGAACCGAGAACCAATGGCCGTCGGTCACAGCCGCGATGCCCACCGCCAGCGAGTCGGCCCCCATGGTCATCCCCCCAGCCGCGTCGAATTCGATGCCGGCTTCTCCAACCTGCCGAGCAATCGCCCGGCACGCCACCTGGAGGTCGGCCCAACGGCATAGGGCCACCTTGACGTCAACGAAATCGCTCGACATGGCCCCGCTGGCCAGCTCAATTGGTTGGTCCAATTTCCGCAGACCTTGCCGTTTGATGATGTCAATTAGCGCCGCGTCAGCCACGTTCCCACACTAGCGGTCGTAGGTGACCGGGCTTGTTTGCTTGAAAGAAATGGAAAATTATTAGAAATCATTAGATTTCCACAAGCGATCCCCAGCGAAGACCCGCTACGGTCAACTCAACCTTCCCCCCTACAACCGAAGAATGAGGGGAGGGGCCCGTGTCTGCTCCACCCGTGTCCTGCGCCTGGGCTCCATGGTGGTCTCCAGAGCAGCGCCGCCGTTTCTTGAGCCATGTGGAAAGCGTTGTCCAAGCCCGCTTCGGCGAGCACACCCTCGATGAGGACGAGGGAACCGTGGCCGTCGAGAAGATGGACTGTGTGCTGGGCCTGTCCAACTTGGCCCAAACCTGCCGGGCGGCCGAGCCCGACGATTGGCGGCTCATCATCTACAGCCACGTCGCCCGGCTCGACGACTTCGCCCCCGACGCGCTGGCCGAGCGACTGGGGGAGTACGAGCGCGTCCTGCCCGACCTGAGAGTCAGGGTGGTCAGCGCCCAGCACTTGAGCCATATCGACGCGGTGCGCGATCCGTTACCGCTTGGCCTCTCTGCCTGTCTGTCCGTGGACTTGGACGGTGCCGCCTGCCCGGTGGACCGCAGCTACTTCAACGACTGGGGTGTCGAGCACGGCGAGGTTATGGCGGTTGCGCTGGCCAACACTCTCATGGGCGCTCCGATGACCGAAGAGGACGCAAGCGAGGTGTCCGGCAAGTTCCAAGTGTTCACAGGCGATTCCCTCTTCGTCTCCGGCCACCTGCTTGATTTCGCCCGCACCGTTCCCGACATCGGGACTCATGGCGCGGTGGTCACCGTGCCCGCGGCCCACACCGTCATGGTCTGCCCCGTAGGGCTCAACGAGAAGTTCGTGGACCATTCCGCCACCATGCTGGCTGCCAGCTACGTCCGCTATCTGGCCGGGCCCAACTCGGTAAGCCCCAACGCCCTGTGGTGGCGCCCCGATCACCCGCTGGCCGGATTCGCCCGCATGGACGACCAGTGTTTCGAGCTAGCCGCCCCCGAACCCCTCCGCAGCCAACTCTGGGAGGGGCTTAGGAGCGCTGGCTCTTAGAGCGCAGGCGTGTCGCTCTGCCATGATGTTTCTGCGAACGAAGCATGGGGGAGCACCGCATGACCATGACCGATACCGCCAGAGCGATCTCGCTCGACGACATCGACATTCATTCCACTGACCTGTACCAAGACCGCGGCTATCCGTGGGCGGCGTGGGATCTGCTGCGGGCCGAGGCCCCGGTGCATTGGTACGAACGCCCCGACATTGAGCCGTTCTGGGCCATCACCCGCCACGAGGACATCCACTGGGTGTCGTCCAACGACAAGCTGTTCATCAACGGCGGCCCCCGCCTTCGCCTGGCCTCCATCGAAGAGGATAAGGGCATGTGGGAGCGCCGGGCACGGCGGCTCACCGAGCTGGGCTGGGACCTAGATGAGCCCATGGACATGGTGTTCTTGGACCGGCCTCGCCACACCCGGTTCCGCCTGCTCACCGCCCGGCGGTTTACCCCCCGGGCCATGCGGGAGCATGAGGCGCACCTCGCCCAGTACGCCGCTCGGTTCACCGGTGAGTTCGTGGAGATCCTCGAGCGCGACGGCGAGGCCGACCTAGTGCTCGACTACGCGGTGAAGCTGCCGCTGGCCACCATCTGCGACCTCATGGGCCTCGACGTCGAAGACTGGTCGAAGGTTCACAAGTTCACCGAGATGGCGTTCAACGACGAAGAGAACATGCGGTGGGCCGAGCCGGGCGAGACCTTCGACGACCTGAGGTTCCGAATGGGCAAGGACTTCAGTGCCTATATCAGGACGATCATCGAAGACTGCCAGGCCGAGCCCCGCGACGACATGACCGGAGCGGTGGTCCAGGGCGAGGTCGACGGCTGCCCGCTCAACACCCAGCAGCTCACCGGCTACATCACCCTGCTGCTGGGCGCGGGCAACGAGACCACCCGCAACGCCACCACCTCAGGCGTTATCGCTCTGCTCCAGCACCGCGACCAAATCGACCGCCTCCTGGCCGATGAGTCGCTGATCGAGCCGGCGGTGGAGGAGATCCTGCGCTGGACTTCACCGGTCATCCAGTTCGCCCGCACTGCCACCGCCGACGTGGAACGACACGGCCAAATGATCAAAGAGGGCGACACCGTGGGCGTGTTCTACCCGTCGGCCAACCGGGACGACGCGGTGTTCGACGACCCCTACCGCTTCGACGTGGGCCGCAATCCCAACCACCACATGGCCTTCGGCCACGGAGTCCACTTCTGCCTGGGGGCCAACCTGGCCCGCTGGGAACTGCGGGCCATGCTCCGAGCGATCCTGCCTGTGCTGCCCCGCCTAGAGCTGGTCGACGAGCCCGAGCGCCACGGCCACCTCCACCTCGGAGCCGTCAAACACCAACGCGTCCGCCTGGTGGGCTAGCCCCACCGGCCCGAGTCAAAGCACGGCAGTACTGTCATGGAGATGAGCGGATTGCTGATACGCGGCGGAACGGTGGTGGACGGCACCGGTGCCCCGGCCCGACAGGCCGACGTGCGGGTGCGGGGCCGCACCATTGCCGAAGTTGGCCCCGGCTTGGCCTCCGACGGCGAGCGGGAGCTTGACGCCGCCGGGGCGCTGGTTACCCCGGGCATCATCGAGACCCACACCCACCTCGACGGGGCCATGTGGTGGGATCCCTCCTTTGATCCGCTGCCCAGCTACGGGGTAACCACCACCGTGTTCGGTAACTGCGGGATGTCGATGGCTCCCCTCGACGGACCTCAGCGCGACGAAGTGGTGGATCTGTTCTGCTTCCTGGAAGACCTGCCCCAGGTTGCCTTCGAAAAAGAGGTGCCCTGGACTTGGGCGAGCTGGCCGGAATACCGGGCCGCGCTCGACACCCAGCCCACCGCGGCCAACATCGCCGGCTATGTCGGCCACATCAGCCTGCGGACCTTCGTCATGGGCGACGCCGCCTGGGATCGTCCCGCCACCTCCGCCGAGCGCACCGCCATGGCCAAGGCACTGGACGAGGCCCTGGCCGCCGGCGCCCTCGGGTTGTCCACCAACGGCTTCGACATGGACCGCACCCTGCGGCTGGTGCCCAGCCGCCACGCCGACGACGACGAGTACGCCGAGCTGTTCGACGTGCTGGCCGCCCATCCTGGCACCACCTTCCAGGCCATCACCCGGTTCAACGAGCCCGAGCACAACCTGGCCGACGTGGAGCGATTCGCCGCCCTGGCCAAACCTCGGGGCGTGCGAGGGCAGTGGACGGCCATTCCCTCGATCGCCAGCGAGACTGAATACCGGGCCGACACCCTGGCCTTCGACCGCCGCCTTCGGGAGTCCGGGGTCGACTTCTGGCCCACGGTGGGCACCCGACCGCTCGACCTGTATTTCAACTTCGAAAAGGCGCTGACCTTCCAGCGGGTTCCGGCCTGGAATGACCTGGTCAACGGTCCTGCTGAGAACAAGATGACCCTGCTGGCCGATCCCGAGTGGCGCGACAAGGCCCGAAGCGACTGGGACAATCGCAAGAAATCTCGCCGGGCCCGGGTCGATCACCCCCACACCCTGATCTTCGCCCTGTCCGAGACCGGCGTCGGCCCCCTCGGGATCTCGCTGGCCGAACACGCAACCAACACCGGCCAGCACGTGTCCGATGCGCTCGCCTCCTGGCTGCTGGACAACGGGATCGGCTCGTCGCTGCGGGCACTGCCCGATGTTCACGACGAGCCCGCCCTCGCCGAGGTGATCCGCTCGCCCCACACCCTCACCAACGTCAACGACAGCGGTGCCCACCTCCAGCTGTTCTGCGGCGCCGGCCAGAGCACCCATCTGCTCGCCCACTATCACCGCGACACCGGCCTATTGACCCTCGAAGAGGCGGTCCACGTCCTCACCGGCCGGACCGCGGGTTTCTTCGGGCTGGCTGATAGGGGAGTGATCGCCCCCGGCAAGGCCGCCGATCTGGCCGTGTTCTGCTTGGACGAGATCAATTTGGGGCCAGAAGTCAAGCTACAGGACGTGCCCGGCGGGTCATGGCGGTTCAGCCGAGAGCCCGGCGGCTTTCGAGCCACCATCGCCAACGGCGTGGCCACCTACTGGGAGGGCGAGCCCACCGACGCCCTTCCGGGAACGCTTATCGGCCCCAGGGGTTCGTAAGGCCCCACCCTGCGCTCTACGATTCGCCAGACCCGAAATGCAGAGAGCGAGGCACCACTGATGGGACGACTGGCAGGCAAAGTGGCATGGATCACCGGAGCGGCGTCAGGTATCGGCCTGGCCTCCGCTGAGCGGTTCGCCGAGGAGGGGGCCGTGGTGATCGGCTCCGACATCGCCGAGAGCGATGGTTGGAAGGCGGTGGCCGAGACCGCCCCGGCGTCGAGCTTCCACCTCGTAGACGTCCGCGACGCCGACGCCCAAGAGGAGCTGGTCGGCCAGATAACCCAGGAGCACGGTCGGCTCGATGTGCTGATGACCGCGGCCGGAGTCGCCGGCGGCGGCCAGGTTCACGAACTCGACGTCGAGGAGTGGGACCGGGTGCAAGACATCAACCTCAAGGGCACCATGCTGTCGTGCCGGGCCGCCCTCAAGCCGATGGTGGAGGCCCGCTCGGGGAGCATCATCACCGTGGCCAGCGTGGAAGGCATCGAGGGGTGCGAGGGGGGCAGCACCTACAACGCCTCCAAGGGCGGGGTGATTCTGCTCACCAAGAACATGGCCAACGACTACGGCCCGGCCAACATCAGGGCCAACGCCATCTGTCCCGGCTTCATCGACACCCCCATGTTCCAGTCGGTCATCCCCCATCTGGGGCCCGTCGCCGACAGCATCCGCGACCAGCACAAGCTCAAGCGGTGGGGCCTCCCCTCGGAGATCGCGGGTGCGGCCTTCTTCCTGGCCTCCGACGACTCCTCGTTCGTCACCGGCGTCGCCCTCCCCGTCGACGGCGGCTACACCGCCGGCCACTCCCACGGAATGACCACCATCTAGTCCCAGCCCCCTCAGACGGGGCGGAATTTGATGAGGGTGATCTCGTCGGTGGCGTCTTCGAACACCGCTTCCACGGGCAAGCCGCAAGCGATGTCAGCGTTGTCGATGCCGATGAGGTTGGAGTACACCATCGGCCCCTCCTCTAGCTCCACCAGCACCACGTTGTAGGGCAGTTCTGGTTCGAACGAACCGATGTAGGGCTGCCTCATGATCGTGAAGCCCCACACCGTGCCCCGCCCTGTTGCCTCGGTCCACCCCCGGTCGAACGACAGACACGAGGGGCATGAGGCATAGGGCGGGAACCACACGTGCCCGCAGGCTTGGCACTGGGGCAGCACGAAGCGGTGCTCGCGGGCCGCGGCCCAGAACTCCCGGTCTTCGTGGGTCACCGCGGGCAGCGGCTTGGCGTACCCCGCTTCGCCGCTCACAGCACCCCGTCCCGACACAAGAGCGACGCCCCCGGCAGGGCCGACAGGCACCAGTACAGCGACCAGTCGCAGTCGGGGATCTGGCGCTCACCGGCCTGGCCCCGCAGCTGGCGCACCGCTTCGGCGTGCTGGTTCCACCCCTGGAGGTACGACTCGCTCAACATCCCCCCGCTGGTGTTCACCGGCAACTCGCCCCCCAAGGCGATCCGCCCATCCTGCACCCATTCCAGCCCCTGGCCCTTGGGGGCGAACCCGAAGCCCTCCAGCCCCCACAGCACCGACACGCTGAAGTTGTCGTACACCTGGAGGCAGTCGATGTCGTCGGTGGTCACCCCCAGCGGATCGAACAGGTCGGCCTTCATCGAACCGCAGGCCTCGTCCCAGAACCCCAGGTCCACGTACCACTCCCGAAAATTGGCCCGGCCCGCGGTGCCGGCGATGAGCACCGGGGGATGGGCCAGGTCCCGGGCCCGCTCGGCAGTGGTCACCACGTAGGCCACCGCCCCGTCGTTCACCAGGCAGTAGTCGAACAGGCGCAGCGGCTCGGCGATGTACCGGGCATCCAGGTAGTCGTCGATGGTCATCTCCTGCTGCATGATGGCCCCGGGCGTCATCCGGGCGTGCGAGCGGATGGCCACCGGAATGGCCCCCAACTGCTCCTCGGTGCCCCCGTACTCGGCCTGATAGCGGGTGAACCCCATCGAGTACTGCGCCCCCGGCGAGGCCATCCCGTAGATCGTGTCGTACAGCAGCCCCTGGGGCTGGGCGCCGAACTTGGTGCCCTGGGTGCGGAACGCCACCGAGTTGAACAGCACCACGTAGTCGGCCAGCCCGTGGTGTACCGCGGTGGCCGCGTGCATCAGCGCCATGGCGCACATCCGCCCGGCCTGGGGGTAGTCCACCACGAAGCGCACGTCGGTGAGCCCGGTGCGATAGGCCACCGGCTCATAGTGGGCCAGCCCCCCGGTGATCAGCCCGTCGATCTGCGACTTCTCCAGCCCCGCATCGGCGATGGCCGCCGCTATGGCCTCAGTGGCCATCGCCTCGCCCGTCCGCTCCGGGTCCGGCGTGCGGTACAGCCGAGCGAAGTCACTGCTGCCGATACCGACGATGGCCGTCTGCCCCGCGAAGTCCCGATCGCTCATCGCTCGGTGAGACTAATGGTCAGCAGTGACGAAGCCGTTGCCCAACCCCTAACGTCGGGGCCGAAGCAAGGACGGTTTAGATGAAGATCAATCCCGATAGTTCGTGGCGGCTGGTGGCCGAGCGGCTGGAGGCCGAGACCGATCCCCGGCGCCGCCACATCTTGCAGCTAGTGCTCGATCACATGCAGCGCGAGCTGCGGCTCGACATCGAGGGGGTAATCGACACCCTCAGCGAGAAGCCCCAATACGTCATGTGGCCGAATGGCGATAATCCCGTCCGCAAACCCGGCGGCTCCCGTGACGCCATCCGCGACCTCTACGACCGCTCCTTGGTGCAGACCGGCGCCCACCGCTGGGAGCTCGCTCTCGACCGGGTGATCGTCGACGACCATGCCGTGTTCACCGAGGGGGTCATGCGCATGGCCTACCCCGGCCGCACGCTTGAGGCCATGGGCATCGATATCCCCGACTCTGACTCGTTCTACCTGTCCCAAGTCCGCATGGGCATCGTGTGGCCGATAGACCCCAACGATCCTGAGGCCCGCCTTTCGGGCGAAGAGGTGTACGCCGAGGGCGACCGATTCGAGGGCATCGCCGACCGCCCCATCAGCCTCGACGAGATCGCTCCCTTGGAGCCTCTTAACTCTTGACCAGTAGTCTCTCCGTTTGAGCCAAAGCGAAAGGTGATGCCAATGCAGATGAACCCCAACAAGACGTGGCGGCTGGTGGCCGAGCGGCTGGAGGCCGAGACCGATCCCCGGCGGCACCATGTGCTGGAGCTGGTGCTGGCCCACATGAAGTGCGAGGCCCAGGCCGACATCGAAGGAGTGGTGGCCACCCTGAGCGAAAAGCCCCAATACATCATCTGGTCGAACCCCGACGATCCCATCGCCAGCCCCGGCGGTGACCGGGACGCCATCCGGGGCTTCTACGACCGCAGCATCGTGCAGACCGGTGCCCACCGCCTCGAGTTCGACTGCGACCGGGTCATCGTCGACGACGACGCCGTGTTCACAGAGGGGGTCATGAGCATGGCCTACCCCGGCCGCACGCTGGAGGCCATGGGCATCGACGTGCCCGACGTCGACTCCTACTACGTGGCCCAGTCCCGCATGGGCATCGTCTGGCCCGTCGACCTCGACGACCCCGAGGCCCGGCTGCGAGGCGAAGAGGTCTACTCCGGCAACGACCCCTTCGAAGGCGTCGCCGACCGCCCCATCTCCCTAGAAGAAATCACCCCCCTAGAACTCGCCGCCGTCTAATCGCTACGAGGCCGACCAGGTTTCGCTGCGGAGGTAGGAGTAGACGCCTTCGAAGTCGGTGCGGGCCTTTTCGGGCAAGTCCACTGCTTCGCCGAGGCGGCTGGCGCCCCACACGATGCGGGCGGTGTGCTCGGCCACCAGGGCGGCGTGCAGGGCGTGGTCGGGCGACTCGCCTACGCACAGCATGCCGTGGTTGGCCATCAGCACCGCCGAACGGTCGGCCAGGTGGCGCACTACCTCTTCGCCCAACTCGTCAGAGCCGGTGGGGCGGTAGTCGGCCACCGGCACGTCCCCGCCTAGGTAGATGATGACCTCCTCGATCACTGCGGGGATGCTCTTATGGGCCACCGCGAACATCGAGGCGTGTATCGGGTGGCAGTGCACCACTCCGCCCACCTCGGGAAACGCCCGATAGCAGGCCAAGTGCATGGCTTTCTCTGTGGACGGCCGGGCCGTGCCCTCCAACAGGTTCCCGTCCAAGTCCACTGCCGCCAGGTTGTCCACCTCCACCTGGTCATAGGGCAGCGACGACGGGGTCAGCCAGATCGTGCCGTCGGTGCTCCGACCCGACACGTTCCCTGCGGTGCCCACCACCAGCCCGGCGGCATCCATGGCCTGGGCGGCGGCCACTACTTGGGCTCGAATGTCGGCGCTGTCGGTCATCGCCACACCTCCGGGTTGGCCAGGCGGTGGGGCCGCTCACCGGCCAAGAGCCGGCAGATGTCCTCCACCACCATGTCGGTCTGGTTCACCTCGGTGTCGTAGGTGGCGCCGCCGATGTGCGGCGTCAGCACCACGTTGTCGAGGGTGGTCAGCGGATGGTCGGGCGGGAGGATCTCGCCCTGCACGTGGTCGAGGCCCGCGCCGCCCAAGTGCCCCGACGCCAGCGCCTCCACCAGCGCGTCGGTGTCGTGCAGCGCGGCCCGGGCGGTGTTCAAGTAGGCGGCCCCCGGTCGCATGGCCGCTAACTGCTCGCCGCCGATCATGGCCTCCGTCTCGGGAATGACCGGGGCGTGCATCGACACCACGTCGGCGGTGGCCAGCAGCTCATCGAGTTCGCAGTCGGCGTCGGGCTGATAGGGGTCGCAGGCGATCACCTTCATTCCGAGCCCCTCGAAGCGCCATTTGGCCGCTCGGCCCACCGCGCCCAGCCCCACCAGCCCCACCGTGCGCCCAGCCATCTGCCAGGCCCGATACCGCTGATAGGGGATGGTCTCGGTGAACACCGTGCCTGCCCGCATGTCCCGGTCGCCCAAGATCACACGGCGGCTGACGGCAAAAAGCAGCGCCACCGCCATCTCGGCCACCGCATCGGCGTTGCGGCCTGGGGCGTGCAGCACCGGGATGCCCGCCGCGGTGGCCCCGGCCACATCCACGTTGGTGGGGTCGCCCCGGGTGGAGGCCACCGCCCGCAGCGGCTGCTCGAACACCGGCCCGTTGCACTCGTCGGCCTCGCACACCAGCAAATCGGCCGACACCTCCGCCACCCGGGCGGCCAGATCCTCAGCGCTGTACAGACGGATGGGCTGGTGCTCGATCCACGGATCGAACTCTACGTCGGCCACCTCCCGCAGCCGGTCCAAGCCCGGCCCCCGCAGCGGAGCGGTAACCAGTGCCCTAGGTCTGCTCACGTCATGAGCGTAGGGTTCGAAGCAGACCTTCACGCCATCGACGCTCTGCCAGTGCGCAAGCAGGGAACTACGGTTATCAGCCGTGGCTGAGACAGTCGAGGTGACGGTGGGCATCGACATCGGCACCACCTCGGTGAAGGCGGTGGCCGTCGACGCCGACGGCGGCGTGCAGGCCCGCACCCGCATCCCCCACGCCGTGAACGCCCCCTCTCCGGCGGTGCTTGAACACGATGCCGCCGCAGTGTGGAATACCAGCGTCGTCGAGGCCTGCGACGCCGTTTCATCCGGGCACGCGGTGGTGGGCATCGGCCTGGCCGCCATGGTCCCGTCGCTGGCCGCGGTCGACGCCGGCGGGGCGCCGATCTCGCCGGGCATCCTCTACGGCGACCACCGGGGCCACCACCCCGACGGCGAGTTCGTCGGGTTCCTGCGCTCGCTGGAGCAGGCCGTACCTGAGGCCTACGCCTACTGGCCCGCCCAGGCGGTGGCCGGCAATGCCCTGTGCGGTGCGGCCGCCATCGACGCGATCACGGCCATGACCTGCCTGCCGGTATTCGGCGCCGACGGCTGGGACCCCCAGTGGTGCGACCCCGCCAAGCTCCCTCAACTGTCCATGGACCAGAGCCCCGTCGGGCACCGTGGCGATGCGCCCGTGTCCGCCGGCACCGTGGACGCGCTGGCCGAGCAGCTCGTGGCCGGGGCCGACTCTCCCGGCGATGTGCTGGTGATCTGCGGCACCACCCTCATCACCTGGGCGGTGGCCGAGGGGTGGCCCGAAGCCGAGGGGCTGTGGACCATCCCCCATCTCCAGGCCGGCCTGTCGGCCATCGGCGGGCCGAGCAACGCCGGCGGCCTGTTCCTCGAGCGGGTAAGGGCCATAACCGGCGACCCAGCCGACGAGCCGTCCCACCCCGACCGCCTGCCCCTGTGGGTGCCCTACATCCGGGGCGAGCGCACCCCCCGCCACGATCCCGAACTGCGGGCCGCCCTGGTCGGCCTCGATGTCGGCCACGGCCCCGCCGATGTCCTGGCCGCCGCCTATGAGGCCGCCGGGTTCGTCGTCCGCCACCATCTCGACGTGGCCGGTGCCACCGCTGAGCGCATCGTCGCCGCAGGCGGCGGCACCCACGTAGATCGCTGGATGCAGGCCCTGGCCGACGCCACCAACCTGCCGGTGGACGTTGCCGCCGTGCCCGAAGGCGCGGCCCGGGGAGCGGCCTGGCTGGCCCGCATCAGCGCCGGCCTGGAGTCCGGCGATTTGGCCGAGGCCCGCCGCTGGGCCCGCACCGGCCGCCGGGTCGAGCCCCGACCCGACTGGGCCGAGGCTGCCAACCGCCGCTATCCCCAGTGGCGATCCGCTTGCGACACTCGCAGCGGTGCTGCACAGTAAGGCGCGCACAAAAGAGGAGATCCATGAAGTTCGCAGTGACGTTTCCGATGGTGGCCCACCCCTGGGATCAGAAGCTGATCACCAAGCAGGGTGTGGTGGACTTCGCCCGCACCGCCGAGGAGTCCGGGTTCGACGGACTGGGCTTCACCGACCACCCCGCTCCCACCGACCGCTGGCTCAACGCCGGCGGGCACGACGCGGTAGACCCGTTCGCCGCCCTGGCCTTTTGCGCCGCGATCACCGACCGCATCAAGCTGATCCCCAACATCGTGGTGGTGCCCTACCGGAACCCGTTCATCATGGCCAAGGCCATCGCCACCATCGACTCCTTCTCCGGCGGCCGGTTCATCTTCGCCACCGGCACCGGCTACCTCAAAGGCGAGTTCAAGGCCCTCGGCGTCGACTTCAACAACCGCAACCAGATCTTCGACGAGGCCATCGAGGCCATGATCGGCATCTGGACCACCGACGACTTTGCCTACGAGGCCAGCACCTTCACCGCCCTGGGCCAAACCGCCAACCCCAAACCCGTGCAGAAGCCCCACCCACCCATCTGGATCGGCGGCAACTCCAAGCGGGCCCGCCGCCGGGTGGCCGCCGTCGCCAACGGCTGGACGCCGTTCCCCGCCCCCCGGGTTTTGGCCACCACGGCCAGAACCCCGCCATTGGAGACCCTGGACGACTTGGCGGCCTTGCTCGACGAACTGTGGACCTACGTCGACGAGGCCGGCCGCAACCCGGCTGACTTCGATGTCAGCTACCTCAACCCCGTCGGCGGCCCACCAGCCGCCCCCGACTTCGACGCCGACGCCCACATCGCCGCCCTGGCCGATCTCGAAGCGCTGGGAGTCACCTGGATCACCGTCACCCTCCCCGGTGACGACATCGAGGCCACCCTCGACACCATGCGCCGCTACGGCGAAACGGTCATCGCCCCCTCCCAGAGCACCTAGATGCCTGATCCCGGCCCCGGCACCAGTTCGGTCGAGTTCCCCCCCTTCGAGCCGATCATTCCCCACTTGATCCGGGCCGCGGCTGCAACGCACGCCGATCGAATGCTGGCCGTGCTGGGCGACCATCGGATGACCTACGCCGATGCCAACACCGCCTCGGCGGCTATCGCCAAGGGGCTTTTAGCCGCCGGCGTGGGCAAGGGCACCCGGGTGGGACTGCTGGCCCCCAACAGCCCTGATTGGATCGCCGCCTGGCTGGCCCTTGGCCGCATAGGTGCGCTCGGCGTGCTGCTCAACACCTACTACAAGACTCGAGAGCTCGACTGGGTGCTGCGCCATGCCGATGTGCAGGTGCTGCTCAGCGTGCCCGGCCATCTCGGCCACGACTACCTGACCCGCCTAGAAGAGATCGCCCACCCCGGCGACGATCCGGTCATCCGGGCACCGTCGCACCCCTATTTGCGCTCGGTGTGGGTCTGGGGGCAGTCCGACCGACCGTGGGCCGGATCGATGGACGACCTGCTGGCCGCCGGGGAGGCGATCAGCGACGATTTGTTAGCGGCGGCGGAGGCCGAAGTGGTTCCCGCCGACCACTTCGCCGTGATCTACACGTCGGGGAGCACCGCCGCGCCCAAGGGCGCCATCCATACCCAGGGAGCGGTGGTGCGCCACGCCTACAACCTGTGGCCGTTCCGGGATCTGGTGGCCGACGACCGCGTATACACGCCGATGCCCATGTTCTGGGTGGGGGGCATGTCGTTCATGCTGGTGGCGGCGATCCACGCCGGGGCCGGGCTGGTGTTCGAGGAGCGGTTCGACCCCGGCGAGACCCTGGCCATGATCGAGCGGGAGCAGGTGACCATCGTGTCGGGGTGGCCCCACATGGCCAAGCTGCTCACCGAGCACCCCGACTTCGCCACCCGCAACCTGTCGTCGGTACGGGGCGGCAGCCTCTACGCCCTCCTGCCCGCCGACGAGCAGATCGAAGATCCCGAATTGCGGGTGAACTCGCTGGGCATGACCGAGACGCTCGGGCCCCACACCCTGGATGTCATGGGCACCCCGCTGCCCGAGGAGAGGAGGGGCTCGTTTGGCCGCCAGGTGCCCGGCATGGAGCACCGAATCGTCGATCCCGTGACCGGCGAGGACTGCCCGACCGGACAGCGGGGCGAGGTCTGGGTGCGGGGCTATGCCCTCATGGCCGGCCTCTACAAGGTGGAGCGGGCCGACGCCTTCACACCTGATGGTTGGTATCGCACCGGCGACAGCGGCTACTTCGACGACGACGGCCACTTTTACTTCACCGGCCGGATGGGCGACCTCATCAAGTCATCCGGCATGAACATCACCCCCCGGGAGATCGAGCTGGTGATGGAGGAGTTCGACGAGGTCATGCACGCCTTCGTGTGCGGCGTGCCCCACCCCGACCGCATCGAAGACGTGGCCGCCGCCGTGGTGCTGCGCCCCGGCCTGCCGCTCACCTCCGAAGAGCTCAGAGCACTGACCGCCGAGCGGGTGGCGTCGTACAAGGTCCCCCGTCATGTGGCTGTGTTCAACACCCCCGACGAGTTGCCCTGGCTCGATTCGGGGAAGATCGACATCATGGGTGTGAAGCGGCTTCTCACCGAGCGCTACACCGGCTGAGCCGATGATCCACGAGATGCTCACCCTCGTTCCCCGGCGGGACGACCTCATCGTGGCCGGAGACCGCCGCCTGTCCACCGACGAGGTGATGGCCTGGGCCGCCCAGGCCGCCGCCACCCTCGAAGCGGGCCAGCCCACCGCCTTCCAACTCCCCACCGGCCCCGAGGGCGTGGTGGCCTACCGGGCGTGCTGGCAAGCCGGGGCGGTGGCCGTCCCGCTGCTGCAATCCGACGAGGGCCGCCAGCGATCACACGCTTTCGCCACGCTCGGCATCAACCGCCTGCTAAACCCCTCCGAACACCCCGCTGAATACCCCGCTGGCGGTGAGGCCTCCCCCCGCCGCTCGACCCAAGACCGGCCCGACGACCGGGCCCTCATCATGTTCACCTCCGGCTCCTCGGGCGTTCCCAAAGGCGTGGTCCACACCCAGGCGGCCCTGGCCTACAAGACCCGCCAGACAATCGCCATCCAGGAATTCACCCCCGACGACGCCGGGCTCTTTCCCGCTTCTCTGGCCCACGTGGCCGGGCTGCTCCACGGAGTGCTCATCCCCGGCGCCGCTTCGATCAAAACCGTGCTCATGTCCCGCTGGGACCCGGCCGAGGCCCTGCGGCTCATCGAACAGGAGCAGATCACCTACATGGTCGGCCCGCCCACCTTCTTCAACGACCTCATGGGCCACCCCGACTTCAGCCCCAGCCGAACCGCCTCCCTCCGGCTTCTGTCCATCGGCGGCTCCAGCATCACCCCCGCCTTCGTGAACCGGGCCCGCGACGCCTTCGGATGCGTCGTCAAGCGGGCCTACGGCTCCACCGAGGCGCCCACCGCCACCACCTGCACCATCGGTGACGACCCCGAGCGCATGGCCAACACCGACGGCCGACCGTTCGCCCCTACCCAGATCCGAGTCGACGAGCACGGCGAGATCCAGATCCACGGCCCCGAGGTGACCGTCGGCTACCTCGACCCCGCCCACACCGCAGCCGCCTTCACCGAAGACGGATGGTTCCGCACCAGGGATTTGGGCCGCCTCGACGCCGACGGCTATCTCACCGTTATCGGCCGCCTGGGCCAAAAGATCATTCGTGGCGGCGAGAACATCGACGCCATTGAGGTGGAGGCCATCCTCGAATCCCATCCCGCGGTGAGCCAGGCCGTAGTTCTGGGCGAGCCCGACGACCGCCTCGGTGAGCGGGTGGCCGCCTTTGTGGTGGCCGACGGCTCATTCGACCTCGACGAGTGCCGCCGCTGGTTCGCCGAGGCCGGCGCAGCCCGCTTCATGACCCCCGAGCGGCTGATTGCGATCGCTGAAATGCCCACGATGCCCTCGGGAAAGCCCGACCGGGCTGACTTGGCCGAAAAACTCCGCGACCCAACCCGATAAACTTCCGGTCGTGGCCCATTACGAGACCCCTGAGTGGCATCCGGCCTTCGAGGAATACTGCGAGACCATCTTCGAGTTAGCCGAAGACGATGTCGACGTCATCCAGGCCCGGGTGGCCGAGCGCCTCGACGTATCCCGCCCCGCAGTGTCCGAGATGATCCATCGCCTTGAGGCCGAAGGCCTTGTCAACCTCAAGGGCCGCTCCATCGAGCTTTCCTCCGACGGGATGGACCTGGCCGAGCGGGTGGTGCGCCGCCACCGCCTGGCAGAGGTGTTCCTCACCCAGGTGCTGGGCCTGTCCTGGGCCGACGCCCACTCCGAGGCCGGCAAATGGGAGCACGTAATCTCCCCCTTGGTGGAGCAAGCCATGATGCGGGTTCTCGACGACCCCACCACCTGCCCCCACGGCAACCCCATCCCCGGCTCCAACTACCAGGCCCCCCCAACCAAGGCCCTAGCCAAAGTCAATGTGGGCCAGCGCTTCGTCGTCACCCGCATCACCGAAGAACTGGAGTTCACCGAGGGCCTGCTCGACTTCCTGGAGGGCTCATCGGTGGTCCCCGGTGCCCAAGGGGTCATCACCGCCTCCTCGCCCGACGGCACCACCACCGTCGAGATCGACGGCCACCACGTCGGCATCGGCGGCTTCGCCAGCCAACGCATCCTCGTCACCGCCGCCTGAGTGGACTTAGCCCCCACCGCCGACCAGGAAGCGCTCCGACACGAGTGCCGGCGGTGGCTTCAGGAGAATCTTCCTTGGGAATACGGCCAAGGATTGCCGCCGATGTTCGACGATCTGGGTGAAGAGGTCGAATTTCTCCGCAAGTGGCAGGCGTCGCTGGCTGAGGCCCGTTTTGTGGGCGTGACCTGGCCGGTGGAGTATGGCGGACGCGGCGCTGGTCCCCTGCACCACTACATCGTCCAGGAGGAGCTGGCTCGGGCTCGGGCACCGGAGCTGGTGGGCCGCATCGGCGTGAATTTGATCGGGCCTACGATCCTGGCCCACGGCACCCTGGAGCAGAAGCAGCGTTGGCTTCCCTCGATACTCCCGGCCCAACAACTGGTCTGCCAGTTGTTCAGCGAGCCCGACGCGGGCAGCGATTTGGCTTCCCTCTCCACCCAGGCTGTCCCTGCCGAGAGCGGTTGGCGGCTCAGCGGACAGAAGGTGTGGACCTCCTACGCCCAGTTCGCCGACTGGGGCCTGTGCCTGGCCCGATCCCACCCCGACGAGCCCAAGCATCGGGGCATCACCGCCTTCATGGTCGACATGCACGCCCCCGGAGTCGACATCCGCCCCCTACGCCAGATCACCGACGAGTCCGACTTCAACGAGGTCTTCTTGAACGACGTGTTCGTTCCCGACGATCAGGTCCTCGGCGAGCCCGGCAATGGCTGGCGGGTGTCGCAGGCCACCCTCAGCGTGGAGCGGGGCACGAACCCCCGCCAGCTCGTCATCCACCTCCAACTCCTCGACGAACTCTTCCGCTTGGCCACCGAAGCCGGCCGCAACCTAGACCCCGTGATCCGCCAAGCCCTGGCTCGCTCCTACATCGAGGTCCGCCTTTTCCAGCTTCAGAACTGGCGGGTGCTATCACGACTGGCCCATGGCCTAGACCACGGACCGGAATCGGCCACCGCCAAGCTCTTCTGGAGCGAGATGAGCCAACGCCTCCACGAAACGGCCATGGAGGTGCTGGGCCCCGCCGCCCCCCTGTGGCGGGGCGACCCCCACAATCCCGGCGGGGGCCGCTGGCAGCGGTCTTGGCTGTACTATCGGGCCGCGACGATCTTCGCCGGAACCAGCGAAATCCAGCGCAACATCATCGGGGAGAGAATTCTTGGTCTTCCCAGGGAACCCCGATAGAGGTTTGCATTCAAACATTAGGCTTGGATCCCTGGGCCTGCCTCGGGAGCCCCGTTAGGAGGGCCAATGAGCACAGCATTCGACACCATCGAATACCGAGTCGACGGGGCCGTGGCCACCATCACCCTCAACCGGCCTGATGTGGCCAACGCCCAGGACACCCAGCTAATCGACGAGCTCGACGCTGCCTTCGATCTGGCCGAGGCCGACGACGAGGTGCGGGTGGTGATAATGGCCGCCAAAGGACGCCATTTCTCGGCGGGCCACGACCTCAAGGCGCTGGTGGGCGATGTGGAGCCCGACAAGTGGCGGCTCATGCGGGACACGCCTGAGGGCAAGTTCCACCACGAGAAAACCATGTACTTCGACCGCTGCCTGCGGATACGGGACTTCCCCAAGCCCACCATCGCCGCCGTCCACGGCAAGTGCATCGCCGCGGGGGTGATGCTGGCCTGCATGTGCGACCTCATCGTGGCCTCCGACGACGCGTCGTTCCAGAACCCGGTGCTGCGCATGACCGGCGCCGCGGTGGAGATCCTCATCGAGCCGTGGGAGATGCCCCCCCGCAAGGCCAAGGAGTTCCTGCTCACCGCCCAAACCATCACCGCGGCCGATGCCGAGCGACTGGGCATGGTCAACCGGGTGGTGCCCCGCGACGAGCTGTCCGCCACCGTCCAGGAGATGGCCGAGGCCATCGCCTTGGTGCCCCCGGCCACCGCCGCAGTGGTGAAGCGGTCCATCAACAAGACTCTGGAGCTGATGGGCCAAAAGGACGCCTGGGACTACCACTTCATGGCCCATCACTGGATGCACAACACCGACACCGCCCTGGGCGCGCTGGAGCGGCGCATGCAGAAGTCCTCGATGAAGGAAGTCTTCGCCGAGCACCGGGATGCGTAAGCCGCTGGCCGGCTTGCGGGTGCTCGACGTTGGCACCCGGATCGCCGCCCCGTTCTGCGCCGGCATCCTTGGCGAGCAGGGCGCCGAGGTCATCAAGATCGAACAGCCCGGCACCGGCGACCCCATGCGCACCATCGGCCCCTTCGCCAACCCTGGCGACGAGCCGCCAGCGGGGGAGGGCAGCGACCACCCCTACTCGCTGTTCTGGGCAGTAGAGGGCCGGGGCCGCAAGTCGGTCACCCTCGACCTTCGCCAACCCCGAGGCCAAGAGCTGTTCCGACAGCTGGCCTCCCACGCCGACGTGCTGTGCGAGAACTTCCGCCCCGGCACCCTGGAGCGCTGGAACATCCACCCCGAGGTGCTGCCCCGCCGCCTGGTCACGGTGCGCATCAGCGTCTTCGGCCAAGACGGCCCCAAGTCGCTGCGCCCCGGACTCGATCGCAACGGGGTGGCCTACGGCGGCCTGCTCCACCTCACCGGCGAGCCCGACCGCCCCCCGGTGCGCCCCGGCCTCACCATCTCCGACTACCTCACCGGGGTGTTCGCCTCCCAGGCCGCCACTGCCTTGCTCTATGAGCGAGACGCCGGCGGCACCGGCGAGGGCGGGGTGATCGACGCCTATCTCTACGGTTCGGTGCTGCGCATCCTGGAGTGGACCCACGCCGCCTACCACCACCTCGGCCTGGTGCGGAACCGCACCGGCAACCGGCTCGACCACTCGGCCCCGCTCGACAACTACCCCAGCCGCGACGGCCGCTGGGTGTGCATCGCCGCCGCCATGGAAACCAACTTCGCCCGCCTGTGCACCGCCATGGACCGCCAAGACCTGCTCGACGACTCCAAGTTCGCCACTGCCGAGGTCCGGGCGGCCAATGGCGACGAGATCAACCAGATCGTGGCCCGCTGGACCGCCCAACTCGACGCCGCCGACATCGAAGCCCGCTGCGTGGCTCACGACGTGCCCGTGGCCACCGCCTACGACGCCGCCGACATCGCCGCCGACCCCCACATAGCCGCCCGCGGCGACCTAATCGCCATCGACGACCCGGTAGTAGGCCCCCTGAACCAGCAAGCCCCCTTCCCCCGCTTCGACGCCAACCCCCCACCCATCCCCACCGGCGCCCCCCGCCTCGGCCACCACACCGACGAAGTCCTCACCGCCCTCTGCAACCTCACCCAAGACGATCTGGCCTCGCTGCGAGCCGAGGGCATCATCTGACCATTTGCCAAGACCCGCACCTCCGAGATCCACGTCAGCATCCCCTGGACAAGCAGGTTCAACTCCTATTTCGTCTATTTCTTACGAAAATGAGAACTAACTAGCTAGGATATGGCTAGGAGGGCGCTACCATGCTTCTACGATTTCAGGTTTCGAATCACCGGTCAATCCTCGACCCCGTGGAACTGTCGATGATCGCTGTGGACCAGGATCGCGCCGCCACCCGAGGCTTCGACCGCCTGTCCGAGCGTGTTCTGACCACTGCTGGCATTTATGGCCCCAATGCCTCCGGTAAGTCAAACATTCTGGATGCTCTGTATTGGCTTTCATATGCCGTGGCAACCTCCCTATGGGAAGGAGGGGACTCCATTGCCCGAGACCCACACCGCTTTGGTAAGGGGCCGGATCAGCCCTCGACGTTCGATTTGGATTTGGTAGTCAACGATGTCCGCCATGGGTACCAGCTTGAAGTCGACGACTCGGCCGTGCTGTACGAAAGCCTGTGCAGCTACCCCGAGCGGAGACGTCGGGTGCTTTTTGAGCGGGAAGGCGATGAGGTCCACTTCCGCCGCGGGCTGAGCGGTACCGGTGGGACCAAGGAACTGCTTACACCGACGACGCTGGTTCTCTCGGCCGGCACCCGCGTTGGTGATTCTGCCATCAAGGCGGTAGGCCGCGCGGTCTCTCGGATGGCTGAGATCAATGCCCATAGATTCAACCGGAGGAGGCGTTCTTCATCGTTCCAGTTCGTTGTCCGCTCTTCGAATACGGATTCGATGTTCGAGGACGCGGGGATTCGCGAGCAGCGGGTTTTCGGGGATGTCACATGGGGTGAGGCAGCCATGGATTTGATCCGTCTGTCAGATCCGGGCATCACAGATTTCGACATAGTTGAACTTGAAGACCACACCACCGGCATTGTCGGCGAAGAACTGCTTTTCGTGCATCACGATGGAAATAAGCCCGTCCCGTTTTGGCATGCGGAGGAATCCGCAGGAACCCGGGTGCTGTTCAGCCTGATTGGTCCAGCGCTTGATGCGCTTCAGGAGGGACAGGTTCTCTTATTCGACGAGGCCGATGCCAGTCTGCATCCCCGGCTTTCGGCTCGTCTCCTCGAACTGTTCCAAGACCCGCAGACCAACCCTCGCGGCGCCCAACTCATCTTGGCCACCCACGACACTTCCTTGCTCAACACGCTGAATCGCGACGAGGTCTGGCTCACCGAGAAAGGGTCCGATGGTGCCACTCGGCTCATGGCCTTGGCCGAATTCGGCGGCGACCTCGTGAGGCGATCCCTGAACCTGGAACGGGCCTACCTCCAGGGCCGCTTCGGTGCCATCCCCGAGATCGACCAAACCGACGTCCGCCGCGCCCTCGGATTCTGAGCCCCCGTTCACTATGGCCAAGTCACCCCCACGGAAATCTCGCCAGCAGAGACCGCTCCAGCGCAAAATCGACCAACGAGTTCCCAGGCGGACCTTTCTTGTCTTCTGCGAAGGACGAAGGACTGAACCGGATTACCTCAAAGCGCTGAAACGCGAGCCTGAGGTACGCAGCATTGCCTCAGTAGACATCCGTATCCACGAAGACACCCTTGGCTCCGCTCCCTTGACATTGGTCGAAGCAGCAGTTCATGCCCGCTCCCGCACTGGTCAGGACTGGAGCGAGATCGACGAGGTCTGGTGCCTATTCGATGTTGAGTGGCCTCAAAACCACCCCAATCTTACAGAAGCCCGTGCTCTTGCCAGGAGGAACGATGTCAACGTTGCAGTGTCCAATCCGTGCTTCGAGCTATGGCTAGTCCTGCATTTCCAAGACCAAACTGCGTGGCTCGACACGAACGCCTCCAAGCGCCTGCTCAAAGGCCATGATGACAGCGAGGGCAAGGCCGTAGACGGCGCAATCTACATGCCCCTTCGAGCTGAGGCCGCTCGCCGAGCTCTGTCCCTCGACATGAGGCACAAAGGCGACGGAAAAACCTTTCCAAGAAACAACCCCTCATCTGGCATGCACCAATTCCTCGATGCCGTCCAACGACCAGAGACCGACCCAAGATGACAAAGGAGATGGAGAACCGACACGCATCTCAACCGCGCGGTGCTATATCTGTGATGCGCGGCTGGCCCAGTAAGTCTTGCTCCTGCCTTACCCATGGAGAAGCCCTGGCCGCAGGTGGATGAGGTGATCGATCGGCTGGACGACAGCGGCAAGATCCACTTTCCACCTGGGGAAGGCTCTCTGAGTCACCGAGGCGCTTCAGGATGTGGACACGGCATCGAGGTCCACCAGCTGTTCTGTGATCTTCAAAGGAGGGTCAGTCCTCCGCACAATCGCATAGGGTTCTGAGAGCATCCCACAGTGAGGTGATGCCCTTCACTGTGTCGTCTGTTCCGAGGACGAGTACGAAGTCGTGGAGACGGTAGTAGTCGAGCAGCGCGCAACATATCACAGCGCTGTCCCACTGGAGCATCCCTTCGGGCAACTCTATGCGCTGCCGCATGGCGTCCCGGACAGGCGTGCCGCGTGCCGCCGGGTCATTCAGGGCGTGACCGTCTTGGGCGAGCCAGCGGTAGCTGATCACCCCAACGAGCGCTCCCAGGTCATTGACGACCGGCACTTGGTCGAACCCGTGGTCCTTCATCAGGGTCAGGGCTTCGATGAGCTTGCCGCTGTCGCTCACTGTGACGACGCGGGTTTGCATTGCGTCTCCGATTGTCGCGTGCATGATTTTCCTCTCTTACGGGATCAGCAGTCGTGTGTGTGGCCCTTGGAGGCGTAATCGGGGTGCCTGTGCCCTCCGTCCGGCGTCAGGTAAGGGTGTGGTCCCCCGTGGCCTATGCCACCGACTATAGGCCTAGTTGTCGTTCAATCCAGACGCGCAACCGATCCAGATCCTGAAGTGCCCGATCCAGGCTCGGCGAGCGCGTACGGGCGCGTGACGGCTTCCAGACTCCGTGACTGAAGTCGGTAATCAAGGCCACGTAGTCTGGGCCAAGCTTCCGGCCACTCCCTGCTCTAGGCGGGATTCCCTGCTTGATGTCTCGCTTGGTTGAATTGCGGCACTGTTCGATCAACTCATTCTTTGGGTAATCCAGCTCGTCGACAGAATCCGGCAGGTGGGTGCGAATCCCGAAGTAGTCTGCGAATCCCTCATGATCAGCCAGTAGCCACGCTTCAATGGATCTGACTACGAGCCGAAAGCACATTCCGTATTGCCAAGGACGGTCAAGCAGTTGTGACTTGAGCCCAGGAACGCAAATGTCCTGGTCGTCGTGGTCCAGATCGCGAAGCACCAACCAGGGTCGTCGAGCAGCGCTGTCGTTCCAGCCGGGAAGCTTCTGGTCGATCTGGTGCTTATTTCCCGCGATCTTGACTAGATCTAGCGACAAACCCGCTTCGGCCAACAGTCGCGCTGCTATTGGTTCGTCAGCCTTTCCTTCGACCGCACAGAGCACTGGGAACGTCACAGGAGCAAGGACAGCTTCTCAATCCCGGATGGCGTCGTTCGCTGCGCAAGAATCTCATTGAGGCCAAAATCGAGGGCGAGATGATCTTCGATTCCCTCAAGATCGGCGGCCATTATCGCAGTGGTGCCCTCTTTGTCCGGCTGGAGGATGACCACTTCGTCGAGGCCCAGACCCGGGTCAGCCAAGATCTCCATCGAGTGGGTAGACAGGATTGCCTGGGTGCCGCTGTGACGAGTGGCACGACTGAGTAGTGATGGCAGACGGCGCACGATGGCATCATGCAGAGAAAGCTCGGGTTCTTCCATCAATATGACTTGGTTGGTTCGTGAGGACCTTTCAGTGAGCATCCACAGCATTCCGATCAGCCGAAGGGTGCCATCGGAAAAGTCGCTTTCGTCCTGCCAGACAGCGTTTCTGCGCCAGTGATGGTAGGAAGCTTCTAAGTGAGGTGCTCCAGCCGCATCACGGACGAGGCGTAGTTCCTGGAGCTGGGGAACGGCCACTCGCAGTGCTTCATTGATCTTCCTAAGTCGGGCGTCAAGAGTCCTCTTATTTGTCTCGGACATCCGAACCAGTAGGTTTCTCCCAAAGGGGTCCATGTTTCCGTTCTGACCCATATCCGGGTCGCGCATGACTTGGGGGACGAGATGCAAATAGCGGATCCCGACTAGAAACTCGGCAATCTCCCGGAAGTTCTTGTTGGTGTTGACCTGTTCTAGAGCGGTCTGCGTCAGCCGTTCTTTGTCGTTCTCGTCTTCTGGGCTGGGCCTATCGAGCACGATCTCGTCGTTTCGACGGACAATCTCCGAGAAGACAATTGGGCGGTGCCTACCTGCCGGTTCAGACTTGAAACTAAGTTCGTAGGTCCATTCTGTGTTGTTGGCTATGTCACTCAGGCAGATCTCCAGGTTCACACGACCGTGGTTGAAATTCCGAGCAGCTAAACATCGCACCCGCTTGAGTCCGCCACGAACCTCTAGTGCGGGCTGCAAACCTCCACCAGTCGCGGCCACATCGCGCAAGAATCGCAGAGCATCCAGCAAGTTCGATTTCCCCGAGGCGTTGGGGCCGACAACGAACAGGCGGTCGGCAACAGGGATATCGACCGCTTTGAAGTTTCGCCAATTCTTCAGGGACAGGTGGGCGAGGCGCATCCGCTGGCCAGTCTATCCCTGTGGCATGAAGAGCGGCCTTGAGGCAAAGTAAGTCAATGAACTCTGCCACCGCCGCCCCGGTGTTGGAGCTCGATGTCGGGCGGCTGCGGCGGGAGCGGTATGCCAAGTTGCAGGCCCAGATGGCTGCCGACGGGCTCGATGCCCTGGTGTTGCTCCACGGTCCCCACGTGGCCTACGCCACCGACTGCCTCCCCGAGGCCGCCGACGCCACCCACGTCGCGGCCAACCGCCCCGTCGCCGTGGTTCTCGCCGACGAGCCCCAGCCGTGCCTGCTGGGCGGCGATCCCGACGGCCTCGACGTCGACGCCCACCCCGCCGTCTGGCCCGATATCGACGAAGGGGCTGCCGACCTCAGCGCCCAGCTAGACGCCATACTCGGCCAGCACGCCCACGGGGGGCGCGTCGGCATCGACTTGATGTCCGGCGCAATGCTCCGCACCGGCGTGCTGTCTTCTGCCGAGATCGCTGATGCCGCCAACACCCTGGCCGCGGTCAAGCTCCACAAGACCATCGACGAGCTGGCCTGTATTCACCAGGCCCAAGTTCGCACCAGCCGGGCCATGGCCACGGTGCAAGAGGCCTTGGTTCCCGGTGTGCGCCGCAGCGAGCTGGCTGCCGTGTTCCTCCGCCGCCTCCGCGAAGAGGGCATCGACGCCAACATGATCGACGTCATCTTCCAGCCCATGGCCCGCCGCATGGCCGACGGCCCCCGCACCACCACCGGCCATCTGGCCTTCCCCACCTGGTCGGGCGACCCGGTCTACGCCGAGGGCGACCTCATCTGGGTGGACGCCGGCAGCGACTACCACGGCTACGCCTCCGACTTCGGCCGCACCTGGGTGGTCGGCCGCCCGCCCACCCCCGCCGAGCAGCGCTGCTTCGAGCGGTGGCTGGCGGTCATGGACGCCACCTACGCCGCCATCGTCCCCGGAGCCACCTTCGCCGAGGTGTGTGCCGCAGCCACCGCCGCCGACGCCCCCCACCGGCCCGACGGCGACCCCCCGTGGATGCCGCATTTCTACCTGGTCCACGGCGTTGGTGTCGAGAGCGCCGAGATGCCCTTTTTGGGCACCGACAACGGCCCCGATTTCGACGCCGCCCACACCCTGGAGCCCGGCATGGTCATGGTGCTGGAGCCCGCCATCTGGGAAGACGGCACCGGCGGCTACCGGGCCGAGGAGATCGTGGCCGTCACCGACAACGGTTGGATTCCCCTGGGCGGCGGCCACCCCTACGACCCCTTTGAGATGCCCACATGAGCCTGCACCTCCAGCGCCGCACCCGAGCCATCGACGCCCTGGCCGCTGCCGGGATCGACTTCCTGGTGTGCGGGCGACAAGACCACATCAACTACATCACCGGCGCCCATCAACTCTGGACCGCTGGCGCCCGCCCGTTCGGCCCGGTGTGCACCCTGAACACCGCCACCTCAGAGATATTCCTGCTGTCCACCTGGGACGAGGGCGTCCCCGACGACATCGATCTCGACCACCTCCACGGCATCACCTGGAGCGGGGCGATCATCTACCAGCGCCTGGTCGCCACCCCGGGGATAGCCGAGGCCAATCGGGTGGGCATCGACGCCTGGTCTCCCGGCATGGCTGGCCTCCTCAGCGCGGTTGCCCCCAACGCTGAGATCGTCCCCGCCGACGACATCTTGGCCCAAGCCCGCCGCACCAAGCTCCCCTCCGAGGTCGACGCCATCCAGGCTTCCTGCGCTGTGGCCGCTGCCGGTGCCGCCGCGGCCCTCGCCCACCCCGGCTCCGATGCTCAAAGGCTGGCCGCCGGCGTGGAGGCCATGGCCCTGGCCGGGTCGTCCACCCCTGCCGCCGAGCCCCGAGTAGAGGGCCCCATCGTCGACTTCAGCAGCATCCGATCCCACTACGAGGGCGGCCTAGGCCGCACGGCCAACGGCGACCCCGAGCTCACCGCCGGGCTCATCGCGGCCTGCGTCCCCGGCGCCACCGCCGAAGATCTCCGCCGAGCTGCCCCCGACGGCGAATGGCTGGTGCGGGGATGCGGTATGGGCTATGAGCCGCCCGTGATAAACACCCGCTACGGTAAAGGGGAGGTACTGGAAGCAGACATTGTGCTGAGCGTGGGCGCCAGCATCGGCGCCGACCACCGGCGCGACATCGTTCTGGTCACCGAAACCACACCCGAGATCCTCTCTTTGGAGACGGCATGAACCTCAACTACGACGCCTACGACGCCGACAACCACCTCTACGAGCCCATCGACTCGTTCACCCGCCACCTGCCCGAGCGCTACCGCACCGCCATCCGCTACGTGGACATCGAAGGCCGCACCAAGATCGCCATCAACAACAAGATCAGCGAGTACATCCCCAACCCCACCTTCGAGGTGGTGGCCGCGCCCGGCGCCTGGGAGGACTACTACCGGGGCAAGAACACCGATGGCAAGACCCTGCGGGAGCTCACCGGCAAACCCATCCGCTGCCATCCTGGTTTTCGCCATCCCGATGACCGCATCAAGCTGCTCGACGAGCAAGGGGTGTACGGCACCCTGCTGTTTCCCACTCTGGCCTCGCTCCTCGAAGAGCGGATGAAAGACGACATCGAGCTCACCCACGCCGCGGTGTCCGCCTTCAACCGGTGGATGCTCGACGAGTGGACCTTCAACTACCAAGGCCGCATCTTCCCCACGCCGATCATCACCCTGCCCGACCCCCGCAGGGCCATCGATGAGTTGGAGTGGGCCGTCGACAACGGCGCCCGAGCGGTGCTGATCCGCCCTGCCCCGGTGCCCGGACTGAGGGGCTCCCGATCAATGGGCCTGCCCGAGTTCGACGACTTCTGGAATGTGGTCGAGCAGACCGGCATCTTCGTGGCCTGCCATGCCTCCGATTCCGGCTATGACTCCTACGCCAGCGACTGGGAGGGCGGCCGCGACGAGTTCCTGCCGTTCAAGCCCGCCGCCTTCCGCCTGGTCATCAGCCACGGACGCCCCATCTTCGACACCATGGCGGCCATGATCTGCCACGGTCTGTTCGAGCGCCATCCCAACCTGCGGGTGGCCTCCATCGAAAACGGCTCCACCTGGGTGGCCCCGCTGCTGTTGGAGCTGTCCGATGCCTACTCCAAGATGCCCCAAGAGTTCGCCGAAGACCCGCTGGAAACCTTCCGCCGCCACATCTCGGTCAGCCCGTTCTATGAGGAGGACATCTCCGGCCTCATCGACCACATCGGCATCGACCGGGTGCTGTTCGGCTCCGACTTCCCCCACCCCGAAGGACTCGGCAAACCGCTCGACTTCGTCAAGGAAGTCGAAGACCGCAGCGCTGAGGACCAGCGCAAGGTCATGTCTGAGAACCTCAAAGAGCTCCTCACTCTCCGACCGGCTGCATGAGCGAACCCACTGAATCAACTACGGATTCCAGCGTCTTCTCGCGCTCCGACACCGACGAGGCCTCCGAGGCCGAGCGCACCAAAGGCCTGATCGAACCCGTCGCGCTGGGGGAGTGGATGGACGCCCAAGGCCTCCCCGGCCAGGGCGAGCCCATCACCAGCCGGTTCATCTCCGGCGGCGCCTCCAACGAGATCTTCGAGATCTGCCGGGGCGAGCATCGCTGGGCCCTGCGCCGCCCGCCCCGCAAAGTCCCCGACGGCCGCAACGAGACCATGATGCGGGAGTTCCGCATCCTCTCGGCGTTGGCCGACACCGACGTCCCCCACGCCCGGGCCGCGGGTGGCACCGACGACACCAGCATCATTGGGGCCGCCTTCTACCTCATGGACTTCGTCGACGGCTGGTCGCCCATCAGCGAGCCCGGCTGGCCCGAGCCGTTCGCCTCAAACATGGACGCTCGCCCCGCCCTGGCCTACGAGCTGGTCGACGCCATCGCCCGGCTGTCCAAGGTCGACTGGCAGGCCAACGGCCTCGAGGGCCTGGGCCGCCCCGAGGGATTCCACGAGCGCCAAGTCGACCGCTGGTACGCCCACCTCAACCGCTTCAAGTTCCGCGACATCCCCGGCCTCGACACCGCGGGCGACTGGCTCAGGGGCCGCACCCCCCGCAGCTACACCCCGGGCATCATGCACGGCGACTACCAATTCGCCAATGTCATGTTCCACCACGGCGCCCCCGCGAGGATGGCCGCCGTCGTCGACTGGGAGATGGGCACGGTGGGGGACCCGCTGCTCGATCTTGCCTGGGTGGTCATGAACTGGCCCGAAGACGAGGCCAGCCGCCCTTCGGTGGGCTACGTCGACTACGAGGGCCTGCCCTTCCGCGACGATCTGCTGGAGCGCTACGCCATCATGTCGGGCCGCGACGTCGACGAGATCGACTACTACGTGATCCTGGCCCGCTTCAAGCTGGCCATCGTGCTCGAGGGCGGCTACGCCCGCTTCGTGGCCGGCGGCGCCGACAACCCCCGCATGGAAGCCTTCGGCCGCGTCGTCCTAGACCTTGCCCGCGACGCCGCCGCTCTAGCCCAAACCACTCAGCTCTAGCCGCTCTCCGACTAACCGATTAGGCGTCCCACACCACCGACAGGGTGGCGGGCGCCCGGAAGGCCAACCCGGCGATGGGCGATACCTCGGCGTCGGGGTCGAGGCGCAGGTTGGGGAGGCGGTCTAGCAGGCATTCCAGCACTGCCCGCATCTCCATGCGGGCCAGGTGGATGCCCAGGCACAAATGCGGCCCGGTGGCGAACGCCAGATGCGCTTTCGGCTCCCGGAAGATGTCGAACCTCTCTGGGTTCTCCCAACGGGATGGGTCGTGGTTGGCCGAGCCCAAATTGGGGTTCACCGCCGTTCCCACCTCGATTTCGATGCCGTCCACCACCGCGTCCGCAGCCGCGGTGCGGGTGATCCCGGTCAGCGGTGCCTCCCACCGAAGTGCCTCCTCCACCGCCGCCGTCACCAGCGACCGGTCGGCCCGCACGGCATCAAACTGCTCCGGGTTCGACAGCAGCCCAACCATCATGTTGCTGGCCGCCCGGTAGGTGGTCTCCGCCCCGGCGGGCAGCAACAGTCGGCAAAAGGCAATGATCTCGTCGTTGGTCAGCCGCTGCCCGTCCAGCTCGGCGTGGGCCAAGAGGCTGATCAGATCCTCCTGCGGCTCAGCCCGACGATCTTCCACCACCGGCTCCAGGTACGCGTACAGCCATTGCGAAGCCGCGAACCCCCGCTCGATGTGGGTGGCCATGTTGGTGATCTCCACCGCCCGCCGGTAGAAGGCGGGCAAGTCTGACTCCGGCAGTCCTAGTACGATGGCAATCACATGCACGGGAAACACGAACATCAACTCGTGCACCAAATCGGCCCGCCCCCGATCAGCGAAGGCGTCGATGTAGTGGTTCAGCACCGGGTTCACTATCTCGCGCTCCCAGCGCTCCATCTCCCGGCGGGTGAACGCCTGCTGAAGCAGCCTGCGGTACTGCCCATGCTCGGGCTCGTCCATCTCCAAGATGGTGTGCCCCATCACCAGGCCCATCGAGTCGGCATAGCCCGCGGAGGAGAACGTGGCCCCGTCTCGCAGCGCCGCCTCCACTCCGTCGTACGACAGCACGTTCACGATCTTGCGCTCCCCGGCCATCAGGTCGCTCACGCTGACGGTTCCCAGCATCTCCGACATGCTGCCCCAGTGGACCGGGCACTTGGCCAAGAGCTCGGAGTAGATCGCATAGGGGTCAATCGAATGGTCAGTCCCCTGGGCTTGGTCGAAGGCGTCGAACGGGTCGTACCCTTCGTCACCGGGTTCGGGGGCCCGGGCGGCCGCTAAAATCTCCCCCGGTGTCATCTCGAACTTCATAGCGAGCCACTGTAAATCCAACCGAGAGAGCGCGGTAGTCCCATGGCCATCGATTTTTCCGTAGAGCCCGAGTTCCAAGAGAAGCTCGACTGGATGGACACCTTCGTCACCACCGAGATCGAGCCCATCGACCTCTATTTCCGGGGCGAGGTCAACCCCTTCGACCGCACCAACGACACGGCCAACGCCCTGATCCGACCGCTCCAAAAGCAGGTGCAAGACCAGGGCCTGTGGGCCTGCCACATGGGCCCCCACCTAGGCGGCCTCGGATACGGCCAGGTCAAGCTGGCTTTGATGAACGAGATCTTGGGCCGGGCGCTGTGGGCCCAGGTGGTATTCGGCTGCCAGGCCCCCGACTCGGGCAACGCCGAGATCATCGCCCACTACGGCACCGACGAGCAGAAGGAGCTCTACCTCCAGCCCCTGCTCGACAGCAAGATCTCCTCCACCTACGCCATGACCGAGCCCCAGGGCGGCTCCGACCCCAACTACTTCACCTGCTCGGCTCACCGCGACGGCGAAGAGTGGGTGATCAACGGCGAGAAGTGGTTCGCCTCTAACTTCAAGTACGCCAAGTTCATGATCGTCATGTTGATCACCAACCCCGATGTGCCGGTGTACCGGGGCTCGTCGATGATGCTGGTGCCCACCGACACCCCCGGCATCGAGGTGGTGGCCAACGTCGGCCTCGGCACCGAGGACTTGGAAGACGGCGACCACGCCTATCTCCGGTTCAACGACGTGCGGGTGCCAGCCGAGAACCTTTTGGGCGACGAGGGCTCGGGCTTCAAGATCGCCCAAACCCGCCTCGGCGGCGGCCGGGTCCACCACGGCATGCGCTCGGTGGGCGTGGCCCAGCGGGCCCTCGACATGATGTGCGAGCGGGTGCTGTCTAGGGAGACCAAGGGCTCGCTCATCGGCGAGAAGCAGTCCATCCAGCACTGGATCGCCGACTCCTGGATCCAGATCCAGCAGTTCCGCCTCCAAGTGCTCCACACCGCCTGGCTGATCGACAACGAGGGCGACTACGCCAAGGTCCGCCAGCACATAGCGGGCGTCAAGGTGGCCACCCCCAAGGTGCTGATCGACGTGGTGTACCGGGCCATGCACGCCCACGGCTCCCTCGGCGTTTCCAACCTCATGCCGCTGACCTCAATGTGGATGAGTGGCCCGGTCATGGGCATCGCCGATGGCCCCACCGAGGTCCACAAAGACACCATCGCCAAGACCATCCTCAAGAGCTACAAACCCTCCGACGGCCTCTTCCCCTCCCAACACCTCCCCACCCGAATAGCCACCGCCCGTCAATACATCGAATCCCGCATAGAACACGAGATTGCAAATCTCTAACCCCCTCCCCAAGAAGCGCTGAGATGCCCAACGGAGGCGGGGCGGCGGCCCAAAAATTGGGTCGTGGTGGGGGGTGGCCCGGCTCAGGGCGCCCGCCGCCCGGAGCTCTGCGAGGACGGCGGGCTGGGCCGGGACAGGACCCGCCACCACGACCCATCAAAAACAGTCCGCCGCCCCGCCGGTGGAAGGTAACGACCTACCTCCGAGTAGGAACCCGCCCAAAGATGTACCCCAACCCCACAATCCCCAATCCGATCACGACCCCCCGCCACGTCCACGAGCTGAGAGCAAGCCCGGAACTCAGCCCCACCGCGACCACGATCATCGTTCCGGCAATCACCTTCGCTCGCCACGGCATCCCTAGACCAGACCGATAGTCGGCCACCAATTTCCCTACGCCAGGCAGATTCAGCACCCAACGCTCCATCCGTTCGCTCGAACGGCTGAACGCGGCGGCAGCCATGATGAAGAACACCGTCGACGGCAGCCCGGGCACGATCACCCCGATTGCCCCCACGGCGACACACACCAACCCGCCAACAACCCACAGCCCCCGTACCAGCGGGTTCTGAGCCACTTTGGAGTGGCCGGATGCCTCAGAGTCGCCGGGGTCAGCCGGCGAGTTCGATGAAGTCACCGACTGTCAGGTAGCACAGCAGTCCGATCACCAGCACGTTCACCGTGCTCACCGGCCACTTCAGCCGATGGTCGGCCCGCCAGAACCGCCGAATGCTCAACACGTTGAACACGATGGCCACCAGCCCAATCGGCGCACTCAAAGCCGGCCCCACTGAATCGGACAACCCCAGTACCGGCAGCAGGAAAGGGAGCACCAGGTAGGTCAGCAGGCAGCGGATTCCCGACACCACCATCGACTGGCTAAACCGCCGTTCGGCCGTACTGGGTGCCTCTACTTGGGCCGGAGCGGTATCAACGGTCACTTACCCTCAGTCTCCCACTCACACCTCATCCCCGTCTCACCGGATGACCGGTTTCATTAGCATGACCACACCATGAACCGGGCACCGCTTCTACCTGTACTTATGGTCGCCCTCGCCCTCATTGCCGCTGCCTGCGGCGGTGACGACGACGATCAGCCCGCCACCCCAACCACGCCTGCGCCCGCCGCCACCACCCAGCCCGCCGAGCCAGCCCCGACGCCCGCTCCCACAACCGAGCCCGACACCGCCCCCGCGGGCCCCACTTGCGACTGGCCCATGTGGGGCCACGGCATTAGCCGCACCTTCTCCTACCCCTGCGACAGCGACATCAACCCCGACACCGCCGGCGACCTGCGCCGCATCTGGTTCTTCAACACCAGCGACGTGGTCACCGCCGCCCCGGTAGTAGTCGATGGCGTGCTCTATGTGGGCGATTGGGCCGGCCGGTTCTACGCCCTCGACGCCGCCGACGGCACCGAGATCTGGCACTACGACGCCGAGTATCACGACAACGTCTACGCCGGGCAGATCACCTCGTCGGCCTCCTACACCCTCATCGACGGCACTCCCGCGGTGGTGTTCAACGCCGGGCGCACCATCCACGCCCTCAACGCGGCCGACGGCACCGAGATCTGGACCCACGCCCTGGGCGAGCCCGGCTGGCCCACCGAGCTGGAGACCACTCCCATCGTGGTGGACAACCGGGTGATCGCCACCTTCGACACCCACAACGCCCCCTTCCCCGCAGGGGTGGTGGCCCTTGACCTGGCCACCGGCGAGCTGCTGTGGCACTTCGACCTCGAAGGCGGCGACCACAAAGGCTGCGGGGGAGTGTGGGGATCGCCCTCGGTCGACCTGGAGCGCCGCCTCATGTTCGCGGGCAGCGCCAACTGCCCCATCTCCCCCGAGGGCTGGGGCCCCTACACCGAGGCCCTTTTCGCGGTGGACATCGACACCGGCGAGCCGGCTTGGAGCTTCCAGCCCCACCCGCCCAACAACGACGACTCCGATTTCGCCGGCGTGCCGGTGCTGTTCACCGCCAACGGCCAAGACCTGGTGGGCCTGGGCAACAAAGACGCCGTGTTCTACGTGGTCGATCGCGACATTGGCGAGCTGGTGTGGAGCACTAGGGCCACCAACGACAACGTGATCCGCCCCAACTTCGCCAGCGGCGGGTTCATCGGACCGGCCGCCTACGCCGATGGTATCATCGCCGGCGGCACCGGCGTAGCCGACTGCCCGTGCATGCACGCCTTCGACGCCGCCACCGGCCACATCGTCTGGCAGCAGCCCGCCGTCGGCCCCACCTACTCGCCCACCACCGAGGTGAATGGGGTGGTGTTCGTGGGCTCGCTCGACTTCACCCTGCGGGCCCTGCGCCTCGACAACGGCGATGTCCTGTGGTCCGACGAGCTCACCGGGCTCATCTCCGGCGGAGTGGCCATCGTGGGCAACGACATGTGGGCCGTCGCCGGATTCCGCGAGCCCGGTTCGCCCGGCCCCTCGGAGACCTCCGGCGTGTTCCGCTACACCGTGACGCCCGAGGTTGAGGCCGCCCCCCAAACCGCCCCCGAACAAGCCCCCGAGCCCGAAGCCGGCCAAGTCCGCCTGGCGCAAGCGTCGGGCCGCTGCATCGACGCTCCCTGCGACGTCGGCTTCGACTTCAAGACCCCGCCGCCGGGCACCGACCCCCAACTCACGCTGTCGATCCAAACCGACCCCTTCGAGCTCACCGTTGCCTCCAGCGGCCTCGGCGACCCCGCCGCCTGGCTCCGGTCCGGGAGCGACGTCGCCGCCGTCGGCGCCTCGGCCTACGGCGTGCTGGTTTCGGAGCGTGACGACCGCCCCTCAGGCGGCTACCTGTGCGTCCTCGACGACACCGGCGGCTGCATCGCCCGCACTGTGCCCCGGCCGGGCGCCTCCTACAACCGCATCAGCCTGCTGGCCCTGCACGACACCACCGTGATCCCCGGCCCCGCCGACGGCTTCGACCGCCTGGTGGCCAGCATCGGCTTCAACCCGCCGCTGCAAACCGAGCCCCTCGACCCGCCCACCTACCTGGTGTTCAGCCCCCAGGGCAACAACCTGGTGGTATACGGCGACAACGGCGCCACCCACCGGCTCATCACCAACGCCCGGGAGGACCCCGACGGCCGCGACATCAACGGCCAGGTGTGCTTCACTGACGAGGGCCGCTTCATCGCCGGCGAAGACACCGGCCAGCCCGAGGTCCCCGCCGGTTTCGGCATCTTCCAGCTCGACGGCGACACCCTGGACACCCTCACCGCCAACCAGATCGGCAAGCTCACCCCCGATTTCGAAGCCGCGGAGAACCAGCCCGAGCCTTACGGCTGCGCCTTTTTGCCCGACGGCCGCCTGCTCACCACCGACGTGGGCAACCAAGCGTCCGGCCCGGGCACCGGCCAGCTCACCGTGTGGTTCCCGCCCTACGACGGCGCCCGCTGCGTGGTGGCCGACGACATCGCCACCGCCCAGCAACTGGCCGCCGACGGCGACGATGTGCTGGTGGCCTCGGCCCGCCCGCCCACCATCGGCGTGCAGCGCTATTCCAACCTCCCCCGCAGCGCGGAGGAGTGCGACCCCGCCGCGGTCACCGTCGAGCTGTTCATCGCAGTGGGCGACGGCCTGAGCCTCACCACCGGCGTCGCCGCCGACGGCCACGGCGGCTGGTACGTGTCCGACACCCTCGCCGGCGTCATCAACCAGTACGACGGCGACGGCAACTACATCCGCACCGTGCTGGCCCCGCCCGAGGGCGAGGGGCTGGCCCTCGAGCCCATCAGCACCGGCTCTCCGCTGGGCATAGCCGTGGGCCCCGACGGCACCCTCTACTACGCCGACCTGGCCCTGGCCATCAACGAGTCGGGCATCGGCCCCGCCTCCGGCCAGGGCACCGTGCGCCGCATTCGCTTCGACGCCGGCAACCAGCCTCTGCCACCGGAGACCCTCGATTACGGCCTCAACTTCCCCGACGGCCTCGGCGTCCTCCCCATCCCGTGAGCCACACCGGCCACATGGCCTACGATGCTCGCTGATGCGCATCCGGGTTGACACCGAGCTTTGCCAGGGCCACGGCCGCTGCTACATGCTGGCGCCCGACCTGTTCGACGCCGACGACGACGGCTACTGCGAGCCCACCGACGAGCGCACCGTGCCCTCTGAGCTGGCCGATCAGGCCCGCCGGGCATCGATGAACTGCCCAGAAGACGCCATCATCTTGACCGAGGAGACCTGATGACTGAAAAGAAGTATTCGCTAGAGCCCCCCGAGATCGCCCGAAATCCCCACGACACCTATCGGAAGCTGCGCGACAACGCCCCGGTGACCGAGCTGTCCGGTCGAAGCAGCCTCGATGCCATCACTATCAGCCGCCACGAAGACGTGATGCGCGCCTTCCAGACCCCCGAGGTGTTCTCCTCCGACCCCGGAGCGGTCGACATCGGCAACACCCGCCCCTTGGTGCCCCTCCAGATCGACCCGCCCCACCACCGCAAGCACCGCAAAGCGCTCGATCCGCTGTTCGCCCCCAAGCAGATGGCCAGGCACGAGCCCCGGGTGCGGGAGCTCATCCGCGAGCTGATCGACAAGGTGGCCGACGAAGGCCACTGCAACTTCCATCACGAAATCGCCGAGCCCATGCCGTCCACCATCTTCCTGGAGCTGCTGGGCTTGCCCGTAAGCCGGGTCGACGAGTTCCTCGCCCTCAAAGACGGCATAGTCCGTCCACCGGCCCGCTCCATGGAGGAGCGCCGGGAGATGGTCAATGCCACCGGCCAGAAGATCTACGCCGCTCTCGAAGAAGTGGTGGACGCCCGCATGGCCGAGCGCCAAGACGACTTCTTGTCCACCATCCTCGACGCCGAGGTCGAAGGCCAGCCCCTCAGCCGCGACGACGTGGTCGACATCGGCTATCTGTTCTTCATCGCCGGCCTCGACACGGTGTCGGCCTCGCTGGAGTGCATGGTGGCCTTCCTGGCCCAGAACCCCGGCCACCGCCAGCAGCTATTGGACGACCCGTCGGTGATCCCCCACGCCATTGAGGAGCTGCTGCGCTACGAGAGCCCGGTGGCCAGCTCAGCCCGCATCACCGCAGTAGACACCGAGGTAAACGGCTGCCCCATATCCGCCGGCACCCGCATCCACGTCTTGATTGGGTCGGCCAACACCGACGAGCGGGTCTGGGAGACCCCCGACGAAGTGGACTTCGACCGGGAGTCCAAAAAGCACATCGCCTTCGGCGCCGGCGTTCACCGCTGCCTGGGCTCCCATCTGGCCCGCATGGAGCTGCGGGTGGCCCTCGAGGAGTGGCACGCCCGGGTGCCGCACTACCGCCTGGCCGACGGCGTTGAGTTGAAGTTCAGCCAGGGCATTCGCCAGATCGACAACCTGGAGCTTGTCTGGTGAGCGACCGCGAGGCCCCGCCCAGCCGCCCCCTCGAGGGCATCCGGGTGGTCGAGGTCGCCAGCTGGATGTTTATCCCCTCGGGCGGCTCGGTGCTGGTCGACTGGGGGGCCGACGTCATCAAGGTCGAGCACCCGGTTACCGGCGACCCCCAGCGGGGCCTCATCACCTCGGGACTGGTGCCTGGCGGCGCCGGCGGGGTCAACTTCATGATCGAACAGCCCAACCGGGGCAAGCGCTCCATCGGGCTGAACCTGGCCCACCCCGACGGCCGAGAGATGCTGCTCAAGCTGGTGGAGACCGCCGATGTGTTCCTCACCAACTACATGCCCCCGGTGCGCCGCAAGCTCCGCATCGACACCGACGATCTGCGCGAGCGCAACCCCCAGATCATCATCGCCCGGGGCTCTGGCCAGGGCCCCCACGGCCCCGACGCCGAAAAAGGCGGCTACGACGGCGCCTCCTTCTGGGCCCGCGGCGGCATGGGTGCCACCCTTCCGGCCCGGCCCGACGGCTGGCCCATGAGCCAGCCCGCCCCCGCCTTCGGCGACGTCATGGGCGGCATGGCCACCGCTGGCGCCATCGCCGCGGCCCTCTACCAGCGGTCCGCCACCGGCGAGCCCTCGGTAATCGACGTGTCGCTTCTGGCCACCGCCATGTGGCAGCTATCGCCCCTCGTCATCGCCGCCAAGCTCTTCGGCATGGACCGGCTCCCGGCTGGCGACCGCACCAAGATGGTCAACCCTGTGGTGAACGCCTACCGCACCTCCGATAACCGCTACCTCAGCTTCATCCTGCTCCAAGCCGACAAGCATTGGCCCCAGCTCTGCGAGTGCATCGGCCGCCCCGAGCTGGCCACCGACCCCCGATTCGTCGACATGGCCGCCCGGGCCGAGAACAACGAGGCCTGCATCGCCATCCTCGACGAGGTGTTCGAATCCCAGCCCCTGGCACACTGGAAAGAAGCCCTGGCCGACTTCAAGGGCGTGTGGGTCCCGTTCCAAACCCTGGGCGAGCTCTACGAAGACCCCCAGGTAGTCGCCAACGGCTACCTCCCCGCCATGACCACCGGCACCGGCCAAGAAGTGCAGCTAGTGGCCAACCCCGCCATGTTCAACGAGCAGCCCGTAACCGTAAACCGCGCCCCCGAACACGGCGAGCACACCGAAACCCTCCTCCTAGAAACCGGCGTCCCCTGGGAAGAAATAGCCGCCATGAAAGAGTCCGGGGCGATTCTCTAGCCCTGCCCCCGCGGGCGGGTTCAGTCGCCGAACAGGGCGGTGGCGATGGAGGCGGCGATGCGGGGCGGGTCCTGGAAGGGGCCGAAGTGGGTGAGGTCGTCGAAGGTCTCCAGGGTGGCGTTGGGCAGCGCATCGGCGATGTAAGGGGCCACCATGGCGGGGGGATCGGTATCGGTGCTGGTCGCCACCGTTGCCACCGCAGCAATCTCGCCCAGACGGTCGAAGGCCGATCGGTCGGGATTCTCGAAGATGGTGGCCTCCACCTCGCGGGGGCACTTCATGGTCACCGTGCCGTCGGGCAGCTCCCGAAAGCCGTGGTCCAGGTAGGCCCACAGCACCTCGGGGTCTAGCAAGTTGAATGGGGGTCGGCTTGCATACCGGTCATAGGCCGCCTGGCGAGAATCGAAGAACTCCTTGCGCATCCGGGCTATGTCGCCCAGCGTCTTAACGCCGTCACGGGGCAAGGCGATGGCTGGAATGGTCACCGGCTCATACACCCACACCCGGTCGAAGCTTCCTGGCCGGGCCAACTCGGCCTTCAAGACGGAGGCCCCGCCCAAAGAGTGGCCTGCGGCCAGCCGGGGGGCCGGGTCCAAGGCGTCCACTGCGGCCAGCACGTCGTCGGCAAACCCACCCCAGTCGTAATCCTCATCCGGGGCCGACACGCTGTCACCGTGCCCCCGAAAGTCCAGCGCCCAGCACTGGGCCACCGGCCTCAACTCGCGAGCCACCGCCTGCCACATCCGACCGCAAAACCCGTTGGCGTGGGCCAAGAGGACCGTCGGCCCTTCGCCACCCAAGTCGTGCAGCGCCACCCGCGCCCCCTTGGAAGAACCAATCAGCATCGGGCTGCTCATGGCAGAAAAACCGGGGCCGCTGGGGTGGGTCCGCACATCGGCCCGCAGGTTACGGTTGGCGGCCATGAACGACAACATCGTCTTGATCGACAACCCCCGGCCCCACGTCCGGCGCATCACCATGAACCGCCCCGAGAAGCGCAACAGCCTCATCCACCCGTTGCGGGGCGCCATTCTTGACGCCCTGGCCGAGGCCGACCAAGACGACGACGTCAAGGTCAGCATCGTCTGCGGTGCCGGCCCGTCGTTCTCCGCCGGGTACGACCTCGGCGGGGGCAACGAGGGCTATGAGCTGCCCTTCTACACCCCCGGCGGCGAGGGCCAGTGGCCCCGCCACGTCACCGAGGGCTGGATGAGCATCTGGGATCTGGCCAAGCCAGTCATCGCCCAGGTCCACGGCTACTGCCTGGCCGGGGGCAGCGAACTGGCCACCGGTTGCGACCTGGTCTACATGGCCGAGGACGCCAAGATGGGCTACCCCGCCGTCCGCTTCGGCGTGCCCGACATGCACTTCCACTCCTGGTTTATGGGCATGCGCAAGGCCATGGAGATGATGCTCACCGGCGACTACGTGTCGGGCATCGAGGCGGTGGAGAAGGGCTGGGCCAACGCCGCTTACCCCGAAGACGAGCTGGCCGACGCCGTGCTCGACATCGCCGAGCGCATCGCCCAGGTGCCCACCGAGCTGCTTCAGATGAACAAGCGGGTGGTCCACCGCCAGATGGAGCACATGGGCATGCGGGCTGGCATCCGGGCTGGCACCGAGCTGTGCGCGCTGGGCACCCACACCCAGGCCATGGCCGATTTCGTGGGCTCCATCCAGAAAAAGGGACTCACCACCACCCTGTCTGAGCGCGACTCCAAGTTCGGCGACTACCGCACCAGCCACTGAGCTGCCCCACCCCTACCTGGCCGACCCCCCTGTATGGGGGGGAGCGAGTTGGGGTAGTTTGACGGGGACATTCACGAGGGGGGATTCCTTGATGGCTGCTCGCATTTGGAAACTGGCGTTGATTCTCGCCGCTGTGGCCCTGGTGGCCAGCGCCTGCGGCAATGCCGGGAACGACGACGAGGGCGGCGCCCCGGCACCCACCGCCGCTCCTGCCCCCGAAGAGGCGCCCGATGACGAACCCGCCCCTGCCCCCGAAGAGGCCGACGACGAGCCCGCCCCTGCCCCTGAGGAGACTGACGACGAGCCCGCCCCTGCCCCCGAAGAGGCCGACGACGAGCCCGCCCCCGAACCCGAAGCTGAGCCTGAGCCCGAGGAGCCCAAAGAGCCCGAGCATCGCCACACCTTCGTGCCCATTTCCGGCGTGCCCGGGGTGAACGACGACGAGATCAAGGTCTCCTCCATCGTCACCATCAGCAACAACATGTTGGGCACCAACATCGCCGCCTACAACGACGGCATCGAGGCCTACTTCAACTTCATCAACGACACCGGCGGCATCTACGGCCGCGAGCTGGTGCTGGCCAACAAGCGCGACGACCAGCTTTTCCAGAACCTGGCCCAGTCGCTGGCCATGGTGGAAGAGGACGATTCGCTGGCCGCCTTCGTGGCCACCCTCTTGTTCTTCGGGGCCGACACCCTCAACGACGCCGGGGTGCCCACCTTCGGCTGGAACATCCACAACGAGTTCGCCGACCGGTGGAACATCGTCGGCAACATCGCCCCGAGCTGTATTGGCTGCATCCACCAGCTGTTCCCCTGGGTCGCCCATCAGGTGGGCGCCACCAAGGTCGGAATCTTCGGTTACGGCAACAGTGAGAACTCCAAGGTCTGCGCCGAGGGCACCCGCGACTCCATCGAGCACTACAGCGCCGAGGCCGGCGGCATGACGGTGGAGTTCTTCGACACCTCCATCGAGTTCGGCCTGTCTGGCGGCGTCGCCCCCCAAGTCTCGGAGATGAAGGACAAAGGCGTCGACTTCATCTTCACCTGCCTCGACCTCAACGGCATGCGCACCATCGCCCAAGAGATGGTCAAGCAGGACTACCGCGACCAGGTCACGATGTATCACCCCAACACCTACAACCATGAGTTTGTCGCCGCCAACGCCGACCTGTTCGAGGGCGACTTGGTCTTCGTCCAGTTCGTGCCGTTCGAAGCCGAGATCGACAGCGAGCTGCAAAGGCGGTTCTTCGAGTACACCGAGGGCATCAAACTCGAAGAGCAGACCATCGTCGGCTGGCTCAACGCCCACCTGTTCTACGACGGCCTGCTGGCCGCGGGGCCCGAGTTCGACCGGGCTTCTTTGATGGAGGCGGTGCGCTCGTTCGAGGACTACAGCCACGACGGGCTCACCAACCCCATCGACTGGAACCGCCAGATCCCGCTGCCCAACGACAACATCGACGCCGATTACGAGTACCGCTGTGTGAACGGCGTGCAGATTGTGAACGGAGCCTTCGTCCAGTGGACCGGCGAGCCCGGCAAGCCGTGGACGTGCTGGGAGGTTGTCCGAGAAGACTGGCACGAACCCGAATCCCTCTCGTTTGTGAACTGATCCGGCCTGGCGAGCGGAGGCTGAGCCGAACATGACCGCCAGCGTCCTCGCCGCCGGAGTCGTGGAAGAGACCATTCGGGCGTTCTTCCAGGGCCTGCCCATCGGCGCGGGCTTCGCCCTGGTGGCCATGAGCTTCGTGCTCACCTACAAGACCTCCGGCGTATTCAACCTGGCCTTCGGGGCCCAGGCTTTCATCAGCGCCGCCACCTACTTCGAATTGCACGTGCGGCGCGACTGGCCCATCTGGTCGGCAGTTCTGGTGGCGGTGGTGCTGGTCGCCCCGGTGCTCGGACTGCTGCTGGAGCGGCTCATCTTCCGCCACGTCCATGCCGCTTCCGCGGTGTCCAAGCTGGTCATCTCCCTCGGCCTGCTCGTGGCCCTGCCCGAGCTGTTCAAGCTCATCGTCGACTACAACCGCGAGCAGCCCTTCGGCGCGGTGGGCATCATCCCCGACGGCACCACCGTCTACCGGCTGTTCGGCCGCTACCCCGTCACCCGCGACGAGATCGCGGCATTTGTCATCGTGGTGGCCGCCGCTCTGGCCCTAGCCGCCCTGTTCCGCTACACCCGCTTGGGCCTGCGCATCCGGGCGGTGGTGCAGAGCCCCCGCATGACCGAGCTCAACGGGGTCAACGCCGACTGGGTGTCGTCGGGCTCGTGGATGCTGTCCAGCCTCTTCGCCGGCCTGGCCGGGGTGCTCTTGGTGCCCACAACCCCGTCGCTGGGCACGGTGCTGGAGCCAACCGGCTATTTCCCGATAGTGATCTCCGCTTTGGCCGCCGCCGCGTTGGGCCGCTTGGTGAGCCTGCCCGCCGCCATGTTCGGCGGCCTGGCGCTGGGGGTCGTCACCACCCAGATGCGCACGCACGTGCCCCGCGACAACGTCATCTTGGCCGAGTTGCAGGGCCCCGCGCTGCCCTACGTGATGCTGTTCGCCATCATCGTGTTCTGGCCCGCCATCCGCCGCCAGGTAGCCGGGGCCGACCCGCTGCTGGGGGTGTCTCCGCCCCCGCCCGCGCTGGCGGCCACCAGCCGCAGCCGGGGCATGACCATCTACACCCGGATCATGGCCCTGGCCTTTTTCACCGCGGTGGGCATCTGGACCTTCGGCTACGCCAATGACTTCTGGATCTCCCGCATCACCCACTCGGTGATCTTCTCCATCATCTTTCTGTCCATCGTGGTGTTCACCGGCCTCGGCGGCCAGATCGCCCTGTGCCAGGTCACATTTGCGGCCATCGGCGCGTTCGGCGCCATGCAGTTCGCCCAGCGCTGGGACATCTCGGTGATCGTGGGCATGCTGGCCGGCGCGGCCATCGCCGCCGCGGTGGGCGCGGTGCTCAGCATTCCGGTCATGCGCCTGGGCGGCATCTGGCTGGCCATCGCCACCTTGGCCTTCGCGTTGTTCTTCCACGACGTATTGGTGAAGTACAGCTGGGTGGGTGGCTCGTTGTTCCACGGCCGCGGCGTGCCCCGGCCCGAGTTTCTCGGCGTCGACTTCTCCAGCCGCGAGAACTTCCTCATCCTGTCCATCGCCATCTTGGTGCTGGTGGGGGTGCTCATAATCCTCATCCGCGAGAGCAGCACCGGCATGGCCCTGCGGGCGCTGAGGGGTTCGGAGACCGCGGCCGAGTCCATCGGGGTGATCTCTTGGCGCTCCCGGGTCATCGTGTTCTCGGTGTCGGCCGCCATCGCCGCCATCGGCGGCGGGCTGTTGGCCATGGAGGAGCGCCTGGTGGGATACGAGGCCAACTTCGATCCCCAGACCGGACTGTTCTGGCTGGTGATAGTGGTGGTGCTCGGGGCCCGCACCGTGGAGGGCGGGATCCAAGCAGGCGTCGCCTTTGTGATCTTTCCCGAGCTGGTGCTTCACCGCTGGTTCGGACTCGACGGGGCCTGGCGATTCGTTTTGTTCGGCTTTGCCGCCATCTCCTTCGCCCGCCATCCCGAGGGCCTGCTTGAGCACGGCAAACGACGGTCGCAGGCTTTGATGCAGCGCGCCTTCGCCCGCCGTGCCCCGGCCATGGCCGCGGCCGGCGCGGGGGGAGCAGCCGAGACAGGGGAGGAGCCATGAGCCTGCTGGCTGCCGACGGCATCACCAAGCGGTTCGCGGGCATCACTGCCCTCGATGATGTGCATATCGCCGTCGACGAGGGAGAGCGGGTGGGGCTTATCGGCCCCAACGGCGCGGGCAAGACCACCCTGTTCAACTGCCTTTTGGGCCTTTTGCGCCCCGACGCCGGGTCGGTGAGCTTCGACGGCCAGAGCATCACCCGTCTGCCGATCTACCGCCGGGCCCGCCTCGGCATCGGCCGCACTTTCCAGCGGGTGGAGCTGTTCAGCGGGTCGTCGGTGCGCGACCACCTGCTGTTCGCCCACCGGATTCGCAGCGGCACCGGTGCCTTGTGGAAAGACCTTCTCGGACTGGGGCTGCCCAAGCCCGCCGAGATCGAGCGCTGCGACACCCTTTTGGAGAGCCTCGGCCTTGGCGGCATGGGCGACGAGCCCATCGAGGCCCTCAGCCTGGGCCAAAGCCGCCTGGTGGAGGTGGCCCGAGCGCTCATGACCCAGCCCCGGGTGGTGCTGTTAGATGAGCCCTCTTCGGGCCTCGACCGGGCCGAAACCACCGCCCTGGCCGACACCCTGGCCCGTATCCAAACCGAACAGGGATTCGGCCTGCTGCTGGTGGAACACGACGTGGAGTTGGTGGCCACCTTCACCGAGCGCACCTACGTGCTCAACTTCGGGAAGCTCATAACCCATGGCCCCACATCTGAAGTGATGCGCGACGACGAGGTGCGGGCCGCCTATCTGGGCGATTTCGTGGCGGGCACGTCATGACCGACGCCACTACAACCGCCGACCCCGCCGAGATGGCCCCCGCCCCGCTGGTGATCCCGGTGCTGGAGATGCGCCATGTCAACGCCGCCTACGGTCCGTTTCGGGCCTTGTTCGACGTGTCCCTGTCGGTGGGCGAGGGCGAGACGGTGGCGCTACTGGGCCGCAACGGCGCGGGCAAGACCACCGTGGCCCGGGTGGCCAGCGGCCTGGTGGAGCCCACCGGGGGCGAGGTGATGGTCGACGGCAACGACTTCACCAAGACCCGGGCCTACCGCTACGCCAAGGCCGGGGTGGTCCATGTACCCGAGGGCCGGGCGGTGTTCCCCGACTTCTCGGTGGAGGAGAACCTCACCCTGGCCTTCTCCCGCACCCGCGACCGCTCCGGGGTGCGCGACGCCCTGGCCCGGGCCTTCGAGCTGTTCCCCCCCATCGCCCAGCGCCGCCGCCAGATTGCCGGCACGCTGTCGGGCGGCGAGCAGCGCATGCTGGCCATGGCCCGGGTGCTGGTGGAGACCCCCCGCCTGCTCATCGCCGACGAGCTGTCGCTGGGCCTGGCCCCCATCGTCACCGACGAGGTGTACGCCGTGCTGGCCCGCATCCGCGACGCCGGCACCGCCCTGCTCATAGTCGAGCAGCACATGGGCCACGCCCTGGCCCTGTGCGACCGGGCCATCCTCCTAGACCACGGCGCCATCTCCTGGCAGGGCCCCGCCTCCGAGGCCGCCCAAGCCGCAGGCGCATCCCTGTTTGACACCGGTGGCGATTCAAGGAGTTGAGCCTTCTGCTACATCGTCCGAAACTCTTGTTTGCTCTCCACAAAGCTCAAGGCGATTCCCCGGCCAATCTGAGTGCCTCGGGTCCGATCCTGACGACTACGGTTGAGCCATGCTGACGCATTGGGAAGTGCGTTCGGACATTCGAGATGAGGTGTAGAAAGTGGCAACCGCAGATCAGGTGAAGGCCCTGATCAAGAGCCATGCCGCGGGCGACGATGAACGCTTCTACGCGGTAGCTCTCCAGCTTGCTGCGCGAGAGGCCCGAAATGGCCATGCGAACTACGCACGGGACCTCAAAGAGCTAATTGATGCTTCGAGGAGCCGGGTGTCGCCGCCTTCGCCCACGCCAGTAGCTGCGCCCCGCGGCGACTTAGCTTCACTGCTTACAGCCGAATATCCGGACGAGCGCCTATGCGACATTGTGCTTGACGAAGAGGTCCTAGCCGAATTGAAACGTGTGCTTAAGGAGCAACGCCAACGGGATCAGCTTCGAGCGACCGGTTTCGCCCCATTGCGCAGGCTGCTCTTGCTCGGTCCTCCTGGAACTGGGAAAACAATGACAGCGCGGGTACTTGCAGGAGAACTACATCTACCTCTTTTCACAGTTCGCCTGGAAGGGCTGATCACGAAGTTCATGGGGGAGACGGCCGCCAAGCTCAGGATCGTGTTTGATGCCGTTGCGCAGACACCGGGTGTGTACCTATTCGATGAGGTCGACGCACTAGCTGGTTCGCGAACACAAGGTAACGATGTCGGCGAAATTAGGAGAGTGCTGAATTCATTCCTTCAATTCATGGAGCAGGATTATTCGGACAGCATTGTCGCCGCGGCTTCGAACCTTCCCGAACATCTCGACCGAGCGTTGTTTCGTCGGTTCGACGTCACCTTGCATTACCCAATGCCTACAGGCGTAATTGCTAACCAGGTGATCCGAAACCGACTAGCATCACTCTGTCTCACGGGAGTGAACTGGCAGCTTGTGGCGACTGCATCGAACGGTCTAAGCCACGCAGAGGTCACCTCTGCGTCAGAGCGAGCAGCAAAGGACGCGATTTTGACCGGTGCATCGGAGATCACCACAGATCTCTTGGTCGGTGCCCTGAAGAAGGGATCCAAGGCGATCATTCCCACGGTCAAGTAGACGAGCAACATGGCAGAGTGGAATCGATTACACATCACGGTCGCGCGACCTGCGTTGGCCGAAGGGTATACCCCGACTGGATCAGCTCGGGGATCTGCTGCACCCCCGTCACCGGCCGACCGGATTGGTCACAGTAGAAACCTTGTCGAGCAGATGAATGCGGCAGCGGATGAAGCAGACGCTAGGCGAGCATCACAACAAGTCGATCGTGTCGAGGGAGCGATCGATGGCATCTACGTTCAATTTGAGTCATCTCCAGGTTTCGAACTCGCGCTGACATCGCTTGAGCCTCAATACGGGTCGGTGCATCCCGAGGTGCGGGCAGTCACTACCCGTGAGATTGATGGACAGGAGGTCCAGTTCGCGACGGTCTTCGTTCCGGAAGGATGGATAGGACGGTTTACCAAGCGGTTTGAGCAGTACGCGACCCAACAAACAAGCTCCGGCAACCCGAAACACCGCAATCTCGTAGAACGAATCGCCCTGCTTCGACTGGCAACTCTGAGGGCGTTGTGGACCGACAGCGAAGATGCATTTCCAGTCGATGAGGAGCAAGTCGTCTGGTGGGAGTTATGGCTCCGACGTCGCGAGGACGTTGATAGGCGGCTCGAGGCATTCGCTGAATCCTCTGGTGCTGCGCTTGGACCCCAACTTCTCGTCTTTGAGGACAGGGTAGTTGCGCTCGTATCGGCTTCAAGCACCCAACTGGGGTCAGCGTTAGACCTCCTCGACGACATCGCGGAAGTGCGCAGCCCAGTCCAGGCAATTCAATTCCTCGCGGGTCTTTCTGCCGCCGACCAGGTCGAGTTCGTCGATGAGCTTGTTGCTCGCCTGAGCGGTCCCCAACTTGATGCACCGGCAACGTGTCTTTTGGACACCGGCATCGCCAGTGCCCACCCGCTACTAAATGTTGCGATATCTCCCAATGATGCCCATGCCGTCAACCCAAATTGGAGTGTCGACGATCGCCATGGTCATGGAACAGAGATGGCTGGTATTGCCCTCTTTGGAGATCTTGCCGAGGCGATAGCGAGATCCGATCCAATTCGTGTCGAGAGTTATCTGGAGTCTGTGAAGATCTTGCCCGATTACGGCGAAAATGAATACGACCTTTATGGAGCACTGACGGCCCAAGCAGCGTCCATTGTCGAGATTGAGAATCCCGAACGCCGTCGCGCATTCGCGTTGGCGGTGACTGCCCCTTCAAAGGGAGCCCACCCAAGCGACTTGGGACAACCTTCCGCATGGTCTTCGGCGGTTGACGCACTTGCGTCTGGTCGCGCCGTAACTTCTTCTGATGAGGGCCTCGTCTACCTGGACGAACCCAGTTCCGACTCCCAACGCCTCTTTATCGTCTCTGCCGGAAACGTCCGTTTCCCCTACGAAAAAGGACACCTTGACCGAAGTGACGTCGAAGTGGTGGAGGAACCAGCACAGTCATGGAACGCACTGACGGTTGGTGCCTGCACCGATCTCTCTGACATCCGCCATGGCGACTTCGTTGGCTGGAGTCCTCTAGCTCCCGCCGGTGAGTTGTCTCCGTTCAGTCGCACTTCTGTTGGATTCCGCGCTCAGTGGCCACATAAGCCGGAAGTTGTTTTCGAGGGAGGCAATGCGGCCGTATCGCCTGACCGCACGTCCATTGACACACCGCCCGATCTGCAGGTGCTCACCACGAGGGCGTTACAACACGGTGGCAGACTTCTTACGACTGCGTTCGGCACAAGCCCGGCTACGGCTCAGGCGGCGAATCTCGCAGCAAGTATCAGTAGGTCTTACCCCCACCTCTGGCCTGAGACGGTCCGAGGACTGATAGTCCACTCGGCGCGGTGGACTGAAGCCATGCTCGGACAATTCAATGTGAATACCCGAGCCGAAACTGTCGCGAGGTTACGGCGCTATGGGTGGGGAGTTCCCGATGCCGATCGCGCTCTACGAAGCGCAGACGATGCAGTAACGCTGATTGCTCAGGCACACATTCATCCCTACCGCGACGGCAAGATGCGGGAAATGCACCTTCACGATCTGCCTTGGCCAACGGAGGTGCTCTCGGAACTTGGCGACACCGAGGTTCAGATGCGCGTATCACTCTCCTACTTCATAGAACCGAACCCCGCACGCCGGGGTTGGGCACAACGGTTCCGCTACGCGTCGCACGGTCTGCGATTCGAGGTACGAAGACCTACCGAGAGCAACGATGAATTTCGCAAGCGCATCAATAAGCTCGCTCTTGCCGAGAACGAGCAGCGTCCCACATCCGATAGTGACGCGGACCAATGGTTCCTCGGTCCGCAACATCGCGTGAGAGGTTCCCTCCACGTCGACCACTGGAGTGGTCCGGCAATTGAACTCGCAGCGCGCGGCGCGGTTGCCGTCTACCCGGTCACAGGCTGGTGGAAAGAAAGGAAGAAGCGGGATCGCAGTGATGATGGCGTCCGGTATTCCCTCTTAGTGTCGATTGAGGCTCCAGATGTTGACGTCGATATCTGGACTCCCGTTGCACTCGCTGCGGAGGTTCCAGTGATCATCGAGACATAACCGCAAGGTTCCAAATCTGTAGCCTCCGCAGGCGTCAGTGACGGGCGGAATCAAGCGGGCCGAAAACCCTTTCATCTTCTTTGTGGTCATTGAAGCCCAGGGGGATCTCTCGTTGGTCGACTTCGACAGCAAGTGATAGCGCCGCAGTGCGCCAATTGGCGGCCGGCGGCCAGTAGTCAATACTGGGGCCATGGACGCCACCGCCGTTGAGTTCGATCCGTTCAGCCGGGACTTCTTCGACGATCCCTACCACACCTACGCCGACCTGCGGGATTACGCCCCCTGCTACTACAGCGAGCAGTACGACTTCTACGCTCTGAGCCGGTTCGACGACGTGGTGGCCGGCCATCGCGATTTCGCCACCTTCACCTCTACCCACGGCCAAACCTACGAGCAGCTCGCATCGGGCAAGCCGTCGGATATGGGCTCCATCATCTCCATGGACCCGCCCGAGCACACCCGCTACCGCAAGCTGGTATCACGCTCGTTCACCCCTCGCTCCATCGGCGACTACGAAGCCCTGGTGCGGGAGATAATCAGCGGCTATCTCGACCCGCTCATGGGCCGCCGCCAGTTCGACATTCTTGAGGAGTTCGCCGCCCCATTCCCGGTCGAGATCATCTCCACCATCTTGGGTGTGCCCGCCGAAGACCGCCAGCAGATCAGGCTGTGGACCGACGCCATGCTCCACCGCGAAGAGGGCTCGGCCATGAGCAGCCAGGCCGCCCAGGAGGGGGGCATGGCCCAGGGCATGTACCTGTTCCAACTCTCCCAAAAGAAGCGCGAAGAACCGGCCGACGACATGCTCTCGGCGCTGATCGAGGCCGAGGTGGAGACCGAAGACGGCGATCTCACCCAACTCGACGACGCCGAGATCGCCGGGTTCGGCACCCTGTTGGCCGCAGCCGGCTCCGAGACCGTCACCAAGCTGGTGGGCAACGCCGTGGTTCTGTTCCACCGCAACCCCGACCAGTGGGCCAAGGTGGTCGGCGATCCCAGCCTCATCGCCAACGCGGTGGAGGAGATCCTCCGCTACTGGGCCCCCTCGCAGTACCAGGGCCGCTACTCAGTGGTCGATTCCGAATGGCACGGGGTGACCATCCCCAAGAACAAGCCGGTGTTTCTGATCACCGGTGCGGCCAACCGCGACCCCCGCCGCTACGACGATCCCGACAAATTCGACATCACCCGCGAGCCCGGCCTGGCCGTCGGGCTGGGCCACGGCCTCCACGTCTGTTTGGGCGCCGCCCTGGCCCGCTTGGAGAGCCGGGTGGCCATCGAGGAGATCGCCCGCCGCTGGCCCGCCTTCGAGGTGCAGGAATCTGGCCTGCGCCGAGTGCAGATGTCCAACGTGGCCGGCTACTCCTCAGTACCGATCACGGTCTCCTAGTTGCCGAACGTGCCGGTCTCGCCCTCGAAGGAGAAGATGTCGCTGATGGGTATGTAGCGGGCGCCGTCTTCGTCCACCACCAGCTCTTCGATGCGTCCGGCTTCCACCATGTATGAGTCATTGGCACCGTCCATGGCCCGTGGGGAATCGCCCAGCGCACCCCGGGAGTCGAAGTTCATCTGCCACATGGCCCGCATCACGTTGGTCCGGTTGATCCCGCCGTCCATGTCGGCCGCGGCCAGCAGGACATTGTGAAGAACCTCGCCGAAGATGTAGCCCAAAGCGTGCGATTCGGCATCGGGGTCGACGCCCTGGCTCTCCAGAGCGCCCCGCACGAACTGCACCCACTCGTCGTCGGCCAGCGAGTCGTCCGACAGGTCCTTTTGGGTGTTCATCATGCGGACTCCGTTGGCCAGCGGTCCGATGGGCGCCCAGAACAGCGCTATGCGCTGGCAACCGTTGGTAACCAGGATCAGCGGATCCCATGCGCTGGTGGCGATCCCCAGCACTCCCCTCGGGCAAAACGTTCCTGTAGTGGCCAGAATCGCCACGTCGGCCCCGCTGGCCGCCATGGTGGTGACCTCACTCGACACCCCTTCGGCCCCCGGATCGTGCTTGACCTCATCCACGATCTCGATCCCGAATTCGGGAGCGCACTCGTTGAACGCCACCCGCCACGCTTCGCCCGCGTCGTTGTCGATCGACAAGATCGCCGCCGTGGCCCCTCCGCCGAACTCATCGCCAATGTGCTGGCACCAAAGCCGGGACTCGGTCTCATAAGACATCAGCGCCCCAGTGGTCCATGGGAAATTGTTCGGGTCGCCCCACTCGGGCAGGCCGGTCAGGTTCAGTAGCTGCGGGATGCAGTTCTCGTTCAGCACTTTCTGCACGGCCAGATTGTTGGCGCTGCCCAGAATGCCGGCGAAGCCCAAGAGGTTCTCGACGTCGATCATCTCCTCCACGTTGGTCACCGTCCGGGCCGGTATGTAGGCGTCATCGCGGCCCACTACCACCACGTTGCGCCCGTCGATCGGGCCTACGTAGTCGAAGTAGAGCTGGATGCCGTCGCTGATCGTGCCGAAGCCGGCCAGCGGTCCCGACCGGGGCGAGCTGGAGCCGAAGCGGATCTCGCTGTCGGTCACCCCCTGGTAGTTGTCCCACTCTTCAGGGCATTCGGTGATGTCGATCACCGCACCGCCGCCCAACTCGGTGATGTTGGGATCGGAGGGCTCCTCCGGCGCGGGCTCAGGCTCTTCTTCGTCGCCGGGCTCGGGCGCAGGCGCGGGCTCTTCCTCGTCGTCGGGCTCAGGCGCGGGCGCGGGCTCTTCCTCGTCGTCGGGCTCAGGGGCGGCCGCGGCCTCATCAGGCACCTCGGTAGGAGCAGCCGGCGCCGGTTCGCTCACCGGCGCGTCATCGTCGTCGTTGCCGCAGCCACTGGCCACCAACGCGAGCACAACGAATAGCCCGAACAGGGCTCGCAGAAGCTTCGACATCAGAGAATTCCTCCTGAGATTGGCTTAGGGGTTGAAGCAGTCCCGTAACCCTACGCCCCTACAGCGACAAATACAGCCCTGTAGAGCTCAGCCCCCAGGCGGCCGGGGCGCCACCGGCATCAGCCGGGACTTTATCTTTCGAAACCCGTGGGCCGCCCCACCGGGCAGCGCAAAGATGATCACGATCAACAGCCCGCCCAAAATGGCGGTGCCGTACGGCCCCTCCAGGGCCACGTCGGTGCCCGGCAGCGTCTGGGTCTGGCTCGACCAGTGGGGCACGAACTGGATGGCCAGCCCGCCCGCCACCGCACCGTGCAGCGTCCCCGCGCCCCCCACGATCAGCCCCACGATCAGCAGAATGGCCATCGAGAAGCCAAACTCATCGGGCCCCACGAATCCCGAGTGCATGGCCAGCATGGTCCCGGCCACCCCGCCCACCGCCGCGCTGATGCCGAAGCTCAGCGTCTTGTAGGCGGCCAGGTTCACCCCGTTGGCCGCCGCGCCCAGCGGGTTGTCCCGAATGGCCACCATGGCCCGCCCCACCCGGCCGGCCAAGATGTTGCGCACCAGCCAGAAGCACACCAGCGCCACGATCACCAGCAAGAAGTACTTGTACACCGCCTCCTCCTGCCGCCCGGTCAGCCCGTCGGGCACCCGCGATCCCACTCCCGGTATGGCATGGAGCCACTCGGTCACCTTGTCGAGCGGGGCCCACGTCGGCGGCTTCAAGTCGCTCTCGATCAAAAGGCCGTTGCTGCCCCCGGTGCGCTCGCTCACTTCTTCCAGCCGGATGATCGACGGGAACACCGCCGCCACCGCAAACGTCAACAGCCCCAGGTACAGCCCCTGGATGCGCAGGGCGGGAATCCCGAACAGCACCCCGAACAAGAACAACCCCGGTACCACCACTCCGAGGGTGGCCACATAAGACCAGTGGAAGTCGTTCACCAGCACCGCGGTGAGATACGCCCCCGACCCCACGAAGAAGCTGTGACCCAAAGAGAGCTGCCCGCTGTAGCCGGTGGCGATGTTCAGCCCCAAGATGGCCACCATCAGCCCGACGGCCTGGCTCAAGTTGCCCAGCCCCACCGTGTAGCGGTTGCCGAAGATGGTCGGGCTGTAGGTGTCGGCGATCAGAAACGGGATCAGCACCACCACCAGGGCGAACAGCGCCCACCCGATGATCTGGCGCTGCCGGTGCTGGCGGCTGCCCGCTTGCACCACCCGCTTTTTCCCGCGCCACCCTCCGGTGTTGAACCACATCCCCCCTCGGGTCGAGCCTGCTCCCTGTTCCAGATTCACACCCGCTCCACTCTCGTTGACCCGAACAGGCCGGTGGGCCGCACCAACAGCACCACCAAGATCACCGCTACCGCGGTGGCCAGGGCCAGCTCACTCAAGTCCAAGAACGTCACCAGCAGGTTGCGGGCCAGCCCCACCACCAGGCCGCCGATCACCGCCCCCACCAGCGAGTCGAGCCCGCCCAACGCGGCGGCGGCCAGCGAGAAGATCAGCACCCGCAGCATGATGGAGGGCTCCAACAGCAGATCGGGCACCACCAGCGCCCCGCCCAATGTGCCGATGGCCGCGGCCAGCGCCCAGCCGAACCCCAGCGTCGGCCCCACCCGGATGCCCACCAGGCGGGCCGACTCCAGATTCGACGACACCGCCCGAAACGCCAGCCCCACCTTGGTGCGCGACAACAGCAAATACAGCAGCCCCACCACGGCGAACACCGTGCCGAGGTTGCCGATGGTGCGCCAGGTGAGCTGGGCGATGCCCCACTCGATGGGCGCCCCGGTGGGGAACATGGAGGGCAGGCTGCGGGTGCGGAACCCCCACACGATCCCCACCGCTGAGTCGATTATCAACAACAGCCCCAGCGTCACGATCACCAGCGGCAGCACGTGGTCGGGGGGGAAGGGCCGTATGAACACCCGCTCCACAAACATGGCCACCACGGCGCTGGCCACCATGGCGCACAGCACCGCCACGGCCACCGGCAGCCCCTGCTCCACGCTGAACACGTAAACCAGATAAACCCCCAACAGCGCCAAAGAGCCCTGGGCGAAGTTGATGAACCCGGTCGACTTGTAGATCATCACCAGCGCCAGCGCCACCGACGCATAGGTGGCCCCGTCGCTCAGCCCCCGAAAGAACTGGGCTAGCCACAGCTCCCCGTTCGACAGCTTGTCCAACGACACGTCGAAAATGCCCAGAAGCGATGCCACAACAACCATCGCTCAATACCCCAGATACGCCCGGCGGACGTTGTCATCGGCGGCCAGCTCGTCGGCGGGGCCCGACAGCGCCACCTCCCCGGCCTCCAGCACATAGGCCACATCGGCCACCCCCAGCGCCAGGCTGGCGTTCTGCTCCACCACCAGCATGGTGGTGCCGGCATCCGCATTGATGGCGGTGAGCTGCTCGAACAGCGATCGGGTGATCATCGGCGCCAGCCCCAGCGAAGGCTCGTCCAACAACAACAGCGAGGGCCGCAGCATCAGCGCCCTGGCGATGGCCAGCATTTGCTGTTCGCCCCCGCTCAGCGAGCCGGCCGACTGGTTGCGCCGCTCGCCCAGCACCGGGAAGGTCTCGAACCACTGCTGCACGTCGCCCTGCACCTCTGCGTCGGTGCGCACGAACGCCCCGGCCAGCAAGTTCTCCTCCACCGAGAGGTCGGGGAACGTCCCCCGCCCCTGGGGCACATGGGCCACCCCCCGGCGCACGATGTCGGCGGTGCGGTGCCCGGCCAGCTCCTCGCCCGCCAGCTTGATGGAGCCCTCGGTGGACACCATGGCGCACAGCGCCCGCAGCGTGGTGGTCTTGCCCGCCCCGTTGGCCCCCAAGATCACCGCGATCTGCCCCTCGGCCACCGAGAAGTCCACCCCGTGCAGCACCTGGATGTTTCCGTAGGCCGCCTTCAGCCCCTGCACCTCAAGATAGGGGCCGCTCACTGCGGGGCTCCCAGGTAGGCCTCTACTACCGCGGGGTCGTTTTGCACCTCGGCGGGGGAGCCCTCGGCGATCTTGGCCCCGAAGTCCAGCACCACCACCTTGTTCGATACCCCCATCACCATCCCCATGTGGTGCTCCACCAGCAAGAGCGTCAGCGAATGCCGCTCGGCCAGCGCCACCAACAAAGCGCCCAGCTCGCCCACCTCGGTTTGCGTCAGCCCGGTGGCCGGCTCGTCCAACAGCAACAGCCGGGGCCGGGCCACCAGCGCCCGAGCCAACTCCACCCGCTTGAGCGTGCCGAACGGCAGCCCGGCCGCGGGATGGAAGGCCACGTCGGTCAGCGACAGCTCATCAAGGGCATCCCACGCTGTTGCGGTTAGCTCGGCCTCCTCCCGGCGCGTCCCCCAACGCACCGCCGCCCGCAACGCGCCGATCCGAGAGCGGTGGTGGGCGCCCACCATCACGTTCTGAAGTACGGTCATGCCCGGCCACAGAGCCAGGTTCTGGAACGTGCGCCCGATGCCGAGGCCGCTGATGGCATGGGCCGGGCGGCTCAACAGGTCGGTGCCGTCGAAGCCAACCGCCCCCTCCTGGGCGTCGTACACCCGGCTGACCACGTTGAACAGCGTGGTTTTGCCCGCCCCGTTGGGCCCGATCAGCCCGCAGATGCTGCCCTCGTCCACGGTGAACGACAGGTCGGACAAAGCGGTAACCCCCCCAAACCGCACCGTGACCCCCGCCACATCCAACAAGGCCATAACCCCCCCGACCCTATCCCGCCCGCTTGCGCCGGTCGGGAAGGCTCATCCCCCGATGAGGCTGGCGATGGCCCATATCACGATCACCAGGCCCACCACGATCATCACCACGCTGCGCCCCACCTTCGGCTTGGCCGGCTCATCGGGAGCGCCCGGCGGGGGAGGGATGTCCTGGCGGCGCTGGCGGGGGCCGTCGGGATTGATCAGCGCGGCGATATTCCCCACCGCCAGCGCACCCCCCAGCGCCAGCAGCAAGAACGTGATGATCTCCGGCCCGCCCAGCACCTACTCAGTCTCGCGCCTATGGACGACGATGCACCGACACCGCATAGTCGCCGCCGTCCCACGCCCCCCGCTCCCAAGTCGAAAACCGCTCCGACAGGGACAACCCAGCCGCCGCGCAGTCGGCGTCGTACCGGTTGAGTCCGTAACCGCCGCCCCGCAGTTGAAATCCGGCCACCAGCGCACCACCGGGGGAGAGGTGGGCCGCACAGCGCCCCACCACCGCGGCCTCGGTGCCCGGCGCGGTGAACAGCAGCACGTTGCCCGCCATCACCACCGCGTCGAACGTCTCCCCCAAGTCGAACACCGTCAAGTCCATCTGGTGCCACCCCAGCTCCGGCGCCTTGGCCCGAGCCCCCGCAATCATCTCGTCGTCGATGTCCACCCCGGCCACCACAAACCCCCGCCGGGCCAGCTCGATGGCCACCCGCCCCGTCCCACACCCCGCATCCAGCACCCGCCCGCCCCTGCCCAACAGCGAGTCCACAAAATCGGCCTCCCCATGCGGATTGTGCCCCTCAGCAGCCAGCCGCTCCCACCGAGCGTCATAGTCCCGCCCCGACATCCGCCCACCCCAAGTAGAACCCATTAGTGGCATCCTTAGATGGCGATCACCACTACGTCATTGGCATAGGCCGCCAGAGCACTCAGGTCGCCGTAGTCCGAGGTGAGCACAGTGCCCCCCGGCTCAGCCGCAGCAACCACCAGGGCATCCACCGCCGACCCTCGCCCCGCACGGGTTCGCACATGGCCAGCGCGGCGCACAAGGGTTGCGTCAATGTGCTCCAAGATGTCACAAAACTTTAGGAATCGGTTTGTCTCAGCGTCTCTTCCGGCGTGACCTTGCAAGCACTCGATCAGTACGGGGGATGGAACAATGGGCGGCAACAGACCTCTGCCCTTGAAGTCGCTGAGCATTTCGCCTGCTTCCAAGCTCCGTCCCGCCAAGAACGAGACCCCGCCTGAATCCAACAGCAGAGCCACCTAGCTGGCGACGCGACCATTGCGGCGGTCGAGCGGTGCGAGCACTTCCTTAACCCATGCCTTGACTTCAGGAGTCGGCTCACCCACCTCCGCCCGCAGTTCTTCCAAGTATTTTTCGCCTTCTTCAATGAGTTTGCGCTTTCGCATCTGCTCGCGTACCACATCTTGTAAGAGTTCAGAGGCAGGCAATCCCTGCTCCTTCACCTCTGCGTAGAGATCGTCCGGCAAATAAACCTGCATCCGTGGCATACGCCTAACTATACACATACCCCGCGTCGGTACCGCCCGATAAACGCTGTCACACCCGCCCGGTACTCTTTGGCGGTGGCTTCCCCGATCCACGCCGAGAAGGGCGTGCTGGCCGATGTCGGCTATGAGTTTCA
>Ga0209754_1000256_pt1 | contig 80457 bp, 76 predicted proteins | sample MesohylBB_FD_187295 | JGI IMG/M metagenome (GOLD analysis project Ga0209754, IMG submission 187295) | Host-associated microbial community of the marine sponge Aplysina aerophoba from Gulf of Piran - sponge mesohyl, lysed by bead beating... | ecosystem: Host-associated > Porifera > Sponge >...
CGAAACCGGGACCAGCGACACCCCCACGACGCTGCCGCCTGCAGCCCCAACACCCCGAAACGACAAATCAGGCCAACCGGAATGCCCAAAACACGACTCGCGGCATTCTCATGAATAATCAGGGCTAGGCGCTTGAGTCGCAGGCACCGAGCGGTGCTTGGCGCTACACGTCGATCTTGTAGAGCTCTGCGGCGTTGTCCTGCAGGATCCGCTTCTGTGTGGCGGCGTCAAGGCTGCCGATCGCGTCGCGTACCCGCTCGACACTCTTCGGATACAGGCAGGTCGGATGGGGGATGTCGGTCTCGAACATGATCTGGGTGGCCCCGATGTGGTCGATGGCCGGCGCCAGCGTCTGCGATTCGAACCAGAAGCAGCCGTAGAACTGCCGTCGGAAGTAGTCCGAAGGCTTCATCGAGAGGTGTGCCAGATGCTCGGGCGCAGTCTCGCCGCACTGGTAGTCGAGCGCGTCGAGCAGGAACGGGATCCAGCCGACGCCGCTCTCCACCGATACGAAGTTCAGGTTCGGGTAGCGCTCAGGCACGTCGCTGACCAGCAGGTTCACCATCCAGCGCAGTTGACCCAGGAAGATTGCCGCCCCGCCGAGGGAGATCTTCACATCGCCCGACCATGTGTCGTAGGGCACCTTGCCCGACCAGTCGATGTCGCCCTCCGATGCGCCGATGTGGAAGTTGACCGGCATCTCGAGTGCTTCGCAGATCTCCCAGAACGGCCGCCAGTCGGGTTGGGCGAAATTGGGCATGCCCGAATCGTGCGGGTTAGAGCACATCACGATGCCCTTGGCACCGTTGCGATGCGCCCGGTCCACCTCGAGCACGCTGGCGTCGATGTCCCACCACGGCACCAGCGCCATCGGCAGGATGCGGCCGCCTGAGCGGGCCTGCAGGTCGGCCATCCAGTCGTTGTAGATCTCGACGCAGGCGATGCGCAGCGCCCGGTCTTCCACCTTGAGGAAGTTCTGATTGCCGAAGCCGCCGACGTTGGGGTACACGATGCCGTGGCTCACGCCCATGGCGTCCATGAGCTCGAGGCGGGCGTCGCAGTCGTAGGACGCCGCGTGCACCATCTCGATGTCGTGCTTGAGGAACTTCAGCCCGAGCATTTTTTCGCCGTCGGGCCCGATCGCGGAGACCGCTGAGTCGCCCGCGATGGGGATGTCGCCGTTCACGACCCACTTGCGCTTGCCGTCGTGCTCACGAATCTGCGGCACCAGGTCGCGGTACTTCGCCGGGGCCCCGCTGGTCCACAGGTCGTGCGGCTCGGTCCAGTGCGTGTCGGAATCGACGATCTTGATGCCCGGGAAGAACTCGGTGATCGGCATGGTGTGCGCCCCCTCGCTGCCCGACGGCAGCCACGTCGAAATTACCAGCCTGGCCCCCACGCGATCCGAGGCGGGCGCTGGATGTAACCATCGGCACGGCTCCCGGCGGTTGCCAAATGGGGCCGGAACTAGCCTCACCGCAAGGCGAACTCGCCCGAGGCTGAGGAGGCGAACGATGCTGCGACTGACGTTCTTGCTGCGACGCAAGGAAGGCATGAGCCGGGCCGAGATGCAGGACTACTGGCTCAACGTGCACGGCCCGCTGGTGGTAGCGCACTCGGCGAAGGCGAAGATGCTCCGTTACGTGCAGGTGCACACCACAGACGACGATCACAGCCGGCTGCCGGGCCGGCGGGGTCAGATGGAAGAGCCCTACGACGGGGCGGCCGAGGTCTGGTGGGAATCGAAGGAAACGATGCTGGCTGCCATGCGCACCGATGCCGGCCGTGAGTTCGACCGGGTGCTGGTCGAAGACGAGCTCAACTTCGCCGACATCAAGAACTCCACCGCGTACTACTGCTACGAGTACCCGCAGGTGAACCCGACGCCGGAGAACATCGTCGCCACCGACCGCTCCAGCCTGGTCAAGCTGTACTTCAGCTACCGCCACCTGCCGTCGCTGAGCATCGACGAGGCGCAGTGGTACTGGCGGACGCACCACGGACCGATCATCCGACGCCAAGCCCAGTCGTCGGGAATCCTGCGCTACCAGCAGGTGCATGCCGACGAGCACTCGTTCACCGCAGCCGTCAACCGCTCACGAGGCTCGACGGTCGAGCCCTACACCGGTCACGCCGAGGTCTGGATGGACCGCAGCGCCATGGGCAATGCAATTCCCGAGAACCGGGCAGCATCGCGCCGGGCGTATGAGGATGAGGCCAACTTCATCGACTTCGGCCGCTCGGTGATGTTCCTGGCCAAAGAGCACGTGATGGTCGACCACCGCTGAAGCTCCTGCCCGCCGATGCTCGCGAGCGCGTCAGGTGTGTTCTTGACGGCGCACCACCAGGAACCAGGTGAGCACGAACGACAGGACCACCAGGATCACGCCCATCAGCCCTGCTTCGGCGATGAACGCATCTTCGAATGATCCGTAGATCCGCGTGGTCAACGTGGAGAAGCCGAGGGGCGAGACCAGCAGGCTGATCGGCAGCTCCTTCATGACCGAGAGCAGCACGAGGCCAGCACCCGCCGCGAGTGCGGGGCCCATGACCGGCAGGTCCACGGTGAAGAGGCGGCGCACCGGACCTGCGCCGAGCAGGCGGGCCGAGTCGTGCAGCTGGCCGGGCACGCTGCGGACCGCCACGATGCTGACGCCCATTGCGAGCGACCCGAAGCGCACGATGTACGCGAAGATCAGCAGCACGGTCGTGTCGCCCAGCAGCTCTAGGACGAGGTCGGTTCGAAGCGTCCAGAATCGCATCGACAGCGCGATGAGCAGGCCGGGCAGCGCAAAGGTGCTGATCACCACTGCGTGTGCCAACGACCCGGTTCGTGAGCGGTGACGACCTACCAGCATTGCGATCGGCAGCACCGCAGCGACAGAGATCAGTGCCGCCACGACGCTCACCCAGAGGGTGTTGAACGTGGCATCGGCGATGCTCGGATAGTCGACCGCGAGCGCTCGCTCGCCGGTGATCGAACGAAGCACGCCTCGCTGAGCCCAATCCACCAAGGCGATGAAGGGAGCGCCCACGCTGGCGAAGACCGTGATCACCACCGCCGCCAGTGCCGCCGGCCGCCAGCGACCCAGGTGGTAGTCGAGCGGTCGTTGGCCCCCCGAACGTGTCCCGTCAGGCAGCCGGCGGGAGAACCATCGCTCGGCTAGCACCACCGCCGCAGCCAGGACCAGCAGCATCAGGCTCAGCGCCAGCGCCACGGGCGGGTTCGCGAGGTAGTTCGTGGCGATAGCTCGCGTCAGCGTGTCATATCGCATGAGCTGCACGGCGCCGAAGTCGCTCAGCGTGTACAGGAACACCAGCAGCGTTCCCGCGCCGATCGCGGTGCCCGCATGCGGCAGGCAGATCCGCCGGAACACCGCGAGCGCGCTGTCTCCGAGCAGCCGGGCGCTCTCTTCGAGGCTGCCGGGGAGCTGCCGCAGCCGGGCCGCGACCGGCAGGTACACGTAGGGATAGGTCATCAGCACCAGCACCAGCCACGCGCCGAAGAACCCCCGCAGCTCCGGCACTGTGGTGATGCCGAGGCGCGCTGCCAGATCGTTGGCCAGCCCGCCCGGGTTAAGCGTGCGGATGAAGGCCGCGGCGCCGACGAACGTCGGATACACCAGCGGCAGCGGCAGCAGCACGCGCCACAGCCGGCGCAGCGGCAGGTCGGTGCGCATGGTGAGCCAAGCAAGGCCGGTCCCGAGGAATGCAGCGCACGCGGACACCGAAACGGCGAGCCGGAGCGTGCGCCACAGCGGGCCGAGGGTGCGAGCGCTCCACAGCAGGCCCTCGGGACCGGTGCCGTCACGCAGCGCCCGGTACACGAGATACACGCCGGGGAAGGCGAACAGAAACGCCAGCACCACACCGGCGACGCGCTGCGCCGAAGGTGCGGTGCTGCGCCCTCGCCGGGCTGCTGCGATCATCTCAGCGACCCGTTCGGGCCGGCATCGGGATGGATGTCACTCGTTCAGGATGCCGCTGGCCTCGATGATCTCGGTGGAGCGTGCAAAACCATCGCCGAGCGAGTCGAAGCTAATGCTCCCGATCTCGGGGCCGCCCAGCGCCGGCAGGACATCGGCGGGGGCGACTCCGGCGGCGAGTGGGTACTCGAGCGTTTCCCCGCTGAAGTAGCGCTGCGCAGGCTCGCTCAGCAGGTAGGCGATGAATTCGTTGGCGGAGTCGCCGTTCGAGCTGGAGGCGGTCACCGTGGCGGCCGTGATGATCAGCAGCGAGCCGATGTCGTCGCCGGCGAATTCCCAGTTCGCGGCACGGTGGTCGTCACCGGACGCCGCCGCAACTTGGTACTGGTAGTAGTGGTTCACGAGACCCATGTCGATCTCGCCCCGACCCGCGGCCTCCACGATGGACCGGTTATTGGGGTAGTAGCGGGCACCGTTGGCGACCATCTCGTCGAGCCATCGGGCTGCGACGTCGTCGCCGTTCTGCGTACGGAATACCGTGAACCAGTCGACGAACGAACCGTTGGTCGCGGGGATTGCCACCCGACCGCGGAAGCGTTCGCCGGTGAGGTCGAAGACCGACGCGGGCAGTTCGCTGTCGGCGACGTTGTCGAGGTTGTAGACGAGCACGCGCTTGCGGCCGGTGAAGCCGACCCACGTGCCCGAAGCCGAACGGTTCTCCTCGCTCACGAGTCCTAGGACGTCGCTGTCGATCGTCCTCAGCAGTCCCTTGCCTTCGAGGAATCCCACCGGTCCGGGCGAGCGCGACAAGTACACGTCAGCCGCGGTGCGATCGCCTTCTTCTGCGAGCAGCAGGGCCAGGTCGGTTGAGGCACCCCAGCGGACCGCCACCTCGATGCCAGTCTCGCAAGCGAACGCGTCGAGCACCGGCTGGATCAGGTTCTCGGTGCGGCCGGAATAGACGGTGAGCTGCCGGTCGGTCTCCGAAGCGCAGTCACCGTCGAAGATCTGCGCGGCGGGTCCTTCCAGCGTGCGCGCCGAGCCGCACGCGGCGGCAATCGTCGCGACTGTCACGGCGAGAGCTGCCCAACGAAGACGTGGCGAGCGGGCTACGCATGATTTCGGTCGGGTTGAGAGGCCGTGCGGGTCCGTGTGCATGGCGCAGCACTATAGCCAGAGTTTCCGTTGTATGTAAAGGAACCTTAACTAACGCAGCGCGGGCAGCCAACCGGCACACACCCGTCGCCCTCGTGATGGCGCCCCGGCGGAATTCGCTTGTGTACATTGGCGATGCGGCCCTAGGGTCGCTGGTGGAACTAGACGGAATCGAACCGTCCGAGGTCGGCTATCAATCCAGCTCGGCGCACCAGCGCTAGTCCCGTGAGGGCCGCACCTTCGGGTGCGGCCCTCGCATGTTGACAGGCCATACGTCGAGGACTCTCGTGATTTTCTGAACGCGAGTTGAGGTCGGCTTGACTGGGTTCATGAGCATGGGCGCGGCTGTGTCTGCTGCTGGAGTTCGCAGCGATGTCCGGCCGCCGGAGGGCTCAGGCGAAGCGCAGGGGCTCCGCGGCGCTCCAGTCGACGGGCTGCTCGTCGAGGTTCAGCGCCAGCCGATGCCAGATCAGCTCGACAGCGGCCTGTGCAGACGCCGCAGCTTCGCCGTCCTCCTCGGCGGCGGTCACCATGAGCTCGTACATGGCGCCGTCGGTCTCGCTGGTGGGGCGGGCCAGCAGCGCCATGAACGCCTCGGCCATCTCGCAGGGCTCCAGCATCCGTGGCTGCCAGCGACCGAAAACCCGCTCGTTGCCGGCGTACTCGTTGGTCATGCCCGTGCGCACGAAGGGCAGCAGCAGCGTGAAACAGGTGACGAGGTCGGCGCTGCGGCCCAGGTTCACCTTCAGCACCTTGGGCAGCTGCAGCACCGCCCAATTGCTGAGCGCGTAGCCGGGCACGGCGGGGCCAGGGTCCACGGCCTGGCGGGATGACACGTACACGATCTGCGCCGGTTCGCCGGCGTACACCGCCTCGCCCGCCCACAGGTGCGTCGAAGCCAGGAAGCCGTCGACCTTGGTGTCGAGCACCAGCCGCGACTGCTCGAGGTTGTCGATGAAGTGCTGACGCACCCGTGCTCGCCGAAGCGACGAGGGCTCGCCCTCGATCTGCCGGAGCGTGCGGCCGAGGTTGTAGCCGGATTCGGTCAGCCCGGAGTTGCAGATCACTAGGTTCGGCGGCAGGCCGCCCATCTGGTCCATGACGTAGCTGCGGATGGCCCACAGGTCGCGCAGGTTGGTCACGTCGGCCTGCACCGGAAACGCGCGCACGCCTTCGTCGCGCAACTGGTCGACGAGGTCGAACCCGTCCTCGTAACTGCGATGAAAGTGAATGCCGACCGAGTCAGCGCCGTTCAACCCCGCGCTGAGTGCAAACGCCTGGCCGATGCCGCCGTCCTTGCCGGCGCCGGTGATGAGCACGCGCTTGCCCTCTACGCCACCGCGCAGCGCTTCGAAGCGAAACCTGTCGGTCGGCGCGGTGTAGGCCATGGCAATGCTCCTCATTGAGCGACGGGCCGAGCTGCCGGTCGATTTCCGGTCGAACGCCCGGCGCCGACCGCGAGTCTGCCCTACGTGAACACGTGGGTCAGACCCCTGGGCTCATGCCGAAGAGACGCCCGCTGCGGGGCGCCCCACTCGGTGCGTCAGCGGCCTGTCCAGACGGGATCGCGCTTCTCCACAAAAGCACGCGGCCCCTCCAAGAAGTCCTCGGTGCCCAGGATGTTGCGGAAGTGGTCCTTGGTGATCTCCCAGCCGTCGTCCTCTGAGCGTGCATGGCTCTCGAGTACAACGGCGCGGCTCTCGCGCACTGACTTAGGCGCGTTCGCGATGATGCGATCTGCCAGGGCCATGGCCGCGGGGACAACCTCGCCCTCGTCGGCCATCTCGTTCACGAGGCCGAGCTGGTAGGCACGCTCTGCGGAAATCGGATCTCCCGTCATGGCGAGCTCCAGCGCGACGTTGCGCCCCACTACCTGCGGAAGCCGGAACAGCCCGCCCGCGGCGGCCACCAGCGACCGCTTCACCTCGGGAATGCCGAAGCGGGCCCGCGGCGAGGCCACCACCAAGTCGCATGACAGCACGATCTCGAGCCCGCCCGCCAGCGCCGCTCCGTCGACTGCTGCGATCAGCGGCTTGGTGCGGGGATAACGCGCCAGTCCGGCGAAACCGCCCTTCTCCGTCTCGATCGGCTTCTTTGCTGCGACCGACTTGAGGTCGGCCCCGGCGCTGAACACGGTGCCGGTGCCCGCAAGGATTCCGACCCACACCTCAGGGTCGGCCTCGAAGGTGTCGAGATGGGCTTCCATCTCCGAGGACACCTCGTGGCTGATGGCATTGCGGGCTTCGGGCCGGTTCAGCGTGAAGATCGCCACCCGCCCCCGGACTTCATAATCAACGACCATCGCGCCAATCTATGAGGCTGAGCCGCTCAGCGGCGCAGCCGTGGCCCGAGCGGCCCGTGAGCCCGATCGCATGAGCATGGGGAACAAGAGCGGGGTGCAGGAGTCTGGGCGAAACCCCGCTCAGCGGCGGATGTCGGGGGCGCCGAGGCGGGCGGCGTCGGCGGTCTGGTCGTCGGGCCGAGTCTGGCTGTCGCGCTCGGCCTCGACTCGTGCTTGGTAGTGCCAGACCTCGCGCTCGATCGCCTCGGGCGACCAGTCGAGTTCGGCGCCCATCAATTCGGCCGTGTCCTGGGCAACGTCGACCCCACGGTCCCACGACTCGACGGACAACCGTGTTCGGCGGGTCAAGACGTCATCGAGGTGCAGGGCCCCTTCGCTGCGCACTGCGTGGACGACCTCGGCACGCAGGTAGGGCAGCCCACCAGCCAGCGGCTCGCCCAGATCTGGCTGGGCCGCGATCAGGTCGAGCACCTCGTCGATCCGGTCGCCGTAGCGGTCCAGCAGATGTGCGCCTGCGACGCGGCTCAACCCCACTCGGGCGCCGAGCTCGTCGTGGTGCCGCCGCCGTTCCTCGTATCCCGCGGCACCCACCAGCGGTGTGACCAGCGTGGCGGATCGGCGGGCTGCGGCGTCGCGCCGGCGACGGGGGAGGATCGGCGCGGTCCGGCCCCGAGCCACCATCACCTCGCCGAGCGCTCGCTCGACAGTGTCTGCTGCCATGACCCGGTAGGTCGTGTACTTGCCGCCTGCCACCGAGACAAGCCCGGGAGCCACCCGGGTGATCGTGTGCTCACGGCTCAGCTTGGCTGACTCGGATGCATCGCCGGCTACCAGCGGCCGCAGGCCTGCGTAGACGCCGCAGATGTCCTCACGGCTGATCGGGTCAGCCAGCACGCTGTTGAGTCGCTCGAGCAGCAACTCGATGTCAGCGCTGCTCGCAGCGGGATGGGCGTAGTCGAGGTCCCAATCGCTGTCGGTGGTGCCGACGATCCAGCGCTCGCCCCACGGCACCACAAAGAGCACGCTGGGCGGCGTCGGCACGATCAACCCGCAATGCAAGTCGATCCGGTCCTTGGGCACCAGCAGGTGAATCCCTTTCGAAGCCCGGATGCGGGTCCGCTCGAGGTCGGGAGCGTCGGCGCCGCGCTCGGCCAGTTGCTCGATCTGACTGGTCCACACGCCGGTGGCGTTGATCACGGCGTCTGCATCCAGCTTGAACGTGCGACCGGTCTCACCGCAGTGAGCAATCACGCCGCGGACTGCGCCGTCGGTGACGACCAGCTCCTGCACTCGGGTCGAGGTGAGAATGCGGGCTCCGTGTGCTGCCGCCGTCCGGGCAATGGCGACGACCAGCCGAGCGTCGTCGGTCTGGCCGTCCCAGTAGGTGATGCCGCCGCGCACGACACCGGCATCGAGGCCGGGCGCCAGCTGGTGTGTGCCACGGGCGCCGAGGTGCCGGTGAGAGCCGTGGGCGTGGCGTCCCCCACCGGCCATCAGGCTGTAGAGCGCGATACCGAGCCCGGTGCGCAGCCGTTCTCGCCAGCCCCGCCGGATCGGGTAGAGGAATTGCACGGGGCGAACGAGGTGAGGTGCCAGCCGGCCGAGCAGCAGCCGGCGCTCGGTCAGCGATTCGGAAACGAGACCGAATTCGAGGCGCTGCAGGTACCGCAGGCCCCCGTGGATCAGCTTCGAGGACCGGCTCGAGGTGCCCGACGCCAGGTCGCGCTGTTCAAGCAACGCAACGCTGAGACCCCGCAGCGCCAGGTCGAGGGCGCAGCCGGCACCGGTGACGCCCCCGCCGATGACAACCACGTCAACGCGGCCGTCACCCCGCTCGCCGCTGAGCTCCTCGAGCCAGGCAGCACGCTGTTCGGGTCCCAACCGGCTGTCGCCGGCTGTGCCCGAGGGGGGTGCACTTGTGCCGGTCGCGGCAGGATCGCTCACAGGCCGTTCGGGCCGTCGGCGAATTCGTGAGGCAGGTGGCGGCGGGTGGCCCAGCCGAACAGGTGCCAACCGAAGTCGCCTTGGGTCAGGTTGTCGTGGGCGATGCGGGCCGCCTCCGCGGAGATCGGGATGGCCTTGCGGGCTTTCATCTGGACCTCGGCAACGCGCTCGGCGAGCACGAACCAGCCGACCGCATCGGCCGGGCTCGATCCGACCGTCAACAGGCCGTGGTTGGCGAGAATCACGGTGCGGCAGTCGCCGAGCGCGGCTGCGATGCGCTTGCCCCCGTCGGTGGAGAGGATCTGCACCTCTTCGTTGTCGAAGAGGGCATGGTCGTCGAAGAAGCAGGTCGCTTCCTGGTTGATGGGTTCGATCATCCGGCGCTCGGCCGAGAACGGCGTGCCCCACTGGGTGTGGGTATGCGCGGCGGCGCCGATGTCTGGACGGGCCTCGTGGATGGGGTATTGGATGCGGTACGCGCTGTTGTTGATCGGCGCAGGCTGGCCTTGCTGGTCGGAGGCCGTGCCGTCAGGAGCCACGAGCACGAGGTCGCCGACAGCGGCCCGCTCGAAGGGCACGCCGTATCGCAGCAGCCACATGTGATCCGGCCGCATCGTGTCGCGGCAGGTGATGTGGCCATCGCCCAGCTCGCCCCATCGCAGTACTCCGAACAGGCGATAGGCGCGGGCCAGGTCGACGAGCAGGCGGGCGCGTTCGGCATGCGGATCGGCCTCGAATGGCTCGGTGACATCCGCTGTGTCTTCCGCTGGGACGTTGGGAGTTTCCACGTCGCGAATTCTGTCATGCCTGCCGTGCGTCGCAGCACGTCCGTAATCGCTTGCGGGCTAGCCTCGACCCACTACGCGTGCGCGTCCGAGCCGGGGGGTTCCATGGCGACAGTCACCCTCGATCGGCTGACGAAGAAGTACCCGAACGGCTTTGTCGCGGTCACTGACTTGAACATCGACATCGCCGACGGCGAGTTCTTGGTGCTGGTGGGCCCGTCGGGGTGCGGGAAGTCCACCGCGTTGCGGATGGTCGCGGGTCTCGAGGAGATCAGCGACGGTGATCTGCTGATCAACGACGAGCGCATGAACGACGTGGAGCCCAAGGATCGCAACATCGCGATGGTCTTCCAGAGTTATGCGCTGTATCCCCATCTCGACGTGGCCCGCAATATCGGCTTTCCCCTGAAGCTGGCCGGCGTCCCGAAAGCCGAGGTCGAAGAGCGGGTGCGCGAGGCGGCACGCCTGCTGGAGCTGGAGCCCTTGCTCGGCAACAAGCCGGCGCAGCTGTCGGGCGGCCAGCGTCAGCGGGTAGCGATGGGCCGGGCGATCGTGCGCGACCCCGCTGTGTTCCTCATGGATGAGCCGCTTTCCAATCTGGACGCGAAGCTGCGGGTGCAGATGCGGGCGGAGATCACCGCCCTGCAGCACCGGTTGGGTGCCACCACCATCTACGTGACCCATGACCAGGTCGAGGCGATGACGATGGGTGATCGCGTCGCGGTTCTGAAGGACGGCTTGCTGCAGCAGGTGGACGACCCCACCGATCTCTACGAGCGTCCCGACAACCTGTTCGTTGCCGGCTTCATCGGCGCGCCTGCGATGAACCTGCGCATGGCCCAGCTCGCCAGCAGCGCCGATGGCTGGCAGCTGCAGTTGGGCTCGCAAACGCTCGTGCTCAACGACGAAGTCCTCGCCGCAAACCCGGCCTTGCGGGCCTACGACGGTGCCGACATCGTGGTCGGCATCCGGCCAGAGGCGTTCGAGGATGCGGCCGTCGTCAGCGACAACGGGCAGTCGCGCCTTCGGGCGGTGGTGTCACTCTCGGAGGCGCTCGGCTCGGATCTGCTGCTGCATTTCCCGCTCGACGCACCTTCGGTGGAAGCGGGCGATCCCGATGCCCTCGAAGGCATTGATGACCGCATGGTCATTGCCCGAGTGCATCCCCGCAGCGCGGCACGGCCCGGATCGACCGTCGAGCTCAGCGTTGACGTCGACGGGCTGCACTTCTTCGATCCCCAGACCGAGGCTGCTGTCCGCTCCTGAGCCCTCGTTCACGGATTCCAGAGCTTGCGGTGGGGCATGGATTGCAGGACGAGCTGTCCGAACAGGTCGCACTCGTCCATGTGGGGGTAGCCCGACAGGATGAACGCGTCGATGCCCACCGCCCGGTAGGCCTCGAGCTTGGCTGCGACTTCGTCTGGGTCGCCCACGATGGCCGCGCCGGCCCCGCTACGAGCCCGGCCGATGCCAGTCCATAGACCGGCCTCGGCAAAGCCGTCACCGTCGGCACTGTCTCGCAGGTCGGCTTGACGTCGCACGCCGACCGACGCCGAGTCGAGCGCCCGGGCCCGTATCGCGGCACCGGTGTCGTCGTCGAGCTGGCTGACGAGCCTCCTGGTGGCCTCCATGGCTTCTGCGTGTGTGTTCCGCACGATCACGTGTGATCGCAGACCGAACTTGAGCTCACGCCCGACCGCAGCAGCGCGATCTCGCATCTCGCTGACGGTGCCCCCAACGCCCGCAACGGTGTCGGGCCACGTGAGAAAGACGTCCGCGGCGACGGCGGCCGTGTCCTTCGCATCGTCGGAGAAGCCACCGAAATAGAACGGCGGACACTGCCCGCTGACCGTGCGGACGCGGGGAGGGTCGAGCTGGACAGACACGAATTCACCGTCGAAGTCGACGGGCTGGCCGTCGAGGAGCGTCCGCAGCACGCTCATGTACTCGCGGGTGCGCTGGTAGCGCGGGCCCGACGGGAGCGGCGCGCCGGGAAGGTCGCTGGAGATGATGTTGATGGTCAGGCGCCCCGCGGACATGCGGTCGATGGTGGCGAGCTGGCGCGCCAATTGCGGTGGCCACAGCTCGCCCATGCGAACGGCAAGGAGCAGGTTGATGCGCTCGGTCTGCGTGGCGATGCCAGCGGCGAACGAGGTGGCGTCGATGCCGAGGTCGTAGCCCGAAGGCAGCAGCACGTTGTCGAAGCCGTTGCGCTCCGCGGCCGTGACAATCTCGGCGCAGTGCTCCCACGAGCTCGCCAGGATCGGATCCGGCACGCCCAAGAACTCGTAGTCGTCGTCGCACAGCGCCGAGAACCACGCAATCTCCGGCGGCGATGCTGTGTTCATGGCCGCGGCTCCGCAAGCTGCGCCGAGGTGCTCATGGACCCAGCTCTGCAGGGATGAGCAACTCGCTCATCTCTACTGGCCTGCCCTCGTCGATCGAGATGTGCGCAGCTCGGCCGATCGCCACCGACCACAGCCCGTCGGTCAGCGTGCACTCGGCCGGGCTCGATGTCAGCACAGCGTCACGAAAGCGTTCCAGCTCGATGTACGACGAACCGTGGTGATGGCCGACGACCGGGGCGGTGCTGGTGATCTGCTGCTCTTCGACATTGCCGATCCAGTCACGCTCGCGCACGCCGGTCCTCAGCACGTCGTCGGGAATCAGTGCCTCGAGCTTTCCGCTGTCGCCCACTACCGACAGTTCCTCCTGGTTCCGCGTGGCCTCGGCGAACATGCACAGGTCCAGCAGTGCCCGCGCCCCTGAGGTGAACTCCACAATGACGAACGCATTGTCCAAGATGTCCGGTGTCTCGCCGCCGTAGCGCTCGTCGAGGTGGTTCACGTCCTGTGCGCCCGATGCCATCACGCGGGCTGGCTCGCAGCCCACGATGAGCCGCATGAGGTCGAAGAAGTGGCAGCACTTCTCCACCAAGGTTCCGCCGGTATTGCGGTTGAACCGGTTCCAGTCACGCACTTTGGGCTGAAAGGGGAAGCGGTGCTCGCGGATGGCCACCATCGCGATGCGACCCACCGCACCGGCGTGAGCCTGTTCGATGAGCGCAGCCACCGGTGCCATGTATCGGTACTCCAGTCCGACCCACACCAGCGGTGCTGAATTCCCCAGTGCCTCGATGCCGCCGATGATGCGGCGACAATCGGTCAGCGTGGTGGCCAGCGGCTTCTCGACGAGCTGGGGCACGCCAGCCGCGGCCACGTCCAAGACGATGTCGGTGTGCAGGTGGTTTGGCGTTGCGATCACCACGGCATCGCACAGCTCTGCGTCGAGGAGTTCCCGATGGTCGCCGAAACACGGCACCGGATCGAGACCGTTACAGGCCAGTTCGTGCTGGGCTGCCTTGAGCGACGGTTCCCAGTTGTCGCAGAACGCCGCTACCTCAGCCCCGTCGAGTGCGATGACATTGGCGATGTGCTCGATGCCCATCATGCCGGTTCCGATGACGCCGAAGCGCATCGGTCGGTCGCCGACCGCAGCCATCTCGCTCACCGCGAGTGCGCGCTGTCGGGAGTGCAATGCGAGCTGCCGCCGGCTCCGGTCACGGCAGCGGCACCCCTTCGGAGGCTTCGACAATGTCGTACACGTCATTGCGGTCGAGGTGGACACCGAGCGCAGCCTGCAGCCCTTCGAGACGTTCAGGCTGCTGCGTGCCGACGATGGCGATGGGTGCCGTGGGATGGGCGAGCACGAAGGCCACGCACACCGCGGCTCGGTCGACCCCTTCCCGTTCGGCCAGCCGGTCCAGCGTTGCCAGAAGCTGCGCCCGCACCACGCTGTCCTCATCAGCTCCGGCCGGGTTAGGGGCCATGAGTCGCCCGCCGGCGAGCGGGCGCTGCGCCATGAGTCGCCCGCCGGCGAGCGGGCTCCATGCCAGCGGCACCATGCCCATCTCCGAGCACAGGTCGAGCGTGCCGTCGCGTAGCGGGTCCAGGCAGGCGGCTGAGTACTCAGGCTGGGTGCTCACCAGCGGCGAATCCAGGTGGGCTCCCAGCGCCCGAGTTTGTGCAGGCGTGTAGTTCGAGACGCCGACCGCACCCACGAGGCCGTCGGCGATGAGCCCGTCGAGCGTGGCGGCCAGCTCGGCAGGGTGAGTGAAGTTGTCGGGCCGATGGACTTGGTACAGGTCGATGCGGTCTGTGCTGAGCCGCGCAAGCGAGGCCTCGCACGCCGCTCGCAGAGCGACCGCGCCCGAGTCATAGGGCACCGGCGGCACGATGCCGCCCTTGGTGGCGAGCACCATGCGGTCGCGCAGCTCGGGCCGAGCCCGCAGCACCGCCCCCAGGTTCTCCTCGCAGCTGCCGAAACCGGTGCCGCCCCAGTCCAGGCCGTAGACGTCGGCTATGTCGATCAGATTCATGCCGAGGTCCAGGCCCGACTCGACAAGCGCCGCGTTCAGGCCCACGTCGGTGCCAGTGAAGCGCCACAGGCCCAGCGCCAGCGGCCCGACCTCGACGTCGCCCGAGCCCAGACGCCGCGGAGCAGAACTCACCAGATTCGATGTGCCGTCATTCGATGTGCTCGCCACGGCGCCTCAGGATTTCACAGAGCCGGCCAGCAGACCGCGCACGAAGAACCGCTGCAGGAAGAAGAAGACCAGCATCGGCACGCCTGCCTGCACGAACGCACCTGCCGACAGCAAGTGCTCTCGCAGGCCGAACTCGCCGGCCATCGAGGCGATCTTGATGGTGGCCGGGTAGTTCTCGCCCGCGGCGCCGAGCATGGTCAGAGCGATCAGGTAGTCGTTCCAGGTCCACAGGAACTGGAAGATGGCAAAGGCCGCCAGGGCCGGGACCGAGAGCGGGACGACGATCCGCCAGAAGATCGTGAAGTGGTCGGCGCCGTCGATGCGGGCTGCCTCGAACAGCTCTCCGGGCAAGGTCGAGATGTAGTTGTGCAGCAAGAAGATGGCGAATGGCAAGGCGAATGCCGTGTGGGTCAGCCAGACGGCAGTCGCAGTGCCGGCGAGGCTGAAGTCGGGGATGAGCGTGACGACGATCTCGGTCCCAGGGATGGACCAGTGCGCACCGCCGGAGAACATCTGCAGCAACGGAAGCAGGGCCACCTGGTTGGGCAGGGCAAGCAGCGACACAGTCCCGATGAAGATCCACTCGCGGCCCCGGAACGGGATCCATGCGAAGGCGTACGCCGCCAAAGCAGCGATGGCGATCGGAATGATCGTCGCCGGAATGGCGATCGCGAACGAGTTGAGCAGCGCCTGCCACAGCCCGCCGGTCTGAGCCCCCGACGACAGCACATCGGTGTAGTTCTCCAGCGTCCAGTTGCCTTCAGTGAACGACGTCCACCAGCCAGAGGCGCGCTGATCGTCGCGGTGCCGGAACGAGTTGAGGAACAGGCTGCCGGTGGGAACGCTCCAGATGATCACCATCAGCCACAGCACCCAGACCGGAATGGAGCGCAGGAAGCGGTACACCGCTCGCCCGATGCGGTCGGGGCCCTGGCGTTCGCGCACCGCCGAACCAGAGCCCGCAGGCTGTTCAGCTTCTGCGGCGTCGACGGCGCTACTCACCGCGCTGCATCCGTCTGATGTTGAGGCCCATGACCGGTACCACGCCCAGGAACAGCACCACCGCCAAAGCCGATCCCAACCCCAAGTTGAATTCGGTGAAGCTGCGCTGCCACATCTCATTGGCGATGACCTGCGTGCCGAAGTTGCCGTTGGTCATCACCCGCACGATGTCGAACACCTTCATGACCAGCACGATCATGGCGGTCATGACCACCGTGATGGTGGGCACGATGGTCGGCAGCGTCACCCCGAAGAAGACTTGGCGCTCGTCCGCTCCGTCGACTCGGGCTGCCTCGATCAGATCCGAGGGCACCGCCTTGATGGCCGCCGACAGGATCACCATCGCGAACCCGGTTTGGATCCAGATCAGCACCACCATCAGCCACACATTGTTGAAGGGAGATTCCTGGACGAACAGGATCGTTCCCGCAATCGGCTCGCCGTTGGGACCCAAGATGGAACCGCCGACGCCGGGACCTATGAAGCGGTAGATTAGCCACAGCAGCGGGATGGCCGCGGTCGCCGAGCCGATGGCGAGTGCCGACTGCCGTCGCCGCACGCCGAAGGCGCACAGTGCGGTCAGCATGGCAGTAGCTGTTGCCAGGACGGCAACCGCGATCCACGCCCCGCCGGTGGAGGGCCTCAGCGTGCCGAACCAGACCCAGATCGCGTTGAGCAGCCCGGTCTGGGACTTCTGAGGCGGCCGGGCGATGTACATGAAGCGCCAGATGATCCCCGCTCCTACGAAGGAGATCGCCATCGGCAGAAAGATCAAGCTCTTGGCGAAGGATTCGCGCTTGGTGCGGTCGGCGATCACCGCGGCCAGCAGGCCGAGCGCGGTGGACAGGAACGTGACCGCCACCACCCACCACAGGTTGTTCATCACCGTGCCGCGCAGATTGGCGAACACGGCGAAGCTGAGCAGCAGGCCTCCGCCGATCCCGATCCCGACCGTGCTGGCTGAGAAATCTGCAGCGACGCCGCGACGCCGACCCCGAGCCAACGCAATGGCCAACGCGAAGGCAAACAGAATGACGCTGCCCCAGAACAATTGGCTGCCGAAGATGCCGGCCCAGCCCGACAAATCCAGGCTCTGTGCGTTGGTGAAGATGTCGCCGTAGTTGGCCAGCCCGCGAAAGCCGGTGCCGGCCTTGTCGAACAGCGACAGGTAGATGGTCCGCAGCAGCGGGATGATCAGCCCCAGCGCGACGAACAGCATGGCCGGTCCCACAAAGGTGAGCGCTCGCAGCCGGCTTTGCATTGCCGATGTGCGTTTCGCAGAGGGAGGCCGCAGCAACCCGACAGCGGCGCCTGCCAGCCCGAAGACCGCTGCCCCGCCGACGATCCACACGAGCTGTGAGCCTGCCAGCAACGGCGTGGAGTCGGCCCCGCTGCGCAGCCCCGACGCCACAGCACCCGCAGCGCCTCCGGCGAGCACGCCTGAGGTTGCGGTCACGACGGCCCAGCGCCGCTCGACGAGTCCGAACAGGCGGTGAGTGACCCAGAACACTGCGGCGCTGGCGCCGACGGCGATCACCACGCCAGCAAAAGCCCCCCACAACGCCGTCATCGTCGCAGTCTTGCAGTTAGCGCTGCGCGGCAGCGCACCTCCGCCCCGGCGATCGGGAGTGAGGTGTCAACAGCGAAGGGCCGCCCCGCACATGCGGGACGGCCCTTCGTCTATGAATTAGATCTGGCCGGCGGGTGCACCTCGCGGTGCCGTACCAGCCAGCACTGGCTCAGTCTCAGCGGGGCCAGCTCTCGTCGATGGCTTGCGTCGCCTCGGCGACGTTCTTGTCGCCGTTGACGACAGCGGTGCCCTCGGTCCAGAAGGTGCCGGCGCCGACCTCGGCAGGCATCAGGTCTGAACCGTCGAAGCGCACGACATCGGCGTTCTGCAAGATGCTGAGGAACGACTGCTCAAGCGGTTGGTAGACGCTTGGGTCCTGATTCGTCGCAGCCGACAGGAAGCCGGACAGGCCGCCGCCCTTGCGCTCGGTCTGCGCCCGCTGGCGGACCTCGGCGTACTCGGAGCTGCCGAAGAACTTCATGACTTCCCACACCTCGGGAGCGTCGCGGAAGGCGCCCACCAGGGTGCCGGCGCCCAGCACGGGCTTGTCGCCCTTCACCGACGGGAAGTAGAAGGTGTCCACGGCGTCGGCCGAGCCGTCCGCGAATACGGTTCCCTCGGGGATGAACGCGGCATAGAAGGAAGCCTGGCGGTGCATCATGCAGTCGTTGTCGACCAGCGGCTGGCCGTTGTCGCCGAACGGCGTCGCGGCAATGGAGCCACCGGCGGCGAACACCATTCCAGGCGTGTTCCACAGGTCAAGCACCTCGTTGAACACACCGCTGACCTCGTCGCTGGAGAACGCCAGATCGCCGGCGACCCACGCGTCGTAGTCCTCAGGCGTGTGGAAGCGAAGCATCAGGTCCTCGACCCAGTCGGTGAAGGTCCAGCCGGTGGCCGGACCGCTCTCGATGCCGATGCAGAACGGGGTATCGCCGTTCGCGATCATCTCGGCCGACAGCGCCTTGAGCTCGTCCCAGGTGCCCGGAACTCCGTAGCCCTTCGACTCGAACAGCGCCGGCTTGTACCACACCAGCGACTTCAGGTCGGACTTGTTCGGAATGCCGTACTGGGTTCCATCGACGTCGCCGAAGGCCGTCCAGGCGGGCGTCCAGTGCTCGTTCATCGAGGCAATGACATCGTCGGGCAGCGCAATGAGGTGGCCGTCGCGTGCGAAGTCGGCCAGCTTGCCCGGCTGCGGGAAGATGAAGATGTCCGGCGGGTTGCCGCCAGCCGCTTGCGCGTTGATCTGATCCGCGGCGTCGCGGGCACCGGTGTAGGTGATCTCGATGCCTGTCTGTGCCGCGAAGTGGTCGAGCGCATCCCGAAGGGCACCGGCCTCTTCGTCGCTGGATTCAGGACCGAAGACGGTGACCTTGGTGCCCTCCAGCGGATCGGCCTCGGTGGTGGCCGGCGCAGCCGCAGTAGTCGCCGCGGCAGCAGCGGTAGTCGCTGCTGCGTCGTCGTCATCATCGCTGGCGCAGGCGGCGGCGATCAGCGTGAAGGCGAAAAGAACGCCGATCAGCTGAGTCGCCCGGCGTCCCCGACGGGTCCGCTGATGGGTTGGGTGTGTCATTGATTGTTTCCTCCCTGAATGACGCGATGCCAATGCGATGCCGCGAATTGTCGGGCACGCCGTGCGACCTTGGGATGGTCGCTGCTGGCCAGTCGTCTCGGCGATATGCCTGATGACGCAGGCTAACGAGCGGCACTGGCGTGCTGTTGGCTCCGCAATATGACAGTCGCGTGACGAGCGCGCCCGCCTAATTCATGCGGCAGACGATGGCGCTGCGGGGCGCCAAGGGCACCTCGGCGGGCAGCTGGGCCGGCGCACCGTTGCCCGCAGCCGATGTCTCATACATCAGCTCACAGCCAGCGGGGAGCTGCACTGTGGCCTCCGCGTCGGCCGTGTTGACCGCTGCCACCACCGGTCCGCGGCGCAGCATGATGACTGCTCCGCCGCCGTCGCGCCCCCATTCCACCGTCTCGTCGGCCAGGCCGGCCGCCTCGAACAGTCGCCGCCGAACCGAAAGGAGTCGCCGGTAGCTGTTCAAGTACGAGTACCCGTCGCGTTCCTGTGCTTCGGCAGTGTCTCGCGCGGGCCGCGGATCGCTTGCCAGCCACGGCTCTACGCCGGAGAAGCCGTTGAACGGACCCGGCCCCCATGGCATCGGCGTGCGGCAACCATCGCGGCCGGCGGCCACGTCGCCGTCGGGTCCCACCGGGTCGAGCTTCGATTCCGGTGCCACCTGCCCGTCTTCGAGTCCGAGCTCCTCGCCTTGGTACAGCACGGGCACGCCAGGGGCGAATGCGAAGAGCACGTTCATGGCCAAGGTGCGCTCGCGGCCCGCTTCGCCGCCGCCGAAACGTGTCGGCGCCCGAGGCATGTCGTGGCTGCCCGCTGCCCACAACAACCGGTCCGAGAGGTCGCCGGGCCCGGTCAGCACCTCCCAGAGCTCGTCGGCGTTCCATCCGATGTGCATCGGCGCGAACCAGTATCCGCCATGCATGCCGTCGGGCGGCAGCAGGCCGTCCATGCCGCGAGGATCGAGGTGGTACGTCTCGCCATGCAGGAACGCGCCGTAGCTGTCGCAGATGGCGCGCCAGCGTCGGAATACGTCCTGGCTCTCGGGCTGGAAGACATCGTGGAGGTGCTCGAAGCAGTCCCACTGCTCCCAGCGGCTGGCGCCGGGCGGGATCGGCTGCCGTTGCGGGTTGGAACGAAGCTGAGCGTCCTTGACCAGGCCGCCCGCCACATCCACGCGGAAGCCGTCCACGCCGCGGTCGAGCCAAAAGCGCAGGATGGCGTCCCACTCGTCGGCCACGGCTGGGTTGCGCCAGTTCAGATCGGGTTGGGTGGGCAGGAACAGGTGCAGGTAGTACTGGCCCGAGTCGGCATCCAGGGTCCACGCCGGGCCGCCGAAATAGCCGACCCAGTTGTTGGGCGGGCCGCCGCCGGGCGCCGGGTCGCGCCAGATGTAGTAGTCGCGATAGCGCTCGCGGTCTGCTGCGCCGGAGTTGCCGAGCGCCGCTTGGAACCAGCGGTGATCGCTGCTGGTGTGATTCGGCACCAAGTCGGTGACGATGCGGATGCCGCGGTCGTGGGCTTCGGCCGTCAACCGATCGAAGGTTGCCAGGTCGCCGAAGAGCGGGTCCACGTCGCAGTAGTCGGCCACGTCGTATCCCCAGTCATGCCCGGGCGTGGGGTAGAAGGGGGTAATCCAGACGAAGTCCACACCGAGGTCGCCGAGGTAGTTGAGCCTCGATCTGATGCCCTCGAGATCGCCCACGCCGTCGTTGTCCGAGTCGGCGAAGGAGCGGATGTAGATCTGGTAGCCGGTGGCGCCCGCCCACCACTGACTGGAACTGCTGCTGGTCACGATGGATTTCTAGTGCAGCCGAGCTGTCTCGCTCGCGCAGGCGCGGCGAGACAGTGGGAAGCAAAGACCGACCCGCAGAAGCGGGCCGGGCCGTGCAAACCAAAGACCGACCCGCAGAAGCGGGCCGGTCCTTGGTCTGTCAGTTTGGGTTGTGTGATGTGCTGCCCGGGGTTCACACCCCGAGCGGTGAACACGTCGTGATCGTAGCGCGCGAAGAAATGGCATGCGCCACACTTGGGGACCACGATCGACGATCGGACGACAACTGAAAGGCAACAGCCATGCCACAACCTCCTAGTCCATACGACTTCCTTCCCGCCGTTGCGTCGTTCGAGGTGCGAAGCGACGACATAGCTGACGGGCAAGAGCTGGCGATGCCGCAGGTCTCTGGCATCTTCGGCGCCGGCGGCGAAGACCGTTCGCCGCACCTGGCGTGGTCGGGCGCGCCCGAGGGCACCCAGAGCTACGCCGTGACGTGCTTCGACCCCGACGCGCCGACCGGCAGCGGTTTCTGGCACTGGGTGGTGTACGACATCGGGGCCTCATGCACTGAGCTCGCATCCGGTGCCGGCGATGCCGAGGGCAGCGGGCTGCCTGAGGGCGCAAAGCAACTCCGCAACGACGCCGGGTTGACCGGCTACCTGGGCTCCGCGCCGCCCGCGGGCCACGGCCCGCACCGATACATGTTTGCGGTGCACGCGCTGAGCGTCGCCTCGCTGCCTATCGACGAGAGCGTCTCGCCGGCAATCTGCGGATTCAATATGTTCGACACGACGCTGGGCCGCGCCCTCATCACGCCGATCTACGAACAGAGCTAGCCATGCCTGCCGGAGATGCCCGCAGCGGCATTCCGGTCCCGCCGGCTCTAACACAGAGCGGCAATGCGGCACGATCTGCCGCATTCCCGTCCGAGGTGGCCCTATGAGCTCCACCCAGACGAGGCCCTCTGCGACGCCGGTGGTGTACCGGGCAATGTGGAACGACGATCGACCGGGTCTGCATGAACTCGCGGCCCGCACTTTTCGAGCGTGGGCCAGAACCATGCACCCACAGCTCGGCGGCGCCGATGCAGCCGTTCCTGCCGCGTCGGTGACCTCGAGCGCGCCGCCCGATTCGGGGCCGTCCATTCGAAGCGGCAACGGCAACAGGGCGGATGAAGTGAGGGTCAACCTCCGCCGGGAGACTGCGGCTCACGGGGGCGTGTCGGAGACGTTGCTCGAACTGGATCAGCGCAGCAACGACGGATCGTGGGTTGTCGTGCTGCGGGTGCTCACCAACGGCTCCGACGGCTGGATCTGGGTCGATGTCGAGATTCCGCACGACCACGCCGCGGTGGCCAGCGTCAGCGGGGTTCAAGACCTGGTCTGCACGCTGCTCGAAGAAGCCGAGGACGGCGGCGGTCGCCCACGCATGAGTAACGAGCGACTCGGAACGCGTCCGCTCGCCGTCGAGCCCACCCGTCAGCAAGTCGTGTCGTTGGCGAACGCGCTGCGCGGCACAACGCGGGTCATGCCGTGTGTCGTGATGGCGCACGACTACCTCCACGGTCCTGGTCCCACAATGGATCGGGCTCGCACGACCGCGCGGGTGCTCGCCGGCCTCGCCCGGGTGTACGTCCTGCCGGCGCAGACCATCGGACCGTTTCAAGTGGTCATGGGCCCCGATTTCGACGTGCAGCCCGGTGAGGCACGGCTCTACCTGCCCGGCGAGCACGAACCTCACCGGCATCGCACCCTCGAGGCTGAGGTTGTGCGGAGTGATCCCGATGAGACTGGCCGCTGGTTCGGCCGGTTGCTGCAGACGATGTTGGTCGACCGCGAGCCGCCCGACCTGTACCGCCGATCACGCCAGCTGCTCGGCGATCGCCGTGAGCGGCTCGAGCCCTCGCCAGACGCCGACGCGGCCGAACGTGCTGTAGCACTCGAGACTGAGGTCGAAGCGGTATGGGACGCGCTGTACCAGGCACGCGAGGAACGCACCGCTGCCAGGGCAGAACGCGACGAGCAGTCCGAACAGCTCTACGACGTGCTCGAGGAACTCGAGATGGCACAGCAACGCGTCGAACAGCTCCAAGAGCTACTGGAGGCGTCGCGGGACCAGACCGTCAGAGCACTGATGACAGCCGGGACGTCTGCAGCGATGTCCGACGCTGACCCGTCGCACACGAAGTACCCGCAGGTCACATCCATTCGCCAAGCGCTCGAGTTGGCGCGTCTGAACCTGCGCAAAGTCGAGATTCCTGTTGGTGCGGAACAGCGCATCGCCGATCTCGACAACGCCATCGAATCGCGTTCGTGGGCTCGCAGTGTGTTCGACGGCCTCCTCGCGCTTGAGGTCTATGCGCACAAGGGCTCCGACTACGGCGACTTCCGCGACTGGTGCTCGCGCAGCCAGCACGAGCGTGCCTGGTTCGCAAACGCCAAGAAACTGGCGATGAACGAATCCGAAGAGGTGATGCGACGCCCCGAACTGCGACAGCACCGTGTGCTGCCCGTCTCGTCCCGGGTCGACCCGTCAGGGCGGGTCGTCATGCAGTCACACCTGAAGCTCGCAAACGGATCGATGGCGCCTCGGCTCTACTTCCACGACGACACGCGCGGTGAGACCGGCAAGGTGCACGTGGGCTACATCGGCCCCCACATGCCGACGAAACGATTCAGATCCTGACGCTCGGCGTCTGATCGGCGCTTCGCGCTGCGATGCACCGGTGCTGGGAAGCGCAGCGCCGTCAGTTCGACGCTCCTTGGGCGCCTTGGCGATCGCCTTGGGGGTCGCGGCGTGACACGAAACCGTTGAGGTCGCAGGCCTCGCGTACCCGCGCACTCATGTCGTAGGTGCCCGGATCCAGCGGAGTTCCGGTGCCGTCGGCGACCCGGGTCATCATGTGGAAGTTGGCGCTGACCGCCACGGCGTCGACCATGACGTCGGCGCCAGCGGCATCGACCACCGCAGCACGCGCCGCAGCGGTGGCCTCGCGATCGCCTTCCCACATCGCCTCAGCGAGGCGGGCCAGCAGGGCGCCGTGGGGAACGCCGCCGTCACCTCCGTGGGAACCGTTGACGGTGTCGTAGCCGACTTCCATGTCCTTTTGTTGGCCGCTCAGACCGAGCAGCAGCGCGTGAGCAGACGTTCAGTAGAAGCATTCGTTGAGCTTCGACGTCCGAGCCGCAAGGACCTCGATTTGGGGCCGGGTCAGCGAGTTTCGGTCGGACACCACATCGCCACGCACTCGCTCCATGGGCACGTACTGGGCGTCGGACAGGATGAACAGCGCTTCGTTCTCCGCCGGCACGGCGCTGAGGGCCTTGATGACGTTGGGCATCTTGAGGTCGGCGGTGGGCACCCAGTGGTACTTCACCGCCGCGGGTGCGCCCTCGCGCCCCGGCGGCCCGTCGGCTGGCTCGTTCAGTTCGATGCGCGGCAGCTCCAGCGCATCGGCGAAGCGATCGACGCAGTTGGCCTGCGCGACGATGCCCACCAGCTCGACGTATGCCAGCGGATCGACGCCACGGTCGATAATCGAGGTGTACCAGTCCTCCGTCAGCGTCCCCGGATGGTTGGTAATGCGCCAGACCGCGTCGGCGGCGGCAGCGGGCAGCGGTCCCTCGGGATCGACGAGCCCGTCGACGCTGCTGGGCTGCACCCACGGGGGCAGCACGTCGCCGTCGTCGGTTCGGTGGTCACGCGCCGCCCGAACGTGCCGCACGATCTCGGCGCGCTGTGCCGCCGTCCACCACGTGCCCGGCCGGGCCCAGCGCGCCGCAATCTCGCCGTGGGCGGCTCCGAGATCGTCCCGGATGGGCAGCTCGGTGTCATAGGTGCGCTGTGGTGCCGCGATGCTCATGGGACTGTCTCCGCTGGTGGTGGGCCGTGGCGATCGACACATGCTCGCATATGCCGGGCTCCGCCACAGCAGTCGGCAACAGCGGTGAAGAACGGGGGTGCGCGCATTGCGCCGGTTGGCCTACGATCTGCCTCGCAATCCCGCCGAGCCGCCGCTCGCGTCGCCCGGCGGGGTCGCTTTCGCTTGCATTACCGACCTCCCAAGGAGCACAGATGCCGACGCCGCAGAAGGCAATCTTCAACGAGATGGGTGCCAACCAGTGGTACGTCCACCTGAGTCGTGTCGAGGGCGCCGACCTCGGCGTGATCAAATCCGTGCTTGCCGACCTGCGCGCAGCGTGCGACGCAGACGGCATCAACCTGACGCTGGGCTTCGGCCCGGGACTGCTGCCCGAGCTCACCGGCGATGTGCCTGACGATTTCCAGGCCTACGTGACCGTCCAGTCCGAAGACGGATCGGGGCGCGAGGCCAAAGGCACCCAGGAAGAGCTGCTGTTGTGGTTGAACCACGACGACAAGGACAAGGTGTGGAAGGCGCAGTACGACGCTCGCACTGCGCTGGCCGGACACATGGCTGTCGCACGTGAGACGCCGACGTTCATCTACGGCGATTCGCTGGACATGACCGGCTTCAAGGACGGCACCGGCAACCCGGCCGATGAGGACCAGCCGGCCGTGGCCATCGTGCCCGACGGCGATCCCGGCGCAGGAGGCAGCCACATCATCGCCCAGCGCTGGGTGCATGACCTTGACGGCTGGAACGCCCTGTCGGACGACCAGCAAGAGAAGAACTTCGGGCGCAAGAAGTTTCCCGAGACCGACAAGACCGACAGCCAGGAGCCCTACAGCCACCTCAGCCACGTCGAGTTGCGTGCAGATGGCAACCACGGCAACGAGGGCAGCGACAAGATCAACGAGATCGCTCGCCGCTCCACGCCGTATGCGTTCCACGACGGCACCGTGGGCCTGTACTTCATGGCGTTCTGCAAGGACCAAGCGCCGCTGCGCCGCCGCCTGCGCCGGATGTACGGCCTCGACGACGCCAACGGCGTGCGTGACGCCATCACCAGCTTCTCGAACCCTGCTTCGGGCTCGTTCTACTTCGCGCCCAGCACCGAGGCCCTCGACGCCATCACCGGCTGATCACAGTCCTAGTAGGCAGTTGGGAGACTCCTCCCGCGGTATGGCTGCTCGATGGTTCTCGCGTCGAGCACAAGGCCGTGAGCTGCGCCGCGCTCGTCGAGCGCGGCACCGCGTTGATGCTCAACACCGCGCCGCCGAAATTGGCGAGTTACGCGACGCCATTGAGGCTGTTGGCGAGTTACGCGTCACCATTGAGGCTGTTCACAAAGGCCAGCAACCGATCAGTCCGCGTGACGAGCTGCAAATGCTCTGGGAGTTGGGTGGGCGCATGTCGGGCCGCGCCCGCAGCGAATTGATTGAGACGCGACTACTGACGGCATATCAGGCCGAAGAAGGCGTTTGCATGGTGCTGGCATGCGATGGCCTGCAGGCCGCCGCGGCGCATTGGCGGCATTTTGGGCATGAGCGGCAGACGCGGCTGTGCACCAACCACATCGACATAGCAGCGAACCTCAACGTCACGTCAACCGGGATCTTGATCAATACTCGGCGGCTATCGGCCGAGGAAGGTGGCATCATTCGCTGCTACATGCACAGTTGTGCTGCCATGGCACATGGCGTCGCCACTTGGCAACACTCTGGAGACTGTGCCGTCGCCCATTTGCGCATAGCGCTGCTGAGCGCGTATCACATCGATGCCGCCGGGCGCTTCGCGATCTCGGCCGACGGCCGCAGCGAGTGACCTCGCAGCCGCATGAGACGCGCACTGAGTCCACCGTGGCGCGCGATGCCGTGGTAACGGGGCACAGCCAAGCCGAAAGTCATCGGCCTTTGCTGACGGCAAGTGCCGTCGCCGAGGCGCGCGACAGCGACGAACTGATCGAGACTCGGCGGCTTGCGGCGGGCGAATTCGACGATTCGGGCCGCGGCCGTACATGTGACTTGCTTGGCTGCTCTGCTGGTCCCGTCGTTGTCGAGCGCTGGCGGCACGACGATGCTGAGCTCGGAATCGAGTACATCCGTACGTCGTGGCTGTGCGCCTACCACGCTCACGCTGATGCTCAAGTGAACTTCGCTGAACGGAGGTCCGCACGGCGCAAGTGGCGCAAGCACGAACGCATTATGCGTAGAGGATTGGGCCCGCTGCGCGACTTTTTCCCCGGTTGATGGATGATCCGAGTTTGGCGGTCCTGCGCGGAACTGTGCGGTTTCATGGATGCATGTAGGTCTGAACCGTGAGCACCGCCTTCGTTCGTAACCGACCGGTCCGTTGGGCCGCTTTGGCCACGCTGCTTGTCGCGGGAGTCGCAGGTGTTCTGGTCGTGCTGCTGAGTTCGTCGGCCCCGAGTGACCCAGGCAGTGCTCCGTTCGAGCAGGTTTCTTCGGGGTATTGGCATTCGTGTGCTCTTGACACCGCCAGTGAAGCCGCATGCTGGGGCGGCAGCTACTACCCGGCGGCAATCCAGCCGCGGGGAGAGTTCGAGGCTGTTTCTGCCGGGTTCGCGCATGCTTGCGGTTTGCGTCCCGATGGTTTCGTTGAGTGCTGGGGTGGAGACAACCGATTCGGACAAGCGACACCTCCAGTTGGGCGGTTCAGGTCCATCGATGCCGGCTCGCACCACTCGTGCGCCATCGGTCTTGATGGCCGAGCGATGTGTTGGGGCGAGAACCGTTATGGCGAGGCGTCAGCGCCTCCAGGCCAGTTCACTGAAATATCGGCAGGCGGAAGTCACTCCTGCGCCCTGAGCGGGGAAGGCTCTGTGACCTGTTGGGGCACATTGCGCGCCACATTGTCCGTTCCGTCCGAGGCCGATTTCTCGATGATGACGGCTGGAGGCTCGCACGCGTGCGGGGTCCGTGCTGATCAGAGCATCACGTGCTGGGGCGACAACTATGTGGGGCAGGCCACTGCGCCTTCTGGGGAGTTCACAGCCGTTTCTGCTGGTTCGAGCCACTCGTGTGGGCTTCGCGCAGATCGAAGCATCGCCTGCTGGGGCGACGACAGCTACGGGCAATCCTCACCGCCACGCGGCGAATTCACTGCGATTACAGCTGGCTCAACTCACTCATGTGGACTACGCGCCGATCGACGTACCGTCTGCTGGGGCGACTCGGGTGGCGGCAGGACATCGCCGCCAACTCCGGAACTGGTTGCGATCGCAGCGGGCGGCGCGCTCTCATGTGGACTCACCGACAATGATGAGCTTCAGTGTTGGGGGGATATCCAGGTCGATCGCATTGCGCCCCCGAGAGGTCCGTTCGTCTTGCTTTCTGCTGGGGGCCAACATGCTTGCGGTGTGCTGGAGACGGGGCGGGTTCGCTGCTGGGGGGACGCAGTCATGGATGTCGGTCAGTGGGATCGGCCCTCCGGCGAATTTTCCATCGTCGCTGCGAGCGATTGGTTCTCGTGCGGGCTCCGCACCGACTCCACAATCGAGTGCTGGGGCAGTGCCTTGCATGGACGGACATCACCGCCTACTGGGGAGTTCCTGGCCATCTCAGTCGGTGGGTGGCATGCATGCGCAATCCGCGTTGGAGGCTCAGTCGCGTGCTGGGGATTCAATCGTGATGGGCGCGCCTCGCCCCCACCGGGTGATTTCGAGTCGATCGCGGCTGGTCTCTGGCACTCGTGTGGCGTTCGCATCGACAACACGATTGAATGCTGGGGTAGCAATAGCTCGGGTCAGGCGTCCGCACCTGGTGGCGAATTCATCCAAGTGACAGCGGGCTGGAAATTCTCGTGCGGATTGCGCACCGACGGAACAGTCGCATGCTGGGGCGCCGAGTCGGATGGGATTACATCGCCGCCTGCAGGCGACTTCGTCGGTGTGTCGGCGAGTTACGAGCACGCGTGCGGGCTTCGTGCCAGTGGAGACGTTGTGTGCTGGGGCAGCAATCGCTTTGGTCAGGCCTTGCCGCCGAGATAGACGGCGCCTAGGTCGTGGCCAGCGGCGATGTCGAGCAGCCTGCTGCTTACGCAACCGATTCGCCCTGAGATCTCCGGACGGCAGTGTCTTGCGGCCAAGCGCCGATTGTTGCCCGACGTGATCCCAGCCTGTGAAGTGGATCGGCGAGGCGGCCACCGCGCCACTGGGCTATGCCGCGGAGTTGTCGGACTGGCTCCGGCGCGTCAGTCGACTTCGAGACATGAGTCCCCTCCCTCACTCAACTGACGTGTGCATGATCGGCATCTTGACATCAACAGATATGAGCATCATGATGTCTCCATGAGGACGACGTTGACGCTTGATGACGATGTTGCGGACGCGCTCAAGGAACGGGTGCGTCACTTGGATCAACCTTTCAAGCAGGTTGTCAACGACGTGCTGCGTCGCGGACTGGGACCGGACGCATCCCAACCGACCGACCCATATCGCGTCCGGACCCATTCGACTGGCTTCGCGCCGGGAGTCGATCCTTTGCGGCTCAACCAGCTCGTGGATGAACTCGAGACTGAGGCCTACCTAGAGAAGGAAGCGCGCATCGCGCGTGCCGCGTCCGAAAGCACTGACGACCAGTGATCGTTCCCGACCTCAATCTGCTGATCTACGCCCACAACGACATGGCACCGGACCATGACGGCGCGCGCAGTTGGTGGGAATCTCTGCTCAGGGGGAGCGAGCGCATCGGACTGCCGTGGGTCGTCGTCTGTGGCTTTCTGCGGCTGACGACCCAACGGACGTTCTACGAACAGCCCCTGACCCCAGAGCATGCGACTGACGCCGTGTCTGACTGGTTCGCGGTCCCGAACGTCATGCCGCTGAATCCGGGAACCCAGCATCTGGCGATCTTCCGGCGCTTACTCGTTGAAGCCGGGGTCGGCGGCAACCTGGTCACCGATGCACACATCGCAGCGCTTGCGATCGAGCACCAAGCTGAGGTCCATTCCAACGACAGCGACTTTGCGCGTTTCGGCGGTCTCCGCTGGCGCAATCCGCTGGTGACGGGTCGCTAGCCCGAGGAGCGCTTCCCTCAGCGCTTTAGATAGTTGCGAGATGCCAGTCGGCGAGAGCCTGAGCGGCTGTGGATCGGACCCGTCACGGCGATGGATGGTTGATTGGCCCTGTGCCTATGTCGCGTTCTCGGCCTGGTCGCGGAACCACTCGCGTGCCGACATCGAGGCGATCGCTTCAAGCGCGAGCCCCGTGTGCAGGTCGTCTGCCATCGCACGACGCAGCGGGCGCACCAGGGCGTGGCGGGTGTTGCGCAGCAAGATCGGGTTCAGCTTGGCCAGATCGGCGGCGATTTCTTGGGCGCGGTCCATCAGGCCGCCGGCAGGTAGCACCTCGCCCACGATGCCGAGATCGTGAGCTTCGGCGGCGCCGATCTGCTGACCAGTGAGCAGGAAGTAGCGGCCCCGGTTCGGCCCGAGCAGCAGCGGCCACACGATCTGCATGCTGTCACCAGGCACCAATCCGCCGGGAAAGTGCGGGGCGTCTTGAAAGTAGGCGCCATCGGCAGCCAGGACGATGTCGCACAGCACGGCCAGCTCGGAGTGAACCGTCACGGGGCCGTTGACCGCCGCAATCATGGGCACCTCGATGTCGAGCATCTGGTCCACGAGCCGGTTGCCTTCCCAGATGATGCGGTCCCACACCGTGGCGTTGGCCCGCCCTTCGGCCAGCGCGTTGACCTCGTCGGGCAGCTCGATGAACGAGTCCCCGGTACCGGTGAGGATCACCACCTTGATGTCCCGGTCCGAAGCCAGCGCCATGAACAGCTCCGGCAGTTCCCGGTGGGGGCGCCCGCCCCACTGCAGCGGACCGTCGCGTGTGTGCATGCGGACGGTCACGACTCCCGCGTCGTCGCGGGTCACTTCCGCGGTGCGGTATCGGTCTGCGTATTCGTCAAACTCCATGGGCTCATGCTCGCAGAGCCGGCGCGCCAACGGGAGAGCTGAGGGGTCAGCCGATTACCATCGTTGAGGCGAGGAACTTTGCAGGGGGCTTGGGATGACTGACGTGGCGGATCCAGTGCGGACGGCTGACACGCCGACGAGAGCGCAGCATCTCGCGGAGATGGCCGACTATCTGTCCGGCGGTGTGCAGCGCGCGCACGAGACCGGCAATCGCGGGCCGGTGCGATTCGGCCCCGACGGCAAGCTGCACCCCGAGATCTTGGACGACTTCTGGAAGCACGGTTTCTACGTCTTCACCGGAGTTGTCGGCGCTGATGAGATCGCTGAGCTTCGGGCCGATGTGTCCGAAGTCATCGAACGGGCGCCGGTGCGCAAAGGCGCCGAGGTGGACCGCCACGGCCGGCCCGCGCTGGGGCGCGACTACGCCGTCGAGCCGTACATCCACGTCGCGCCGCTGTCGGATCCGTTTGGTGGCACCAGCGCCCTCGGCGGTCGTCACCAAGTGCAGATGGACCAGCCCACGCCCGACGAGGACGCTCCGCCCGATGTCGTCTACCTGATCTTCGGCATGTGCCAGTCGATGCCCTCCGCGCTGCGGCTGTACGGCCACCCGGACCTGATGTCGATCGCGGAGAGCATCAACGGACCCGACTTCGTGCCCTACAACGACGCCATCTTCGTGAAGGAGCCAGGGCTCGGCGGCTCCGTGTCGTGGCACCAGGACGGCGTCACCCACTGGGACAACCCCGATTGGGACATGGGCATCCACGGCTTCAACTTCCAGGTGCAGCTGTATGAGACCACCGCAGCGAATGCCCTGTGGGTGGTGCCGGGCACGCACACAGCCGGCCGCATCGACCTGCGTGCGAAGGTGGCCGACAACGACGGCAGCACGATGCTGCCCGACGCCATCCCGCTGCTGTGCGAACCGGGCGACGTGACGGTGGTGAACCGGCACATGGTCCATGGCTCCTATGCGAATACGTCCCCGGATCCGCGCATCTCGGTCACGTTCGGCTTCCATCGCCGCTCGTCCGTGCTCGGCGTGACAGGTCAACTGCGGGTGCACGAGCGTGACGCCTTGGTCGTCTACGACGAGGAGCGCGTCTTCAAGCGGTCGTCGGTGATCGCCGTGGCCATCGATGCCCGGTCCCAGCATCATCCCGACGAGCGCCGCTACACCTACGCACCCTTCGTCGGCCTTGAAGACGACTTCCGCCACAACGACGAGACGTTCGACCGCGTCATCCGCGACTACAACCTGAACGATCTGGCCATCTAGCGCAGCGCTCCGTCGAGGGCTCAGCTCGGCGACCGCGGTCAGTAGAGCTCGGCGACTACCTCGAGAGCGTGCGACACCAGGGGAAGCGGTTCACCGGCGCCTCGCAGCAGCAGCAGGGGCACCGAGGCCGAAGCGTCCTCGAGCGGCACGTAGACCAGACCGGGCGGGCGGAACGTCTGCACTCCTGCGGGCACGATCGCCACTCCCTCGCCCGCTGCGACGAATCCGAGAATCGTCGTGTACTCCGTTGCCTCGATCATCGGGTCGTAGGCGACGCCTCCTATTGCGAGCATCCCCGCAAGCACAGCGTGCAGGCTTGGCGACACGCTGCGGTCGAACCCGATGATCGGCTCGCCCGAGAGGTCGCGCAGGCATGCCGCGGGCGATGCGGCGAGACGGTGAGACGCACCGACGGCCAGCAGCAGCCGCTCATCCATCACCAGGGTCGACTCCACGTGAGCGGGGTCCGCGACAGCTCGGCCGATACCGAGATCGATTCGCCCGGCACGCAGGGCTTCGACCTGCTCATCGGAGCTCAGCGTGTGCAGCTCGAAGTCGACCCGGGGTCGGCGGCGGCGGTATTCGGACAGCACGCGCGGCATCACCTCGTACGCGGCCGAGTCGACAAAGCCGACTCGCAAGGTGCCGGTTTGGCCCTCGCGGCGCTGCTCCATAAGGCGCTCGACGCCATCTGCGGCCGCGAGCAGCCGGACGGCTTCGGGGTAGAGGAACCGGCCGGCGTCGGTGAGCGTGACGCGCCTCGTGCTTCTGTCGAACAGTGCGGCATCGAGCTCGCTTTCCAGCAGGCGAATCTGCTGGCTCAGGGGCGGTTGGGACATGTGGAGGCGTTCGGCGGCCCGCCCGAAGTGGAGTTCTTCGGCTACGGCTGTGAAATAGCGCAGGCGTTGCAGGTTCACGGTTCTGCCTTCGCTGTCATGGCCGAGCTGTACTTCCCGTGCGGCCCTCGACGTCTCGACGAACATCGAGCCGCTGCGTCAGCCAACTTCAACTAATATTCGTTAACTCTCAATTTATCTTAGATTGATACTTTGACTCACCGAGCGATGTGCTTAGCCTCGTACGGTGATGGCAGGACTCGCGAGCCGGCTCCGGCGACGCCCGCCCAAGTACTCGGCTGCAGCGCTGGCCTGGAAAGGCCTCCGGGGCGAGGGGTGGCCCCGGGTGTGGCGCGACTGCGACCTGCAGCGCTCCTACGACGCGGTCGTCATCGGCGGCGGCGTGCATGGCCTCGCCACCGCCTACTACCTCGCTCGCAATCACGGCATGACCAACGTGGCCGTGCTGGACAAGGCCTACCTGGGCAGCGGCGGCTCGGGACGCAACACGGCGATCGTGCGCTCCAACTACCTCACCCCCGAAGGCGTGGCTTTCTACGACCGATCAGTGCACCTGTATGAGCGGATGGCGGTCGAGCTGAACATCAACGTGATGTTCAGCCAGCGCGGCCACCTGACGCTGGCCCACTCCGACGCCTCCCTGCGCACGATGCACTGGCGTGCCGAGGTCAACAAGCTCGGCGGCGTCAACTCCAGCGTGATCGGCCCCGACGAGGTCAAGCAGGAGTGTCCGAGTCTGGACACCTCCGACCACCCCCGTTACCCGATCCAAGGTGCCCTCTATCACCCGCCCGGCGGTGTCGTGCGCCACGACGCAGTGGTGTGGGGCTACGCCCGCGCCGCTGACCACATGGGCGTCGAGATGCATCAGAAGACCGAGGTCACCGACATCATCTGCGAAGGCGGCGACGGTCCCGACGGCAAGGGGGCCGGCGGCCGAGTCACCGGAGTGCGCACCAACCGGGGCGACATCTCCACGCCGATCGTGATCAACTGCACCGCCGGGTGGGCATCGCTCATCTCGACCATGGCCGGCGTGCGGCTGCCCATCACCACCCACCCGCTGCAGGCCGCCGTCACCGAACCGGTGAAGATGTTCCTGCCGACGGTGGTGGTCTCGGGCTCGTTGCACGTCTACGTGAGCCAGACCGACCGCGGCGAGCTGGTGTTCGGTGCCTCGGTTGACCCGTACGCCAACTACTCGGTACGCGGCTCGCTGGAATTCACCGAGGGTCTGGCCGGCCACGTGCTCGAGCTGATGCCCGGCATCTCGCGCATGCGGGTGCTGCGCCAGTGGTCCGGGCTGTGCGACATGACTCCCGACTACTCGCCGGTGATGGGTTTCACGCCCGTGGACGGTTTCCTGGTGGACGTCGGCTGGGGCACCTACGGCTTCAAGGCCGCACCGGTATCGGGAGAACAGATGGCCGAAGCCGCAGCCACGGGCCGCACGCCCAAGCTGATCGAGGCCTTCGCTCTCAGCCGCTTCGACGATGGCGAGCTGGTGGGCGAAAAGGGTGCAGCGTCGGTGGGCCACTGATGTTGCGCTCGTCTGCTGCCCGCTGTGCCACGAGGCCCACCGACGCCATTGCGACAGTGGTGGGCCACTGATGTTGCTCGTACCTTGCCCCAACTGCGGCCCACGCAATTCGACCGATCTCCGGTACGGGGGCGAATCGCACGCTCGTCCCGACCCCAATACGGCCTCGCCGCAAGAGTGGCGGGCCTACCTCTACCTGCGCGACAACCCCGCCGGTTGGCTGCGCGAGAACTGGTACTGCGCGTCGGGCTGCCGCCGCTGGTTCTCGATCGAACGCAACACCGCCACCAACGAGTTCCGTGATCCGCCGCTGCCGGGCGACAAGCGAGGCGGTGCGGCATGAGTGCGTGTGTGCCCGGTGCTGCCGGGGGTCTCCAGCCCGACGGCGAGCGAGGCGGTGCGGCATGACGATGAGCCGGCAGGGCGTTCAGCCCACCGAGGTGATCGACCGGGCTGCCAAGCTCCGATTCAGATGGAACGGCAAGCGGTTCAGCGGATTCGAGGGCGACACGATCGCCTCGGCCCTGGCTGCGGAAGGCGAGCACATCTTCTCCCGCTCCATGAAGTACCACCGGCCGCGAGGGATCCTCACCGCCGATTATTGGGATCCCAACTTGATGGTCCAGGTGGGCGACGACCCCAACGTCCGGGCCGGCCACCGCTTGGTGCGCAACGGCATGGACGTCCGCTCGCAGAACGCATGGCCGTCGCTGAACCGCGATCTCAAGGCGGCGAACGGCCTGCTTGGGCGTTTCTTGACGGCGGGCTTCTACTACAAGACCTTCATGCGGCCGCAGTGGCTGTGGCCCACCTATGAGCGGGTGCTGGCCACCTTCGCCCCCGGCGGCAAGATCGACATCGACACCCCGCACGGCTACCACGACAAGCGCTATACGCATCCTGACGTGGTGGTGGCCGGAGCGGGCCCGGCCGGCATCGAGGCGGCGCTGGCAGCCAGCACCGCCGGCGCCCGCGTCCTGCTCGTCTCCCACGAGCACGCGGTGGGCGGCCATCTGCGCTACTCGAGCGATGCCGGCGACCAAGGGGCCTTGGCAGAACTGCGCGCTTCGCTCGACGCTTCCGATGTCGAAGTGCTGACCGATTCGACCGTGACAGGCCGGTACGAGGACAACTGGCTCGGCATCGTCCAGCGCAATCACCCGATCGCGGTAGAGCGGCTCATCAAGGCCCGAGCCAAAGTGCTGGTCGCGGCGCCCGGCCTGATCGAGCGCCCCTACGTGTTCGAGGGCAACGACCGGCCCGGCGTCATCACCTCGGGGGCGGCCCGTCGCCTCATCAACCTGTGGGGTGTCAAGCCGGGCGAGCGGGCGGTGGTCTTCAGTGCCAACGCCGACGGCGACGCAGCGGCTGCCGACCTGGAACGGGTTGGTACCGAGATCGCTGCAGTCATCGACGCCCGTTCGGGCGGCCAGATCAGCTCGACGGCGGGCTCGTCTCGGGCTGTCGAAGCCGTGATGGCAAACGGCGAACAGATCGACGCCGATCTGCTCGTCATGGCCGCAGGCTGGACGGCGCCGACGTCGCTGCTCAACATGGCAGGCGATCGACCGGTCTATGACCCGGCCGCGGCCCGGTTCTTCCCCTCCGACCCTCCCAGCAATGTGCTGTCGACCGGCGGACTTGCTGGCGACGCTGATCTTGATGGGTTGCGGCAACATGGCGCCGAAACTGGTCGTCTCGCCGCAGCCCGTGCCGCAGCGGTACGCCACCGGCTGCAGGCCCGCACCGCCCGAGCGCTGCCGGTCGAGGGCGACGAGCCTGCCTGGGCCGTCGACGAGCGGGTGCCGCTGGGCCGCGACCCCCATCCCGAGCTTTTCCGCGCTGATACCCATGGGATGGTCGACATGTCCGAGGACATCAGCTCCAAGGATCTGGTCGCTGCTGCGCATGAGGGCTACGACTCGGTGGAGCTGGCCAAGCGCTACACCACCGCCACCATGGGGCCGTCGCAGGGCAAGCTCGAGACGGTCAATACCGTCGCTGCCATTGCCGAAGCGCGGGGTGAGACGATCAGCCAGGTCGGCACCACGGTGTGGCGCCCTCCGTACGCACCGCTCACCTTGGGCGCGCTCGCCGGTCGCAGTTTTGAACCGGTGCGCGTGTCGTCCATTCACCCCTGGCACGAGGCCAACAACGTCACGCTCATCCAAGCCGGCCAGTGGCTGCGTCCCGATCACTACGGCGATCCACAAGCCGAAGTCCGCAACGTCCGTGAGAACGTCGGGCTCATCGACGTCACCCCGCTGGGCAAGCTGGACTTGCGCGGCCCCGACGTTCCCAAGCTGCTCAGCCTGCTGTACGTCAACAAGTGGATGAAGCTGGGCATCGGCCGGGTGCGCTACGGGATGATGTGTGCCGAGGACGGCGTGGTACTCGACGACGGCGTGACTGGCCGACTCGGCGAAGACCACTACATGATGTCGACCACGAGCTCGGGCGCGGGTGGCGTGTGGGAATGGGTGGAGAATTGGCTCCAGACCGAGCGCCCCGACTGGCAGGTGCACGTCACCCCGGTGACCACCGCATACGCCAGCATCAACGTGGCCGGGCCCAAGTCCCGAGAGCTGATGCGCAGGGTCTGCGAGGGTGTCGACCTCGACGCTGAGGCGTTTCCGTACATGACGGTCCGAGAGGCGACCGTGGCTGGCGTATCGGGCTGCTTCATGTGGCGCATCGGCTTCACCGGCGAGCTGTCGTTCGAGCTGCATGTGCCCGCCGGTCACGGTTGCCATGTCTGGGAAGCGCTGATGGATGCCGGCAGTGACCTCGGCGTCGGCCCCTTCGGCCTCGAAGGCCAGCGCATCATGCGCCTCGAGAAGGGGCACTTCATCGTCGGCCAGGACACCGACGGCCTGACGCTGGGCCCCAGCACCGGCATGGGGTCGCTCATCAAGCTCGACAAGGACGACTTCGCCGGCAAGCCAGAGCTGGCATGGGCGGCGGATCGGCCGCTTCCGCTGGTCGTGGCCATCCAGCCCGACGATCCCGACGTCGTGCCCGAAGAGGCCGCACAGATTCTGCGAGGCGACACCAACGAGATCCTGGGCCGGATCACCTCCTCGCGCTTCTCGCCGACGCTGAACCGCTCGATCTGCCTCGGGCAGGTGGAGCCGCACTTGGCAGCCGGCGGCACCAAGCTGACGGTGTTGCTGGAGTCGGGGGAGCGCATCAGCGCCACGGTGATCGACCATCACGCCCATTTCGACCCGGCAGGGGAGCGTTTGCGTGGCTGAGACTGCATCGCCGGGGAGTTCGACGCCCACAGGTCCGGCGTTCGAGAGCCCGGTTGTACGGAGCTCCCCGTCGTCGAATGTTGGCGACCTGGCGCTGACCGACGCGAGCGCCACCACCAAGTGGCTGGTGCGCGCCAGCAACGATGGGCCCACTGCCGATCTGCTCGGCGCTCGATTCGGAACGTCGCAAGTCGCAGCCGGCGGTGCACTCGTACTCGGGTCCCGGCCCGGCGAGTGGATCATCCTGGGCGCCCCTGCTGAGGTGGCCGCAACAGTCGCCGACCTCGACGCGCACGATGGGAGGGACTTCGTGTCCGCTCTCGACTGGACTCACAGCCGGGCGATGTTCCGGGTCACCGGCGCCGAGGCGACGCGCATGCTGGAGAAGGTGTGCGGCATCGACTGGAGCGACCACATGACGCCCGACGGAGCGGTGGTCTCGGCCTCGGTGGCCCTCGTTACCTGCGACCTCGCCCGCAACGACGTCAACCACGACGACACAGCCGGTACGCCCTCGTATCTCATCTTCTGCGACCGGTCTTTTGGCCAGTACTTGTTCGATGCGCTCGTCGATGCCGGCGACGAATTCGGCCTGTCGGTCCTCGCCAGCGGAGTTTCCTAGCAGACTGAGCCGATAGGCGAAGCCGTGGCCTTGGCAGCCCCGGGCTAGCAGCGCCCTGCAGCGCTCAGGCGAGCACGACCACTGGAGTGCCGATTGACGCCCACGTGTACAGGCGCTCTGCCTTGTCGTCCCGTTGACGCACGCAACCCAGCGACAAGGCATCGCCGAGCTCTGCCTCGGTTTGCACGGCGGTGTCGCGCCAGCCTCGGGGAATGGAATGGAAGCCGATCCAGTCGTCGTCGTGGTCGGTTGTGAAGCGCACCATGTGACGCATCGTGACCAGCCAGTTGTACGAGATCGCGTCTTCCGATTTCGAGAGGACCTTGTAGCGGCCCGGTTCCGGCGAGGTGGGATGCCCGCTGACCGGGTAGTTGTCGACGACACGCCCGTCGGCGTCGACGAGCCAGACCCGCTGGTTGCCTCGGTCATAGATGACGTGGCGAGACCCAGTGAGCCCGACGTCGGGCACTGTGTGGCCGCCGAGCCAGAGCACCCGGCCCTGCGGTGTGACGACCGACAGTGTGCCGTCGTCGCTGAGTTGCAGCATCGCCCCCGGCTCGCTGCGGGTGTCCGCAGTCCACAGCTGTGCTGGATTGCCGTCAGAGGCTGCTGCGGGGAATCCTGGGCTGGCGGCGTCGTAGAGGGCGAGTTCGCCGTTGGTACGCATCAGCAGCAGCGGCATGGCTGATTCGACCGGTCCGGTGGACCACAGCGTGCCGTAGAGGCCCATCCCGTCGTCAGTGGCGCGCAGCACCAGCTGACCTCCCGGTTCGAGCGTCAGCCGGTACCAGCCATTCGGCGAGGAGACTGACTGACCGACGGACAGATACTCGCCGGGCCCGAGGATGACCGTCGCGGGCAATCCTTGGGGCTCCCGATCAGGAGGGGCGATGACATCGACGTCGCGGTCGAGCGGCCACGAGACGTCGAAATCGAGGTGCCAACGCTGGCTCGGCTCTGCGCTGAGATCTGCGATCCCGCTGGTGGCCGATGTTGCAGCGACGGGCAGTACAGCCAGAACGGCGGCCAGGCCGAGCGCAGCGAAGGTGCGCAGAAGCGTCCTCGAAACGAGCACGCATGGCGAGAGTACGGCAACAACCGCACGCACGGCAAGGTGCTTGCGGAGGCTACGACCACCGCACCCGGTAGATCAGTCGTCGGTCGGGACCTGCCAGGCGTCTGGATGGATGACGGTGTTCATCTCGGCGCCGGTGTCGGTGATGGCTTTGACGGCGATAGGCCGGCCGTCGGGCGGGATCGGGAACGGTTGGGACCGGAACGAGATGATGTGCGACTGCGCGTCGGGAATGAGGTCCGGACCCAAGCTTCGCATTGCGGCCTTCAGGCCGGCGTCGTTGCGCAAGCCATTGGGGAAGTAGGTGAGCCGAGCGATGAAGCTCATCTGGTCGTGGTCGGTGTCGATCATCCAGCAGTCGATGTGATCCTGGTTGGTTTCGCGCACCATGCCGGTGGAGGGGTCATAGGTGTCGCAGCCCAGCAAGCGCACCACCAAACAGGTGCCGTCGGGAGTGCGGCGCACCTCGCAATCGGGTTCCCCGAGCAGGGTGAACGTGCCGCCGTCGGCGCCTTGTTTGGACAGCTCGGGGATCTGCAGATCCTTCGAGGCGACCACTCGGTGCACGGCGCAGGCACCGACCTTGGCGGGCACGTCAGGATCGAAGGCGAAGCCCACGGCGATCAGGTCGGCGCAGTCGGGCGCATTCTGGCGGGCTTCGACGGCGGCTCGGCTGACCTGCGGTGCAGTGACGGTGGCGTCCGGCGCGGCGATCATGAGCCCTGCTGCGGATTCGGTGTCGCGCCCTGGCCGGGTGCAGGTGACGCCGTGGGAGGCAAGATGGGTCTCGGGCCAGCGTTCGTGGTCGACGATCTGCAGGAGCGGCCTGCCGGCTGAGTCGCAGATCGGCGAGCGGTACAGCGCGTCGATGACGGCCCCGGTGATCTCGCCCGATGCCAGGCCGAGGTCGGTGGCGCTCGGAGGTGTCTCGGCAGTACCGCTACCGACGCTGGCCGGTGCGGCGTCGAAGGGCAGGTACGAGTACGGCGAGTGCGACTCGACGGTGAACGGGCTGGCGAGTCTCACACGCTTCGGCTCGGTCTCGGTCTGGTCGACAAGCTTGATGACGTTGTCGGGATGGTTCCAGTCGGTGTTCGGGTCGGCAAGTCGACCCGCTGACACCTTCGGCATCTGCTTGCAGACGAAGTCGGCAGCGGGGTCGGTGCCGCCATCGGTGGTGCGATGCCATGTATAGACCGAGGTGGCGAGCTTCTGGCGTGCAACGGCGACGGCGACACGGCTCACATCGATGGTGACCCAGCGCCGCCCCCATTCTTCAGCCACGTCGGCGGTGACCCCCGACCCGCACGTCGGATCAAGCACCAGATCCCCCGGATCGGTCGTCATCAACATGCAGCGTTCGACGATCGAACTGGCAGTCTGCACGACATAGCGCTTTTGACCGCGCACCGTCACTGAATGGTGCCAAACGTTGTCAATGCGACGCCCAGCGGTTTCAGTCTCCAACTGCTTCCAATACAGCGCACGCTCTGTGCCGTAGAGACGGCGCGTCCATCCGAGCCAGCACAAGCCACATGGCTCGGGGTCGGGGCATGGAGGCGAAGCCTCCGTGCGCGCGCCAGTGTCGTCCGTCCCCGCAGTGGTACCGGTGACCATTGTACTCAACCCAGCGTGTGCGGCCGGTGGTGGATGCACCCATCGACGTGAGGTTTTCTCGATTCCAGATGACAGCTCCCGCTGGAAGCTCAACCTCCGGTCTCGCACGTTCCCGAGCGGTCATACCTCGGCTGCGGTGACCTGCTTCTTCGACCATCGGTGTGGAGAATCCCCCAAAAAGGTCAGTGATGCCCTTGCGATCGAGAGGTTCGTAGAGCTGTCGATATTTGCATCTCGACTTGTCCTTGGCGTACCAAAGCAGGTACGAGGCGCTCTCCGGCAATGTTCGTGCGGATGAGCCGCCGGTCGGACGCCAGGTGATCGTTGCGACCCGGTTCTCGGGGCCGAACACCTCGTCTAACACCAACGCCAGCCGATGGACGTTGATGTCGCCGATCTGACAGAACAACGAGCCGCTGTCGGTGAGCAGTTCGCGCGCCAGCACCGCTCGTTCGTGGATGCCGTCAAGGTAGGAGTGGATGCCGTTGCGGTAGCTGTCGCGGAACGCGCGCAACGGCATAGTGTCGCCGACTGGCAGACCGTCAAGCTTCTCGGGCGTTTCCAAACTGCCGGTGGTGGTCTGGAAGTTGGACTTGAAGTTCTGGCCGTAGGGTGGGTCGAAGTAGATCATCTGCACTTGGCCGCGCAGGGCGTCTTTGGCGAGCAATGATTGCATCACCGCCGCAGAGTCGCCGTGGATGAGGCGGTTCTGCCAGTGGCCGCTGTGCTGATACCACTCCCATTCGAGCGCCTCGTCGTCGAGTCCGTCGAAATCGAGCTGCAGCGCACGGCTGACATCGCCACGGCGCAGCTGTTCCACCAGCAATGCGGGGGTGACCTTCTCTCGGGTGTACAGCGGCACGCCGGCGAAGCTGTGCGCGGCGTCGGCCTCAGCGTCGCCGCAGATCCGCGAGGTGGCACCCTGACGGTCCCATGCCAGCACGGGGTGGGTGCGCAGATCGCGGTCGAGATTCACGGTGTCGCAATCGACACCGGCTTCGTACACCTGCGCTATCGAGTCTGGCAGCCGCCGCGCCACCGCGAACGCGAGCGGGGCACGGTCGTCATCGGACATCAGCGGCGCCGTCTCCGCGGTGGGCTGGTTGGGTCGCCTTGCCGACGCGTGATCATAGGAGCGCGATTCGCTGTCATTCGGCGATGAGGTCATGGAATTCTCCCTGGCCGGGTCATGGGGCGGCAGATGCGTGGTCGTTCAGGCGCGCCGGCAGGAGAGCGGCGTCGGTGACGACCTCATAGGCCCAGCGGCGCAGATCGTCAGGCAGTTCCGGCGTGCCGCGGACCGCGGGGATCCAGTGCTCGCGAGTCCAGCGCTCGGCAGCAAGCGCCTTCGGGTCGACGATGCCTTTGCACTCGATGACGACATTGAGCCCGTTCGTGAGGCGGACGATGAAATCGGGCTCGTAGCGGCGCCAGGCTCCGTCGAAGTGGTACGGCAGCGACCAGTCGAGTCCGAAGTTGCGGGCCCAGGCGGTTACCCCTGGGTGGCGATCGAGGATGCGAGCGGCGTCGAGCTCAAGCCGCGAGTGGCACGCGGCGTGGGACAGCTCGCTTCGCTTGGCGACGTAGATGTGCCGCAATGTCGTCTCGAACCGAACCGCTTCGGTGTCGCCGAGTGGCGGCCGGCCGAGAACCGCGATCTGCCGCGGGGGGGGGTCGCTGCTGCGCGCGTGCCGAGATCACATGCCGCGATCAACTGCTGGTAGAAGTCGCGCTTGTTGCGATGCCGCAGCAGCACTGACGCGCTGCGGCATTCGACAGCGGGATGGGCAAGCCACTCGCCCAGCGCACGGTACGCCGACGCAAACAGTGAGCACCGCCCCGTGCTGCGCAGATCGGCGCCGTCGAAGTCGTGAACCTCATCGACTGCCCGGAGGTCCGGCGCCCCGAACGGTGCGAGCCCGTTTCCGTCCCCGAGCGTGAGCAGGCTGGCGATCTCGGCAGCGCAGCGCACGCGGGCTGCCTTGTCGCGCTGCAACTCGTCGGGCGACATCAGGATGGTCTCGCCGGTGACGCCTGCCATCTCGACCAGCTCAGCAGACGCATCCTCGGACACTTCGGCGCGTTGCACGGCCGCAGGGTCGAGCCGGAAGCCGGCCTGCGCCGCGACCGCGCGGTACTCGACGACGTGGGGCCAGCTGATCCTCAGACCGGACCGACCACGCACCGTGTGAACCTCGGTGCGCTCAGGCGGCGGCGGCCCCGTCCGGGTGCCGCGCAACGGCATGAACTCGAAGGGGATGCCGAGCACTTCGGCGTACTCGGGCGTGAGCAGATGCTCCTTGCCCGGCTCATCGCGAAACGACTCGTACGACGTGCGCCGCAGTGCCCGCCCGGTGACCTGCTCACAGAGCAGTTGCGAGCTGAACGCCCGGAAACCGACGATCTGGTTCACGGTGCGGGCGTCCCAGCCCTCGGTGAGCATCGACACCGAGATCACGCAGCGCACGCCCGCGCCGAGTCTGCCCGGTTTTCCGACCGTGTTCAGCGCTTCGCGGATCGCATCTGCTGGCACGTCATCGCCCATGTGCGCCGCCTGCTCCCGGAGCAGCTTCGCAAATCTGGCTGTGATGGCGTCATCGTCGTCGGGCCGCGAGTGCACGAGCAGTGTGCAGGGGTCGCCTCGCCACTGCGCCGGTCCGCCGTCGGGGTGTTCGACGACGTTGGAGAACTCCTCGAATCGGCCGGCGATCGGCTGGCCGTCGGTGGTCTCGTAACCGGCGATGTGCTCGTACAGCGCGACCGCGTTGTCGATGGTGTTCGCCACCACGATCAGCACCGGCGGCGTCGGCTGACGGCCCTCGGTGGCAGCGAACGTGCGACGCCATTCGCCGACCGACGCCGCCAGCGCATCCTCGAGCGGCTGCGGCAGCGTGGCAGTTGCGTCGTCGGTGCGCTTGGGCAGCTTCTTGGTGGGCGTGTTCTCGTACAGCCTTCGCCACACGGTTGCTGCACCCGCGGTGTCGTCGTCTACCGGCACCCGGGGCACTTTCACCAGCCCCGCTTCGATGGCATCCATCAGGCCGAAGTCGGAGGCAACCCATTCGAACATCGGCGTTTCGCCCCGTGCAGCCTTGCCGATCCACATCGGCGTGGCGGAGAAGTCGTACACAGGCGATGCTTGACCGCCGAGCCGGTCTTGCTCGCCGAGCGCGCCCATGTCCCGCAGCGTCCGCACCGCGTTGAACCACACTGCCGCGATCTTGTTCTCGCTCTTCTCTTCGGCGGTCTGCTTTGCGCCGGTTGCCGCGGCGGGCAAGTAGCAGTGATGGGCCTCGTCGTTTATGACCACCAGATCGCCGTGCGCCCCGCGGCGCGCCAGCAGGTTGCCTGCCACGCGTCGAACCATCGCTTGCGGAGACTCGGTCTGATCGACCCAATCGCTGCCGAGCAGTGCCTTCTGCGCGCCGCTCGACTCGGTGGGATCGCGCCGACGGAACGCCTGATAGTTCACGACTTCTACCCGCGCTGCCATCAGGTCGTGTTGGAGTTCAGTGGGCACCAGCCCGAGTTCGGCGTAGACGTTGCCGGGCGAGCCCGGCCGCAGCACTGCCAGCCGGTCGCGCACGGTGAGGCCCGGGGTGAGCACCAAGAACCGCGACGAATGCTGCAGGTTGCGCTGGCGTCGCGTTCGGACGGCATTCAGCGTCTGCCAGGCAATCAGCATGCCCATCACTGCGGTTTTGCCCGTACCGGTCGCCATCTTGGCGCAATAGCGCACGATCCCGTCGTTCGCCGCGCGCGAAATTTCCTCCAGGTCGCGTCGCTCGGGTGTGTCGCGCCTGGCCGCCTCCCGCAGCCAGATGAGCGTCTCGATGGCTTCTCGCTGTGCGAAGAACGGACGCAGCTGCCGATGCGGGGAGTCTTCCGCCCAGTGCACCAGCAGCTTGCGCGTGACCGACGTGGTGCCGGGAAAGCCGTCGTTGCGCCAGGCGCGGACTCGTTCGCGGATGGCATTGACGAGCCTGTTCTCGGTGTCGGTGTCGAATTCCATCGCCAAGACACCGGTCTTAGCGTCGTCGGGAACCGGGCGCAGCAACGCTGATGGCCGCCGTCGCGGCAGCGGCGCTTGGCCCGCCATTGCTCTGCCCGCACGGTCGAGCTGCCAATGCAGATCCGGTTCGACGTAGGGAGAGCACAGGATCGGATCGACTGCCGGGTCGAACTGGGGCGTTCCATCGACGCCGTTGCTGTGCCCGTCCCCCTCAATCACGCCCGTCTCCCACTTCACTCAAGACTCGCGCGCCGGCACGCCTTCGTCGGCCTCCACGGACGTGAACGCTAACGAACTGGTGATGCACGAGACGGGTTCTGACCGGCGTTCGACCATCGGATCCACCATGGCGGCGACGGTAGTGGGGTCCTGTGACAGCGACTGCCTGCGACGCATGCGGTCGTGCGCTCGACGCCTGGACTACCGCAGTCGCTCGAGTCCTGTTACGGCGTCGAAGCCTTGGTCGAAGCTGAAGATGCGCGTCACGCCGGCCTTCGCCATGACCGCTGCGTGCAGCGCATCACGGGCTGACAGGCCGTCGACGCTCTCGAGCAGCGACCGTGCGGTGCGGACTTCCGCCACGCCGAAGGAGAGGACGTCGTCAACCAAGGCGTCAAGACTCGCGAAGGCAGGGTCGATTGCTTCCAGCCGGCCGATGGCGACATAGCGGTGGAGGATTTCTTGGTAGACCTCGACATCAGTGACGAACGTCTCGCCTGCCTGCGTCAAGCGAGTCAGCACTGCGACAGTTCGATCCTTGTTCGGGTGTGCAGCGCCGATCAGGTACATCGGCACGTTCGAATCGACGAAAATCACGGTTGCAAGATCACGAGGCCAATCGGCCCGATTCGATGTCTCGAAGCATTTCGTCGATGCCGCCAGTCGGGAACTCGTGCTGCGATGCTTCGGCAATTGCCCGAAGCCTCGTGGCGGCCGCGTCAGGCGACTGGCCCATGTCGCTCAGAGCCTTTCGCATGGCTTGCCGAACCCACTCCGCGACTGTCAGATGGCATACCTGCGCTGCGCCCCGAATCTCCGTGTACTCGTCTTCATGCACCAGTACTTGCAGCCGTTTCGACACATATATGAGTCTATCTGACTGTCGAGTGCGCAGATTCTGACTCATACATCGGAAGCGCTCGGGTGAGCAGTTCGCCGAATCGGATGACGACAGCAGTTCCGCCAGACTCTCTACTGAGAGGAAAGAGCCGCTACTGAGATTAGACATCGATTCGTGAACTGTGCTAGATTGCGGCGGGACTTGCGCAGGTTCGAGAGCAAGGGTTCTGGGGCGTTACGGTTCGTGTGGACCCGAAAGCCACGCAGACAGGGGGAGCAATGGCAACCGATCTTGAGAACTTCGTCAACGCTGAGGGACGTGAGGAGCAGATCGCCGAAGTCGAGGCCCGAATAGCGGCCGACGGCATCCAGTACCTGTACTGCCAATTCGTGTCGGTGACGGGCCGGATCATGGGCAAGGGCATACCCGCCAAGCACTTCGGGATGATCGCCCGCAAGGGTTTCCAGCTGGTCTACGGCTCGACTGCAAATCTCTTCATCGATCGTCATGGCAACTACATCGGTTATGGCCCCGAGGCCCGCGAGCTCGTCGGTATCGGCGAGCCCGAGACGTTCATGCGGCTGCCGTGGGACCACAAGACTGCACGCGTGTGGTGCACCTTGTTCCGGGGCCGCGAGGAAGAGGTAGACGGCGGCGCGTTCCTGACCTCGGACTGCCGCGGCAACTTGCGGCGGCTCCACGCCGACTTCGAGGCCAAGCACGGTCTGCACCTGCGGGCCGGCTGCGAGCCCGAGATGATGTGGCTCAAGGCCGATGCCGACGGCAAGCCGACCGTCGAAGGCATGACGAGGCCGAACTGCTACCACATCGACCAGTTCGCCGAGCTGCAGCCGATCATCCACAAGGTGATCGAGTACTGCACCGACATGGGACTCGAGATGATCCAGGGCGATCACGAGGACGCGCCCGGCCAGCTCGAGCTGAACTTCCAATTCGACCGGGCCGAGCTCACGGCGGATCGGCTCACCACCTACCGCCAGGTCTGCAAGCAGGTCGGCCGTGAGATGGGCGCGTTCCCGTGTTTCATGCCGAAGCCCTTCATGGGCGTCTCGGCAAATGGCTGCCACCACAACATCTCGCTGTGGGACGCAGACGGCAACAACAAGTTCATGCCCGAGGGTGACGACCCCCAGTTGCCCGGCCCTGTTGGCATGAAGGCCATCGGCGGCATTCTCGAGCACGTCCGAGGGCTCACCTGCCTGAGCGCGCCGACGGTCAACTCCTACCGGAGGCTGTGGGACACCGGCTTCTGGGCGCCCGTCTTCGCAGACTGGGGCTTTCAGAACCGCACGACTGCTCTGCGGATCAGCGCGCCGGGCCGCTTCGAGTACCGAACGTGCGACAGCTCGGTCAACCCGCACCTGTCCTTCGCTGGACTCTTGATGGCCATGGACGACGGCCTCGACCGCAGCCTCGACCCGGGTCCGCCCGAAGAGCGCAACATCTACGAGGCCGTGGAGTCGGGCAAGGACGTGCAGAAGATCCCGCTCACCCTCGGTGAGGCCCTCGAGGCGTTCGACGCAGACGAAGTCGTCAAGGCGGCCCTGCCCGGCGAGATGTACAAGGTGTTCATGCACTACAAGACCGACGAGTGGGAGCGGTTCCTGCACACCGTCTCCGACTGGGACGTGGAGGAATACCTCGACATCCTGCCCTGACCGCCTGCCGGCGCTGCTGATTGCAGGGCCGGCGCACCGAGAGCAACGAACTTGGCAGATCGAAACAGAACAGACGCACCCACGAAGGGGGTAGCACCATGTGCGGCATAGCCGGAGTGATCCACCGCGACGGATCCGCCGACATCGGAGCGGAGCTCACCGCGATGCTCCAGTCCATGAAGCACCGGGGGCCCGATTCCACGGGCTACGCGGTGTACGGGCCGGCCGACGACCTCGTTGTCATCCGGTTCGTGCTGGCCGAGCCCAACAAGAGCACGGGCATCGGCATGGCCGAGCGGCTCGAACGGAACCGGGCCGAGGTCGAGAGTCGCCTGGCCAAGATCGGCGCCGAGGTGGCCACGGTCACCAGCGACACCGGTTACGCGTTCCGGGCGACCATCCGCTACGGCGGCGATCTGAAGGCTCTGGCCGACTACCTCGAGGACGTACCCGGCTGCGAGGTGCTGTCGCTGGGCAGCTCGCTCGAGATCATCAAGGATCTGGGCGACGCCTCCACGGTGAGCGATCAGTACAACCTGGGATCGTTCCGCGGCACGCACGGCATCGGCCACGTGCGCATGGCCACCGAGTCCGAAGTGGACCTCGCCAGTGCGCACCCCTACTGGGCGTACCCGTTCGCTGACGTCGCCGTGGTGCACAACGGCCAGCTCACCAACTATCACCAGTGGCGGCGCCGCCTCGAACAGCACGGCCACCGGTTCCAGAGCGAGTGCGACTCCGAGATCATTGCGGTGTACCTCGCTGAGTTCATGTCGCGGGGGCTGTCGCTGGAGACCTCCATGAAGCACAGCCTCGACGATCTCGATGGTGTCTTCACCTATGTCTGCGTCACCGGCAATCAGCTCGGTGTCGCCAAGGACGAGATGGCAGCCAAGCCGCTCGTGCTGTTCGAGTCTGACCCGCTGGTGGCCGTGGCCACCGAGGAAGTGGCCATCCGATCGCTGGTGAAGCGTGAAGTGGTCACCCGAGACCCCTACGAGCGAGAGGTGCTGGTGTGGCAGGTATAGGTTCCCGCAGCGGCGTCTCCTACGACGCCCGGGGCTTGGTCGAGCCCCATGCCGAGATGCCCGACAACGTCGAGGTGGACGGGGGCCGGGCGCGCTTTGATGCAGCCGATCTGACCATCCGGCAGATCAACATGGCGCTGCGCAAGCTCATCTACGACGACGGCATTACCGACGTCACGATCTTGAATCCGGCCTCGAAGCACTCGCTGGCGGTCGGGATCCTGAAGCGCTGCCGCATCCACTTCGAGGGCAGCCCGGGCTGGTTCGCCTGCGGGCTCATCGACGGGCCAGAGGTGACCATCAACGGCCGTGTCGGCTGGTCGGTGGCCGAGAACATGATGTCGGGCGTCGTCACCATCGAGCGCGGCGCCGGGTCGCTGACTGGTGCTGCCATCCGCGGCGGCGACCTCATCGTCAAGGGCGACGTGGGTGCTCGCACGGGCATCGATCAAAAGGGCGGCACGATCATCGTGCTCGGCGACGTCGGCATCAATACCGGCTTCATGATGCAGCGAGGCCGCCAGATCATCTGCGGCAACGCGGGCATGAATCTGGGCGACTCGATGTACGACGGTGAGATCTACGTGGCCGGCAAGGTGGCCTCGCTCGGTGTCGACTGCGTGCCTGGCGACTGGACCGACGCCGACAGCGAGCTGATCGAGCGCAAGTTCGGGATCCACGGGCTCGGCGATCCGCCCGAGTTCCAGAAGTTCGTCTGCGGCAAGGTGCTGCACAACTACGACCAGCTTGAGCCGTCCGAGCGCAAGCTCGTCATTCACTGAGTAGGGGTAGGGAAGGACAGTCATGGCCGACGACAGCGCTGTCAACGCGAGTACTGACGTACTCGGCAAGAGCCGCATCTTCACCCGCGAGGTGATCAACGACATCCACGTGAAGGCCGAGCTCGGCCGCTACCGGATGCGTGGCTTCTCGATGTTCAAGAAGATCCCCCACTGGGACGAGCTGGTGTTCCTGCCAGGCACGCTCACCCGGTTCGTCATCGAGGGCTACCGCGAGAAGTGCGAGACCAAGACGGTCATCGGTGCCCGCTTCGCCGAGAAACCGCTCGAGCTGGAAATCCCCGTCTACATCACCGGCATGAGCTTTGGCGCGCTGTCGCTGGAGGCCAAGATGGCCCTGGCGAAGGGCGCTTCGATGGCGGGCACCGCCACCTGCTCTGGCGAGGGCGGCATGATCCCGCCGGAGCGCGATCTGTCGACCAAGTGGTACTACCAGATCATCCAGAGCCGCTACGGCTTCAACCCCCACCACCTGATGCTGGCCGACGCGGTCGAGTTCTTCATCGGGCAGGGCTGCAAGGTGGGCCTCGGCGGCCACCTGATGGGCCAGAAGGTCACCGAGCAGGTCGCTGAGATGCGGTCGCTGCCGGCGGGCATCGACCAGCGCTCCCCGGCCCGTCACCCCGACTGGCTCGGGCCCGACGACCTGTCGCTGAAGATCCAAGAGATTCGCGAGGCGACGGACTACCAGATTCCGATCCAGCTCAAGCTGGGATCGGCCCGGGTGTACGACGACGTGCGGATGGCGGCCAAGTGCGGCCCCGACGTCATCTACCTCGACGGCGCGGAGGGCGGCACGGGCGCCGGGCCGCACTTGGCGACCGAGGAGACCGGCATCCCGCTGATGGCAGCCATCCCCGAAGCACGCCGGGCGCTCGAAGACGTCGGCCTCGCCGATGACATCGACCTGGTCGTGGCGGGCGGCATCCGCAACGGCGGCGACGTCGCCAAGTGCTTGGCGCTCGGCGCCGATGCGATCGCTTTGGGCACGGCCGCACTGATGGCGCTCAACTGCAACAAGGAAATCCCCGGCGTCACCGACTACGAGGGCACGATCGGCGTTCCTGCCGGCGAGTGTTACCACTGCCACACCGGCCGGTGCCCGGTGGGCGTCGCCACCCAGGACGTGGAGCTGCGCAAGCGCCTCGACGTCGATGAAGCGGCCCTGCGGGTCTACAACTTCCTCCTCACCCTGACGATGGAAGTGCAGATGCTGGCCCGGGCGTGCGGCAAGACCAACATCCACTCACTCGAGCCCGAGGATCTCGCAGCGCTGACCCACGAGGCAGCCGCGATGGCCAAAGTGCCCCTCGCCGGCACCAACTACATCCCGGGCGTCACCGAGGAACGGACTCTGCAGGAGATCCGTGACCTCTTCGACAAGCACGTGATCGACGGAGGTCTCTAGACATGGCTGCAGCATCAAACGCAGGAGCAGCAAGCACGGGCGAGAGCACGCGCGAGACCCGCACCGTCGCCATCGATGCAGAGGTGCTGGCAGGCAAGCGATTTCCGTACCAAGAGGACATGTCGCTCGTCGAAGACACCGACCTCATGGCGTTGACGCCTGGGCCCGACATCAACTGGCTCGAGGACATCACCCTGCTCGAGGAAGACGGCGTCCCGGCGGTGTTCGACCGGTACTCGAACTCATTCCTGAAGATCTACTTCGACATCCCAGCAGGTCGTGAGGACGAGATCGCCCGCAAGGTGCTCATGAAGCACCTCACCGAGGGCAACAGCTACGGCATCACGCTCAAGGACATCCACTGCAAGTTCCCCCAGGTGGAACTCGGCCCTTGGGTCGAAGACTCCCGAATCGTCGGCACCGACTGGCGCGCGCCAGTGCTGGAGGGGTGGGCGGCCCCTACTGCCCACTGAGCCGGCATTCACCACACGTCACACACCACGATCAGCATCAAGAAGACCCTCATGGCACTACCGACCAGCGCTCGTTACGTCATCATCGGTTCCGGCATCCACGGCCTGTCCACCGCGTGGAACCTCGCCCGCGACCTGAGGTCGTCAGGTCGGGGTTCAGGTGCCGACATTGTCGTGATCGACAAGTCGGGTGTCGGCGCGGGCGCCTCGGGCATTGCCTGCGGCGTCATCCGCAACAACTACTTCCAGCCGGCCATGCGCGAGCTCATGGCTCACTCGGTGGACGTATGGGACAGCGACCCCGAGGCTTTCTCGTATCACCCCGTGGGCTACATGCAGATCAGCCACGAGGCGATGCGTTCCGACGTGGCGTCGATCCATGCTCAGCAGCAGGCCATCGGCTACTCGTCCACGTTTGTCGACGGTGCTGCAGCCTCCGACAGCTACATGAAGGGCATCTTCGAGGACTGGCAGGCCCAGGGCATCACGAGTGTGCTGCACGAGCACCGTGGCGGCTACGCCAACAACATGGCCTCGCTGAAGGGCTTGCTGGGCAAGGTCGAGGCAGAAGAGGTCGACGTGGTCGGGGGAGTGACCGTCACCGGGTTCGACCAGGACAATTCCGGGGCAGTCACGGCCGTGCTGACCGACCAGGGCGCGGTTCGCTGCGAGCACGTCGTCGTGGCCGTAGGGCCGTGGGTGCAGAAGATCTGGGCGATGCTCGACCTGCCGACGACCACCGACATCGCGGGCGGCGATGGCGAGCTGCACAACGTGCCGACCTGGACCTACATGTGCCTGCAGGAGGGCACGCTCACGGTCGATCCCGGCTATCTGACCGACAACGACGGCAATATGCCGCCGGTGGTGCACATCGACACCGACGCACCGCTCTACGACGCCGACGGGCTGGTTACCGAGGGCCCGTGGGGCATCTACTACAAGCCGGATTTCAACTTCGGAGGTGTGCAAGGCGGCTACATGCCCTACGTGGTCGACAAGCCATCCGATCAGGTGGCGGTGGACCCCTACGGCCCCGACTCGCCCGACTTCGTGGTGGGGGGCGACTTCTACCGGACCTGGACGGCGGCGCTGGCGCACTGCCACAAGCGCTTCGAGGGAAAGACGCACCGCATCAGCGATGAGCCCTCCGGGGGGATCGGCAGCTTCTCGCCTGACAACTTCCCGGTGTTCGACACGTTCTGCGACAACGCCTTCTTCATCGCCGACTCCAACCACGGCTACAAGATGATCGGCGTGGGCGCGCTGGTCGCCAAAGAACTGCTCGGCGAGCCTCAGGCGCTGCTGGAGCCGTTCCGCTACTCGCGCTACGCCGAGGGCCGGCTCCACCCCGTGAGCAACTCGCCCTACCCCTGGAGCTAGCTGTTCTCTGCGAGCGCTGGGTTATCCCAAGTCTGTCAGGCTCCCAGCGCTAGGTGAACGCCCACGACGTGAACTGGCCGGATTCAACGGGTCGTCGCAACAGGGACTGTCGGGAGCCGTGACGCTCGAACACGTCGCTACTCGCCATGCTGACGATTGACTCAAGCTGAATAGCATGGCTCGGTGCAGTGAGCTGCGGCGCGGGTGTGTGGTTGTCAAGCGCTGCGAGGGCGACAACCGGGAACGGTCAAATCTTGTCGAGGGTGCCAAGATGCCGGCTGAGCCCAGGGTCTCGCGCCTTGACCGGCAGGCATTCAGGGCAACCGTCAATCTCTGGCTCCTGAAAGCGACGAATGAAGGCGTTGCGGGCGCATTCGTAGCGCCAGCGCCATTTCCCAAGCTGGCCGTCTCCTTGAGCGACGATGTAGGACCATCGCCAGATGCCGGTGGCTGCTGGCACCACGATCCGAAAATTGTGACCGCGATACTCGCCCATCTTTGGCTGCACTCGCGAGCCGTCGAGGACATTTCGGCTGTGCTCAGGACAAAAAACGGCAGGAGGACGAGGTCCGGTTTCGGGACTGGGGGCGAAAGTCGCCACGAGCGTCCCGCGGCGGCTGTACATCTGCCAACCGCGTCCCCATCCCCACCATTGCCGCAAGAGCGCAATGACGATGACGGCGCCATAGGCGACGATGGTCACCCATCCGGCGATATCAGGCACATCGATATGCACAGCTACGGATGTGATCTTGGACGGAAGAGATGCCAGCAGTCGCTCCTTCGATCAGGCGCCACGCTCGACAGCAGGCAATACGGAATACCCGGTGCCTAGCTGGGCAACCGGACCGTCGTCGACTACCACGACGAGGCTGTACCTGTTGAGAAGATTCTGCACTTCGTGATGACCTTGTGCCATTCGAGTCGCCTTACGGCTCTGGAAGAGCGGATCGTCGCTAAGCCACAGTTCCATGAACTGCCAGTCCTGCCGTGCGACACCCTTCGCCGCGGGCACGGTTACCTCCATCGCCGCCACCCACCAACGACGGGTGTCTTCGCCTTCTTCCGGCGCGAGGTCAGAGCCGGCTGGGTGCATGGGGTAGCTGAGCCGCGCTAAGTACGGCAACGGTTCGCGCCCGCTAGCCGGCTTCTCGTTCGACTGGAAGGTGATTTCGACCGTGTGCCCATGGTCGGACCATTGCTCGGTGACCGTGTAATCGCCGTCTGCCGTGCCGATCTGCTTGATGGCCTCGGCCATCGCCTCGATGGTCTTGCGATCATCGGTCATGATGCGCTGACCAGTGGCAGCGGGTTGATCAACAGGGGCAGAGCGTCCGCCAGCCCGCCGTGTGAGGGCAACAACTCGGCGCTTGGTTCAACCCATGCCCGCATCCGCTCGATGAGTCGCCGGATCGGATCGCTGAACAGGTCCAGCGAATGCCGCTCATCAAACGGCGACGACGCTTGGTCCGACATTGGTGCCCTTTCTGTTGTTGGCCTCTCAGTATTGGGGTTCGCTAGCCGCGTACGATGGGGCGCCCCGATTCGTCGACTTCAATGGCAGCTTTGAACGCCCAAGCCGTCATGAGGGCCATGACCGTGTAGCCGCTGGAACCCATACGAGCGAACACTAGTTCTTGCGAGCCGTTGGTTTGTGGTTCTGGCATGGTCCATCGGCGGGCAGCAAGACCCACGAGGAACAAGAGGGCGATCCAGAACACTCGGATTGCTTTGCGGATGGCATACGCGATCGCGAGTCCGATTCCACACCATTGGAGCCATGCAGGGATTGTGACTGTGAGCATGCGCAGAGCGTCGCGCGGGAGCGACAGGCCCGCACATCTGGTCGGTCGTCGATGCTCTCTTCGGTTGGGAAAGGGATGAGTCCAGAATCGTCCCCTAGGCGGCAGCGCGCGGTGCTTGGGGCCAGCCGATTCGCCATTGCTCCCACAGGTCCTTGAGCAGCGGGTCGTGGCGAAGAGGAAGCGGATCTGTAGTCGTGTATAGGCGGTCTGTGTCCGACGCAAGCGCTTCGAGCAGCCGCTGGCCGCAGTCAGGGTCGTCGATGAGTGCGGGGATTGCGTGCTCGAACAGCTGTGATGACCAGACCGATGTCGGAATCGACGCTGTGGGCATTGTGTTGCCGATGAACGCCATGGGCAGGTTGTAGAACTGTTCGCGGGTGATGATCAGGCCCCGCAGCGGGCGGCCGTTCTGGTCGGGGAACTTCGGGTTCCCTTGCTCGATCTCTTGGGCAGACCGGTCGATCTGCTCGCATGCCTTGGACAGCACCTCACCCATCTTGCCTGCGTCGAGATCGACCCCGGATCGGACCTTCTCATCGGGAGGTCTCGATTTGGCCTCGACGAGCACGATGGCCTCAGGCGTCTCGATGATGTAGTCGACGCTCAGCTTCTGGCCCTTGTCGTAAGCGATCTCGTCGTGCACTGTGGCGTGGTTCAGCTGCTTGAGCTGCACGCCGATGTAGCGCTCGAAGCGCTTGCCGAGCGCGTCGGAGAAATCCCGCACAGTTCCGCTGATCAGGCCGCTGTTGATGGCCTCCACGATGATGAAGAACACGCCTTGAGGCGACAGGCGCTGAAGGATGCCCATAGGACTGGGCATCACATAGGTGCCGTCGTCCAGAAGCGCAATCGGGTGCTCGAAGAACGGGTTGTAATCCCAATGGCCGTCGTTCTCGGAGGCTTTGGCGCGGCCCGCCGCTGCAAGCTGGTTGACCGACCGAGCAAGCCACCGATCTGCGACGGCGAGGGCTTGCGAGATGCTCATCGGGTGGACGATCTGGTCGAATCTCGGCGGGTCAAATACGTCGCGATGGATGGCGCCGTCGTTGAAGATCGCTGCCGCGTACATGAGGAAGCCGACCTGGAGGAACTGCTGCACCGACGCGCCGACGACCTTCTGCCAGTCGGCCTGATCAACTGCAAGCGGTCCGAATCTGGGGTCGTCGCCGTACAGGCACAGCGTCCTCATCAGGGGCGGCCATGGCTCGTTCTGGAAGGGCATCTGCAGGTAAGTCATCCTTGAGAGCATCCGCTGCAGAGCTTCGTCGGAGTCGGGCTCATCGAGGCTCGGGTCCCTCATGTTGAACAGATCGTTGATCAGCTCTTCGACGATCCGGTCGGTGACGCGTGCCTTCCGTTGGCTCTTGCCGACCGTCACGCAGATGCCTGCGAGCATCAGCGAGTAGCTCTCCGAAATCTGAGTGAGCTTGCTCTCCTCAGGGCCGCTTTGCGTTTGCTGTGGTCGCGCAGCGTGCGCGTTCAGAAGAGCAATGCTTCGAAGCAGCTCGTCTCGGGGGTATCTGCGTATGCGTCGGCGCAGTTCGCCGGCGGTCAATCCCCGTACAGAGTCTTCTGACATCGCGTGTTCGTGCGGAGCGCTCGAGGGCGGCGTCTGCGCTGGGCTTGGCGTCGTCATCGGCTCGCCGAGCTGTTGGTGCGCTTGGTGCTGCTGAATCCGAACGCCCAGCCGACGATGTCGTCGACGACCCAGCCGACTGCACCGCGGATGGGCATCGCGTAGAGCGAGTCGTTGCCGTCGCGGTCGGAGGTGCGCATGGGCCATTCCCGTCGCGCCAAACTCGTGACGTACACGAGAACGACGACAGTGGCTCGCAGCGCTTTCGGCACGGCGTAGGCGATCGCGAGGATCAGGGCTGCGACTTGCAGCCCGGTCGGAACGTCAATGACGGTCACTTGTATTCTCCTTGAAGGCTCGCTGTTTCGGTCCAGTCCCCGGATGGGGTCTGCTGCTTGCCATATTGCCGGACGATGTCCGCAACTTCGGACCCCTTTTGCAGGACGCTGACCGGACGGTCCCGGGGCGGCACCGTGGTGGGCCATCAAGACGCTGATGAGCAGGCTGCGGCATCAAAGAGATCTGTTATCCACGCCGCTAGCCGTGGGGTCGCTGCCACCGACGGTGGCCCTTGGCGGCGCATGGCGATGACGCTAGGCCGCGGCACATGACCTCGCTGTCGCTCAATGCTGCTGGGCGCGAGTTCGGGGAGATGCCCGGCACGTTCTCCCCCACCCGGACAGGGGCGAAGCGGCTCAGGATGGGCGTCGACGGCGCGCGCTTGCTGTTGGCTGCGATGCAGCGCAGCGATCGGTCTATGCGTGTGGGCCGTGACGGATGGTTGCCCACGCTGCGCCACCGAGAACCACAGGTGCCGACGGTGCTTGGCGCGTGCTTGCGCGACATCTCGGCGTCGGCTAGCACCTCAGCTACCCCGCAGCCGCACAGCTTCGCGGTGCATCCCACCACATGGTCTTTCTGCAGCGGACCAATGTCGAGACTCACGACATCGACGCCTTGGAACTCCGTCAGGCCAGAGGACTCGCAGACTTGGGGGTGGCATTCCATCCGACCGACCCGCAGCACGGCAGAGTGGTAACGCTGATGCAAGCAGGCTGCTGATGCCCGACGGGTGATGGGGCGGCGCGGCTGAGACTTGCACCATCCGGATCGCCACCATCGAGACCGCCTTCCTGGACATGACTGAGCGCACCGACCACGGGCCGGCATGAGCCATGCCGCCGCCAGCGCTGTGAGGGCGCTGTTCTGGCGACGTCTCGACTCGGTGCTGCTCGCGCATGCCTCCGACCGGTACGAGCTGCCGGTCGCGCGACACGCAGGGTCGATGCTGCAGCAGCTCAGAGGCATTCAGCATTGAATCGACTTGCGTTCTCTGCTGCGTCGTGTCTGCAGCAGTGGGCCCCATCGGACCCGTGGTGGAGATCCACAGCGGCAGAGTTGACACGATCCACAAAGCTGACCGTTGGGGCGTCACGTGCAGCGATCGGCTCGACCCCAATCTCTGATCGCCAAAATTCCTTGCTTGACGCAGTTTGAGACGCCAAGCTGCCTCGCTATGTCCAGTCTGATCGCAAGTGGTCGCTGTGAGTGAGCGAGGGCAGACATCGCGCGGGCCGATGTCGGTGACGTGGATCAGCGACATCGGCCCGCGCGAACGAGGTCGGGACCGAACTGTGTTCCAAGTCCACGACGACGGCTCTTGGCTAATCGCAGTTGTGGACGGTCTCGGCGGCCACCCGCGAGGCGACGAAGCCGCGTCCGCCGCGATCGAGGCGCTGCCCGAACGGATCGCCGGCAAGTGCGGGATGCACGTGGTGTGCCGCGCTGTACATCAGCCGGTATTCGACTCGGCTCCAGAGCAGGCGCAAGACAGGTTGGGGATTATCGACCGGTGCCCTGCGACAACTCTGTGCGCAACTGCATCGACGCCAGCAGGCGGGCTGATCGTGGGTGTGGCCGGCCACGCTTCTCGCGCTCATTCGGCGTCACGGCGATTCGTGGAGCGGTTGTCTGCTGCGCCCGCCTCATCGCAGCGGCGGCGACTGGGAATACCTCACGCGCTACCTAGGTGCTCCCTTCGGCTGGCCCGAATACCCCGACAACCACCGTCAGCGCATGGAGGTACTGACTCAGGACCAGATAGCGCCATCAGAACTGTTGGCGAACGTGTCCGCAGCGACGGAGTGTGGGAAGCCCTGATGCGCGGGCTGAACACAAACAAGCTGGCGTCGGCGAGCGTGCTGGGCGAAGCCGTCGCAGGCCGGCTCGAACCCGCTGATGACACCGCCGACGTCATCGCAGCGCGGATCATGCGGGTCGCATGACAACGCGGACTCGGGAACAACAGCATGATCGCGGTGGCACAAGTCGCTGCTCTGACAGTTGAATGGAGAAGCTCTGGTGACTGATCCGGACCCCGACGGCCAAAGAGCATTTGCCGAACCCCCCGCAGCCCTCCCGGCGCAGGGCGACCAGTTGCCGTCCTATGCGCACCAAGACACGACTGACACCGTGCCGCAGCGGATGCACATGGAAGCGCACCGTCGGCGTTCGCATCGTCCAAGCCGACCAGCACATGCCGACATCGAAAGCGTCACAACCAGGGACGTGAGACCTCTTCTGTCTAGGCGCCGTCCGAAGAGTCGCATGGCGCCGAGCAATCTGTTCTGGTCTGCCAAACCATGCGCCGAGGATGCAGCAGCGAATCCTTCCCGTGTCATGAGCCAATTCAGAAATGACCCCAGGTCTCAACGTCACGCGCTGAAGTCCCCCATGTGTGTATCCAGCGCGGACCGCGATGTAGCCGTGCGACAAGGTTGCACGGCTACGATCAAGCGCATGCCTCTGCCCTCGGAAGAACTCGACCTTGACGCACTCAAGTCAGCGGCTGGTCAATACTCAGTCGACCTCTCAAATGCCGAGATTCCGGAATTGTATGGAACCACCGACGGAAAAGCCGTCGGGTCCTATGTCGAGAAATCATTCAATGCGTACCTTGCTGAACGCTTTGATTTTGAGCCGGGAAACGCGGCGAAGGGAATAGATTTCCCGGAACTCGGTGTTGACCTAAAGGTGACCTCGATCACCCAACCCCAATCCAGTAGCCCATTCAAGAACGCTGAACAGAAGGTGTACGGACTCGGCTATCACCTGCTGGTGTTTGTCTACAAGAAATCTGACGACAATTCAAGAACTGCGGCACATCTGGCCATCAAACATGTGGTTTTCATTGATGCTGCCAACACTGCGGACTTCCAGACGACAAACGGCCTATGCAAGATTCTTGATGATACTGGAAATGTTGACGACCTCGATGCCTTTATCCAAGAACGCAATCTCCCGCTAGACGACATCGGGCGCCGTAACCTGGCAGAACGACTAATCACGGAACGTCCACTTGTCGGATGCCTCACGATTTCTAACGCCCAACAATGGCGATTGCAGTACACACGCGCTATTGCGCAAGCAGAGGCAGGCGATTCGCCTGGAGTCGAGAACCTCAGTGGCTAGTGACGAGTGGGGTGACTTTCAAACACCTATCGCCCTCGCGCGCCAAGTTGTCCAGCTATTCGACTCAGATGAGTGGGACCGAGTCCTTGAACCAACCTGCGGGGCTGGTAGTTTTCTAGAAGCATCGATGCTCTTAGGAGCCGATGTCGAACGAAAAGGGCTTGAAATTCAAACAAGCCATGTCGAGAAGGCAAGCGCCTCGGGCTTCGACGTCAGACAAGCTGACATATTCTCAACGAATCTGGCGGCTGACATCGAATGGGAATCACGCGGCTCGCTCCTCATCGTCGGCAATCCGCCATGGGTCACGAGTGCGCAACTCGGTGCTTTGGGTTCGGAGAACCTACCAAAGAAGACCAACCTTAAGAAGCTAAATGGATTCGACGCCATAACCGGTGCAGCCAATTTTGACATCGCGGAGTACATTCTGCTAAAGATAATGACCGAGCTTCAGCACGAGAAACCAACGCTCGCTTTCTTGGTCAAAACCCATGTTGCCCGAAACTTGGTCTCATACGCCGCACAGTTCAAGCTTCCATATTCTAAGTACGAGATTCGGCTCATAGATTCCAAGTCGTGGTTTGGTGCTAGCGTCGATGCCTGCCTCTTCATCGCCCGACATCAAGAACCGGCGGAGTATGGATGCGACATATTTGACGATATCGTATCTCCGGTGCCGGAACGAAGAATGGCCATAGTTGAAGGACGTTTAGTCGCAGACTTGAGCAAGTACCGTATGGCTTCTGCTGTCGACGGTATCTCGCCGTTAGTGTGGCGGTCGGGCATTAAGCATGACGCCGCACGGATCATGGAACTGGATTCGGAAACTTGCCGAGAACTCGGATTGGAAGACGATTACATTTTCCCGCTGCTCAAGTGCAGCGATGTTTATCGAGGGAGACTCGTACCAAGAAAGCGTGTCGTAGTTCCCCAAACGCGACTTGGTGAAGATACTGCCCCGCTCCGAAGCGCGGCGCCCAATCTGTGGGCCTACTTGGAACGGCATTCTGGCGTCCTCGATAACCGACGGTCCAGTATCTATCTCAATCAACCGCGCTTCTCTGTATTTGGGATCGGAAACTACACGTTTGCTCCGTACAAGATTGCAATCTCTGGGTTGCACAAGACGGCGCGATTTGCACTCCTGGGACCACATCACGGCAAACCCGCACTTGTAGATGACGCGAGCTACATCGTCGGATTTTCTGATGTCCAAGATGCTGCGATGTGCTATGCGATGCTCAATAATCGATTGGTTGACGCACTGCTGCAATCGTTGGTATTTTGGGATTCCAAGAGACCCATCACGAAGAAATTGCTGCAACGCATCGATTTGGGTGCCGTAGCCCGACTTTGCCCAACTGAGGAACTGACGGCCGTCGCGGATGAAGCACTCGATTCCGTCAACGGCCGTGCTCGGCGTTCTTGGGAATTGGTGCTCGCGTCGCTGCTACAAGAATGGGACGGAGCGTCAACTTCGTCCCAGCTTGCGATGGCCTTGTAAATCACATCTGGAATCACTACCCCAGCAGGTGATAGGTGCCGGCGGCCAGCATGACTTCGCGGCATCGTACGCGCAGTACTTCCAATGGTTCAGATAGGACTGCGGAGTCCACGCCTGCCATCGCGGGTGTGACTGACGCAATCCGTTCGAAGCCTTGGGCCGCGCATTCTAAGGAGATCGCGTAGATCGGTGCGGTGAGTGAGGGGAAGTTGTCTCGGAGGATGTGCCAGTTTGAGATCGGTGTGGCGTGCACGAACTGGGTGAGGACGCTGTACATGGCGCGTGCGGAGTTGACGCCGGATGGGTTCGGGTAGGCGAGGCTGAGCATCGCTTGCAGCCTGGGTATTGACACTTCTGAGGGTTCGGAGAGCGGGATGGCTCTCGACATTCCGAGTAGGTCATCGATAAGGCGGCGTGGCACCCCGTCGGACTCGAGATGCTTGGCGACGGTGTCACGGCGAAGTGCGGCCTCGTTGACCAGCGCCTTGAGGCTCTCGCCTCGGCGGGCGTGTTGTGAGCTGTGTCGGAGCCATTCCCATCTGGCGCCGTCCTCGAACAGAGCGCGGGCAGCGATCGGTATCAGTGCCTTGCCCATCGTTCCCTCCAATGCGCCCTGAATGACTTTGAGGTGCGAGGTGGCCGACCAGAAGCTCTGATCCGGAATCACCGATCCGTCGACTAACTCCGGGTCTGCGTTCGACGCAATCACCTTGGCGAGGCGGTCGGCAGCGGAAACGAAGTTGAGCCCCAATTGAGTCAGTCCCGGCGGGGCGACTGGCATTTGCTGAGCCGTCGCGCGGGCGCTCAGTTGCTCGGCATCTATGGCGCGAGCTGTCCTTCGCGGCGATTGCGTCGCTTGAGATGAATGCGGTGGGAGTTCATGGATGGTCGCGGCTCTCCCTGCGATACGTTCGAATCGCCCGGTTGCGTTCGGCATTCGGATGTCGCCGCCTGCGAGCGCATGGACCACAGCTGTCGCGCCTGCGGAAGCGAGGTGAACTGCAATGGCGGCGAGTCGTTCCGGCAATTGCAGGTCAGGCTGATCAGCGAGAAGCATCGCGCCGGCGATGTTGCCGTGAGTAACGAGCCCGAGGACTTCGTACGCAGCGAACAGCCCCCGAAAACGCAGCGGGTTGAGCACGACCTCGTCCAGGCCGCTCCCGATTCGGCGAACTGCGTCGTACGGATTGCGAGGAATCGCCGGTCCCGCTTGTGCGTCCAGGGATACAGCAGGCGGAACGCGCCATCCGAGCCACGCCCAGTCCTGGGTCTCGTCAGCCACCCGCTGGAGGCCCTGGAGTTCAAGCGCTGCCCACTGTGCAAGATGGTCAACGCCTGAGCCTGTCGCCAAAGCCCAGTCCCAGTACGCAGCCTGCTCAATCAGACCACGAGCCAAGGTCGCGGCCAGCGGGCCTCCGACCTCGTCGCGTACGAGAAAATTGACGCAGCCAAGGCGGTACCAGGCCCAATCAGCAATCGACTGGAGCGCCACATCGCCGATGTCCTCCACTACCGGGTCAAGGTCCCTCACCAAGGCTTCCGATTCGCCGAGGAGTGCAGTTATGTTCACCTCGGCACTCCTTGCGGCGTTCCCGGGGGCTTCGAAGCGACTGCGGCACACGCAGCCGCGGAAACTGGCCAACGATAGGCCCCGCAAGGGCCTCTCTGATGCGACGAGCGATCTCGTCTGGGCTGGAGATTCCCGCTCGCCCTCTTTCGGCGTTGTGATTCACCCTGGGTTTTGCGCAGGCTGTGGGGGTCCCTGAGTTCGGTGGCGGGTCGCGGTGGAGGTCAAGGACTTGCCCAAGTCTTGACGTTCTCGGTATCTCATATGAGCTTCTCGAAGTGGGTGTTGATCCACGCTGTGAGCTGCTTGCTGAACCCAAGGCAGTCCTCGAGCAAATGCGTCCACTTGTGCTTCTTGTCCTCTTCTTCCTCGTCGTGCACGAGCACGCACAAGTGCCATTAGTCGTCTCGGGTGGGATCCCGGCCTGCAGATAGACGATCCACGGATCCGTCATGACCACGGCCGCTACCTTCATCTCGTCGAGCGAAGCCAGCTCGCCCACTTCGATCCAGTAGCCGACGTCCATGCAGCTTCTCGCCTTGCGCCTCTCGGACGTCGCCCGCAGACGCAACTGCCCGCCCGGCATCCGACGCTCCTTCAAGCGGCGCACATCGTGCCAAAGAACCACCGAGCACTACGATGCGGCAACTACGGCATGCTGAAACGTAGCCGAACCGCGGCGCACGAAACTCCCCAGGACGCATCTGCGCCGCCCTGGTCGGCACACCACAGCATGCGGCCGGTTGACGTAGGAGCTCGGCTAGCTGGGGCGGGCGCGAATTAGATGAAAGCGCCATCTCTCGGAAGACCGCAGGTGGCGCAATGCGGCACCTTCGGCAGAAGCAGCGCTGGAGTGAACAAAAGCGCCTTCTTGACCTTGCTGGCCCTCTTGTACTTCAGGTCGGTTGAGCCACAGCGAATACACGGCGTCAGCACCGGCGCAGACGGTGGTGGCGTGTCCTCCGCGCTATCTGCCTGCTCGTGGCCGGGAATGACGTGGGCACGTACCATCGCGTCGAGGCCGCCGGTTCCCGTTTGGCCATACAGAAGGTCGCGCAGTGCTCCTATGGCGTCCTCGGCGTAAGCGCGCCTCGCGCAGGTGTGCAAGCTAACCAATTCGGCCTCGGACACGGCGTATGTCCCGGTCTTGTGCGGTTTCGTGCTGAGGAACGAACTCTTCTTCGGGCAGCAGCAGTCCGGTACAGCGTGCTCGTCGAGCACCACGCCGGTCATGAGAGGGACCCTTACCGTGAATCTCGCAGGAGACATGCGACATGGCCTCCACGTTGCACTGTCGTGCGGTACCGCGGCCAAGCAGGTTATCTCGCCAGCCCCCGCGTAGAGACAACTGATCGACTCGGTTTCGAGAACGCCTGCAACGCTCTTACCTGCGATGTTGCGTTGGGGAATCGTCGATTTCGGTGGTCGCTCGGCAGCCGGCTAGGCCCGGGCGCTGGGTCCGTAGGACAGGTGCATCAGGTCGCCCTCGGCGAAGCGTGACGGCCGCAGTGCGCTGATGTCGATGGGAGGTGCGTTGCCCACCTGGTCGACGTTGAGCACGTCGGCGGCGACGATCTCGCCGAGCGCCGGTGAGAGCTTCAGCCCGTGGCCTGAGAGCCCGACAGCCAGGTAGAGGCCATCTACCGGGGCGATCTGCGAGGCCCAGCCCAGGATGGGGTGGTAGTCGGGCGAAACGTCGTAGGCGCCGCTGGTGGTGGAGACCGTTGAGGCCACCGTCAAGCTCGGCAGCCGCTCTGCGATGGCAGCTTTGAGGCGCACGTCGTGGGCTGCGTGGTCCGCCGCCGACGCGTCGGCCAGCGGATCGATGACTGCGGGCATCTCGGGCGGGTAGGCCACCGCGACGATGTGGCGTCCCATGTCCGGGCGGATGACCAAGTTGGAGTTCCCGTCGGTGATGCAGGTGCCCAGCGCCCGTGCTCCGGCGTCTTGGGAGAGCACCGCCATGTCCAGCCGCCGCCGCTCGACGGGCACTTCCACACCCAGCGGGTCCAGCAGGTCGCGCGCCCATGCGCCGGTCGCGGCGACAACCGTCGGGGCCCTGATCTCGCCGGCCGCCGTGCTGACGCCGGTGACGGCACCGCTCGAGGTGGTGATTCCTTCCACGGCGACCGGGGCGAGCACGGTGGCGCCGGCCGCTGTCGCTGCAGCAAGCCAGCTCAGCACCATCTTCGTGACGTCGATGTAACCGCCCTCGGGCTCGTAGGCACCTCCCGCGAGTCCGTCGGCGTTCACCAATGGCTCCACGTCGGTGATCTCGCTGCCCACGACGAAGCGGGTGTCCACGCCGAGACTGCGGCCGAGCTCGATGTTGTACCGCAGCCCGTCCAGTTGATCCTCGACGACCAGCAGCATGTAGCCGAATCGGGCGTAGCCGGGGTCACCGAAGCCCACTTCGGCATCCCAGTTCTGGATGCAGTGGAATCCCCGCTGCGCGATGCGCACCATCAGCTCGTTGGAGTAGTGCTGGCGGATCTGTCCGAACGTCCGCCCCGAAATGCCGCCGACCGGTGCCCGGGCATCGACGATGGCCACGCGCCCCTCGGAGTGTTTGGCGAGCTGGTAGCCGATGCTGGCGCCGGTCACCCCGGCGCCGATCACGACGACGTCGACTTCGGACGGGATCGATCGCACTGTGGGGCCTCCCAACGCAGCCGTTCGGGGCGCAGGCTTCAGGCTCAGCCTGAATCGGCCAGGTAGGACTCCAACGAGTCGTCGAGGGCGTCCTCCCACGACGTGTGATGCACGGGCGCCTGCGTGCCCGTCACAGGCGACGTGTGGCCGTGGTCGCGGTAGCCGATGATCGACTGCTTCTTGTGCTTCTTCCAGTCCTTGAACATCTTGTTGATGAGCTGCGTGTTCGGATCCGGGCAATCGGTCTGGTCGAGCAGGTCCTGGGTGTAGTCGCCCTGGAAGTCAATGGCCTCGTAGTCGTCGGCAACGGCGTCCTCGGCCGCCTGGAAGTCGTCGATCCAGCGGGCTTGGGTGTCGGCGTCGGGCAACTCGATGCGGCCCAGGATCACGTCGCGGGCGTACCAGGCTTGGGCGTCGAACATGTTGAACGTGTACCACTGGTCCTGCATCCCCAGGTAGAGGATCCGGTTCTCCGGCTGGAACACCACGCCCCGGTAGAGCATCGACGACGCCAGTCGGTTGGCGGTCACCAGCCGGAGTTCGTCATCCATGAACGGGAAGTGGTGGAGGTAACCCGTGCACGAGACGATGGCATCCACCTCGGCGCTGGTGCCGTCGGTGAAGTGCACCGTGCGACCGTCTACGTGGGTCAGGATCGGCTTCTCGGTGATGCCCTCGGGCCAGTCGAAGCCCATCGGCCCGCTTCGTGACGAGCAGATGACTTTGGAGGCCCCGTACTTCCACAGCTGCGATGCGATGTCCTCGGCCGAGTAGCTCGAGCCGATGACCATCACGACATCGCCTTCGAACTGCACAGCGTCGCGGAAGTCGTGGGCGTGCAGCAGGGTGCCCCCGAAGGTCTCGTAGCCGGGGTAGTGGGGCATGTTCGGAGTTGAGAAGTGCCCGGAGGACACCACGACCCAGTCGAAGTCCTCGCTTGAGGTGGCGTCCGTGGTGTGGTCGTGGGTGGTCACCGTGAAGCCGTCGCCGGAGGCAGACCGGCTGACGTTTCGCACGGCCTGGTTGAATCGGATCTTGTCGCGGATGCCGCTTCGATTGGCGCGACCGATGATGTAGTCGTAGAGCACCTCGCGGGGTGGGAACGAGGCCACCGGCTTGCCGAAGTGCTCTTCGAAGCCGTAGTCGCCAAACTCGAGGCACTCCTTGGGGCCGTTCGACCACAGGTAGCGGTACATGGAACCGTGGCAGGGTTCGCCGTGCTCATCGAGACCCGTGCGCCAGGTGTAGTTCCACAGGCCACCCCAGTCCTCCTGCTTCTCGAAGCAGACAAGCTCGACGCCTGCGGCCTCCGACGAGGCGTCGCTGGCGAACGCGTGCAGTTGCGACAGTCCGCACGGCCCCGCGCCGATGATGGCTACCCGTGTCATCTCAAGATCCCCCCTGTGAGTAGACGTTTATGCAATGAGAGTAGAACACTGCTCAGTCTTGCACCTGTGTGACTGGGTGCAGGACACGCCCGTCACGGTTGCCGGACTAGGCGAGGCCCCGGACTCGTGACTTGTCGGGATCGTAGAAGGGGTAGCGCACCACCTCGGCCGCGATCCGCTTTTCGTGGCCGTCCAGCTTGCCCACTTCGACGGCGGTGCCGATCTCGTTGTAGGGCAGCGTCATGCGGCACAGGGCGATGTTCTTTCCCAGGATGGGGGAGATCGTGCCGCTGGTGATCTCACCGACTTGGTTGCGACCCACGAACACGCCGTCGCCAAGCGCCCCAGGCTCGCCGCCGGAGAGTTCCAGCCCAACCAGCCGCCGCTGGGGGTTGTCGCGCCGGTCGAACAGGGCATCACGACCGATGAAGTCGTCTTCCTTGGTCTTGAGCGGGACGGTGAAGCCGATCCCCGCCTCGTAGGGGTCGGTCTGGTCGCAGAACTCGTGGCCGGCGAAGACCAGCCCCGCCTCGATGCGCAGCATGTCGAGCGCGCTGAGGCCCATGGGCACGAGCCCATGGGGCGTGCCGGCCTCGAAGATGGCGTCCCACACGGCCGGGGCGTCGGAAGGGTGGCAGAACACTTCGTAGCCGAGCTCGCCGGTGTAGCCCGTGCGGGAGACGACGATCGGGATGCCGTCGTAGTCCCCGATCCGCGCGATCGCAAAGCGGAACCAGCCCAGCTCGGACACGGTCGGTTGATCGGGTCGGGTCCAGATGACCTCGTCGAGAATGCGGCGGCTGTTGGGACCTTGGACCTGCAGGTTGTGGAGCTGCTCGGTGGAGTTCCGCACCCACACGCTCAAACCCAGCCGCTCGGCCTGCTCGCGCAGCCAGACCCCGCTGTAGCCGAGCTGGCCGCCGATCCACCGGAAGTTCTCGCGAGCCAGCCTGAACACCGTGCCGTCGTCGATCATCCCTCCGGTGGGGTGGCACATGGCGGTGTACACCACTTGGCCATCCGCCAGCTTGCGGACGTTGCGGGTGACGCACGTCTGCATCAGCACTTCGGCATCGGGTCCCGTCACTTCGTATTTGCGCAGCGGCGACAGGTCGATGGCGGCCGCGGCCTGCCGGCACGCCCAGTACTCCTCGACGGCACCGTGTGCGGTGTAGTGGTCGGCCAGCCAGTAGCCGCAGTACTCGCTGAAGCTGCGCGTCAGGGCCGATGTGCGGGGGTGGAATCCGGTCTCTTGGGTGAGCTGGGCTTCGGAGTCCGCGGTCATTCTGATCGCCGTCGCTTTCTTGAACATGTTTGCTGCGGGGTACACCCGGACCGCGATGTCGGTGGGATTCCAGCCGTTGGCAGCGTCGACATCGCAGGGGCACGCAGTGCTGACGCACACCAGGTCCTCCAGCGCCCGCAGCAGCACATAGTCGCCAGGACGCGACCACGGCTCGTCGAGGTAAATCTGATTCGCGTCGTCCACCTGGGTGTTGTAGAAGAAGTTGATCGCTTCCCAGCCCCGCCGCGCTGCCACGCCGAAGGGATCGAGGATCGCGTTGATGTTGTCGGTGCAGTTGATGTGGCCGGGGTAGCCCATCTCCTCGTAGTAGCGGGCGTTGCAGGCCGTGTTGAAGGTGTCGTGGCGGCCCACGGTGTCCTGCACGACCTCGACGAGCGGTTGCATCTTCGCGTTGAAGAACTTCGAGTACAGACCCGGCATCGGGTAGCTGGCTCCCATCAGCGACCGGGTGATGGTCGCGTCAAGGCAGAGTTCCTCACCCGCCTCGAGATCCGCCACCGCGAAGCACTGGAAGTCCGAGCACTGCCGTCCCTCAGGGTCCACAACTTGGAACCAATCGCCCTTCGACACCTGGTAGGCGCGAGCGGTGCTGGCCAGCACGGTGAAATCCTGGCTGGGGTCGGCCAGCGGCGCCGGCAGCATGGGCTCGGCCTCGTCACCGGACTGCTCGCGGCGATGGACGTACGCGATGAGGTCCGTGGGTGGAGCGCCGCCGTGCGCCGACATGGCGGCGCCGGGCGCTACGACCACGCAGGTGACATCGTCGAGAGCAATCACTCGGGCGGAGATGTTCGCAGGCGTTTCGCCGTCGAGGAGCCTCAGCGGTGAGGCGGCCTGAATTGCGGGCATATCGATGCCGACGCGCTCAAGACCGGCCCGGACTCGGCGGGCGTCGTGCACCGGGGCCGAGAGGATGCCGACTGCGGCGGGATCGGGCCCTTGCGATGCTCGGACGCTGCCGTTGGCGACTTCAAGCAGACCAGGGTCGGACCGTCCGCTGCCATCGAAGGCGACCAGCTCGCAGGGTTGGCGTCCCTCGGGATCGACGATCTCGAGTTCGTCGCCTGCATCAAGGGCCAGCACTGTCGCTCCGCCGCCAGTGACCCGGTATCTCTCGACTCCGGGGCCGAGCATCATCAGTCCAGGTACCAGCACCGCGGACTCGTTGTGCAGCAGCAGAGTCATTTTCGCCGGCCGAGCGGCCCGGAGAAGAACCAACGTGGGGGCCCATCGGGTCCGGAACCGTCATCTTCTGCAACGCCCGCGAACATGTTCCACCCGAGCAGGACGACAGCTACCGCAGCGCCGATCACGGTGATCCACAGGCCGGTGCCCGGATCAGGAGTGCCGTCTGCTGATGGATCAAGGATTTCTCGTACCGCGATCGCGCCTACGAAACCGGCGCCGATCCATGCGGGGCGCCAGTCGATCTGCACCAGCGCGATCGTCACAATGCAGACGACCAACAGCAGCTGGCCGATCCCGGCGCTGATGCCGCGCACCGTTTCGGTGCCGACGAGCCCAGTGCGAGCATCGATGTACCACGGCAAGAACACCGCCGCGCCAGCTACCGCTGTGCACGCCTGAGCGATTCGCGAACGAGCGACTCTCACAGCGCCAACCTAAGTCCTCTACGCGCCAGCAGACGCCGCCCCGCCGGCGTCTGCCGCTGTGTAGTTGTGCGTCTGCCGACTGTTGTCAGCCGACGACCTGGATTGCGATGATGGCGAAGACGATGCAGGCGATGGTGAATACCACCACGCCCATCTCGACAGCCTTGCTGTGACCTTGCAGACCTTGGAATTCGATCTGCTTGCGTCGAGCCATGTCAGTCCTCCTAGCTGTACTTCTCAGCGAGACGGTCAGCTGCATGGTTCAGCAGCTTGTCCTCACGTGTGGTCACCAAGAATGCAGCACCCACCGAGATGGCGATCCCGATGACCGCGAGCACGACCGATGCCGTGTTGCCGCCCGGGCCGAAAGTGAAGTAGCCGGGACACGCGTCATAGAACGCTGAGCACAAGCGCTCACCGTCGGCACCCTCAACAGCGGATAGGGCTTCTTCCCAGCTGGCGTAGGGGAAGGTGTTCATTCAGTCCTCCTTACGTCCTGAACGATGTCAGTGATCGTGTCGGTGTTGTCCTTGTGCCCGTTGTTGCGCTCGCTTCTGCTTGCCCCAGTACCCGGCGGCGGTAACCAGCAGGTACATGACGACAAGCGCAAGAATGAACTGCAACCACGAGGCGGACACCCGACTTAGCGGTTGGCGGCGAGGTCGGCCCGCAGCGTTTCGTCTGCGTCTGACTCCGACCCGTCGGCGTGGATAATGGGCTCAGCGGCTCGACCGAACTCCGGATAGAAGTCCGTCTCGAACTCGGCCATGTCGAGGCCTTCGACCTCCACTTCGGGCGGCACCCGAAGCAGGTTCAGCTTCTTCAGTATCCACGAGGCCCCGTAGCCGGTGACGAACGACAACGCGAAGATCGCCGCGGTACCCACGAGTTGGCCCAAGAACGTCGTCTTGACTCCGGCGGCTCCCGTCGGGTAGCCGCCGGCGAAGATGCCGACGAGCATCACACCCCAGAAGCCCATGACGCCGTGGACTGACACCGCTCCGACTGCATCGTCGATGCGAGCCTTCTGCTCGATCCAGTTGCCCACGCTGTAGGCGAGACCGGCCGAGAAGAACGCCAGGATCAGCACCAGGTTCGGGCTGTAGATGTCGGCGCCTGCCGAGACAGCCACCACACCGGCCAGTCCACCGGAGACGGTCCAGAACGGATCGCCCTTGGCGAAGATGTAGCCGCCGGCGAAACCGCCTGCGAAGCCCATCGTGATGGTGAAGGTGATCGCCGACAGCGTGGCCGGGTTGAAGTAGATGTTCGCCCAGCCCGGCGTGGTGTCGGCCGTGATGGCCAGGCACGCCGCGTAGAACGCGTAGAACGCCGTGAAGATGATCATCAGCCCCATCAACGTCAAATGGAGGTTGTGGGGCTTGAACGCCCGTGTCCCGCCATTCGCGTCGTAGCGCCCGATTCTCGGCCCGAGGTTGAAGAGCACCCCGAGGGCGAAGATTCCGGCGACACCGTGGACAACGCCCGAAGCGGCGAAGTCGTGGTAGCCGAAGTGGACACTCAGCCAGCCGCCGTAGCTCCAGCCCCACGCGGCAGCGATCACCCAGACGATGCCGCCCATGAGGGCGGTGAGCCAGAGGTACGCCGAGATTCGGATTCGCTCTAGCACCGAGCCGGACATGATCGAGCCGGTAGTCCACGAGAACAGCACGAAGGCCGCCCAGAAGACGCCGCTGATGTTGTCGCCGAGATTTGGCCCCATGGAACCATCCCACGGCAGACCGAAGCCGTCGCCGCAGTAGTAGTCACCCGAGGCGGCTGTGCCACCTCCGTCGGGCGTCCCGGTGAACTTCAAACCCTCCTGCATGCAGAAGTAGACATACCAACCGACGTAATAGAACGTCGGCGTCACGACGGCGATCGTCATGATGTTCTTCATGGCCGTCGACATGACGTTCTTGCGTCGACTGACGCCTGCCTCGTAGGTCATGAAACCTACGTGCAGCAGCCACATGATCGCGACCGTGAAGAAGTAGTAAGCCTCCGTAAACACAACAGAGGTATCCATCGCGCCTCCCCCCATTTTCGGTTTGCGCTTGAGTTCCCCAGCAACCCAACGCCAGACCAAGTTGGGTGAGACCGTAACACGTTCGCAATGTTCGCCTTGACATCACCCGCGCAATGGGTGGAATTTGAACGTCGTGGGCGGTTTTTGGGTGGGAAGGGCTGATCCGCCGCGCGCGATTGACGACCAAGGGGCCTGTCCAGTTCCGTGTTGCCGCAGTGCGGGAGACCGCGAAGGGTGTGCTGGACCCGGCTGCTCTGATCAGCCGCCGCCGGTCCCGCTGACTTGCACTTCGCGAATCTCCCCGGTTCCGGCATGAACCCAGATGGCTGCGTGATGGAGAAAGTCCTCCGTATCACCTTCAGGGTCTCGGACGGTGAACACCACGACCCAATACGCCGTCGGGGGGAATCCTTGGCGGAGCACCTTGGTCTCAGTCTTGTCCGGTGTGAAGGCGTCGGGGTGTGCGTCGAGTTCGGCGCGGGCGGTGGCGATGGCCTGGGTTTCCTCGATGTCGACGCCGGAGCAGCTTCCCGGGGCGAACACAAGAAGGATGGCCAGGATCACGCCGACAGCGATGAGCAGGAGGGGGCGGCCCGGCATCGCATTGAGGCGGCCCTTCAGGCCCTTTGGCGGGTCGGGAGGCATCAACTCGTCTTCAGGCATCTTGGCGTCCTACGGTTCTCGGGCTCTTGAGATCAGGCGTCTCGGGGCGGGCGCACGACGAAGCGCAAGATGACGTAGCCAACCACATGGGTGATGGCGACGAAGGACACCCACCACAGCAGGACCGTCTGGCGGTAGCCGCGTTCACGGCATTCCCAGTAGGTGAGACCGACGGCTGCGGCCAAGAGGATCCACAGCAGGAGGCTGCGGCGGGCGAAGCCGGTGTCGCTGATCCAATCGGCGATGAACATCAAGACCATGGCTTCACCCTCCCACCGCTCCGCGCGACTCGCTGGCGGGGTACACCTTGATGGAGATGAACCGGACCGGCAACTCCACGAGCTCGACCGGCCCGTGGGCAACCTCGCCGTGGATCTGCATGGTGTCGCCCGTGTTCAGCAGGTATGCCTTGCCGCCGTAGCCGTAGTGCATCGATCCCTCCAGGACATGGAGAAACTCGACGCCCGGATGCTGGTAGAGCGGGAACGCGCCGCCTGGCTCGGTGATGGTGGTGATCATCGGTTCGATGATCCGGTTGGGTCCCCGCAAGGTGCCGAGATCTTGGTACAGCCGATCCGGTCCGCCGCGGTCGTGGTGGATCTCGTGGCCCTTGCCGGCCCGCACGATGACCAAGTCATGCTCCTCGTCGAGGCCCCGGAACAAAGCCGTCACCGGAACCTTGGCGGTTGCCGCCAGACGTGCGAGCGTCGACAGGCTGGGCGCACTCTGGCCGTGCTCGATCTTGGAGAGCATCCCCAGCGAGATGCCGGCGTCGGTGGCGAAGGACGACATCGTCATGTTCAACGCCTGACGGAGCTCTCGCACGCGGCTGCCGACGACTCGGCACAGCTCGGCTGTGGTGAGCGGTGAATCGATGGCTGCTTCTGCGAAGGCCAGTGACTCAGGATCGCCGATATCGGCGTCCTCCTGCGGGTCCGGGTTCGTTGCCCCGCCATTCGTCATCGCCCCGATAGTGCCAGATAGCGGATGCGAACCGGTACGCCCGCTGCGGAGGCGGCAGGACCCTCTGCTCCAGCGATCCGGCAGGCGAGAGATTCGTACCGCACCGCATCCCTTGCCAACGTCATAGACGCATCACGGTGAATCCACTCGGGAACTGGTCGCAACGTCGCAGAGTCTCCTGCCGCCTCCACAGCTATGACATCTGTGCCTGCCGGCTTGAGTCCTCAATCGCACAGATTCAGAGCTCGGCGGCTGCGGCGAAGGCGCGCAGCTCGCGCTCAACATCGCCCATGGGCTGGAACGACACCTCGGTGATACCCGCCGCTGCGAGTCGTTCCATGCGCTCGGGCACCTCGGCGGCATGGCACACGAAGGGGGCGATGCGCAGCGACTCAGGCGTGAGCACCTGGCGGTCGATGGCGTTCAACTGGGTGAGGTGCCCTTCGTGCAACGACAAGTGCAGCGTGCTCGGGTCCATGTCGCCGGTGATCTCGGCGAAGCGGTCGGCATTTGGAAACGTGTCGAGCCGGGCATCTCGCTGCTCCAGGAAGGCGTGGTAGGCCACGCTGACACCAGGGCCCGCTGTATCGAGCACGCGTGGCGATTCGATCGACTCGTCGTCGTCCATGATCGTGCCGAAGCCCAGGAGGATCACATCGTCGATCCCGGTGTAGTCGGCATCGGGGCGCGGCCGCGAGGTGAACACGCCGCAGCCCATCTCGGCCGCTGCGGCGAGGCCTCGGGGGCCGTTTACTGCCACGATCCATGGCACCTCGATGGGCCGCTCGATTGCTTGGCCCGGCCAGTGCAGCATGCGCGCCGCCCTGCTGTCGACCTCGACGATCTCACCTCGAAGCAGTGCTTGGATGTCAGCGACCATGCCGGGGAATTCGGCCCATCGCAACGGCTTCTGACCCATGGCTCGACGACCGGTGAAGCCGGTGCCGGCACCGATGATGACCCGTTCGGGCCCGACAAGACCGACGAGCGTCGCGATGGCTGCAGCAGTCGTCATCGGGTGTCGCAGCGAAGGAATGAGAACGCCGGTACCCAGCCGGATGCGATCGGTGCGGACTCCGGCCAGCGCGAGCGTCATCCAGACGTCGAGCTGCAGTGCCGGGGTGTCGTACACCCAAGCGGTCTCGTAGCCCAGCTCCTCGGCCAGCGCGATGTGGTCGGGAGTCTCGGGAACGGGCGGGAACGCAGCGGAGATTTTCATGGCGGCAGTCTCGCGGACTGGGCGAAGTCCATCAGGATCGGCTGGGCTGATCGGATCGGGCCGTGTGTGCGAGGCTGCGCCGATGGAGATTTCCAAAGCGCTCGACTATGTCCGCAAGAACGACCGCGCGGTGCTGGCTACCAGTGCGCGTGACGGGACACCGCAGCTTTCCCCGGTGACGCTGGCGGTTGTCGACGACACGGTCGTCATGAGCACGCGGGACACGGCTTTCAAGGTCAAGAACCTGCATCGTGACCCGCAGTCGTGGCTGTGCGTGTTCCCTGAGAAGTGGCTGGGCCGCTGGGTTCAGCTCGAGTGCGAGGCCGAGATCATCTCAGGCGAGGCCGCGCTCGACCCGCTCGTCGAGTACTACCGGACGCTGCAAGGCGAGCATCCCGACTGGGACGACTACCGCCGCGCAATGACCGAAGACAAGCGCTGCTTGGTTCGCTTCCACATCACCAAGGCCGGCCCCGACAAGCACGGCTGAACCTGGACGGCTCAGCGCGGCATTCCACGTGCGCGCAATCGCTGGCGTTCACTCCCAGTTGAAGGCTGCGTCGGGCAGGCCTCTGCGGCCCGCCACAGGGTCGCAGTCTCCGCGGGGCAATTCGGCTGGCGGGCGCTGAGCGCCGCCGTCAGAGCGTCAGCTGCTGGGGACCTGCCATTGGACGAGGGTGAACGGCGGGCTGCCGTCGTCGTGGTCTTCGAAGACGGCTTCGACGTCGCTGCCGATGACGATGTCCTGCATTGGATCGCCGAGCAGGTTGCCCAGCATCCGCAGGTTGTCCGCGTGGGGCAGTTCCACGAGAACGACGATGTAGGGGCCGTGGTCGGCGAGCACCGGATGCACCGGGTGGTGCACGCGCTGCCAGGAATAGATGCGGGCGCTGGGCTCGACCGCCACCCATTCGACCTCGAACGACTGGCAGGCGTGGCACATCCAGTCCGGCCCCCATTGGTGGGTGCCGCAATCGGCGCACCGCTGCACCCGAAGTTGGTGTTCGCGCGTGCCCTCCCAATACGGCAGGTCGAGGCCGTCACGCATCGGTGCTGGCTGCGTCAAGCCTTTCGGCAGGTAGGTGCCCTCGGCCAGCGCACTCATCCGAGAACCTCAGCGGTGCCGTAGATGGCGGTTGAGGCGATCTCGACCATCGGGCCGGCATTCGACAGCGACACCTTCACGTTGCGCACCTGGTTGGTCGAGTCGCCACGCACCTGGCGTACTGCTTCGATCTGCATGCCGAGGCCGTGCATGTAGCACTCGGCGAGGTTGCCGCCGCTGGTGTTCAGCGGGAGCGAGCCGCCGTCGGCCCGCAAGTTCTCGAAGGTGAGCACCTCGTTGGCGTTCTCGTAGGTGCACAGGCCGTGCTCGATGAGGCTCATCACGACGGCTCCGGTGAAGTTCTCATAGCTCTGCACCACATCGACGTCGTCGGGTGTCACACCCGCCTGCTCGTAGAGGTGCTGTGCCGCAAGCTTGAAGCTCGACGTCGCGTAGTCGGTCGGGTTGTGGACCCATGCGCCCGAGCGATGCCCGCCGCTCTGCTGAGCCGCCAGTACCAGCACGGGTGTGTCGCTCAGATCAGCGGCCCGCTCAGCGGAGGTGACGATCATGGCGGCGGCACCGTCGTTCTCCAGGCAGCAGTCATAGAGACGGAACGGCTCGGTGATCCAGCGCGCCGAGTCGTACGTCGCTGCGTCGAGCGGCCGGCCGTGCATGACCGCCCGCGGGTTGTTCTGCGCGTGGTGATATGCGGCCAGCGCCACGGCTCGCATCGTCGACCGGTCGATGTCGTGTTCGTGCATGAGCCGAGTCGTGCGCATTGCGTACACCTGGGCCGGGCTCATGACGCCGTAGGGAATGGTGTAGGCGTACTCGCCGCTGATCGCCGGGCGCCGGCCGCCTTGGCCGAACCGTCCGTACTGCCCCTGGGCGAGGCCTCGGTAGGCGACCACGACGTCTGCCGAGCCGGCGAGGACAGCGCCGGCGGCATTCTGCACAACTCCGGCCGCCCCGCCGCCACCACCACCCCACTGCATGTTCGAGTACCGCAGCTCCGACAGGCCGAGGGCGTTGGCAAGCCGGGCCGGCGTGTTGCGATCGTTGCTATAGGAACAGAAGCCGTCGATCTCGCGGGGGTTGATGCCGGCGTCTTCGCAGGCCGCCAGGATCGCCTTCAAGACGAGCACGAACTCCGGATCTGGAGACTGGCCCCGCTTGAAATAGGTGGTCTCGCCGACACCGGCGATGGCAGTTCGGCCCCGCAGCCCTCGCCCTGATTCGCTCACGGCCGCAAACCGTAGCCAAGCGCCGCCCACTTTCGCCTAGAACTGCCGGACACGGCCGTGGGGCTTCGCGGCCGCCGAGCCGGTGCCGGTCGCCGCTCGACGGGCTAGAAACAGAGCCGATGTCTGACGACGAACTCGCTGCACTCCGCCGCAGCATCGACAAGGTCGACGCGGAATTGGTGCGCCTGTTGGCGGAACGCTTCCGGTTCACTCACGACATCGGCATCTACAAGGCGGCGAACGAGATGCCGCCGGTCGATCTGGTTCGCCAGCATCAGCAAGTGGACGGGTTGCGCCAGCTCGCCTTGGCGGAAGGTCTCGATCCTGATTTCTGTAAGCGGTTCGTGCACTTCGTCATGGACGAAGTCATCCGCAACCACCGGCACATCGCCGAATCGGCCAGCGAGTTCAGCGTCGAGCACGAGACCCGCTAGCGGGTCGCGACCGCCCGGCGGTCGAGAGTGCTCCTCAGCGTGAGCCGATGACGTCGATGCCAGCGGCGGCGAGCTCGGTTCGGGCCGCTGCGGCGGTCTCGGGCGCTACAGAGGCCGAGAGTCCTTCGATCACCTTGGTCGCGTAGCCGTTGGCAGCAGCATCCACCGCGGTTGCTCGCACGCAGTGGTCGAACGCCAGTCCCACGACGTCGACTTCGGCCACACCGGCAGCTGCCAGCACCTCGTCCAAAGTTCGACCGTCGTCGTCCACACCTTCAAAGCCCGAGTACGCCGCGGCGTGCATGCCCTTGCGCACCTTGGCGTCGATCCTGTCCGCAACGGGATCGAGTGCCGGATGCAACTCGGCTTCCGCAGTGCCGGCCACACCGTGCGGCGGCCACGTGCTGACGAAATCGGGCTCGTCGCTGAAGTGGTCACCCGGGTCGATGTGCCAATCCTGCGTGGTCACCACCAGGTCGTAACCATGGTCATCGGCGAGTAGGGCCGCCACGCCTGCGGCCACGTCATCGCCGCCTTCGACGGGCAGTGCGCCGCCCTCGCAGAAGGTCGGCTGCACGTCCACGACGAGCAAGGCGGAGCGGGCCCGGGGCACAGCCTCAGACTCCGAGCAGGAATGAGGCGTTGCCCGCCCAGAAGGGTGCCGTGGCGCCTTCGCTGAGGCCGGCTGCGCTGAACGACGCCTGGAACTCGGCGATCGGGTCGCGGCCGCCCTCTGGGTGCGGCCAGTCGGACGAGAACAGGAACAACTCCGGACCGGCGTTCGACACCAGCCAGCCCACATCCTCGAAGTGCCAGGGTGTGAATCGCACCTGGCGGCGGATGTAGTCCGAGGGTGCCATGGTCAGGTTCGACAGCTCGGGCTCGTGACGACCGAACGCCAAGACGGCGTTGTCCAGCGAGCGCAGCAGGTTCGGCACCCAGCCGGCACCCAGCTCGATCAGCCCGCACCGCAGCTCGGGGAACTTCTCGAAAATGCCGTCGAGCACCATGCACGCCAGCAGGTTCTCGGCGTCGTGGTACAGGTTCAGGAAATCCTTCGAGCGCATGTTCTCGCCGCCGCCCACGAAGTCCTTGCCGGGGTTCCGACCGTTGTTGTGGTACGTCATCGGCAGCTGATTGCCGCCATTCGGTCCGAGGTGCAAGAGCACCGGCACGCTGGCTTCGGACAGCAGCGCCCACAGCGGATCGAAGTCGGGATGGGTGGGGCTCACCTCTGTCGGCACGCCGTGGGGGATCCACGCGGCCCGGCAGCCGACCTCGATGGCTTCCCGGGCGCACTCGACGGTGCGTTGCGGGTCTTCGAGCGGCACGAACGCCACGCCCAGCAGGCGAGGATCCACCGAACAGAAGTCGGCAATGCCGCGGTTGTGCGCCGCCGCGCCCCCATAAGCCAGATCGACATCGCCGCGTGCGTGAAACTGCGTGTGCGCAAACGTGGTGAAGACGAGTTGGCTGGCGAAGCCCAGCTGGTCGAGAGCGCCCACACGTTCGTTGGCATCCATGGAGCCGTAGGCGAAATAACCCTTCGGCCCGCCCACGACATCGGCCGCCAGCTTCGCCGTCTCTTCGGGATCGTTGCGCCGCTCCCAGCACTTCTCCACGAGATCGAACGTCGCGGCATCGCCGCCGCCCGCCAGGCTCAGATTCCGGAGCTTGCTGGCAACGGAACTGTCGGCATAGCTCGCCAGCCAATCCACTGGCTCCATCAGGTGGCTGTCAGTGTCGTGAATGAACCGCTCACCGGCATACGTCGTCATGGTTCCCCCGGATCAAGTTGTCCGAATGTCGGTTCCAAGGGCTCAGTCTTGCAGCCAAGGAAGCGGAAGTCTCACGAGGTCCTGTCCAGTCAGCCGTCGGCTACGGAGCATCCGGCTCTTCGGCCTGTGGAATCGCGGCGACAAGCCTCCGGTCAGTGGACAGCACGGGGATCTGTAACCGATCGGACAGCGCGGCGTAGAGCGCGTCCGCGAGCCGCAGATTGTGGCGGCGGCTCCATGCTTCGAGGAGCAATGGGGACAGCTGATGCCGTCGGATGGGCATTCGCTGGAACATCTCCAGTCGCGACGAGGCTGCATTGGCGCTGAAACGACCGGCGCGGTGGTGCCGACCGATGGCTGACAGGACTTCGGCATCGATGTGGGCGGGTGCATGAAGCTCGTTCCTCCTCAGACGAGAGCGGATCGCGCCGGCCGCGGGGGCGTCGATGAGCACGTCAACGACGGCTGACGCATCCACGATCAGCGATTCATGCACCGAACTCGAATTCGTCCCTGACAGCGGTGATGACTGCTAGGGCCGTCTCGTCGTCAATGCCCGTCGGCGGCAAAGCCGCCACTTCGTCGAGCCAAGCGTCAAGTGATTGGCGATCGAGCTCCCGCTGGATGGCCGCCTGCGTGAGGCCAGACACGTTCAGCTCGGCTTCTCGCGCCTTCGCAGCCAGTTCGTCCGGCAAGTAGACGTTCACGCGTGCCATGCGCATAGGGTACACACTCGCTCCTGGTCGATCGGCCGTCGACATGCACCGCCAGCATGGACTCACTGTTGAACGACAGGCAAACGAATTTCGGCGCGCAGCTGATGCTCCCGCGAGCACCTAGTCCCACTAACGCTTGACGGGCCCCTGGATGTTGAGCGGCTTGTCCAGCTTGGCGATTTCCTCACGCTCTCGTTCGTACGCTTCTCCTTCAGTCAAATCGGTCGCGAGAATCACGAGTTCGTATTCGACGCCGGCCGTATACAGGTCGCTGATGCGTGCCGAGCCGCCGGTCGAGCGACGGTCCCCGGAGATGTGCTCTGCCTCGCGAAAACGAGCAGCCCGCTGGGTGATACCCACATATTGCTGGCCGTTCTCGAAATCGAATCGGTAGACCGTCCATCGGTGACTGGGCGGTTGCGGCGTGTCGCTGCGCCGCTCCAATGCCCGGTAGTCGATTTCTCGGAGACGCATTTCCTCAAACAGCGGCTCCAGATGACCCGCCGGAGTACCTGATTTCTTGCTGGCCCAGTACGAACTGCGAGCCGAGGTGTAGAGGCTCCAGAGCCTTGCTGCCGTCGTGCAGGCCTCACATGGCTCTTCATCACGCTTCTTGTGTCGCTGGAACGCCGCATAGGTTCCGCACGGCCGCAGCTTCTTGCCGCCGACGTCGACACGCGTTCGCTCGCCGCCGTCTGCCAGCGAATAGCCCTCCGAACTCATGTTGATTTCAGGTTCGTGGTAGCTGAACTCTCCGGAACTGGCTCAAACGATGAGACGACGAACCATGTGTCGTGGGCAATATGGCTTTCGAAGCGACCCTCGGCGGCTTGGCGCTGAAGTTCTTCCCAGGTGCAGCCAGCCTTGGCAGAGGATGTCCCATTTGCTGTTGAAGTCGCTGCGGGTGGTGGCTCCGGTTGTCATGCAGCGATCGAGTGTTGGGCAGTATTGCAGGTGGGTGTGACTGTCTCGGCGTGACGGGCGAGCGCGGCGACGA